>WBZQ01002921.1_pt1 | contig 10741 bp, 7 predicted proteins | sample 5204251 | NCBI WGS metagenome assembly WBZQ01 (sample SAMN12412402, study PRJNA552823) | activated sludge metagenome | isolation source: activated sludge from nitrification reactor of wastewater treatment plant... | place: USA: Virginia | collected 2017-09 | reverse complement strand
CATGTCGCCCCCGAGCGAGACGTCGGAGGGCGCGACGAGGTCCAGGAGCGGGTCCTGCGCGGGCCGCCCGTCGTCGTCGTCGAAGCTGGAGTCGCCCGCCCCGCCGCCCACGACCGTGATCACGGCGCCGGGCGGCGCGCTCGCCCCGCCGGCCATGGGGGTCACGGCGGTCGCGCGGCGGTTCCTCTCCGATTCGCAGGACACGCTCTCCCGAAACGCGCGGGTCCTCGAGGCTCTTTCCCAAAGGGCGCGCCTCGGGGTGGTCTCGAACTTCTACGGCAACCTGTCGCGTGTGTGTGAAGACACCGGCGTCGCGCGCTTTTTTCAGGTCATGGTGGATTCCGTGGTCGTTGGAGCCGAGAAGCCCGACCCTCGCATCTTCCAGGCGGCCCTCGACGGCTTGGGGGTCTCCCCGGCCGAGGCCGTGTTTGTGGGCGACTCGAGGCCCCGCGACATGGCCGGCGCCCGGGCGCTCGGGATGCCCCACGTCTGGCTCTCGGCTGAGGTGGAAGCGGACGGGCAGACCTGTTGTCCGGACGACGTGGTCGTCAGGCGGCTCGACGAGCTCTTGGGAGTCTTCGAATGGGCGTGAGGATCGAACGCGGCGGCATCCTCGCGGCCGGCCTGGGGAGCCGCCTCAAGGGTCATGGGCTCGCGATCCACAAGCCCGCGGTCGAGGTCGCCGGCGTGCCGCTCCTCGAGCGCGTCATCGCCAACTTCCGCGCGGCGGGGATCCGCTCGCTGGTCGTGATCGTCAACGAGGACGAGGCCGAGCTTCCGGCGGCCTTTGCCGCGCGGTGCCCGGATATGCAACTGACGTTTCATGTGGAGACGACGCCGTCCTCTTTGGTGAGCTTCGAGCGCGTGGTTTCACGGCTGGGGCCGGGGCCGTGCGTGCTGTCGACGGTCGACGCGGTGTGCCGGCCCGAGGACTTCGTGCGCTTCGTAGCGGAGGCCGGGAACGCGCTCCGGGAGAGCGGGGTCGCGCTGGGCGTGACGTCCTTCGTGGCCGACGAAAAGCCGCTTTGGGTGCATTTCGAGGACGGACAGGGCGAGCCCGGGAAGGGCCGGCGGGTCTTGCGATTGGGCGGCGACGGCGCTTCATCGTCGTTCGCGTCGTTCGTCACCGCCGGCGTCTACGCGCTTTCGGAGCGGGCTCGCGCGCGACAGATCCCGGGCGGGCTCGGCCGGTTGCGGGAGTATCTTGGTTGGCTCGTCGCGCAGGGCGAGCCGGTGAGCGGGGTCGAGATGGGCAAAGTGATCGACGTGGATCGACCGGAAGACGTGGCGATGGCGGAGGCGTTCCTCGCCGCAAGAGAACCGGTTCCGGCTTGCGGGATCTACCGCGAACGCGCGCATTCGCCGGGCCGCGAGACCGACGACGAGGCGATCCTGCGCCTTACGGGCGAGCGCCTGTCAGAGCTCGGGTTCGCGGTGGCGATGCGGACCCCGGAAGAGCTCGACCTCGAAACGCCACCCGCGCCGTTCCTGTTTGTGATGTGCGAGCGGCTCGAGCGGTTGGATACTCTGGCCGCCTGGGAGCGCATGGGAACGCTCCAGGTGAACGGCGTCGAGGGCATCCTCAACACGTACCGGGACCGCACGCTGGCCCGATTTGCCGAGGCCGCGATCCCGTTCCCGACGAGTGGCCTTGTCCGAACCTCCGAGGTGGCCGCCACGTCGAAGCCCGCGTGTCCTCTCGAAAGCGTCGACGATGTCCTTGCGCGCCTGAGCTTCGCGACCGGCATTTGGGTGAAGCGCGGCGATGTTCACAACACGCAGGCCGGAGACGTGGTGTGGACGGAGGACCGCGAGAGCCTCGATGCCGCGCTTGCGTTGATGGCGTCGCGCGGGATTCCGTTCGCGGTGCTTCAGGAGCACGTTCCCGGCGACCTGATCAAGTTCTATGGAATCGGGCGGCGCGGCGAGCCCGAGTTGTACAAGAGCGGGGTCCCCAACGGACTCCCCTGGTTTGAGTTCTTCTACCACAAGAACCAGACCGTGGCGGGACACCCGTTCGACCGCGAAGAGCTTGCCGAGGTCGCCTCCCGCGCCGCGCGGGCGTTGGGTTTGGAGGTTTTCGGGGGCGACGCGATCGCGGCCGCGGACGGCCGGCTGGTGCTGATCGACCTCAACGCCTGGCCAAGCTTCGCTCTTTATCGCGAGGCGGCCTCGCGCCGGATCGCCGCCCATCTCGCCGCGCGCTTTTCCGGAACACAAACGGCGATCGAAACGCGATTGGCGCCGGGCCTCGCGGACTCCCCAAGCCTCGCCCTGGCCCGCGCCTGAAAGAACACAACACGCCTAAGGAGCCTATTGACCATGTCGACCTCCACGACGACCCTGCTTCCCGAAAACGAAACCCTCGCGCGCCCCAAGGAACGCCGCCGCCGCGAGGTGGGCCCTCGCTCCCGCGAGATCGTGGCCCGCGAGGCGCGCCACATGGCTCCCGGCCTGCAATCGATCGCGCTGCTCTCGGGCCTCGCGATGGCCCGAGCCCAGGGAAGCCTGCTCTTTGACGAGGACGGCAACGACTACATCGACTTCGTGGCCGGGATCGGCGTTGGAAGCGTGGGCTATTCGCATCCCCACTATGTCGAGTCGTTGAAGAGCCAGGTCGAGCGCATGACGTTCGGCAGCTTCACGACCGACACGCGGGCGCGGTTTCTGGAGCTTCTGGGAAGCCTGACGCCCAAGGGCCTGACGCGCATTCAGCTGTTTTCGGGCGGCTCGGAGGCGGTCGAGGCGGCCTTCCGGCTCGCCAAGGCCGCGACGCGAAGGTTCGAGTTCATCGGCTTCTCGGGCGCGTTTCACGGCAAGACCGGCGGCGTGTTGGGCCTTCTGTCGGGTGACTTCAAGCACCAATTGGGGCCCTTCATGCCCGGCCTCTACACGGCGCCGTATGCCAACTGCTACCGCTGTCCGCTGAAGCTCACGTACCCGTCGTGCGGGATCGCGTGCGCGGACGAGATCCGCGGCGTCATCAAGAACCAGACCGAGGGCCGGGTCGCGGCGATCATTGTCGAGCCCATTCAGGGCACGGCCGGAAACGTGATCCCGCCGGCGGGGTTCCTCCCGGCGATCCAGGCGATTGCCAAGGAGCACGGCGCGCTCTTCATCGCGGACGAGATGCTGACCGGTTTTGCCAGAACGGGCCGCATGTGGGCCGTCGATCACGAGGGCATTGTCCCGGACGTGATGACCGTGGGGAAGGGGATCGGGGGCGGATTCCCGCTGTCCGGCGTGATCTCCACGGACGCGCATATGTCCCACGCGCCGTTCTCGAACCCGAGCGGCAGCTCGTCGAGCTATGGCGGCAACCCGCTCGCGGCCGCGGCGGGCCTGGCCTCGCTTGAGATCATTGTCGAAGAGCGCCTGGCCGAGAACGCGGAACGGCTCGGGCGCGTGATGCTCGCGCGCCTCCAGAGGATGCAGGAGAAGTACCCGTTCATCGGCGATGTGCGCGGGCGCGGCCTCCTCTTGGGCGTGGAGCTTGTCAAGGACCGCAAGACCAAGGAGCTCCTGGGCAAGGATCTGTGCAAGGCGCTCTTTCAGGAGTGCCTGAGGCGCGGCCTGGTGTCGATGTGCTATGGGCCGGTCATCCGCATCAACCCGCCCTTGACGATCAGCGAGGAGACCGCGCTCGAGGGGCTGGAGATTCTCGACGAGGCCATGGGCGCGGTGATCGCGCCCGCGCTGGGGCAGGCTTCTAAGGCGTGAACGGGTCGTTGTCGCGGGCGAGGTCGGACGCTTCGGGGCGGCCGCTGCGCGGAGCCTTGATCGGGCTCGGCAACGTGGCGGTGCACGGACACATTCCCGGTTGGGAGGGCTTCGAGAGTGCTGTCTCGATTGTCGCGGCGGCGGATCCACGGCCGGAGACTGGCGACGTCTTGGCCCGCCTTCACCCGGCGGCGCGTTGGTACGCATCGTATGACGAGCTTCTCGAAAGGGAGGAGCTCGACTTCGTCGATATCTGCGTTCCGCCGGCCTTGCATGTGGGCCCCGCTCTCGCGGCCCTGGAGAGAGGCCTCCACGTGCTGTGTGAGAAGCCGCTGGTCTTGAGCGCTCCGGAGCTTCGACGGCTAGAAGACGCATCCCGCGAGCGGAAGGTCGTGTTGTATACGGTTCACAATTGGAGCCACGCGCCGATCCTCTCCCATTCGAGGGCGCTCGTTCGCGGAGGCGCTGTCGGCGACGCGCGGCGGGTCGGCTGGGAGGTCCTGCGCGACAAGCCCGCGGCGGCAGCCACAAGCGGGACGCACAATTGGCGCGTCGATCCCGCGCTCGCGGGGGGCGGGATCCTCGTCGATCACGGCTGGCATGCGTTCTACATTGTGCCAGGTTGGCTGCCGGAGATGCCCCACACGCTGCGCGCCACGCTTACGAACAAACGTCTGGCCGAGGTTCCCCGCGAGGGGATGGAGGACACCGCCAGCGTGACCCTGACGGGCCGCACCTGTGAAACCACGGTTTCCCTGACCTGGGCCGCGGACGAGCGCCGGAATCGTGCCACGGTCGTGGGTTCGGAAGGCACGCTGCTTCTGGACGGAGCGACGCTCATATTGGAGCGGACGCTGGACACCGGCTGGACACCCGACGAGCCCGCGGTCGGAGCCGCGAGAGCCCAGGTTGGCCCCAGGTCCTGGCGTTGGGACTTTCCCCAGTCGCTGACCATGGGCTCTCATCACCCCGATTGGTTCCATGGCGTGGTGAGGGGCTTCTTCGACGAGATCGCGAATCCCGAGGTCCGCGGGCGCAATCTCGCGGAAGCGGCCGCCTGCCTGACGATGATCACAGCGGCGAAGCTCTCGTCGGAAAAGGGCGAAGCTCCGGTCGACTTGGAGCTCGGAACGCCGGTGGCAGGGCCAGGTTGAGCACGTCGGCCGCGCTCTTGATTGTGGTCCCGCCCGGTGAGGATGCCCGGTTCGCGGCGACACCGGTCCTGGGCCTTCCCCTGATTCGACGGACCGTTCTGGCGGCCGGGCGCGCGGGCGTGAGCCCAATTTGGGTGCTTCTCGATGACAATGACAATGCGTCGGAGAGGCCGGCCCTGCGCGAGGCCCTCGACGGAACTGCGGCGCAAGCCGTAACGCCGGCGCAGATCGCTTCGCGGGACGGCTCACCCGATCCGTCGCTCCGGGTGTTCCTCGCCTCGCCCAGGGTCATCCTTCAGCGAGCCTGGTTTCGGGAGGGGCTCGAGCGTCGCTTCGAGCCCGGCCGTGTGCTTCTCGACAACAGTGGGCACGCCGCCGTGCTGGATCTCGAGGATGTGAAGGGAACGCTCTCGCAACGGTTTCTGACAGTCCCCGGCGATTGGGCGACTGCGGAGGTCGCACTGTCAAGTCTCGCCGCGTCGCCCGGCGGTTTCCTTCAACGCGCCGAGGCTTCGCAAGACGTCTTTGCGATCCGAACGCCACCGGATGTGAGGAACGCCGAGCGATGGCTGCTGGGATCTCTGATCAAAGACACCGAAGGCTTCATGTCGCGGCACGTGGAGCGGCGGATCTCGCTTGCGATCAGCCGGCGGCTGTGCTGGACTCGTGTCACGCCCAATCAGATGACTCTCATCAGCGTGGCGATCGGGCTTGTGGGAGCGGCGTTCTTCGTGTGCCCGCGCCCCGCCTGGCAACTGTGCGGGGCACTGTTGTTCCTTCTTCACTCGATCCTCGACGGCTGTGACGGCGAGCTGGCCCGGCTGAAGTTCCAGGAGTCGCGCTTCGGAGGCGTCCTCGACTTCTGGGGCGACAATGTGGTTCACGCCGCGGTGTTCCTTGGGATCGCGGTCGGCTGGAGCCGGGCCTTGGGCAGCCTATGGCCGCTCGGCTTGGGCGCGGTCGCGATTCTGGGGACCTTTCTGTCCGCGGGCTTCGTGTATGCGACGACGATGCAAAGCAAGGGCGATGGGCCGCTCTTCACCTCGGTCGCTACGGCGGCCGGGTCCACGCGCCTTTCGGCGGCCGCGGACGCGCTGGCCCGTCGCGACTTCATCTACCTTGTGGTCCTGCTCTCGGCCTTTGGAAAGGCCCATTGGTTTCTGGCGCTCGCCGCGGCCGGGGCGCCCATCTTCTTCATTGTGCTGTTATGGATCGCGCGCCGCGCGCGTCCCATGGGAAGGAAGCTCTCGTGACCGACAGAACCTCATTCTATCCCGAGCTCTTTCGCACCATCGCCCCCACGGGCGGACGACTGGGAGTCCTCCTGCCCGGCCTCGGGGCCGTGTCCACAACGCTCATGGCAGGCGTGTTCCTGATGCGAAAGGGCGTGTCGAAGCCGATCGGCTCCCTGACGCAAATGCAGAGGATCCGCCTTGGCAAGAGAACCAACCCGCGCTATGTGCCGATCAAGGAGCTCGTGCCCCTGGCCGAGCCCTCGGATCTCGTGTTCGGAGGTTGGGACGTGTTTCCGGACGACGGCTACGAGACAGCGCGCAAGGCCGGTGTCCTGCCTTCGGACCTTCTCTCGCCCGTGAAGGACGAGCTGGCCGATGTGAAGCCGTGGAAGGCCGTCTTCGACCGCGCCTATGTGCGCAACCTCGACGGGCGCCACATCAAGGAGGCCTCCTCGAAGATGGCGCTCGCCGAGGCGGCGATGGCGGACATCGACAGGTTCCTCGCGGAGAACGAGCTGAAGCGAGCCGTGATGATCTGGTGCGGCTCGACCGAGGTCTACAGTGAACCGACCGCGACCCACGCGACGCTGGCGGCGTTCGAGAAGGGCCTGAACGAAAGCTCACCGGATATCTCGCCGTCCATGATCTACGCATACGCGGCCATCATGCGTGGCATCCCGTTCGCCAATGGAGCACCCAACCTGACGGTCGATGTTCCGGCCTTGGTGGAGCTTGCCAAGGAGCGCGGGGTTCCGATCGCGGGCAAAGACTTCAAGACCGGCCAGACGCTGATGAAGACCATCATTGCACCGGGGCTGAAGGCCCGCATGCTGGGCCTTCAGGGCTGGTTCTCGACGAACATTCTCGGCAACCGCGACGGCGAGGTGCTGGACGATCCCGGCTCCTTCCGCACCAAGGAGGTCAGCAAGGCGTCGGTCCTGAACGCGATCTTGCAGCCGGAGCTCTATCCGGAGCTCTACGGCGACTATTACCACAAGGTGCGGATTGAATACTATCCGCCGCGCGGCGATGCCAAGGAAGGCTGGGACAACATCGACATCTTCGGCTGGATGGGACAGCCCATGCAGATCAAGATCGACTTCCTGTGCCGCGACTCGATTCTCGCCGCGCCGGTTGTACTGGACCTGATTCTGTTTCTCGACCTGGCGCGCCGCGCGGGCCTCTCGGGAATCCAGGAATGGCTGTCGTTCTATTTCAAGTCGCCGATGTCGCGTCCGGATCTGAGACCCGAGCACGACCTCTTCATCCAGCACCTGAAGCTCACCAACACATTGCGCATCCTGGTGGGGGAGGAGGTCCTCGACCACTCGGGCCTCGACTATTACGAGACCGGGTTCGACCCGGCGGGCTGATAGCGGTCAGCGGCCCGGCGAGCCAGCATGGATTCGGAGCTCCGCGCTCTCGCCGGGGTGCACGGCGCATTGCACGATCACGGTGCCCAAGCCCTGCGGAAGAAACAGAAGGCGTTCCTGGCCGTTCGCGAGAACGGGCTCGTTGAAGAGCGAGCCTCCGTCACGACGGGCATGGAGCGTGTGGAGGCGCCCATCCGCGGATCTCGCGAGGAGCGGCTGGCCCTCAATGAGTTCCGCGCGCTCGGGTGAAAAGCCTGTCTTCGTGACCTCCAGACGAAACGGGGCGAGCCTGGAGGCCTGAGGATTGGGTGCTCGGGCTTGAGAGGGGGTCGCGCCGGCGAACAGTTCCCTGAGGGTTGGCTTCTCGGCGAGCGGCGGGGTGTCGAGAGCCCAAAGCCCGATCAGCGTTAGCGCGGTAATGCCAAACTTCGCGCTTGCGAGAATTGCCGTCTCGCCCAGGAACCTCCCGAGCGTCCATCGCCTCGAGTAGGCAAGGCACACAAGCACAAGCGGTGGGATGGGCGCATAGCTCCAGAGGATCGATGAGTCCGGAGCCCATCGGTGTGTCCAGACGGGACCGGTTCCAAAGAAGAAGATCAGCAGGCAGAGACCGAGAATCGCCCAGAACTGAAGGCGGGAGAGGCCGCGGGGCACAGGCACGGCTGGCCTCATCTCTTGGCCAGGCTCGCCACCAGAATTCCGGCCTCCGCACGACCCGCACCCAGGACCTCGAGTCGCAATCGAAGGCCGCCCTTTTGGGTCAGATCCTCGTCCTCGACCGAAAAGGGCACGGACGTGTGACCGGCGGCGAGCGCGTACTCCCTTTGTCTGGGCCGTTTCTCTCCCCATGTCAAAATGAGCTTCGCTGTTTCAGGCTTCAGCTCCTCAATGAACAGGTCCCACGTTCCAGCCTGTGCGGGAAAGAAGATCTCCGCGCGGGTGAAGACCCAGCGGCCGGAACCCACAGGCTCCGAGAAGCTTTCCAACCGGATTCCCTTCTCGAGTTCCGCCTTGTCGCTTGTGGACAGGCTCAGATCCGACAGCCGTGGAAGGGTGTCGTCGGGTACCCGAAATGCGAAGGAGAGCCCGCTGCGCGCCAGCACAGGGAAGCCAAACGGCGCGGCGCGCTCGCCGAGAAGAGGATCCCGCCTCCTCTTCTCGACGGACGCGAGCGGCGCCCGGGACATGTACCCAAAGACCTGTGGCCGGCCGTGTCGCAGCTGGCGAAAGATACCGGGAAGGCCCGCATCGAGATCGACGACGAAGCCCGACTCCGTGGAATTCGCGATTGCCACCATGGCCGGATCCGGGGGGACGTACGGGAAGGAGCTCAGGCCCGGATGCGCGGGCGCATACTCGACGAGGAGCGCCACGGCGCACAGCGCGAAACACGATAGGCGCCGTTTGGATCCCTTGCTCATCATCTCCGTGACCGTGCCGGCAACGCCAAGCGAGAGCGCCAACGGGACAAGGAGCAGGAGCCGGTTGACCCCGCCCCCAATCGCGAGCGACGGAACAAGAGCCTGCAGGCCCTGGTAGGGGAGAGGAATCCCCGTGTCCCTCCCGGCGAATTGCAGGACCGGTCCTAAGGACAGAACCAGTGCGATGCCGGACGCGGTCGCCACCGCGATCAAGAAGCGGGACGGCCTCGTAAAGAGAGCCCGCAGAAGCGCGGCAAGAGGCAAGAGCCCAAGGTAGGCGTTGTTCTCGACCTCGGGAGGAACGGGCGGCCCAGGCAGACCGTTCAGGAGGCGATTGACAAGTTGCGTCCTCCCCGCGACGAGGAGCGCCGCGGCGTCGACAGAGAGGCGACGAGGGGCATGTCCTTCGACGCGGACATGGCGCCCCTCCGCGGCAAGGCGTACAAGGAGCGGAGACGCCAGCGTCACGGACACAAGTGCGGCGGCGAGAAACGTCCACGCGGTATTACGAAGATCCGCGCCCCGCCGCGGAGACAGTTCGAAGAGGCCCGTGACAGAAAGAGCAAGGGCGCACAGAAACGCCAGGTAGAAGTCGATGTAACAAACGAACGCCATCGAGAGCCCCGCCACGACGGCGCCCAGAAACTTTGCTCGCCCCTTCTCACGCGATGCCATGAGGAGCCCGTCCAACGCGAAGGGAATGCTCCAGATTCCGAGCAGATTCAGGTGTCCGGCGGAGACCCGGGCGGTGTAGACGGGAGCGAAGGCAAAGCAGAGGGCCCCTGCCACAGCCCCCAACGTGCTGGCTCCGGTCCGCCGGGCAAGCCGGAACAGTGCCACGGCCGACAATGAGAAGCACGCGAGAACGAGACCGTTGTAGGCAATGAATGGATTGGTCAGACGGGCAAGGAGAGCGCCGGGAACGGTCAGCCCGGGTGAGAGCGCGTGAAAGAGGAGCGTCGTGCCCTCCGGAGCCCAGAGTCGATCGGAGAACCAAAGAGGGGTCTCGCCACCGAGAAACCGCTCCACATGTTGCAGGTTCCAAAGGCCTTGCCAGGCGTCGTAGTTTCCAACGGCACCCTGCAGCCAAGCCGGTCCGGCTCGAAAGGCGACCAGGCTCGCGACCAGGCTGGCCAGAAGGACGAGGATCGCCGATCTCCGTTCGCCGGCGCGGCGGGGCCGATCATTCATCGCGCGTTGACCGGCTTGCGAGTCTGGCATCCTGGCATTCTGACATCATGATGCTCAGGGCGGCAACAGCTTGCCCTCCCGGGGTGCGCGCAAGACCCAGCCTTCGCCGTGCGTCCTTAGGACCGCGTCGAGGGCCTCCGCGCTCTCCAAAGGATCGGTGACAAGGAGGGGCGGGCGTTGCCGGCCGCACGGAAAGCGCATCGTGAAGTAACCCCAGCCGTTCGCCGCGAGGATGGGGCCAGAGAGGCCATGGCGGCGGGCCTGGAACATGACGTAGTCCGCGGGGCGCCGCCAGTCCGAGCGTATGAAGGCGAGGTTATCGAGGACCCCAGGGACCTCGAGAAGGATGATGGCCACGACCGCGAGGAAGAGGGCGGGCCGCCGAGCGCGTCCGAGGCGCGCCAGGATTGCCTGGCAGCCTTCCCCAACGGCCCGCGCGAGAGGCAGCGTCGCCATACAAAGATAGCGGAGATGCCACCAGTGCTTGCTCAAGGTCAGAATGGTGAGCACGCCCAGCGTCGACACCAAGAGCTCCACAACGAGACGTGAGCGCTCTCGTCCGTTGGCGCTCGCAACGCCGGCGATGGCGACGAGCCACAGGAGCCCGGCCGTCGTCGCCCGAGTGGGCGTCAGAATTGGCTGGCGGC
>WBZQ01002920.1_pt1 | contig 10741 bp, 12 predicted proteins | sample 5204251 | NCBI WGS metagenome assembly WBZQ01 (sample SAMN12412402, study PRJNA552823) | activated sludge metagenome | isolation source: activated sludge from nitrification reactor of wastewater treatment plant... | place: USA: Virginia | collected 2017-09 | reverse complement strand
TGGCCAGTTTTCTGTGCTGCCACCCGGGATATAGCGACTGCCAACAACAACATCATACTCATTGGCCAGTACCGGTGCGACCACGGCCGCAATGCGCTCGGGCGGATGGCTGAGGTCGGCATCCATGACAATAACGACTTCACTGTGTGCCTGAGCTGCACCGGCCAGAATGGAGGTGGTGAGATCCGGTTTGCCGTGTCGTTCCAGTAATCGAACCCGGGCGCGTTTTTCCCATGCTTTTACTTTTTCCTGGGTGCCGTCTGTTGAACCATCATCGACCACGATGACTTCAAATTCGGGTAGCTTTTGCTCAAAAATACGAGTCAGGAGTAAATCGACATTCTCACTTTCGTTCAGAGTGGGAACTACGATGGTAAATAAGGTCATGTAGCTCCACTGATTAGAATTGATACCAAGCGGTGAGTATTGCCATATTATTTTTGTTGCTTTTGGTATTTCTCGACGGCTTTATTGTGATCCGTCAGGTTGTTTGAGAAGTGTGATTCGCCATTGCCTTTTGCCACGAAATACAGTGATTCGGTTTGCGCTGGATTCAGTGCAGCGCGTATCGATGCTAGTCCTGGTAGAGCGATCGGTGTTGGTGGCAGGCCTGCGCGAGTATAAGTATTGTATTCCTGATCGGCAAGCAGATCTTGCTTGCGCAGATTTCCGTCAAACTGATTTCCCAGACCATAGATGATGGTTGGGTCGGTTTGCAGGCGCATGCCCTTGCGCAATCGGTTGATGAAAACCCCAGCAATTTCATCGCGATCGCTTTCCAGCGCAGTTTCCTTTTCGATGATAGAAGCAAGAATCAGTGCTTCATATGGCGTTGACAGAGGTAATGCTTCCGCGCGCATCGACCAGGCATTCTGCAAATGATTTTGCATGGCCTGATAAGCGCGCTGCAATATTTCGAGATCGCTGCTGCCTTTGATGAAGTAATAGGTATCCGGAAAAAACAATCCTTCGGCTGCAGCTTCGCTGGCCCCCATGTGTTGCAGGATTTCCTTTTCAGTCAGGTTTGAACTGTCGTGCTTGATGGCAGGATGTTCATTCAGGGTTTTGCGTAACTGAGCAAAAGTGGAACCCTCGATAAAACGGATTTCAGTTTGTTTGGCATCACCCTTGACCAAATAATCCAGTAATGCAATTTGCGTCAAATTTCGGGACAAGTGATAGTCGCCTGCGCGGATCGCAGATTCTCGATTCATATAACGCGCGAGAAAAATGAAAGTCCATTTACTGGGGATGATTCCAGTATCTTCGAGCTGTTGAGCAACCTGTTTTAGATTGCTACCAGGTTGAACCGAAAATTCATAGGGAATCTCCGGTAAAGTGACGCTAGAATGCAGATGGAGATAAAGCCAGGAAGCAAACAGAATCAGCGCTGCAAATGCTGAAAACAATAAGCGTTTTAGCGTATGCATGCGCCAAGGAACTACACTTTGCGGAAAACGAGCGTTCCGTTGGTTCCACCAAATCCGAAAGAATTCGACAGGGCCACGTCAATCTTCATGTCTCGTGCGGTATTGGGAACATAATCGAGATCGCATTGCGGATCCTGATTGATCAAGTTGATCGTCGGCGGTGCCACCTGACGATGAATGGCTAGCGCTGAGAAAACTGCTTCTATGCCTCCGGCAGCACCCAGTAAATGGCCTGTCATCGATTTGGTCGAACTGACAGCCAGTTTGCCGGCATGATCCCCAAAACAACGTTTAACCGCAATCGTTTCGGCAATATCGCCTAGCGGCGTGGAGGTTCCGTGTGCATTGATATAGTTAACTTGACTGATATCGACACTGGCATTTTTCAGGGCGCTGACCATACAACGGGCTGCACCTTCACCATCGTCACAAGGCGCTGTCATATGGAATGCGTCAGCACTCATTCCGAATCCGGCCAGTTCAGCATAGATTCTTGCACCACGCTGCCTGGCGTGTTCCAATTCTTCCAGAACCAGAATTCCCGAGCCTTCACCCAGAACAAAACCATCACGATCCACATCCCATGGACGGCTTGCCGTTTCTGGATTGTCATTGTTGACAGATAGTGCTTTGGCAGCAGCAAATCCGCCGATGGCCAGTGGTGTGACGCACGATTCTGCGCCGCCACAAACCATGACATCTGCGTCACCGTATTCGATCATGCGTGCCGAATTGCCGATACTGTGAGTGGCTGTCGTGCAGGCTGTCACAATGGCAATATTGGGTCCTTTGTAACCAAACATGATCGACAGATTGCCTGCAATCATGTTGATGATCGTGCTTGGAATAAAGAAAGGCGATATTTTGCGTGGTCCACCCGCATGGTAGGCTTCATCGGTGTTTTCAATCATGGGTAAACCGCCAATACCCGAACCGATATTGACCCCCACGCGCTCTGCATCAAGCCGGGAGATATCATCAATTTCCGCATCCTTGATAGCCTGGATGGCTGCTGCCATGCCGTAATGAATGAACACATCCATACGACGTGCTTCTTTGACAGAAAGATACTGATGAATATCAAAAGCGTGAACTTCACCAGCAATCTGGGATGCAAAATTGGATGCATCGAAGCGGGAAATCCGGGTAATACCGGATCGCCCTGCTACAATATTTTCCCATGCACTTGATACAGAATTACCGACAGGGGATACGATACCCAACCCGGTGATGACTACCCTACGTTTGGACAAAATTACTCCGGCTACTTATTAGATTCTGAAGAAACAAGCGATTATTTGGCGTTTGCAGTGACGTAATTAATCGCTTCTTGGACGGTATTAATTTTTTCTGCCTGCTCGTCCGGTATTTCGCACTCAAATTCTTCTTCTAATGCCATGACAAGTTCAACGGTATCGAGTGAGTCTGCTCCCAAATCATTGACAAAGGAAGATTCATTCTTAACTTCGGCTTCATTTACACCAAGTTGTTCAGCAACAATTTTTTTTATACGCTGCTCAATATTTTCCATCGAGGTAATTCCTTTCTTTAAGTAAGAAAAACTGACTCATTCTAACAAATTTTCAGTATCAGCAACACTGAAACCTTTTTTGCCGGCGACAATGGCAGAATTAGGCCCTGCCTAGTCCATGTACATTCCGCCATTGACGTGTAATGTAATACCGGTGATATAGCCTGCTTCTGCTGATGCAAGAAAAGCCACCGCAGATGCCACTTCTTCGGGTTGTCCCAAACGCCCTAGGGGAACGTGTTGAATCATGTCTCGCTGCAATTCATCACCAAGTGCGCGTGTCATGTCTGTATCAATAAAGCCGGGCGATACACAATTTACGGTGATATTGCGGCTACCCACTTCACGTGCCAGAGATTTGCTGAAGCCATACATCCCGGCCTTGGTGGCGGCATAGTTTGTCTGCCCGGCATTACCCATACTGCCGACAACCGAAGAAATATTGATAATTCGACCATAACGGGCTTTCATCATGGCACGAAGCACTGCACGACTTAATCTGAAAACGGATTTAAGGTTGGTTTCCAAGATTTCATCCCATTCCTCATCTTTCATGCGTGCCAGAAGATTGTCGCGAGTGATACCCGCGTTGTTGATCAATATTTCAATTTCTCCAAATTTTTCCCGGATAGTCTGAAGAGTTTGATTGATTTGCTCGGCATCATTCACATCGAGAGCGATACCGGTGCCTTGGATACCCGCATCTTTCAGGTATTGTGTAATGGTATCGGCGCCTTTGTCGGTAGTAGCCGTGCCAATGACGATGGCTCCAGATTGTCCCAGCTTTAGAGCGATTGCCTGACCAATTCCCCGACTGGCACCGGTAACTAAAGCGATTTTATTTTTCATGATAAATCCTGCGAAGAGTCTATTGATCGGGAATTATTGCTGTGGTTATCCTTGCTTCAAGAAGCTCGATTGCTTGTGTGATCGTTGCGCTGTCTGACAACGATAAATGCTGCAGATTGGAGTCGATGCGTTTGTTTAATCCTGTCAGTACCTTTCCGGGGCCACATTCAACGACATGGGTAACGCCATCACTGGCCAATGTACGGACGGTATCGACCCAGCGTACGGGTTTAACCAACTGCTGAATCAGCGCATTTTTGATCTCGGCAGTTTCCTGATGTGATTTCACATCAGCGTTATGCAGGATGGCGATTTGCGGTGACTGAAATGGAATGGATTCCAGATAATGCTGCATTTTTTCTGCTGCGGGCTGCATCAGCGAGCAGTGCGAAGGTATGCTCATCGGCAGCATGATGGCGCGCTTTGCGCCTCTTGACTTAGCAAGCTCGATGCCTTGCAGGATAGCATCTTTGTGTCCGGCGACGACAATCTGGCCGGGTGAATTGAAATTGGCCGGTTCCAGCATGGCGCCAGGATATTGTTGCATGATGTCGTCACAGATGCTGTGTATGACAGTATCATCCAATCCAAGAATTGCAGCCATGCCGCCTATACCTTCGGGTACAGCCTGCTGCATGGATTGTGCACGAAAACGCACCATTGCCAGTGCTTCTGCGAAACTCAGTGTTTCGGCGGCAACCAATGCGGTGTATTCACCCAGACTGTGACCTGCCAGAAAGGCGGATTGCTTGCCGCCCAATTCTTTCCAGGCTCGAAACACGGCTACACCGGCGGTGAGCATGAGTGGCTGTGTATGAATGGTGAGGTTCAAATCCTCTGCTGGACCATTATTCACCATGGACCAAAAATCCTGCTTCAGGGTATCAGCGGCTTCCTCAAAAGTTTCCTGGATGATAGGTAAATCCTTATATCCATTCATCATTCCGACTGATTGGGATCCTTGGCCTGGGAAAACAAATGCAAGTTTCATAGATTACCAGCGGAGTAACACCGCCCCCCATGTAAATCCACCTCCTACTCCTTCCAGTAACACCAATTGTCCGGGATGAATGCGGCCATCGCGAACGGCTATGTCCAGTGCCAGTGGAATCGAAGCCGCCGAAGTGTTGCCATGCTTATCGACGGCAACCACTACCTTGTCCATCGGTATGCCTAGTTTTTTTGCAGTCGATTGGATGATACGAATATTCGCTTGATGCGGAATCAGCCAGTCGATGTCCGTTGCTTTTAGATTATTTTGTGCAACAGCTTCTTCCACCACATCTTCCAGAACTTTTACCGCAAATTTGAAAACAGTGCTGCCTTCCATGTTGATGTAGGGATCGCCCTGGATCTTTCCACCACTAATGCTGCCTGGAACCGACAGTACATTGCTGTAATTGCCGCTGGCATGCAAGTGAGTGGAGAGAATGCCAGGCTGTTCGCTCTGTGACAGTACCACAGCGCCAGCGCCATCGCCGAATAGCACACAGGTGCTGCGATCATTCCAGTCGATGATCTTGGAATAGATTTCAGCACCAACGACCAACGCGTTACGGCATTTGCCCGAACTAACAAACATGTCGGCCGTAGCCAGCGCATAAACAAATCCGCTACAGACTGCCTGGACATCGAATGCCGGGCAATTCTCTATCCCCAGCTTGTTTTGCAGAATACACGCTGTACTGGGAAATACCATATCGGGTGTGGTGGTTGCTACAATGATGAGATCGATGTCCTGATTGCTAACGCCGGCCGCTTGCATGGCATTCTGGCAGGCATGGAGTGCCAGGTCACTGGCGACTTGATCTTCTCGGGCAATATGCCGCTGTGTGATACCTGTGCGTGTTCGTATCCATTCATCGCTAGTATCGACCATACTTTCCAGATCGCGGTTGGTCAGAATCTTTTCTGGTAAATAACTGCCGGTTCCTGTGATTTTCGAATACATTATTTTGTTGCCGCATCCAAAAGAGGTTGAGAAGGATGTGAAAGTTCAGCTACCCGTTCACTGATTCGTCGAAGCATACCACCGCGGACTTCATCCACTGCACGTTTGATGGCGAAACCGAAGGCATACTGATCAGCTGATCCATGACTTTTGATGACAATACCACGCAATCCCAGAAAACTGGCGCCATTGTATCGTCTGTGGTCGACTCGATGTTTAAAGGCATTGATGATTGGTTTGGCAGTGATGCCTACTAGCTGGGTCAGCAGATTGCGCTTGAATTCCTCGCGCAAGTAGGTTGCTAGCATTTGCGCCAAACCTTCTGAAGTTTTGAGTGTGATGTTACCTACAAAACCGTCGCAGACAACGATATCGGTGGTACCTTTGTAGATGTCATTACCTTCGATATTGCCAAAAAAATTGAGTCCGCTATGCCGGAGCAATTCGGCGGCTTGTTTTACTCTCTCATTACCTTTGATTTCCTCTTCGCCGACATTGAGCAATCCGACACTGGGAGAAGATTTGTTTTCAACAGACGAGACCAAGGAAGCTCCCATGATGCCAAACTGGAATAGATGCTCGGCCGTACAATCCACATTAGCTCCTAGATCGAGAATATAGGTGTGTCCGGTCATGGTAGGAAGTATGCCAGCCAATGCGGGCCGATCTACACCAGGAATGGTTTTCAGGACGAATCTCGATGTCGCGAGTAATGCGCCGGTGTTACCCGCGCTGATACAGGCTTGAGCCTCACCCGTTTTGACCAGATTGATAGCAACGCGCATTGAGGAGTCCTTCTTGCCGCGTAAAGCAGTGGACGGAGATTCGTCCATGCTGACGACTTCACTGGCGGGATGAAGGCGGATTCGAGGGCTTAGTACCGATTTTGCAGCACGTAGTTCTGCCTCAATTGCATCTGGAATGCCAACTAAGATAATGTTGGCTTCTGGGTCATGACGCAAGTATTCAAGAGCAGACGGAACCGTGACATGCGGGCCATGATCGCCGCCCATGCAGTCTATTGCTACGGTAATATCCACTTCAATACTCTATTTAACCAGAAAAAGCAGTGTACTCAATGAGATCGGGAGCAAAATTGATTGTTTTGAGTTGTCTTAATCGTTTTTGGTTTTGATGACTTTCTTGCCGCGATAATATCCATTAGGGCTGATATGGTGTCGCAGATGAACTTCGCCGGTACTGGACTCGATTGCCAATGGAGGGTTGGTCAAGAAGTCATGTGCACGATGCATACCGCGTTTGGATGGGGATTTCTTATTTTGTTGTACTGCCATGTGATGAACTCCTCTAAATTCAATTTAATTTTTTAAATTTTGCTAAAACTGCAAAAGGGTGAGCTGAATTCGATTGCTCGTTAAAACCCGTTTTGCTGGCTTTGGGTGAATTGGTACTACATTCGCCCTCTGGATGACGTGAGGAAATGGATAAACTAAGTATAATCTCCTCTTCGATCAGGTCGATTACATCCAATTCGGAAGTTCCCAGAATGGCATCGATATTGTCATCCCCATTGACTAAATCCAGTTCTTCTTCATTGTTAACCAGCAGCAGTAGGGGTTGTAGATCAACCGTATGCGTTAATTTTTCAAGGCAGCGTTGACAACTAAGATTTATTGTTCCACTGATTTTTAGTGATAAGTGGAGTTGATTGTTTTTGTCAACATACCCGCTGATTTCATAAGTTAATGAACCTTGATCATCAAATAGCCAGTCGCGCAAACGCATAAGCTCAGGCACCGGGATTGTATCATAATGCTTACCCGAGCCTTTTGCAAAATCGCGAGAGTTTATCACAAATCGTGCAGACATATGGCGCGCATGTTATATTTTTTACTTGGGTGTGTCAAAGTTCGAAGTCTCCTGCACAGAATCGGAATCGCAGAAAAGTGATCGATCAAAAAATAATACTAGCTTCCAGTTCGATTTATCGAAAGGAATTGTTGCAACGCCTGAAAATACCTTTTGAAACAATGAATCCGGGTGTTGATGAGTCACCTGGGTTGAATGAATTGCCCCAGGAAACGGCCAAGCGTCTGGCGGAACTCAAAGCTAGGGCAGTTGCCGCATATTTCCCAGACGCTCTGATTATCGGATCGGATCAGGTCGCGGTATTGGGTTCCTTGCGTCTTGGAAAACCGTTGAGTCATGAAAATGCTGTCAAACAGTTGCGGCAGGTTCAGGGGCGAGAAGTATTGTTTTATACAGCGTTATGCTTGCTTAACGCGACGACGAATCGCTTGCAGGTAACGCAGGTGCCTTATCATGTGAAATTCAGGCAACTCAGTGAACGGCAAATCGAGAATTATCTGACCATCGAACAACCCTATCATTGTGCTGCCAGCGCCAAATCGGAAGGTCTAGGCATTGCCTTAATCGAGCGTATGACGGGGGATGATCCTAATGCACTGATTGGGTTACCGCTGATTGCGTTGATCGATATGTTATCGACCGAAAAAGTTATGCTCATATAGTTATTATCAGTCGAACTGATGATTACATTGCAATTATCAGTTTAATGTGGAATGATCACACAATATAAAAAGTGAAACTTTTCTTTTGTAAATGTAATGTGGAATAGCAGATCTATGCGGAAATATCTAGCGCATTCAGTTATCGTGATGCTGGTTGTCAGCATTTTAACGAATGGCTTGAGTCTCTCATTCAGAGGTGAAGTTTTCGCTCATGAGCTGGATCACATCTATCAGGACTTGCCTACCGATCCTGCAGCACATCTCGAGTATCACCGAAATAACGTATCGTGGGATGGTGCCGATCTGGATAGCGCCACTCACTTGTGTCTACACTCGGTGGGCCAATTTCAGCCGTTTTATTTCAATTCTTTTCCACAATTATTCCTTCCGAAAACAACCAGCTTTTCACCGGTCATGATTGTCGGATTCATTCCAGAAACCCTGCCTGATTTACCTCTGCGTCCCCCTCGCATCATTGATTTAAGCTAATAAAATCAATCTGTCCGTAGATTAATTTTTTAATCTGCGATGTTATAAAAGCGGATCAATATCACAATTGAGTTCGTTGTAGCAGCTTGAGTACAAGCGGAGGATGCTATGAAATTGAGTGACAGAACCGGTATGCGTTACGCTCGTCGGTTCACGCCAACTAGAATTGTTGGTCTGGCTCTGTGTACTTTCATGAGTTTGGCCATGATGTCCGATGGGGCTACCGAGGAGGGCGTAGTGCGTATGGCCCCTGACAAGAATAGCCATCAACAAGAATTAACTTTACGTGATGCCGTGTATTTGGCATTACAACATAATCCCGAGCTGGCTGCTTTTTCCAGGGAAATCCAAGCTCTGGAGGGGGTGACCTTACAAGTCGGGCTACTCAAGAATCCCGAATTGTCGCTGAACGTGGAAAACGCGGGCAATATTCAGAAACTGACCGGTGATGTCAATTCGTCACATGCCGTTACTCAAGAAGTGGTGCAGCAGCTTACTACCATTCGCGTCTATCAGCTCCTTGAATTAGGCGGAAAACGCGAGGCACGGGTCAACGCGGCATTACTGGGTGAAGAACTGGCGGCACAGGATCTTGCGATCAAGCGTACCGATATCATTTTCAGAATTGCTAATGTCTTTACCGAAGTGTTGGCAGCGCAGGAACGTTTGAGGCTGGCCGAAGAAACAAAATTGACGGCGCAAAATGTGGTTACCTCGGTGTCTGAACGCGTGCAGGGCGGTAAGGTCCCGCCGATTGATGAGACCAAGGTTAAACTGGGATTATCGACGACCCGTATAGAGCTGGAGCAGGCACAGCGAGACCTGATGTCGGCACGTAAACGGCTAGCGTTGTTATGGAACAGTTCCACGCCCAATTTCAGTAAGGCATTAGGAGATCTCGATGTCGTCATTGCTCCACCGAGCTTTGAAAGTCTGGAGGCGCGCGTTCTGGAAAATCCCACAGCACTGCGTGCACAAAAAAATATTGAGCAACGCAAGGCACTGCTGCAAGTTGAAGAAACCAAGCGTATTCCGAATGTCACCATCAATGCCGGTGCTGTGCATCATGCACAATTGGGTGGCAGTACGGTCGTGGCTGGCCTGCAAATTCCCATTCCAATATTTGACCGAAATCAAGGTAATCTAAAAGAAGCGCATCAGCGCGTCGGCAAAGCGGTCGATGAGCAGATGGCAACGGAACTGAGACTGAAAACCGAGCTTGCGCAATCCTACGAAGCTTTGTCAGCGGCTTGGAATGAAGTGCATATTTTGAAAGATGAAATTTTGCCAGGAGCCAAGAGTAGTTTCAGCGTAACGCGCAGAGGTTACGAATTGGGTAAATTCGGATTGCTTGAATTGCTCGATGCGCAGCGCATCCTATTCCAGAATCAATTGTTGTATGTACGTGCCCTGGCGAATTATCAACGCCTCGTCAATGATATCGAGCGTCTGATAGCGGCGCCGATGGATGCTACGGCGACACAGACGAATCAAGAGATTACAACGCGTTTTCTCAGTGGCAGGAAATAAGGATAAAACAATGAACACAATGAAATGGAAACCGATTCTGTTCGTGGTGACAATCGGTGTGGTCTTGGCCACGTGGATTCTGATGCTGGATCCAACCACTACATCGACACCTGAATCCGCGCAAGATAATTTGACTCGCCCGGCAGATGGCGAACAGCTGCTTACCGGACCCCGAGGAGGGAAGCTGTTCAGTCAAGGGGATTTTAGTCTGGAATTGACTATTTTTGAAAAAGGCGTGCCACCGCAGTTTCGAGTGTACACGTATCACAAGGGCAAGCTACTGCCACCCAAGCGGACGAATGTAGCTGTGACCTTGACGCGTCTCGGTGGATCGGCGCAGTTATTCAAATTCATGCCCGAGGCGGATTATTTACTGGGTGACCAGGTTGTTGACGAACCACATTCGTTTGATATCGCCATTGCTGCTGAGTACGAAGGCAAGCTCATGCGCTGGAGTGACAGCCAGGTG
>WBZQ01002919.1_pt1 | contig 10742 bp, 9 predicted proteins | sample 5204251 | NCBI WGS metagenome assembly WBZQ01 (sample SAMN12412402, study PRJNA552823) | activated sludge metagenome | isolation source: activated sludge from nitrification reactor of wastewater treatment plant... | place: USA: Virginia | collected 2017-09 | reverse complement strand
TGCCACCAGATGGGACCCAGGCCAAAAGCCAGCGCTGCCCCCAGTCCAGCCCAGGGATTGGGTAGATTGTCCGTAGTGCTCACCAGACGGCTCGCCAGGTGAAAGAGCAACCCCACTGTTACTGCAGCGGCCAGGGCGCTGAACAGATTCATGCGCCAGGCCCAATTGCCTAGGGGCAGCAAGCGACTCCAGATTCCCCCAATAATAGTATATAGTGGATAGCCAGTAGGGTGCGCAATGCCAAAGGTCGGGGCGACGAGTTGAAACTCCAAACTGTCATCAAAAAGTTCAACAATGCTCGGCGCGGCGGTGAAAGCGTAAAGCAGAAAGAAGATTACCCCGACAAGCCAGGGCCAGGCGCGTGCAAATTTCAATCCAATTGATCCTACGCAGCGTATTGGTACGAACAATGATTTCTCAGCCATTATGCAATCAAAGTTTAACACAACTTTGGAATAAGCCTTGTTTTTGGTATGATACGCCCTTAATTATTGAAATAGGCCGTAAAACCCAGTCCGTTCACGGCTGAGAAGCCCATGCTTTTTAGGCATGGGAAAAGTCACCATCAAATCAACCATCGTTGCACAGAGAATTATTTTTTGTCTTACCGATAGCGCCCCTTTTTTAGATCCGGCAACTGGAGGGTTGTGCTTTCACCACCTTTCTACCAGCGGTAGAATGATAGCCAAAGGTAGCGCGTCTGTATAAAGCATAGCATCCATCGGCTTTTTTACCCTGCGTCAACATGGTGTAATATACGATTTAATGGTAAATCTTACTCGCCCACTTTTACGATTTTTATTGTTTTGCTCGCGTCAGCGCTGCCTAATGTTCGGGCTGTGTCTGTTTACCTTGGCGTTGATGCTCTGTCAACCTGGCCATGTATGGGCCCAAGGTACGCAACCTGCGTCGGTAGCCGCCCCAGAGAACGAGTTGATCGTCCCCACCTACTGGTATTTGTTGGCCACGGCGCTGGCGCTTTTGGTGCCTGCGGGCTTGGTGCTGATTAGCATTGCTGGGTTGGACGGTGCGCGGGCCTGGCATGCGGCTCTCGGCGGTGTGGCAGCCCTGGGCATGGCGACCTTTGGCTACTGGGCGGTTGGTTTTGCCTTGCAATTTGGCGGGGTTGGTCTGGTTTACACACAACCAGGGCTTAAGCATTTGGTCTGGGAGTGGAGCCCCCTTTCGGTCAACTGGGGTAGCGGCTGGGGCATGGCTGGCCTGAGTGGTTGGTTTTTGTCTGGCCCGGATGTCACCGCGCTCACGTATGCTCTGTTTCTGGCCCATTTACCGTGGGTAATTACCGCCGCAGCCTTGCCGGTGACAGCTTTGCGGGGTCGAGCACCGGCCACCGCTACCTTTCTGCTTCCGCTACTGATCGGCGCCTTGGTCTATCCGCTGGCCGGCAATTGGGTGCAGGGCGGTGGGTGGCTCAATGCATTAGGGCGCAATTTGAGCCTGGGCCACGGTCTGATTGATTTTGGTGGCGCAGGGTCGGTCTTTCTTATGGCCTCGGGGTTTGGGTTGGCCGCCCTGGTCATGTGGGCGCCCAAACGACCACGTCAAGCTTTGGAAACCATGCCTTTGCCACCGGCTTATCAACCGTTGCTGGCTGTGGTGGGCAGTTTGCTGGTGTTGGCCGGTGCGTTGGGTTGGGTATGGACCAATCCGCTGCAAGCCACCGTTGTGGATGAATTGGCCTTATTGCGCGGCAGTGTGAATAGCATCCTCTTTGCCAGCGGCGGTGTGTTGGTTCCGCTGCTCTACACCTGGTTTGTCACCGGAAAAAGCGACCCGCTTTTCAGCGCGCGCGGCCTGGTAGCCGGAGTGGTGGCTGGGTTGGCGGCCGGTCCTTTTGTCCAGCCCGGTGTTGCCTTTGCCATTGGCTTGATTGCCGGCGCGACTGTCCCCTTTGTGAATTTTGTTATGGATGGCGTTCTGCGCATCGACGATGCAACCGGGGTGGTTACCGCCAATGGCATCCCGGCGGTGATTGGCTTAATTCTGGTTGGGCTTTTTGCGGATGGTGTGGTAGGCAGCGGCTGGCAGATGACCGGCATTGACACCTATCTTGGTGTTACCGGCCAGGGAGTCTCCGGTTTGTTTGTCGCACGTGGGTTTCAGGTAGATTTTCCTGGTCAACTTCAAGCTCAGGTCATTGGTGTGTTGGCCCTGGGATTATGGGGCTTGATCACCGGTGTGGCCATCTGTACACCGCTTGGCTTACTTTTGCATGGCCTGCACTTGGGTGAGACTCAGCCGCAGCCTATGACTCCAGTCGCGGTTGGCCCACAAATCCAGATGCTCGAAGAAAATGGATTTGATTTCGACGAATTTGAAGATGAGTTGCTTCCCGCTGCTACCAGTGAACGCCCCCAACCACTGCGCAAAGCATGATTGTCCCTACCTGTTCTACACACCAAAGGTAAAATGGTGTAGCACGGTATAGCGTGCTCCTTCTGGACGTAATTCGCTTTGCATGTGAACGAATTCGGTTACTTCCAGTCGAAGGGAGTTGTGAAGAGTGGCCTGCGCCCCAGGGTGTTGTGTGAACAGCCGCAGTGCCTCTCCGGCCAGGCGTAGTTGCGTGCGCTCGGCCTGGCGTTGGGTGCGGGCGATGGTCAGGTGGGGCGAAAAAGGGCGTTGCTCTGGGACAAAGCCAACCCGCTGTACCAAATCCTCGATTTGCCGCTGTAATTTCTGTAACTCAACCACTTCCCCACGCACACCTAACCAAACCACATTCGGTGCGCCAAAATTTGGGAAACAACCTACTTCTTGCAATGACAAATGAAGTGGCGGTTGTCGCCTGGCAATAGGCGCCAGACCGAGACCCAGTTGGGCGCATTGAGCCTCAGTCGTTTCACCCAAAAAGCGTAGGGTAAGATGGATCTTATCCGGTGCAGTCCAGTTAAAACAGTCAACGGCTCGGCGATCGCGCAGATGGCTGCGCAATTGACGCTGGATCAAGCCAATCTGCGCGTGCAGCGCGGTGGGCAACTCAATAGCGAAAAAGGTACGCATGACGTGCTTTATTTGCGCCGCCGGGGCAATTCAACCACGCCGCGTCGTGAACGCATATACAGCGCACTGGTAATCAACCCCAACACCCCTAAACCACTCGCGCTCACAAAGGTGAGACAGAGCAGGGTGAGGGTGAGATTTTGCATCGCCGGCGTAGTGAGATAATCGGCCAGACGCTGTGGATTTTGGGGCAGCGTCGCACTTGGGAACGGGGTCAGCGTCGGCGCAACAGGTGTGGTCACCGCGGTCGGCGTTTCGGTAACGGCGATGTAGAGTGGCGATGGCAGCGAATTGCCAGCCGGTTGCCCCGTATTCTGTTGATCGGTATTCTGCTGATCGGCTGGATGGGCCGGATCGCTCGGCGTTTGCTCAGCCGGTGGGGGAGCTTGGGCAATGGCCTGTGCTGTAGCCGTCGTGTTGAGGCTGGCACTATCGATGGTGTTGTTGGGTAGCGTGCTTTGGGTTTGCGTCGTTGGCGTTGCTGGAGTGGGCAACGGACTGTTGTTGATCGGTGTTGGTGTCAGGGTGGGATTCTGACCGTTGTTGGCGGCTTGCACTGTGGCGCTAATGGCCAACGCGGTAGCGGTAGCCGCCGGTGCATCTTGCGGATTGATCACCACCGGTGTTGGCGTGCTATCGAGCGGCGTCGTCACTGGGATGGTGGAAGTCAGATTTACGTTGGGCGACAAGGGGTTGCTCGCCGTAAGGCCATTGGTTGCGGTGAGACCAGTGGTCGCAGTCAGCGTTGTGGTCGTTGTAATCGGTACTGGTGTGCTGGTAATCGCCGAACTGGCGCTCAGGGCTACTGCTGTCGCATTGGCGTCAAAAAAGAGGGCCGTGGCTGTGGCATGGGCATTGCGTAGAACGGCAGCGGCATCCAGCCCCAAGGTGTTTGTGAGTGTGCTGGCCGGAGTGGGAGTCAGGTTGATGCCATAACCACAACGGTCAAAAATATCTTCGGATTTGCCCTCAATATTGACATCGCGTAGACGGAAGCAATAATTGATGCCCGGCTGTAATGTGTTGTACAGCACGGGGAAGGAATAGTTGGCGCCTTGTTGCGGACTACCTTGCGCAGCAACATTGCCGATCACATGATAGTCATTATCAAGCTGGTCTTCTTGCTTACAGAGCAATTCAAAGCCGCTGAGGTCGTATTCGTTTTGCGTACTCCACTGGAGCAGCAGTTCTTTTTGGCTCGGGACGACAATAAAATATTTCACCACAGCCGCAGCTGTAACTGGCCAAACACTTAAGCCGAACACAACCAAGATCAAGAAAGCAACCAGCGCTCCAAGACGATAGAGAGACCATCCCCGTTGTAAATAACGGTGCAGATAATGGCGAAACGCTGTGCGCAGCGATAAGTTATCAAAGTAAGGCACGATCCATTTTCCCAAAAACATTCTAATCCATTTGCGCTTGCTTGAAGCGATCCAAGTACATTTCATTCTTCAAGCCTGGTGTGAATGATCCATGGGGGGTGGATTCGGCTACTGGGGCGCTACATTGTATCCATGACGCAATAAACCACGGGCATTTTATCATGTTGCCCAGCGAATCGCTATAAGGTATTCGGCTTATTTTTCATCGAATTGGCGCTGCAGCCCAGTTTGCGCCAGTAATTCAACTCTTCATCAGTTGTTCAAGGTCGGCAATAAGGTCTGCCTGAGGCACATCACTTGGGAAAAGCAAACGGAGATTACCAGTTTGGTCCAGAACAAACAAATAGGTGCTATGGGCGATCTCATAGCCGGCGCTTGCGTCTGGGGTTGCACTTGGTTCTGCAAAAACACCATACGCTTGTTCGACCGTTGTCAATTGTTCAGGTGTGAGGTGAATACCGTAGAAAGAACGATCAAAGGCTGGAATATATTCGGCCAGACGAGCCGGGGTGTCGCGGTCGGGGTCGGTGGAAACAAAGACAACCGCCAAATTTCTGGCCTTCTCACCGAGTTGTCGATAGCTTTGCGCCAACTGGGCCATAGTCAACGGGCAAATGTCCGGACAGTAGCTGTAGCCAAAAAAGAGGATCACCACCTTGCCCTTTTGCTGGTCAAGTTGAAACGTTGTCCCATCCCAATTGACCCCTTCGATCGGGGGCGCTGGCTGCGGTGGATCGTAGTCCTGTCCGTGAAAGGTATATCCCCCACAGGCGCTTACCAGCCACAGAAGCACTGCCAACAGGAGCGTAAGCCAGATAAATTTATGTCTGCCCATCTCCATTGTCTTCATCGTCTTCTTCAAGTAGGTTCGTAAGCAAGGCATGGATTTCACGAATACACGCCTTGTTGAGCCCGCTATTATACCAAACTCGCATCTCATGGGTCAGCTTATCCAGCAGGATGGTGTAGCTTGCTTGATCAGCCGGTGCTTCACTTTCGGCCAGTGCCTCGTACTCGGGATGTCGGCCAAACCATTCATCCAAATAACGTTCGGCGGCCTCTGGGTGGGGTCCCCATTGCTCCTGAAATTCCCACTCTTCATCAAAAATCAACAGCAGCGGCAGATCGACTTCACTCAATTCGCCACTGAGTTCAAGCTCTTCCGAGAGGCTCTCCAACAAGTTCTGCGCCTCGCTGTCCCGCATGATTTGCAAGGTAAAATGCGCGGAGAGTTGGGCCATGCGCACCAGAATCGGCACCACCACCACGGTCTCCGGTGTATCCTCACTTAATACCAGAACCCAATGCAAAACATCCGGGTAGTTGATCAAAAAGTCTTGGGTATCCCACGGAATGCGAATTTCGTGCGCACGCGCTTGCAACAGCGGCGCTAGGGTTGGCGCATTGGCCAAAAATTCGCGAAAGGTAGGCCCAATGTGCCCAGCAATCACTTTGGGGGGTAATTCTAAAACTTTTGCATCCATAACCAACACCCCAGGCTAAAGCAATGCGGCACGACACCATGCCGCGCCAATGTTCATTCTAACATACTATTCCAGATGGTGCAGTATTCGCAGCATGTGCAGAAAAACCATTCTACAAACTATTTCGGCTCAACCGGAATTGAGGGGGTTGACACCCCCCGGCATCGGTTAAAACCGACGCCGGGTAGGCCAAACCCGTTGAAACGGGTTTCCAATAGCAGCCGCCAGTTTCAACTGGCGGCGTCAACCCCCTGAGATCCTGTTGAACCACTATTTCCTGATGTCTCGAATGGTTGAAGATGCTGACTCCTCAACTATCACCCTGCCATTTCCTCGTCCAGTTTCCTTAAACTTGGCAATAAATTGACGAAAACCGTAAAGCGTGATATGTTCCAGCACAATAGAGTGTATATAGCGTGAGCGTGTATATTGTCTAAAAAGGTGTAAAGGAGTGAATCGGCATGAGCGCTACCTCAGGTACGGTAACAGGTACATTAGATAGTCAGGTAGTCAAGAAAGGGTTTGTCACCTGGAGCGATGCGCCGGATCCACGTGAAATTTTGGCGGAAACCGACCCCGAAATTTATGCAGCGATTGATCTCGAACGGCAGCGGCAATTTCGTGGGGTTGAACTGATCGCCAGCGAAAACTACGTCTCCCCTGGCGTACTGGCCGCTATGGGTAGCGTGCTGACCAACAAATATGCCGAAGGCTATCCTGGCAAACGCTATTATGGTGGCTGCGAATTTGTGGATATTGCCGAAGAGATTGCCATTGACCGGGCCAAGAAACTCTTTGGCGCCGAACACGCCAATGTACAGCCTCATGCCGGGGCGCAAGCCAACGAAGCCGTCTACCTGGCCCTGCTCAACCCAGGCGACCCGGTGTTGGCTTTTAAGCTGGATCATGGTGGCCATTTGACGCATGGCTTCAAACTAAATAGTTCAGGCAAGCTTTACAATTTTCAACATTATGGCGTGAACCGAGAGACTGAACAACTGGACTATGACGAACTGCAACGGCTCGCCGAACAGCATCGCCCGAAATTGCTGGTAGCCGGCGCTAGCGCCTATCCGCGCTTCTGGGATTTTGCGCGCCTGCGGGCCATTGCCGACAGCGTAGGCGCCTTGTTGATGATGGACATGGCCCACGTTGCTGGTCTGGTGGCGGCGCGTCTCCACCCTGATCCCGTGCCTTATTGCGATATTGTCACCACAACCACCCATAAAACCCTGCGCGCTGCGCGTGGTGGAATGATCCTCTGTCGGGCCCAATATGCCAAAAAGATTGACAGTGCGGTGATGCCTGGCACCCAAGGTGGACCCCTCATGCACATGATTGCCGGCAAAGCGGTTGGGTTGGGCGAAGCGTTGCGGCCAGAGTTCAAAACGTATCAACAACAAGTGCTGATTAACGCCCAAGCCCTGGCCAAAACCCTTCAAGAAGAGGGGTTGCGCCTGTTGAGTGGCGGCACTGACAATCATTTGATCCTGGTTGATGTCGGTGCGTTGGGCAATGACCCCCAGGGCGGCGAGATTACCGGCAAAGTGGTTGAAAAAGCGCTGGACAATGCAGCCCTCCACTGTAACAAGAACCTGATCCCCTATGATCCCAAATCTGCTCTGGTGACTAGTGGTATTCGCTTAGGCTCACCGGCGGCGACCACACGGGGCCTGGGGCCAGACGAATTTAAGCAGATTGGCCACTGGATTGCGGCGATTGCCCGCGATCCGCAAAATGTTGCATTACAACAACAAACCAAAACCGCTGTGTTGGAACTGGTGCAAGATTTCCCAGTTCCGGCGTAATTGATTTTAGATTTTTGCGCAGTGAAATTCTAAAATCCGAAATTGAAACGTGCATGAGTTCACAACATATAGATTCAGCAGTTGCGTATAGCCGTCGCGAGCAGATTAGTTGGTACTTTTATGACTGGGCCAATTCAGCATTTTCCACCACTGTTGTTGCCGTTTTCTTAGGTCCCTACCTGACTGCCGTTACCAAACAGGCCGCGGACAGTCTGGGATATGTCTACCCGCTGGGGGTCCCCGTCTGGGCGGATGCTTTTTTTGGCTATGTGGTCTCGCTTTCCGTGGTGCTCCAGGTCTTTTTCCTGCCGATATTGGGCGCCATTGCCGATTACACACATCTCAAAAAGCAGTTGATGGCCATCTTTGGGTATATCGGGGCCTTTTGTACGATCTTGTTGTTCTTTTTACAGAACGGCAATTATTGGCTGGGTGGCGTGCTTTTTTTGATTGCCAATCTGAGTTTTGGGGCTTCCGTGGTTTTTTACAACGCTTTTCTCCCCGATATTTCCAGCCCGGAAGAGCGTGATAAAGTTTCTTCGCAGGGTTGGGCGGTTGGCTATTTTGGCGGCGGCCTGCTGCTGTTGTTAAATTTGCTCTTTGTGCAATTGGGGGCGCCTGCACTTGGCCTCAGCACCGGGCCGGCTGTGCGCATTTGCTTGGCCTCGGCTGGCGTTTGGTGGGCCCTCTTTACCCTGATTCCTTTGTTTGGATTGCGCACCCGTCAGGCCGCCAAAGCCATCCCGGCGGGAGCCAATTATCTGACCATTGGCTTCAAACAGTTGTTGCACACCTTGCGCACGTTGCCCAGTTACCCGCAAACTTTGCTTTATCTAATTGCCTACCTGTTGTACAATGACGGCATTCAAACGGTGATCACGCTTTCGGCGCAATTCGGTAGCCAAGAAATTGGCATGGAAACTTCGTCTTTAGTGCAAGTCATCTTAATGGTGCAGTTTATTGCCTTCTTTGGCGCCCTGGGCTTTGGCTATCTTGCCCAGTGGATCGGCACCAAACGGGCCATTATTTGGAGTTTGGTGATCTGGCTGTTGACCATTGTCTATGCCTATGGCGTGTTGCGTACACCAACCCAGTTTTTTATCATGGCTGCCTTTATCGGGGTTGTCTTGGGTGGCAGTCAGGCGCTCAGCCGTTCGCTCTTTTCGTTGATGATTCCTAGCGGGCGTGAAGCCGAATACTTTAGCCTCTATGAGGTCAGCGAACGCGGGACAAGTTGGCTAGGGCCGATGATCTTCAGCCTTTCTTTGCAATTTACGCATAGCTATCGCATTGCAATTCTTTCGACTGCCATTCTCTTCCTGGCCGGGCTGATTTTATTGCCGCGTGTCAATGAGCGGCTCGCCATTGTGGAAGCGGGGAACACGGTTCCCCCAGGCATTTAGTGTTTTGTGGGCTTAGCTGTGGAGACAACCACTGAAGAACAATTCTGGCAACTGATTCAAGGGCGCCGTTCGGTGCGCCGCTACCAGGATCGACCTGTAGCGCCCGAAGTGCTGGAGAAGTTACTCACGGCAGCCACGTGGGCGCCTTCTGCGCACAATCGTCAACCCTGGCGCTTTTGTTTGGTTACCAGCAGCCAGGCCAAAGCCCACCTAAGCGCCTGTATGGCCGAACAATGGCGGCAGGATCTCGGCGTTGATGGTACTGATCCGGCGCAGGTGGAACGGCGCATTGCCATCAGCCACGCTCGCTTGACCGGCGCTGCTGCCCTGATCATTGCCGCGGTCAGCATGGAAGCCATGGATCTCTATCCCGATGAACATCGTCAACAGGCCGAATGGATCATGGCTGTGCAGAGCGTGGCCCTGGCCTGCCAGAATTTGTTGTTGGCCGCCCATCACTACGGTTTGGGCGCTTGTTGGATGTGTGCACCGCTCTTTGTGCCAACAGTGGTGCGCACCGCCCTGACTCTACCCGAAGCCTGGCAACCCCAAGCCTTGATTACCGTAGGGTATCCCGCCGAAGAGAAGACCAAGGAGCGGGAACCTTGGTCAACGCGTGTGTTGTGGCGCTAGTACACTGTAGGCGAAGTTGTGATGGGGAAAGTGGGCCCCCTCCCAACCTCCCCCTTGGGGGAGGAGTTGCGGTCCCGGCGTAACGATTCCCTCCCCTTGGGGAGGGCTAGGGAGGGGCAAATCCATCAAAATTTCGCCTACGGTGTACTAGTACATCGTTCAGCAAGTTTTGATGGATGAATGTAGACGCTGCTTGTAGCTGCGCAAACCCTGTCATTTTCAAACGAAGCACAAGGTTGTCAAAGCTTGTGCGGTTGCAAACCGCACCTACGTCTAACCCATCACAACTTGCCTGACACTGTACTAGTAGTGCGACCAGTTAATTCTCAGAAAACGTAGTAGCGACTTTAGTCGCCTGTACCACCTTGCGCGACTGAAGTCGCTACTACATATGCGCTTATTTCTCTCTGATACAAACCTATGAACAACATCAAAGTAGTTGCGTTGGCAGGCGGCGTCGGTGGGGCCAAGATGGCCACCGGGCTACAGGCAGCCTTGGCGCCTGGCCAACTGACCGTCATTGTCAATACTGGCGATGATTTTGAACACTGGGGGCTGGCCATCTGCCCTGATCTAGATACAGTGCTTTACAACCTGGCGGGCCTGAATCACCCAGAAAATGGCTGGGGCCGTGTCGGTGAATCCTTTGCTGCCCTAACCAGCATGGGCCAACTGGGGGGCGAAGAGTGGTTTCGGATCGGCGACAAAGACTTGGCTTTGCATCTACGGCGCAGTGAATGGCTACGTCAGGGGATTTCACTGACCGAAGTAACTGATCGCTTGCGCCGCATTGTCGGCATCCCCTCCACCATTTTGCCCATGAGTGAACAGCCGGTGCGCACCCTGGTGCATACCGATGAAGGCGATTTGCCCTTTCAACATTATTTTGTGCGGCGGCGCTGTGAGCCAATGGTCATCGATTTGACCTATGTGGGGGCGCCAGAGGCCAAACTTACCCCCGAAGTTGAGGAAGCCCTGGCCACTGCCGATCTGATCGTCTTTTGT
>WBZQ01000352.1_pt1 | contig 10742 bp, 7 predicted proteins | sample 5204251 | NCBI WGS metagenome assembly WBZQ01 (sample SAMN12412402, study PRJNA552823) | activated sludge metagenome | isolation source: activated sludge from nitrification reactor of wastewater treatment plant... | place: USA: Virginia | collected 2017-09 | reverse complement strand
CCTCTCCCTGCTCGTCGGCTCGCCTCTCCGCTGCGACCTCCACTACGACCCTCAGCGCAGCGACGCCGAGCAGGCCGGCCGTCTGCTCGCCCGGTTCGTCACCGTTCTCGGCCGGCTCGTCGCGGCCAGGAACACCGTCCAGCGAGAGGCTCAGGGTGACAACATTCGCCGGGGACAGGCCACTCGGAGCCTCTAGGACCGCGATCAGGCTTCGAACCAGAAGGCCCGCGCCCATGAGCAGCGTGAGAGCCAGCGCGACTTCCGTAACCGCGAGGAGGTCGCGTCCCTGAAGCCCCGCGCGGCGAGGACCCCCGAACGTGGCGCCGCGTCCCCCCGAAGACAGTGTCTCGCGAAGGGCACTCCGGCTCGCACACCACGCGGGCACGAGGCCCGCGCAAAGAGCCGCGAGAAGAGACACTCCGAAGGTCGCAGCGACCACACGGCCGCCCACGCTTACGAGGTTGAGGCGCGGGAAGTCGGCGGGTCCGAAGACCGCGAGGGCTTTCACGATTCCGGCTGCCAGAATGAGACCCAAGGCGCCTCCCAAGGCACCCAACACGAGGCTCTCCGTGGCGAGTTTCCGGAAGAGGCGGCCGGACGTCGCGCCGATCGCGCTCCGGATGGCCATCTCGCGGCCGCGCGTCGCCGCGCGGGTCAGGAGCAGATGCGTGACGTTGACGCACGCGATCGCAAGCACGACCGCAACCGCGACGAGAAGCATCAGGAGAGTGGGCCTTGAGGTTCCCGAAAGGAGCTCGTGGAGCGCGATCACCGAAAAGGACGTGGCCTCAAGGTCGTTTGGAAAGCGCGTTCGAAGGTCGCGCAACAAAGAGTCGAGCTCGGCCCGGGCCGTGACCGGGGTCGCGCCGGCTGCAAGTCGCCCGACGACCCGCAGGTTGTGCGCCGAACGGCTCGAGCCTTGGTCCGGGAAGATCTCTTTCGAAACATAGATGTCCGCCGGCTCGGGCGTCGTGTAGCCGGACGGAATGAAGCCAACAACCTCGACGCCGGCCGGGAGCACCCCAACAACATCGAAGCCGCGGTTGAGAAGCGAAATCGTGAGGCCCTCGAGCCGGCTCGGCAAGCCCAGGCTTCGTTCCCAAAACCGCTTGCTGACAACCGCAACCGGGCGGCTCGTCGTGGTCTCGTCGGCATCCGCGAGCACCCGGCCCAGCAAGGGACGCGCGTTGAGAACTCGAAAGAAGCCGCGTGAGACGGCCAGATATTGGGCCTGCGAGGGCTCCCGCCCGCCATGCACCGTGGCCTGTCCTCCCGACAAGGCGGCCATGGCCTCGAAGGATCGACAGGACTCTCTGATGTCGAGAAAGTTGGGTTCGGCAACCGCCATGCGCAACCGCGTGGGGCTGGATTCCCAAATCGTCACCAGGCGCTCCGGCGATTCGAACGGAAGGGGCGCGAGGAGCACGGCGTCGATCACGCTGAACACCGCGCTCGTGGCGCCCACACCGAGGGCAAGGGTCGCGATCGTCACCAGCGCGAACCCCGGGCCGTTGCGGAGGCCGCGAAGCGCCAGGCGAAGGTCGTGGCCGAGGCCCTCAAACACGGCGGGGCGGCGCGCTCTTTGGGTTGTCATGTTCGGCTCCCGTTTCGTAGGCTTCGAAAGGGACGCGCGGCCGGGAAAATGGTTTCGCGGAGTCCGTGACCTGAGGTCACCCACCGCGGCTGCCGCGGGCCTCCATCCTCGCGGCCGCGGCGTGCGCCTTTCGCAGGGCCGCCGCGGCCTTCCCCAATGCGTGCGTCAGGTCCCGGACGGCGCCCGTCTCCCCGTAGGCCGGGCTCTCGGCGCCGTGCGCGGAGGCGAGCCTCGAGGCCTTGACAAGCTCGGCCTCCACGACCGCCAGCTGGTTGGTCAGGTCCCGGGTATGTCTCGTGATCGGCGGCCTTGAGGCCAGCGGTCGTTGCATATGTTCTCCTCCGTTGGGGCGCTTTTCTGTTGGTTTCGTGAGCTTTTCGATTCAGGGGGACTTGGGTACCTCCGCCGCGCCGCCCCCCGGATCGGGCGGCGAGGCCATCGGCTCCTGAGGCGCCGTTCCTGAGCGCTCCCGGCCATCGCCGCGCGCGGCTCCGGACGGTCCCCGTCGACCCAAACGGGGCTCCTCGAGAACGCGCGGGGCAAGATCGGCGATCGAGGCGTCGAGCGCCGCAAGCCTTTCACGCTTTCCCGCTACCTTCGACTCCACGTCGGCGATCTTGAAGGCGAGGCTCTGCCTCACCTCGTCGCTTCGCGCGGTCGATTGCGAGGCCCTCCAACGGCACACGTTGCCCTCGTCGTGCTCGATCGATTCGCGAAGCCGGGTGGCCTGTTCCTGTCGCTGCGAGAGCACCGAGCGCATGCGGACCAGCCATTCGGCTCTCTTTTTCTCGCGGTCCTCGCGCGCCTTCTTGTAGGCGCGGTGGCACGCGGAGCGAAAGCGCCTCCAGAGGTCGTCGGTCTTTTCGCGTGGAAAGTGGACCACGCTCGCCGCCTTGCGCCACTCCTCCTCGAGCTGCCGAAGTCGAGGGGCCGCGCCCGAGAGATCGTCGAGGTAAAGCAGGGCCTCGACTTCGGCGCAGAGGCTCTCGCGCTTTTCGAGAGCTTCTCGCAGCTCTTCCTCTTTGCGGTTGAAGAACTCCGTGCGCGCCGCGAAGAACCGATCCTGCGCGGCCCGGAACCGCTTCCAAAGCAGATCGTCCGCCTCGCGGCCCACGTGTCCGATCGCACGCCAGTCAAGCTGCATGGCCTTCATCGCGTCGGCCGTGGACCTCCAATCCGTCGAGAGCGCAAGCTCCTCCGCCTTCGCGCACAGGCGCTCTTTGGCCTCGCGGTTCTTGCGGCGGGCATGATCGCGGTCCTTGTAGAACGCGTTCCGCGCCTCGAAGAACGCGTCGAGAGCATCCCGAAAGCGCTTCCAAAGCACGCCGTCGAGGGGGTGTCCCGCGTGGCCGACGGCCTTCCACTCCTCCTGCAGCGCCCTGAGATGTTCCCCGGCTTCGTTCCATTCGGTCGAGGCCGCGTGGCCTTCGGCCTTGGCGCAAAGCTCCTCTTTCAACAGCCGGTTCTGCTCCTCCTCGCCGCGTCTCTTCTCAAACGCCTCCGAGCGGCGGGAGTAGTAGGAATCCTGGGCGCGCTTCAGGCGCTGCCACAGCGCGTGGTCGGCGTCGCGCCCGGCCGAGCCGGTCTTTTTCCACTCCTCCTGAAGGCCCCGCATCACGGCGTCGGTCTCTCGCCAGTCGGTCGCTTCCTGATGGGACTCCGCGCTCTCGCACAACCGCTCTTTGGTCTTGCGGTTCGCCTCGACGCGGCGAAGAAGCTCCTCTTCCATGCGGGCGAGGGCACCCCTTAGCTCCGTAAAGTCGCCCAAGGCCTCGGCCGCGGGAAGTTCCTCCGCAAGCCTTCGCACTTTGGCAAGCGGCGTCACCGAGGACGGCGCGGCTTCGATTTCGGCCTGGAGCGCCTCCAGGCGTCCACGCAGCTTGTCGAAGCGCCGCGCGAGCCGTACCAGCGTCGCCCGCACGCTGTCTCCTTCGATCCTTCCCACGAGCCGGCCCGGGCCGCCCTCTTCCCGCAGCCACACCGCGCCGCCCTCGCGAACCTCGCCCCAGGCCTGAGCCGCTTGAAACAGCGCCTCGATCTCCGCGTGATCGACGTGGGGTTGGGAAGCCTCGCCCTTCGTCTCCTCAGCGGGCACCGCGTGTCCCTCGGGGTTCTCTCTTCGAAGTTGAGCAGTCATCGCCTGCCTCCTTGATCTCCTTCGAGACGAGCGTCCTCAAGCATAATCTCGCCCATGCCGCGCTTTCCACAGGCTTCTTCAGCCGCCGAGTCCATCCGCGGCTCGGTCTATTCCCCGCTCGCCGCTCGCGTCACCGCGCGGGCCGCTTCGCACCGGGAGATCTATCCCTTCCACGTCGGCGATACGTGGAAAGAGCCCGCCGAAGGCTGCCGGATGGAAGACCTGACCGTTGCCGAGTACCCCGGCATGCATCGGTACGCTCCGGTACAGGGCATCCCCGAGCTCCTGGACCTCCTGGTCGAGCGCCAGCGCGGGAAGACCGGTCTCGCTGTCGAAAGAGAGAACATCGTGCTCGCGGGCGGGGCCACGTCCGGGCTTGCCAACGTGGTGGGCGCGATCGCGAGCCCGGGAGACGAGGTCCTCCTCGCGGCGCCCTATTGGCCTCTCATCGAAGGCATCGTCCGGGCGTTCCACGCGGTCCCGGTGGCGGTGCCCCTCTTCGGGATTCCGGACCCGCCGGATTCGCCCGAGAGCCTGGTCGCGGCCTTCGAGGCGCGCCGCACGCCGCGCACCGTTGCGCTCTATGTGAACACTCCCAACAACCCAAGCGGCCAGCTGCTGCCCGCGCCCTGGCTGGAGGCGCTTGCCGAGTGGGCACGCCGTCATGAGCTCTGGGTCATGGCGGATGACGTCTACGAGGACTACGTCTATGACGGCGCGCACGCGTACTTCCGGGCGCTGGCCCCCGAGCGCACGTTCGCGGCGCACTCGTTCTCGAAGGCCTACGGGATGGCGGGAAACCGCTGCGGCTATGTGGTGGGACCCAAGGAGATCATGAACCAGGCGCTCAAGATCGGGACCCACACGGTCTACAGCACGCCCACGGCGTCCCAGCTTGCGGCGGTTCGGGTTCTGAAGGGTCCCGGCGAGGCCTGGGCCGCGTTGGCACGCGAGGAATACCAGGACACGGCTCGCCGCGCGTCCTCTCGCCTGGGGGTTCCGATGCCCAAGGGATCGACGTTCCTGTTCCTTAACGTCTCACCGAAGATCGACTCGGATCCCCAGGGCCGCGGTCTTCAGGGCTTTCTCGCAGACTGCGCGGACGAGGGGCTTCTCGCGGCGCCGGGCCCGAGCTTCGGCCCTTACCCTCATCACATCCGGGTTTGCTACACGGCCGTCCCGCCGGACCACGCGCTGCGCGGAATGGAGATCCTGGCCAAGCTCCTGGGGCGCTGATCGTGCGGCTCGCGCGGCTCCTCGACCCGATCGAAATCCGCGTCCTCGGGGCGCTCCTCGAAAAGCAGCAATCGACGCCGGAGTACTACCCGCTGACCGTGAACGCGCTCGTGGCCGCTTGCAACCAGAAGTCCAACCGCGAGCCGGTCATGGACCTCTCCGAGGGGGATGTGGTCGCCGCCCTGGAGAGGTTGAGGGAGCACGTCCTGGTCTGGAAGGTCGAGGGCATGCGCGCCGAGCGTTGGGAACACAACCTGGACGCGCGTTGGGAGCTCGACGCTCCGGCCAAGGCGGTCCTGACGCTTCTCTTTCTGCGCGGCGAGCAGACCCCGGGCGAGCTTCGCACCCGGAGCGAGAGGCTCCATGCGTTCGCGTCGGTCGCCGAGGTCGAGGCCACGCTCGCACGGCTTGCCAAGGAGGCCGACCCATTGTTGTGTGAGCTTCCGAGGCGGCCCGGCCAGAAAGAGAGCCGCTTCACGCACCTTGCGGGAAACACTCCGCCCGGAACCGACAAGCCGCTCCCCATTCACGCCTCGGACGAGCCCGACACCCTCACGCACCGGATCGCCCGCTTGGAGAACCGGGTCGCGGAGCTCGCGGAGGAGCTGGCCGCGCTGCGCAAGAGCCTGGGCGAGTGATCGCCCTTTTTGCGATCTATCTCGCCACCGCGCTTCTCGCGCTTTGGCTTGCGCACCGGCTTGTCATTCAGATCTCCCGCCTCGCCGCGTCCGTCCTGGCTCTCCTCCCCGTCCTCCTGACCAGCCCGGCGATTCTCACCGGCGGACACTTTGGTGGAATCAACATCGCGTACGACCACCCCCCGTACGCGTATCGCAAGGGCAACCTGCCGGAGCCCCGCTATCAGAACGGCATCCTCTACGACCTCCCCACGCAGATGCTGCCCTGGCGCGCGGCGGTCAAGGAGGCGATTGAGGCGGGGCGGCTCCCGTTGTGGAACCGCTTTTCCGGAGCGGGCGAGCCGCTCCTGGCTTCTTCCCAATCGGCGGTTCTAAGCCCCAATACGCTCTTGGGCCTGGCCTTGCCCATCGCCACGGGCGCGACGCTCTTCTCCGCGCTCAACTTCCTGTGGGCCGCGCTGTTCACGTTTCTCTATCTTCGGGAATTGGACCTCGAAGAGCCCATCGCCTTGTTCTCTTCGGCCGCGTTCGCCACATCGCTCTTCCTTTGCATGTGGAACGGCTACCCAATCGGGACCGTCTTCGCGAGTTTGCCGCTCCTGCTTCTCGGCCTCACCCGCCTCGCGCGCGAGGGCGTCCGCGGCTTTTCTATCACGGTCCTCGCCTCGTTTCTCGCGCTGGTGGGTGGGCACGCCGAGTCGGCCCTGCACGTCGCGGCCGCCGCGGGCATTGTGTTTCTCGGTGAGCTTATTGGCCGGCCACGACCCCTTGCCAAGATCGCAAAGGCGCTAGCGGCGGGGCTCCTCGCCTTTGGTCTTTCCGCTCCGGTCGTGCTGCCGCTGATCGAGGCGATTCCGCAAACGGCCTCGCATTTCCTGCGCAAGGCCCTCTACGCCAACGCGACCAAGTGGCTTCCTCTCAAAGAGGCGTTGCGCGCCATGGCGGGCGCGGTCTACCCCGCGACGTATGGCCGGCCGTGGGCGGGCGAGGGGACCGCTCCGCCGTACTTCGACGGCCCGATGGTCGCGTTCGCGGGCGGGCTCACCTTGGCCCTCGCGATCTTTGGCTGCTTCGGAAGGCGCCGGGAACGTTGGGCAATGGCGGCCGCGGGCTTTCTGGCCCTCTCGGTGGCGGCCGGCCTCTCGCCGTTTGCCAACCTGGTGTCGAAGCTGCCGCTCTTTGACATCGCAATCAACGAACGGCTCGGGGGAGTGGCCGCGTTCTTCGTTGCGACGCTCGGCGGCTTGGGGCTGAAGGCCGTTCTCCCGCGGTTTGGAAAGCGCGAGGCCCTGGCCGCGGGAGCGATCCTTGTCGCACTTCTTGTGGGCGGGCTCGTCTCGCGATCGTGGGGCGCGAGTACAGGCTTGGCCTCAGCCGCACCCGGTCGTTCGCTTGTGATTCTTCTCGCCTCGTGTGGGCTGTTTTTCGCGATCCTGTCCATCGTCTCGTTCCGAAGACCGGCCGGAGAGCTCTCCTCAACACAAAGGACGGCTCTTGCATGGTGCGCGGTCGGCATTCTTCTCGCCTCGCAGTTCCTGGACAGACCCGCGCTCTACCGCTCCTTCGACGCCGGCTTGGTCTTTCCCGAGACCCAAGAGCTCGCGGTGTTGCCCAAGGGCCCGGCTCCGTTTCGGACCGTTGGACTTGGGCACACCATGATTCCCAACCAGTCGGTCCTTCTCGGCGTGGAGGACCCTCGCAGCTACAACCCTTTGGATTTTCGCCGGCTCGCGGACACGCTGCCGCTCTGGACCGCTCCGGAGGGCTACTGGCTGCATCGCATCGACGACGCGACCGACCCGTTCCTGTCGTTCCTGAACGTGCGCTTCGCGTTGGGTGAGCCGGCTCAGGCCGCTCCGCCCGGTTGGAAGGACGTGACCCGGGGCCTCAATATATCGGTCTTCTTCAATCCAGGCGCGCTGCCGCGAGCCTTCACGCCCAAGCGGGTACGCCTCACGACCGACGCGGCCAGGACGATCGACGGGATGAAGGCGCGCCCCGACTTCGCCGAGGTCGCGTGGATCGACGCCGTGCCGGAAGGCGAGATGAAAAATGGCCCAGCCGAGGTCAGCACCGCGTCCGACGGACCGGATCTCGTCCTGACCATCGAGGCCGCCGCGGATTCCTGGATTGTGGTTTCGGAGACCGCCTGGCGCGGCTGGCGGGTGGAAGAGGGCAAAGAGCGCCACCCGATTCACTTCGCCAACCACGCGTTTGTCGGTTTCCGTGTGCCTGCGGGGCGACACGTCGTGCGGATGACCTATTGGCCCGAGTCGCTGTCGTGGGGCCTTGGGCTTTGTGCGGCCACGATTCTGATTCGGGTGCTGGCAGCGGTTCTCAGGAGGCGACGGGGCGTCCAGGCCTCGCCCGTATCCGCCTGATCACACCGCGACGCTTGCGTATGGATCCAGAGCGGAGGCCACCTCCTCCTCCGGATCCGCCGCCGCGGACCGCCTCGAGAGCGGAACCTCGATCGAGACCTCGAAGCCGCCTTGGCCCTCGACGATGTCCAACCGGCAGCGCGTCCCGTAGGCGTGCCGAAGGCGCTCCTTCGTGTTGGCAAGGCCGATGCCTTTTCCGGGCCGCGCGGGCGGGAAGGTGGGGACGCCCCGGATCCCGGCCCAGGTGTTCCAGACGCGCAACTTCAGAAGCGCGCCCTCGGCCCGCGCCGAGATCTCGATCGCGCCAGGGCCCGGGTGCCGCGAGATTCCATGTCGCACCGCGTTCTCGACCAGCGGCTGAAGGAGAAGGTTGGGAACTTCCGCGGAAAGGACGTCCGCTGGCGCGTCCACGCGCACGGTCAGCCGGTCCTTGAACCGGGTCTCCTCGATCTCCAGATAGCGCCTCACGAAGTCCAGCTCCGCGCGGAGCGGGATCAGATGCGAAGGATGTCTCCTCAGGCTCAGCCTGAGGAGCTCACCGAGCCTCACCACTGTGCGCGCGGCGGCGTCGGGGTCGGTGAAGACAAGCGGCAGCATCGTGTTGAGCGTGTTGTACAGAAAGTGGGGCTCGATCTGCCTCTTCAGCGTCGCGAGGCGCGCCCGCGAGAGCTGCCCCGAAAGCTCTGAGACCAAGAGCTCCTGACTGCGCAAGAGCGCCTGACGGTCGACAACCCAGAGGATCCCGACGAACAGCGCATACGTGAAGACCTCCGAGATCAGCTCCGACGGCATCAGCTTCGCGAGCGCGATCGGATAGCCCATCCACGTCAAGGGCCTCCACACCGGAAACACCACGCTCCACGCCAGGCCCGCCGCCACCACAACCGACGAGATCGCGAATCCAAAGAGCGCGTGTACGAGGAGGCGCGGCGCGAGCCGGCCCTTTTGGAGCGGGAATCGGCGATAGAGCGCAAGAATCAGAGGCGTTAGGATTGTCCAATCCAGCGCCCTAAGGAAGGAGGGACGAACGATCTCCCAGAACGTGAGCGACGGCCTGTGGATCATCAGGCTGAATCGCATGAGAGACTCCGAGGCCGAATAGAGCGCGACGAGGAGCCAGAATCCCACGAAAAGCGCCGCCCGGCGCGCGGGCTTCTTGCGCGAGGCCCGAAAGACCCCTGAGACGCCGTCGATGTCGGGTTCCCGATGGAGAGCGTGGCCCTCCACGGTCGGGCCCGTGGCCTGTGGAATGTCGAGCTCGATTGGGAGTTCCAAGGTGGACTTGGGCTCTTTCACGCCGTTGTCCTTCGCGACCAGCGGAATCCGAAGCAGCGTCTCCAGCCCGTCTGGCGCACTCTGCCGCACCGTCAACGTCGCCCGGCTCTCGAAGCGCTCGCGCAGCCGGTTGCGCAGTCCTCGCATCACCGGTGGCTCGGGAACCGGCTCGATGGCCTCGTCAAGGGCGCCGGAGACGCGGACGGCGATCTCCAGAAGGCCCGCGTCCTCGCGCCCCACAACGTCGATCCGAAAAGGCCCCGGATTTGGGAACACCACCGCTCGGATAGCATCCGCCACGAGCGGCTGCAGGAGGAAGCTGGGGATCGCGGCCTCATTCAACGCGGCGGGAACCCCGAACCCGAAGTCCAATCGATCCTGAAGCCTGGTCTTCTCAATCGCGAGGTAGGACTCCAAGAGCTCGACCTCCTTGCGCAATGGCACGAGCTGAAACGGCTCGTCGCGAAAGCTCAGCCTCAAAAGGGCTCCCAGCCGGATGATGGTCTCCGTCGCGAGCTGCGGGCTCGAGTAGATCAGCGGCAGGACCGTGTTGAGCGTGCTGAAGACAAAATGCGGCTGAAGCTGCACGGCCAGTGCGTCGAGCTTCAGATCGTCGACCTCCTGCTCCAGCCGGCGGGCGTTGATCTCGCGCCTTCGAAACCGCCTCATGAGATCGATCGCGGCCGCGACACCCACGATCACGCCATAGCTCGTGAGGTTGCCGTTGAGGTTGTACCGAAGGCTGCGTCCGATGCCGATCAGAACGCCTGGAAGGTCGCGCGCCGGTTGCCGGAACGGCTCGCAGGCCGTCTGAAAGAGCACGATGTGGCACGTGTGGACCGCGAGCGCCATCCCAACGTGCTTTGGAAGGTTGCGACGCCAGGTGGCCTTCGCAAGCGGAAAGCGCGCGGCAAAGCGCAGCGTGACATGGAGAAGGGGGATCCACACCAGAAGGCCAATGACGGCCGGAGTCAGGACCCGCGCGCCGATCAGCTCGCGCGGCACGCGCGGGGCGATCTCCAGGATTCCCGCCGCGCTCGTGACCGCAAAGAGCGCCAGGATCGCCGCGAACGGAAACCAGGGGCGATCGAGAAGCTCTGCCGTGGTCGTCCCGTTCCGGGAAACGGAGCTCAACGCGCCGACGGATCCTGCGGATCCTGGGCCCGTCGCGTCTGCCCGGCCCGGTTTGGTGCGTGGGAGTGACGGACCCGAGGCCGGAACGGCTCCGGCTCTCGCGATCGCGCCTGTTCCGACCGACATGGCACCGGAGTCTATAGGTTCTATAGGTTCGGCCGTGCGCCTGGAACGATCCGAACCTCAGACCGCTCCGGACGGGCTCTCGTCGAAAGTCCCCGCGGCGTAGGCCTCGCGCGGCAAAGCCGCTCGCACCCGGTTCAGGTTCCCGTCGCGGGTGACCCGGCTGTAGAGGGAAAGCCCCGGGTCAGTCAGGAACCGGATCCAAAGGCCAAACCAGCTGGTGT
>WBZQ01002918.1_pt1 | contig 10744 bp, 10 predicted proteins | sample 5204251 | NCBI WGS metagenome assembly WBZQ01 (sample SAMN12412402, study PRJNA552823) | activated sludge metagenome | isolation source: activated sludge from nitrification reactor of wastewater treatment plant... | place: USA: Virginia | collected 2017-09 | reverse complement strand
GGCAGGCGCGCGAACTCGTCCACCGCCAGCCCCATGCGCTTGTGATCGTAGGCGCGATAGTCCCTGACCTTCCAGACCACGGGCCGTTCCTCCGGGAAGAGCACGTGATGCAACGTGGGCACTGAGCCGTTGTGGAAGTACGGCGCGCTGGCCCAGACGCCGTCGAGCGGCGGCGCGACGTAACCCTCGGCCTGGATCTTGACCGCGCTCTCGCCGTACTGCCCGAGCCACGAGCCCTTGAAGTGCGTCTTGAACTCCGGGCTCAGGCCGTCCAGGCGCCCGCGGTCGGTCTTGACCGTGTCGATCGACACGATCTTGTTGGGATAGGCCCCGCCCGGTCCCGGGGTACCGTGACAGCGCGCGCACGACTCCACGTAGACGCGCTCGCCGCGCGCGGCCAGGCCCGCGTCGACCGCCCCGCGGTACTTCGGGCTCTCGAGCGTGTGCAGCCAGGCGTAGATGTCCTTGTAGTCCTGCTCCCACGACTTGAAGAGCGCCCCGTCGATCGAGGGATCGAGCGAGAACTGCATCAACGGGCGCAGGCTCTTGGGCGCGAACCCGTCGGCGTAGAAGGCGGTCTTCTTGGCCGCGTGCCACAACGGGGGCGGGTCGAGGTAGTGATTGAAGGGCTTCAGATCCAGCGGCGTCTGCGTCACGTTCAGGTCGCGGTCGCGCTGCGACAGGAAGAAGACGCTGAACGTGAACGAATTGAAAGTGCCGCGCGAGACGCTCATGGAGCCTTCGGGGAACTCGATGCGCGGGGCCGAGCGGCCGCCCGTCATGAAGAGCAGGCCCTGCGGGAAGACCGGATTGCCGGGCTGGCCGGCGTGCAGCAGGGCGACCGTCTTCTCGGTGTCCTCGAAGAGCGCGGAGAAGTCGAGCGCCGCGTTGGGCAGGCCCAGGACGGTGCGGCCCTCGACCGCCCCGGCGTGGCACAGCAGACAGCTCAGCGCCCATTTGCCTTCGCGGTTGGCGACCAACCCGAGCGGCGCGCCCGCGTTGTCGAACGGCGCCTCGAGCAGCCCGTAGTGTTCGAGCGTGAGCGCGCGGCGGGCCTGCGGGGAGGCCTGCGCGGCGGCCTCACGCGCCGGACCGTCCCACGAGCGCCACAGGCTGTCGAACAACGCGGGGTCCAGGAGCGTCGGCGAATAGACGCGCGTGGCCAGGTGATCGAGACCCGGATGACGCCCGGTCAGGCCCAGCGACGCGCACGCGACCACGGCCAGGAGAAGGCTAGGCTTCAAAGCTCTGTGTTGCATATGGCGCACCCGCCTGATCGTCGGACGGGAGCGGGTCTCGATTCTTCTCCCAGGCTGCGAATTCCGGGGTACCACGGAGCCCCAGTGGCGGGGGCGGCAGCGCTCAACGGGTCTGCAGCAGCGTGCGGCCGGGACCGGTCAACGAAGCCGCGGCAGTCAGGCTCAGATAGAACACACCCGCCGCGAGCAGAATCTGCGGGCTGCCCCAGCGCTCGTGCAACGGGACCGCGATCGTCATCGCTAGTACTAGCGCGCAGTTCTCGCTCTGGCGGACGACGGCGAAGACACGTCCGAGGAAGCGCTCCTCCACCATGCTCTGAAGCAGCGCGTAGAACGGCACAACCGCCACCGACACGACGATGCCCCAGAAGAAGATGACCAGGAGCGAGACGCGCAGGTCGGACACCAGCGCGTAGGCGGTCAGGCTCAGCCCCTCCGCGAGCAGACCTGCGACCAGAGTGACGCCCTGACCCAGCCCGCGCACGACCCAGGGCGCGCACAGGCCGCCCAGCACGGCGCCCAAGCCCAGGATGCCGAGCTGCCAGCCGAGCACCTGCTCCGACCCGCGCAGGTGATCGCGGATGAAGAACGGCGCGAGCGGCGCCCAGACGCCCGTGCAGGTCACGCCGGTGAAGAAGAGCAGGGCCATGTGGAGCGCCAGCCGATGGCGCGCCAGGTACGACCAACCCTCCTTGATCTCCGCGACCGTCGCCGCCACCGACCAGCGCGTCCCGCCGTGCGCATGCGCGGGGATGGCGGCGTCGGCCACGAGCAGCGCGCTCAGCAGGAACGACAGCGCATCGATCGCGAGCACGGCCGACAGCGTCAGATGCACGAAGAGGAACGCGCCGCTGACCGGTCCCACGATCAGCACGGCGTGAGCAGCCATCTGGTCGAGGCTGTTGGCGCGCACCAGATCAGCGGCCTCCACGATGAGCGGGATCGAGGCCGCCTTGGCGGGCTGGAAGAACGCGCCGGCGATCGAGTGCAGGGCCGCCACGACGTAGATCAGCGGCAGGCTGGGCGACCAGATGAGCGCCGCCGTCAGCGCCATGCGCAGCAGGTCGAGCGCGACCATGAGCGAGCGCTTGCTCGTGCGATCGACGACCGCGCCGGCCAGCGGCGCCACGAGCGCGCCCGGCAGCGTGTCGAGCACCACGAACACGGCGATGTCGACGGCCTCGTTGCGCGTCTGGAACAGGTGCAGGATGAGGGCCATGCGGCTCATCTGCGAGCCGAGCAGCGAGGCCAGACCGGCCAGCCACAAGCGCAGGAACGCGGTGTTGCGCAGGATGGCGATCACGCCGCGTCCCTCCGGCGCCGGGCCGGTCGCAGGCGACCGGCGTCGGCCACCGACGGACGGACACACGTCGACCCGCCCGCTCCACCGGCCACCGCGTCACGCTACGTGCAGCCCGCTCGCGGGCGCTTCTCCGTCCTTGCGAACCGCCGCGGCGCGCGCGCCGCAGACCGGCTCCGAGGTCCATTAAGCAAGGCGGGAGAAGACGTTGCTTCATGGGCGCCCTTAGCATCGCCAACGATCGGCTGCGGTCGGAGCCTGGCGCCAGAGGGCGGTCGAAGGGCGCGGCGCGCGATTGCGCAGCCTGAGGAGGCGCAAATGAACAGACAGCAACACCCGTCCACAGCCATTGCCCTGCTTGCCCTCGCCGCCCTGGCGGTGAACGGGACCGTTGCACGGGCCGCAACCACGACCGAGAGCGCCGAGCTGCGCAAGGCCGTGAAGCAGGTCGAAGAGTACAAGACTCCAGGCATCGAGTCGGAGCTGTCGGGCATCGCTCCACATCCAACCGACCCGAATCTCTACTACGTGCTGGCCAACTCGAAGCCCCCGTACCGCTACGGGCAGACGCCGATGCTCGACAAGCAGTACCGCGGCAAGCTGCTGATCGTCAATCGTGAGGGCGCGGTCGTCAAGGCCACGCCGATCGCCGACGACGACTTCGGCGGCTTCGTGATCGTCGACGGCTTCGGCTACGTCGCGCTCACGAACGGCGCGTCGATCGTCAAGACCGACCTCGAGACGGGCAAGATCCTGGCGCACTATCCGCTGCCCTCGCCTGCCGGCGGCCTCGACTACGACCGCGAGCGCGGCGTGCTGATCGCGCAGCTCTACGTCGGCCACCCGCACCTGGCCCTGGTCGACATCAAGACGGGCAAGATCGTCGACAACCTGTGGTCAGACGAAAGCGCCATGGGCCTCGCCAAGGTGGACGGCGACTGGCTCTGCACCTGGGCCAGCGGCTGGGACCCGGGCTCGTTCAGCGAGCTGCGCGTGATCGACCAGAAGAGCGGCCACGTGCGCGCGCGCATGCGCCTGGACGGCGTGCACTCGGTCATCGCCCCGGCGCGCACCACGGCCGGCGATCCGGCCTTCATGAGCCTGGTGACGTTGGACAGCAACAGCGGCAAGACGGTGATCCGCAAGTACGCCTACGCCGGCGAGAGCCGCTGGCGCTGATTCCGAACGTCCTGTCGCACGTCAGGGAGGGCACGCGATGAGCAAGACGAGCACTGCGGCGCGCATCGCGTTGGGGCTGGTATTCGCGGTCTTCGGCCTCGATTACTTCCTCCACTACCTTCCGGACCCGGGGGCCTCGCCGCAGGGCGGGGCCTTCCTCGAAGCCCTGTTCGTGACCGGCTACATGTTCCCCATGATCAAGGGCCTCGAGATCGCGTGCGGGGCGCTCCTGCTCGTCGGGCGCCTCGTACCGCTCGCGCTGGCCTTGCTCGCGCCGATCGTCGTGAACATCGCGCTCTATCACCTCGTGCTCGACCCCGGCGGCCGCGTCATCGCCGCCGTCGTGACGCTCTTGCATCTCTTCCTGTTCTACAGCCACCGCGCCTCTTTCGCGCCGCTCTTGGACGCGCGCGGAGCGGCGCGCCGCGAGTTGCCCTTCGCCGCGGCTGCGGCTGAACGGGCGTGAAGGGCGCGCTCGTGGCGCCGCTGCGGACGCGCCCCACGTCTGTCGTCGCACTCCTCGCGCTCGTCGCGCTGCTCGGCCTCCTGGCCGTGCTGCCTGAGGCGCGCCCGGTCCGCGCCGCGCGCCCTGACCCGCCGCTGCACGCCTTTGCCCTGCTCGACGCCACTGCGCCCGCCGCCTCCGACGTGGGGCGCTGGAAGAGCACGCTGGCCGACGCGCGGCGGCGCGGCGCGCGCTACGCGCTCCTGCCCCAACTCGCGGTCGAGCCGCAAGCCATCCCGGGCCCACTCACCGAAGACTTGGCCCGCGTTGCTCGCGAGCTCGACCTGTGGGTGGCGTTCAGCCTGCCCGAGCGCGGAGTGGGCGGGCATCACCTCACGTCAGTGCTGCTCGACAACCGCGGCGCGCTCGCCGTGCTGCATCGCCAGGTGATCGTGCCGACACAGGGCGGCGTGGTGCGTGGCAGCTTCCGCGACACGGTCGAGACGGTCGACGTGCACGGCTTCCGTCTGGGCATCGTCGCTGCCGAGGACGCGCAGACCGGTGTACCGCGCCTGGCCGACCGCGGAGCCGACGCGATCCTGATCTCGGTCTCGTCGGCCGACGCCGACGGCACACGCGCCGACCTGCTGCGGAAACTGGGCGCGAAATACCGGGTGAGCCTGATCGTCGGCGCGCCGCCTGACCCTGGCGGGAGCCCACAGGCGCCATCGGGCTCGGCCTACGACTTCCAGGGTCAGCCGGTCGCCCTGCACAGGGAGCGCGGCTTCGCGCTGGCGTCCGTGTCCGTGCGGCCGCTGCCGTGGCGCATTCCCTCGGCGCTCGGCCTGCCCGCATCCGTGCCGCTTCCAGGCTATCGGCCGCCGGCGGAAGCCGAAGCCGACCTCGGGCGACGCTTGTTCTTCGAGAAGGCGTTGTCGGCGACGGGCGCGGTCTCGTGCGCCACCTGCCATGATCCGCTGAAGGCCTTCGCGGGCGACACGGCCAAGGGCACGGGCGTCCATGACAGGCACACCAAGCGCAACGTGCCCTCGCTGCTCAACGTGGCCTTCCGGCCGCTCCTGCAGTGGGACGGTTACGCGTCGAGCATCGAGAACTTCGTCAAGTACCCGATCAACGGCTTCACCGAGATGGGCTCGCACTACCTCGACCGCGTGGTCCCCTACCTGCGCGAGCACGCCGAGTACGCCGCGAGCTTCCGCCAGGTGATGGGCGCCGAGCCCTTGGAGTTCGAGCACGTCGCGCGCGCGCTGGCCACCTACCAACGCACGCTGATCTCCGGCAACTCGGCCTTCGATCGCTACGCCTATGGCGGCGACCGGGACGCGCTCGCGCCCGACGCGCGGCGTGGGTATGAGCTCTTCGTGGGCCGCGCCGACTGCTCGCGCTGCCACCTGGTCGGCGACCGCTACGCGCTCTTCTCCGACCTCAAGTACCACGACCTCGGCGTCGGTTACCGGCCCGAGCTCGCGAAGTACGACGACATCGGCCTGGGCGGCATCAGCACCGACGATTCGTCGGGCCTGTTCCAGACGCCGTCCTTGCGCAACGTCGCACGCACGGCGCCCTACATGCACGACGGCAGCCTGGCAACCCTCGAAGAGGTCGTGGAATTCCACGACCGCGGCGGCCAGCCCAGCCCGCATCGCGATCCGGCTCTGCGTCCGCTCGGCCTGAGCGCGCAGGAGAAGCGCGACCTGGTGGCGTTCCTCCGGGCGCTGAGCGGCGACGAAGCCTACGCGGCGGACGGGCGGCGGCTCGCGACCGCAGCGCCGACGCGGCAGGCCGGCAACTGAAGAAGGGAATGTCCATGCGCTCACCGCGATCCGCGTCCCTGGCCCTGGCGGCGGCCGTCGCGCTCCTGGTCCTGCCCGGCGCTCCCGCGTCGTCGAAGTCGCCTGCGACGGCCAGCCGCGCCACCGCCGCGAGCGACGAAGCCGCCGTGCGCGCCGCCATCGACGCCTTCTTCGCCGCCGCACAGAAGCGCGACTGGGACGCCGCGACGGCGCTGCTCAGCGAGGATTTCGAGATCTACACCGACGAAGCGGCGGGCTTCAACAAGGCCGACTACTCGCGCCTGCTGCGCGAGGACGACCTCGAGGTGCGCCAGATGGAGCTGCGCGACACGCAGGTGCGCGTGTCGGCCGACGGCACCATGGCCTGGGCCAAATACCGGGGCACCTTCCGCGGCACGAGCCGTGGGGCCACGCACGACGTCGAGACCGCGGAGACGCTGATCTTCGCGAAAGAGGCCGGGCAGTGGAAGCAGGTGCGCGCTCACGCCTCGGTGAAGCCCACGACGACGGCCGCCAGTGCGGCCCACTGAGCACGAGCAGCGCGTCGCGCGCGCCGATCTGGCGCTCCGCAACGGCGAACTCTACGACGACACGTCGTCACCGCTCTGGCGGCTTGCGGTCTACGACGCCATCCACGAGGGCTGGGAATTCGTCAACCTCGGCGGACGAGCGCTGCTCGACGCGTTCGCGCGTCAGGCCCAGCTCGGACCCGCGACGCGCGTGCTCGAGCTCTGCTCGGGCCAGGCGGCCACCTGCCGCTATCTCGCCGAGCGCTTTCAGTGCATGGTCACCGGCGTCGAGCTGAATCGCCACCAGGTCGAGGATGCCCGGCGCGGCCTGCTGCGCGCGCCCGCAGCGGCGGCCGCGCGCATCACGCTCGTTCAGGCCGACGTGGCCACGTGGCGCACGCCGGCGCGCTTCGAAGCGGCCCTGTGCCTCGACTCGCTGATGTTGCTGCCGCAACCGGAGCAGGCGCTCGCGACCGCGGCGGCGCTGCTCGAGGAAGGCGGCTTCTTCATGGCGGCGGTGATCACCGCCGGTCCGCGCCTCGACGCGCGCGTGCGCCGCTACGTGTGGGACAACGACGGCATGATCAGCCTCCTGTTGCCGGAAGAGCACGTGCGCCTGATGAGCGCGGCCGGCTTCAGCGACGTGCAGGCGCAAGATCAGACCGACCTGGCGGCGAGCGCCTCCGAAGCCATGCTCGCGGCCTTCGACCGCCACCGCGACGCGATCATCGCTTCTTGCGACCTCGAGACGCACGTCAGCTCGCGCGAGGCGGCGCAGATCTATCTGGACGCCTTCCGCGAGCGTGGCCTCGCGTACTCCGTGTTCACCGGCCGGCGCGCACGCGCGAGTTCGTGACACGGCCGGCGCGGCAGACCGCCGCGCCGGCCGCGGCGCTGCTCCCGCGCCCGCCGCCGCCATGCGCAATCTGGGAGAAGTGAGCCGCCCACACCTGGCGTAGCCTGTCGCGCCGGCCATTCCCGGGGGCAAGAGCGGTGACCGAACGCGAGTTTCTGGCGATCGTGGCTTCGATCCGCGGCATGCCGGCAGACAGTCTCATGGACGTCCCGCTCGAACAGTCGCCGTTCGACTCGCTCGACCTGTTGATGCTGCGCTCGGCGCTCGAGGTCGAGCTCGACCGCACGCTCACCGACGACAAGTTCCTCGCCCGCTCCACGTTGCGCGACCTGTACCGGCTGGTCAACGCGGCATGATCCGCGTCAACCTGCCGCACATGGACCTGGCCGGGCTGTCCGAAGGATGGCTCTTCAGGCACTGCGGTCATCTGCACTGGCGCGCGCTGTGTGAGGCCCTGGGCAAGCGCTCCCATGAGTTGGCCGACGACAGGCAGCGACGGCTGTACCCCGTGTTCGTGGCCGTCAGCGCGCGCTACGACCGTCCGCTCAGCAGCGTCGGCGAGAACGACGAGCTGCGCAGCGCGCTGAGCCTGGCGCATTACGGCCGCGCCTTCTATCGCAGCCAGGTGGAGGTCGCCAACCCGGCCGGAGCCTTTCGGCTGGAGATGATCACGACCTTCGCAGCGCGCGAGCGCGGCGCCGAGAACGACCTGTTCCGCACGACGCCCGCCGACGTTCCGCGCGTGTCGTTGCCGGCGCTGCGCAGCGTGCCGGAGTTGCTCACGGCGCGTCAGGCCATTCAGCGCGGCGCGCGTGACGAGCACGTCGTGGCCGGGCACCGCGTGCCGCTGGGACGTGTGCCGGCGGCGCCGCAGCTCACTTTCGAGCCGTCGCCCTACGCACACTTCAACGGAGTCGGCCTCTTGTACTTCGCCGCCTATCCGACCCTGGTCGACACCTTCGAACGCCAGCTCGTCGAGGCAGCGGGTCTCCGGCCTCCGGACACCGACTGGGCGCTCGCCGCCTCGACCGTGGCGCGCGACGTCTTCTACTACCGCAACCTCGACCTGGGCCAGCGCCTGGTGGCCACGCTCAACCGCGCGCAGCGCGTGGCCGACGGCTATGCGCTGCACTGCATCCTGTCGCGCGAGCACGACGGGCAGGTCGTGGCGGAAGTGGTGACGATCAAGCGCCAGGTGGCCGGAGCGCGCCCAGCCGCGGTCGCGCCCGACGCGGCGCCGGCGCCCTGCTGCCGCGGCCGAAGGCTGCGGGCGGCAGCCAGCGAGCGGCGCGCCTAAGCGCATCGTTCGGCCTGCGGCGCGGCGCCGCCCGCTCGATCGCGGGCAGCAGCCGCAACGTCCGTCTCGTGGTGGGGACCCCGCAGACCTGGCCGCTAGTCGACGCCCAACGGCCGGAGGGCGTCCGACCACAGGCTCACGAAGCGCAGACGCTCGCCGGGCGCCTGCGCCAAAGGCAGCCGCGCGAAGCCTTCGTGCGTGACGAACACGTACTCGCGCCCGCGAATCTCGCGCACGCGCATCGCCAGGTCCGTGCAGGCGTCGCCCCAACGACCGTCGCGTGGCGCGACACGCGCGCTGACGCCGTCGGCGTCGTGGCTCACGATCTCCGCGTCGATGCCGCCGGCGGCGTCGCGCAGCCAGTCGGCGTCCTGCACGCGCGCGAGGAGCGTGTCGCGCGCGCCGCGCAGGCAGCCGGTCAGGTTCAGCGCCTTGCGCCAGGCGAAGCGCGTGCGGCACTGGCGCGTGATGGCTTTCTCGAGCCGCAGCAGGAACTCGCTCCAGCCCACGCGCAGGCACTCGGCCTCCTCGGTGGTGAGCGCGCCGCGATCCTGGATGGACAGCTCCGTGCCCGACTTGCGCCGGAGCAGCGAGAAGCGCACCTCGTACTCCGGGCCCAGGCCCACGAACTTCCAGCGCATGCCGAGCGTGATGCCAGGGTCCCACTCGCTCACGTGCCCAGCGAAGAAGTCCCCGTCGCCGAACTCGAAGCGCACGCTCGGTCCGGCACCGTCGTCCGCCCGGTCTGCGAACCAGCGCGAGACCAGTTCCGGCTCGGTCAGCCAGTCCCACAGCTCGGCCGGCGGCAGCGGCAGTTGCCGTTGGGCGACCACGGTGTACATGCTCAGGACTCGCGTCGCGCCGGATAGGGCCAGGCGCGCCCGGCGTCCTCGTGGACGTCGAGGATCAGGTGCAGACGCGGCTCGCTGGCGTGGCCGTTCCAGACCGTGTGCGGCACGTCGACGCGCACCACGTGCACCTGGTCGGGAGCAAGGTGCGTCGTGAGCAGCCACTTCTCCGCCCCGTCCGCTTCCTTGCGACCCCATACCCAGAGGCTCTCGGGCGTCGTGATGAGCGGCACGTGCACGCGCGTCGCGATCTGCTCGAAGAGGTTGTCGTGGTCCGTGTGCATGGCCCAGGAAAAGCCCGGCAGCAGCCAGCCCAGGAACATGCCGCCGATGCCGCCCACGGGCGCGCCGAGCGCGCGCGAGCAGCGCTCGCTCAGCTCGAGCAGCTTGCGTGGCACGCCGGGCAGCACCTTGGGCAGCAGCGTCACGACCGGCTCGGGGTTCGGGTAGTGGACCGTGACCCAGTACTCGGGGTACTCGCGCATCGAGAAGCGCGCGCCCTCGCCCAGGGCCGCGAACAGCGCCTCAGGGGTGGTGGACTCGCCGATCGGGACCGCGATCGAGCCGGAGTTCTCGATGTGACTGGGCAACGGCTCTCCGGAGGCCAGAAAGGCTCGTATCCAGCACAGGTAGGGAGACAGCTCCGCCGCGAGCTCGGCATAGTCGTCGCGGCTCCAGCCGACGTCGAGCGAGCGATAGACGTCGTCCAACGCGATCGCGTCCGGCGACGTCGCCGGCGTCGCGGTTTCAGTAGGCGAACTGAGGCTCCCAGCCACCGACGCCCTCCGCACACAGGTCGAAGAAATGCCACACGCTGCAGAACTCGTCGCCCGGTCCGAACTCGGCGCGACCCGTGCGCCACAGCGTGCCGTCCGTGTCCTTCTCGAAAGCCGACACGCCTGGCATGAGGCCCTGCTCGGGATCGACGAAGCCCATGTCGTCGACGAAGCCGCGCTCGACCGAGTAGAGATCGAAAGGCCACCCGCGCCCTGCCGCGAACGCGCGCTGGACTTCGGGTGGGTCGAGCGACGTCACGACGAACGCGGCGCGCGAGCGCAGATGGGCATGCAGCCCGACGAACCCGTCCGCCCACATCGTGCAGTAGGCACAGCCGCTGCCCATGTTGTGGACGAGCAGCAGTGAGCGCTTGTCGGCGAACAGGCTCGACAAGCGCACCCGGCGTCCGTCCGTCGCGCGCAGCACGTAGTCGCTGACCGGCTCGCGCGGACGCTGGCGG
>WBZQ01002917.1_pt1 | contig 10745 bp, 9 predicted proteins | sample 5204251 | NCBI WGS metagenome assembly WBZQ01 (sample SAMN12412402, study PRJNA552823) | activated sludge metagenome | isolation source: activated sludge from nitrification reactor of wastewater treatment plant... | place: USA: Virginia | collected 2017-09 | reverse complement strand
CTCGGAACTCGGAACGCGGAACTGTTAGTCTGACTCGACCCTGCCTCCCGTCACCCGCCACCTGGGCAACCGGAGCCCGTGCGGCAACTCATCTTCCCGCGGCGCGGTGATGAACACCTGGGCCCGGCGCTCTCCCAGCAGCCGATGGGCCAGCCGCTCCTGACGGTCCGAATCCAGTTCGGCAAAGACATCATCGAGCAGCAGGGCAGGGGATGCCCCCGCGGCCTTCGCGATGGTGTCGAGTTCCAGCAGCTTGAGCGCGATCGCCGCACTCCGGTGTTGCCCGGTGGATCCGTAGTCCCGCAGGGAACGACCACCCAGCAGGAGCGCGAGGTCGTCACGATGGGGTCCCACCGTGGTCATCCGGCGGGCTGCATCCCTCGGCGCAGCATGGGCCAACCGCTCGGACCAGGCTCCCAGCTCTACCAGTTCAGCATTGCCGTGGTATTGCAACTCTGCTTCGGCCGAGCTCTCGCCCAGCGCGATCAGTGAGGCGGTCAACGCTTCCTGTACTTCCCGCACCCACGCCAGCCGCCGGGAGACCACCGCCGCTCCCGCCGCCGCCAGCGGCGGATCGAAAGCCGACGCGAGTTCGGATCGTCCCTGGCGGAGCGCGGCGTTTCGCTGGGCCAGCGCCGAGCGGTACCGGGTGAGCGCACGCAGATAGCTGGGATCCGAGAGCGCCAGGGTCCGGTCCAGGAACAGCCGTCGTCCAGTCGCCGGTCCCGAGGCGAGTCGCACATCGTCCGGCGAGAACACCACCGCCAGCCAGGCCCCCGCTGCATCGACCAGCCGGTCCACCGGGACGCCGTCGAGTTCCCGCTTCCGGCGCCGCCCGGCCACCCGGTATTCCGCCGACACCGTTCTGCGCCGCTCGCCCTGGGCGAACTCGAGGCCAACCCGGAAGCCGGCCTCGCCAAACTGCACCAGCTCCACATCCACTCCGGTGCGAAAGGAGCGGAACAGCACCGGATAGGCGATGGCTTCGAGCAGGCTGGTCTTGCCCTGTCCGTTGGCGCCTAACAGCAGCACCCCTTCAGGTGGTACCGGCTGGTTCAGGTCTGCGAGGTTGCGAAACCGCCGCACCTCCAGCCGCTCCAGCCGCACTACTGAACCGTGATCGTTCGAGTGGCTGTATCGCCCCGGTTGCCCAATTTGTCGGTGCCGAAGATCCGAATGGTGATCACTTCACCGGACAGGCCGTTGGTCGAGATCGGGTAACCGAACCGGAAGGTGGTACCCGGATTGACCTCCGGCGCGAAGGCGGTGACGCCCCCTTCGGTAAGGGCGTACAGCGTGTCGATGCCATCGGCGTCGAGCGAACGCCCGCTGATCAGCACTCCGGGGCCGGCCGTGACCGTGGTGTCCTGGGTCGGGCTATCGATACTGGTAGACGGTCCGATGCCGTCGGGACCGTTGCCCAGACCGAAGTCTGGACGGTCGCGCGTGGTGCATCCGACCGGGCTCAACAGTCCTGCCAGAACCAGGGGGAACAGGGCCAAACTTGGTCTTTTGGGAGGGCTCCAAAACATCCCCAAATTTAGCCGGGTCGGGCAGCGAAATGCAGGCGCAAACGCGGCTTATTTCCCTTCGAATCGGGCCGGCCGTTTCTCCAGAAAAGCCTGCATTCCTTCCCGCATGTCTGCCGTGGATGAGAGCAGTCCGAAGTGATTGGCCTCGAGGAGCAGAGCCTCGTCCCGGCACATTTCGGACCCGGCGTCCACCGCCTCCAGCACCGCCGCCACCGCCTGGGGTCCCTGGGCCAGAATGGTCCTCAGCAAGGACTCCGTCTCGGGAAGCAGGCGGTCGGCCGGGAAGACCCGGTTCACCAGCCCCAGTCGCCAGGCTTCCTGCGCATCGATCATCGCACCGGTCAGGAGCAACTCGATGGCCCGGCCCCGTCCGATGAGTCGGGGCAAACGCACCGTTGCCCCGTAGCCCGGTCCGATGCCCAGCTTCACCTCCGGCTGGCCGAACCTGGCGTTCTCCGCCGCGAAGCGAAGGTGACAGGCCATCGCCAGTTCACACCCTCCGCCCAGACAGAATCCATTCACGGCCGCGATGACCGGCTTCCGTAGCGCCTCGAACCGCCGGAAGACCGCCTGACCGGCCAGCGAGCGTTCCTTGCCCAGCATCGGGCTCTGACTGGAGAGCTCGCTGATGTCCGCCCCCGCCACGAATGATTTCGCTCCCGACCCCGTCAGGATCACGCCTTTGATCCGGTCCCCGGCGAGCGCCTCCGCTGCGACCTGTCCCAGCTCGGCAATAACCTGGTCGTTCAGGGCGTTGAGCTTGTCGGGGCGGTTGACGGTGACGGTCAGAATGCCGTCGCGCAGCTCGGTAAGGAGGGTGGTGTAGGGCATCGGAAGGAGGCTGGTCGTGGCTGGGATTGAGGGTGGTTTTCCGGCCGGCGAAAGGTAGCGGCGAGTGCTGTCGTTCGCCCGCCACGAAATGCAGGGGTGGGGCGACGCGGCCGCCTCTTGCGGTACGGTTTTCGGTCACCTGAGTGGATTAAAGACATGCTTAATGGTGTAAGCATAGTATTCGATTGATGCATGTCAGAATGTGCTATAAGATATTGTGAAGTATCGATATAGAGTCCTTTGTTAAGGCACCAATGAAAGGTTTTTATACAGGCGTATCTCGCTGGTGGCATTAGGGTTGCCTCGCATTGTGCCCGGCTGGTAACCCGTTCTCTCTGGAGATTGAAGATGATCCGCTCGCGCCGTGTCCTGGGGCTGTTCTCCCTCGTCCTCATGCTGGCGACTGGCCTGACCAGTTGCGCCAGCGACACCCTGACTGGGCCGTCCCAGACCACTGAGGTCCGGGCCGATACCACTCAATCCAAGCTGTTCCTTCCGATCGTGACCCCGCTGCTCAATGGCTTGGTGGCCTGTAACCGCCAGAGCTACGATTTCGAGCAGAAGGTCATCGGTCCGAACGGTGGCAGCATCCACGTGAATGGCCACACCCTGACCATCCCGGCCGGCGCGCTGAGCCGAAACGTCACCATCTCCGCTACCGCCCCCTCCGGGTACGTGGCCTCGGTGGACTTCGAGCCGGAAGGTCTCCAGTTCGCCAAGCCGGCGAAGCTGACCCTGGACTACTCCAGCTGCCCGCTGGGACGGCTCCAGTTGTTCAAGCACGTCGCGTACACCACGGACAACTACACCATCATCGATCTGCTGTCCTCGCTGGACAACATCCTGACGATGAAGGTGTCGACCGACCTGCGCCACTTCTCCCGCTACGCGGTGGCCTGGTAAGCAATGACGATTTCCCGGCGGTCCAGCGGGGTGGTGATTCCGACACCCTCGGCCGCCGAACATCTCGCGGAAGCGCGAGCGGCGGAACGGGACGGACGGATAGAAGCGGCGCTGGCTGCCTACCAGACAGCCATCGCCACGGCGGAGCGGACCGGGGAGGGCACCACCCTCGCTGAATCGCTCCGCCGCATCAGCATCATTTATCATCAGCAGAACGATCCCGATCGGTCCCGGACTCTCTGCCGTCGGAGCTACGAGACGGCGATGGCCCTGGGCGACAAGGCCCTCGCGGCCGAAGCCCTGAATACGCTGGGTGCGGTGGAGTTCGAGCGGGGCCAGATGCAGCAGGCCCGGGAACTGCTCGGTGATGCACTGCAGCTCGGTGGGGCCCGCCCCGACCTGCTGAGTCGGATCGAGCAGAACCTGGGAATCATCGCGACGATTCAGGGCGATCATGGCGCGGCCCTGGGACATTACCGATCTTCGCTGGAGGCCTGCCGGGCCGCCGGCGACGACAAAGGCTGCGCCATCGCGTATCACAACCTCGGCATGATCAGCGCCGACCGGGGCGAGTGGGCCGAGGCCGAGCGCTACTATATGGAGAGCGCCTGCATCGCCGAGCGGATCGGTGAGGTGCACCTGCAAGGGCTCTGCAAGCTGAATCACTCGGAAGTGCATCTGGCCCGGCAGTCTTATGAACTGGCCCGGGAAAGTGCCGAAGCTGCGCTGGCCATTTTCGACACTCTGGGTTCGCGGCTCGACAAGTCAGACGCCTACCGGGTCCTGGGCGTGGTCTACCGGGAGACCGGGCGGAACGCGCTGGCCGAAGCCCGCTTGAAAGCGGCCATCGAGGTGGCCATCAGCACCGGTGCGGTGTTGAGCGAAGCGGAAGCCTCCCGGGAGCTGGCCCGGTTGTATCAGGGAATGGCCCGCAACCAGGAAGCGCTGACCCTGCTGAATCGCTCGTGGGGTCTCTTCCGGCGGCTCGATGCCCATCTGGATCTGGTCGATGTGCAGGCCAAGGTGGCCGAACTCGAGGGAACCTTCCTCGCGGTGGTGCGGGACTGGGGTCAATCGATTGAATCGGCGGACAGCTACACTCACGGTCACTGCGAACGGGTGGCGAGCTACGCCGATATGGTCGCCCGTGGCCTGGGGCTCAGCGATACCGAATTGACGACTATCCGGCTGGGCGCGTATCTCCACGACGTGGGCAAGGTAAAGGTGCCCCATGAGGTGCTGAACAAGCCTGGCCGCTTGACTGATGAAGAGTTCGAAATCATCAAGCAGCACCCGGTGTGGGGCGTGGAACTGCTGGCGTCGATCGAGTTCCCCTGGGACTTGAAACCGATCATTCGCTGGCACCATGAGAAGCACGATGGAACCGGTTACCCTGACCGGCTGGCGGGGGATGCAATTCCGCTGGGAGCTGCTATCATCGGTATCGTCGACGTGTACGATGCGCTGACTACCACGCGCAGCTACCGTCCGGCCATGGATCATGAGAAGGCGCTGAAGATCATGCGGGAAACCCCGCACTGGTGGCGCCCCGACGTTTACGAGGCCTTCATGACTACGGTAGGCGCAGCTCCGGCTGGAGTGACGGCGTGACCGTGGGAACCCCGGGATCTCCCGAGGTCATGGTCCGGGCGGCGCGGGACGCAGCCCGTCGCGGCAGCCTGCGTGAAGCGGACGAGCTGGCCACCAGCGCTGCCGACCAGATTGGTCCCGGCACGGCCGAGGCTGCCCAGCTCGCCAATATTCGCGGCGGGATCGCCTTCGAGCTGGGTGAGCTGGACCGGGCTGAGGGATGGTTCGAGCAGGCGATGTGGCTGGCGGGTGAACGGGAAGATCCTCTGCTCGCGGCCAAGGCGACCACCAATCTTGGCTCGATCGCCCACCTTCGCGGCAAAGTGGTGCTGGCGGGAAGTCTCTATCAGAGCGCACTCGAGGTGTATCTCCGGGAGCAGGATCTGGTCGGTGTCGCCCGGTCGGAGCACAATCTCGGCGTGGTCGAGCGTGAGCTGGGTGATCTCGAACGGGCGGCCGATCATGGGTCCCGTGCGGTTGCCACTGCGCGGCGGACCGAGGATTCCTCCCTGGTGTCGCTCGCGTTACTCGGCTCCGCCGAGACGGCCATCAAACGGGGCGAACCGGAGCAGGCCCGGCGGACCCTCTCGGCCGCGCGGGCCATTGCCGATCTGGCCGAAGATGCGCTCGGCCTCACCGAGGCGGCCCGGCTCGAAGCGCTGCTTTCTTATGTGGCGGGTCGTTACGGCGCGGCCTTGCGCGGGGCAGCCGGAGCCTATCAGGCGGCGGTGCGGCTCAAAGCGCCTCACCTCGCCGGCGAGTGTGCCTTCCTGGCGGCGCAGACGTGTCGCCGGCTGGGACGCAAACGAGTGGCCGATCGTTTCCGCCGCCGGGCCGAAGAACTGTTCCGCAACGTGGGTGCGACCGCGGCGCTCCGACGAGTGGAGTTAGCTCTGGGCGCCTAGTTACATCCCTGCAACTTCCGCCTGACACAAGCGTACAGCCCTGACTTCGGCTCAGCCGGGTCAGGGCTCTCTGTTTCAATCAGATTCTTCTTCGACTGGAATGTTGTTGCGAGCCGCCGGTGGGGGCTGATTCTCTGTCTGACGAAGGGAGTACCCATGGGCAGGCTCACGCTGGTACTGGGCGCCGTCGGCGCGCTGGTGTTGGATGCGGCGGGCGCCACCGTCCCGGACAAGTACCTCGAGACCATCAAGGTCACGGATAACGTCTACGTCTTCAAACCGAAAATCGACTGGACTCACGGCAACGGCGTCGCGATCATCGGACCGGACGGGGTCTTCTTCATCGATACCTACCTGCAATACAACTACGCGGAGGAAGCCATCCGGCGGTTGCGCAAGATCACCCGGCTGCCGGTGCGCTACATCTTCAACACCCACTCGCACAACGATCACACCTTCGGCAATGGGGTGTTCAAGCGGCTTTTCCCCCAGAGCCGGATCATCGTGCAGGCCGCCGCGGTTGCTCCGATGGACAAGCGGGTCCGGGAAGAAACTGCCGGCCAGCCCGAGTCCATTCGCTCGGCGATCGCCCTGGCGGACAGCGAAATCCAGAATGGCAGGACCGGTGAAACGCCGATCACCGGCAGCATGGTGCCGTACTGGAGGCTCAGTCTTCAGGAAGCCCGGGAGTACCAGCAGCAGTATCACTCCGAGAAGTATTACAGTCCCGATATCACCTTCAGTGACAGTCTCACCATGCGTTGGGGTGAGCTCACGCTCCAGATGATTCACATGACGGAGGATGGCCATTCGCGGAGCGACGCGATTCTCTGGATCCCCGAGAAGCGGCTGCTGGTAGCAGGAGACCTGGTGGTGGCGCCGACGCCGTACTACAGCCTCCCCGGCATTACCAAGGCGGTGCAGCATCTGATCGCGATGGAACCATCGATCATTGTCCCGGGCCACGGCGAGGTGGAGTACGATTTGAATTATCTCCGGTTGCTGGAGCGGGCCTTCTCGACCTATCAGCAAGCGGCCCAGAAGGCTTTTGATTCCGGGATGTCGCTGCAGGACGCCAGGCGGTCAATTGCCTTTCCCGAAATCGATCGGGAGTTCACCGGTGACGATGACATGAAAAAGTTCACCTACCGCGCTTTCGTCACCAACAATATTTTCGCGCGGACCTGGAAGCCTCCCACCCCGGCACCGCGCCCGACCGGGTGAGCCTGTGCCTGCCCGCCCACCCTCCGGCCGCACTTCGCGTGCGGCCGTTTTCGTCTACAACGTCTAGAAGGGAGCACCACGCCGTGGCAATCCATCATTCTGGATGATTCAATGCGATTTCAGCTCGTTCCTGTCATTTTCCTGCTCTCTCTGCCCTTGCAGGCCCAGGAAGCCAAGCCCGAGGCACCGGTACTCTCCACCGTCCCCCTGGTTCCCGGCCGACTGATCGAGCGGGTGACCAGTTCACTCGACCGGGCTCAGCACTTCGCGGTCTACCTCCCTTCCAGCTATCGGACCGACGGCAAGTCTCCGGTGCTCTTCCTGATGGACCCCCGCGGCCGAGCCATGCTGCCGCTCAAACTGGCTCAGGACCGGGCCGAAAAGCACGGATACATCGTCATCAGCTCATACAACACGCTGAGTGATGGATCCAACCAGCCCAACATCGACGCGATGGCGGCGATGCTGACTGATGTGCAGCGCCATTTCGCGGCCGATCAGACCCGGATCTATCTGGTGGGATTTTCCGGCACCGCCAGAATCGCGTGGGATTTTGCCTTCGGCTTGCGGGGGACGGTGGCAGGGATCATCGGCTTCGGAGCCGGGGTGCCGCCCGGGTTCGATTTCTCCCCCGCGGGCTTCTCCGGGCCGATTCCCTGGGTGTACTACGGCGGTGCCGGCACCAGCGACTTCAACTACGAAGAGCTGATGTCGCTGGACGACGAACTGGATAGCAGGAAGGTGGACCACCGGATTCAGTACTACGATGGCCCCCATGCCTGGGCGCCCCGCCAGGTAATGGAAGACGCCATCGACTGGATCGAACTGCAGGCGATGAAGCGGGGCATGACCCCGCGAAAGCAGCCGTGGATCGATTCGCTGTTGACCGAATCGCTGGCCAGGGCCAGGGCCCTGGATGCTGCCGGGGAGAAATACTGGGCCTGGCGGCGGTATCGGGGAATTGCCATCGACTTCGAAGGCGTAGCCGACGTGGCGCCGGTGGCAGCTCAGGCTGTGGCTCTGGAGAAATCGTCCGAGGTCAAGCAGGGGATCAAGCAGCAGAGTGAAATGATCTCGCGGAACCACGACTACCTCCGCAAGCTCAGCGCCTTCGTCAAGGATTATCGCACCGCCAAGACCCCGCCGTCGGTCGAGAAATCACTCAAGATCCTGCGAGTGTCGGATCTCAAGAAAGCCAAGGCTGACACCCGCGACAGCAGCGCAGCGCTGGCTGCCTCCAGGCTTCTGTCACATGTAGAGGCATTTTCCTCGTTCTACGAACCACGTGACTATATCGACGGGGGAGATCCGGCTCGGGCGCTCCTCATGCTCGATCTGGCCGAAGCCGTGAGGGGACCCAGCCGAGGCATCTGCAACACCCGGGCGGAGGCCCTGGACCTGCTCAAGCGATCGGCCGAAGCGGCAAAGGCGCGGGAGTGTGATATCTTAGCTCACCCCCCGAACCCGGACTCTCGATGAATCGGAAGCTTGTGGGCATTGCACTTGCCCTGCTACTCCCTGCCTCGCTGTTCGCCCAGACCCAGACCGCCATCACCGCTCGCCGCCTTCTCGATCTCCGGACCGGCCGGATGATCGAGCGGCCGGTGGTGGTCATTCAGGGCGATAAGATCGTGAGTGTGGGAAGTTCGGCCCCGGCGGGAGTAACGCCGACGGATCTGGGCGATGTCACGCTGCTTCCGGGTTTCATCGACATGCACACCCATCTCACCATGTCCATCGACGGTGACTGGGCGACCCGTGACGTCATGGAAACTCCGGCCGATGCCGCCCTCCGCGGGGTACCCAATGCCCGAAAGACCTTGCTGGCCGGGTTCACCACCGTGCGGGACGTGGGTTCCACCTCCGGGGCCGACGTCAGCCTGATGCGGGCCATCGACGCGGGCCGGATTCAGGGTCCCCGGATCTGGCCGGCCCGCGAGGCGATCGGCATTACCGGCGGTCATTGTGACGTGACGGGCTATGCACCCGGCATCGCGGAGAACGGCGGACATGGAGTGGCCGACGGGGTCGACGCGGTGATCAAGGCGGTGCGCTATCAGATCAAGTACGGCGCCAAGGTGATCAAGGTGTGTGCAACCGCCGGGGTGCTGTCGTTCGAGGGACCGGTCGGAGCCCAGCAGCTTTCGGATGAAGAACTGAAGGCCATCGTTGATGAGGCTCGGCGCCACGGGCTCAAGGTCGCGGCGCATGCTCATGGAGCTGACGGCATCTACGCCGCGGTGCGGGCCGGGGTCGCTTCCATTGAGCATGGCTCAATGATCGACGACCGTTCGATCGCGCTGATGAAGCAGAAGGGGACCTTCCTGGTCCCGACCACCTACCTGGCCGACCGGATCGATCTCAACGCCCTGCCGCCCCAGATCCGGGCCAAGGCCGAAGGGCTGCTGCCGCTGGCCAAGGCTAATCTCAGCAAGGCGATCAAGGCGGGAGTGCGGATCGCGCTCGGCACCGACGCGGCGGTATATCCCCACGGCGAGAACGCGCACGAGTTCGGCGCGCTGGTGGACCGGGGAATGACTCCGCTGGAAGCGCTTCGGGCGGGGACAGTCAATGCTGCTGAGCTGCTCGGGGTCGAGGACCGGGGCGAGATCGCTGCCGGCAAGCTGGCCGATCTGGTGGCGGTACCGGGCAATCCGCTCGAGGATATCCACGTGACCGAAAAGGTCAGCTGGGTCATGAAGGGCGGCGTCGTTCAACACTGACAAATTTACCACAGAGACACTGAGTCGCAGAGATAACTTTGTGACTTTGTGTCTCTGTGGTAATTTTTTATAACTTCACTATTCTGACGCCATGCAATTCCAGCCGATTTCCTGGGGACCCGACCATACGGTCCGGGTCCTCGATCAGACCCTGCTCCCTAACGAGGAGCGGTATCTCGACCTCGCCACGGTCGACGCGGTCGCCGAGGCGATCAAGATGCTTCGGGTCCGGGGAGCGCCGCTCATCGGCATATCGGCCGCCATGGGCGTGACGTTGGCCTGTCGGGGTGGAGAAGAAGGACTCGACGGGCGTGCGCTGGAGCATGCGCTTCGCGCCTGCGACACCCTGCAGGCCACTCGGCCCACGGCGGTCAATCTCTTCTGGGCCCTCGACCGGATGCGCAAGCAGGCCAAGCAGGCCGCTGGTGCCGGAGCGGAATTGCATGCGGCTCTGGTCGCCGAAGCCACTGCTATCTGGGATGAAGATCGCGCCATGTGTGACCGGATCGGCCAGGCCGGGATGGGCTTGATTCCCCAGGACGGCACGGTGCTGACGCACTGCAACGCCGGCGCGCTGGCGACCGGCGGTATCGGCACCGCGCTGGCGCCGATCTACCACGCCCACAAGGCCGGGCGCCGAGTAAAGGTGGTAGCGGACGAGACTCGCCCCCTGCTGCAAGGCAGCCGGCTCACGGCGTGGGAGCTGACCAAGGCGGGAGTTCCAACCACGGTCATCGCTGACAACATGGCGGCCAGCCGGCTCCGCAAAGGTGATATCGCGTGTGTGATCGTGGGAGCCGACCGGATCGCCCGGAATGGCGACGTGGCTAACAAGATTGGAACCTATTCTGTTGCCCTGGCGGCCAGGGCGCACGGGGTACCGTTTTATGTGGCCGCGCCCCGCTCGACCTTCGATGCATCGACTCCCAACGGAGCCGCGATTCCGATCGAGGAACGGGCCGCGACGGAGGTTCGGTTTGTTGGAACATCGGTGATTGCGGCCAGCGCCGCCGAGGTCTGGAATCCGGCCTTTGACG
>WBZQ01002916.1_pt1 | contig 10745 bp, 9 predicted proteins | sample 5204251 | NCBI WGS metagenome assembly WBZQ01 (sample SAMN12412402, study PRJNA552823) | activated sludge metagenome | isolation source: activated sludge from nitrification reactor of wastewater treatment plant... | place: USA: Virginia | collected 2017-09 | reverse complement strand
ACCCCCGGACCTCCTGCCCCTCAATGCACGATCACACTGAAATCAACGAAGAGCCCAAAAAATTACTTGGTTGGCTCCGCGGGAGGCATGCCGTCAGGACGCGTTTTTTTTCTGGTGTTGGTGACCACAAGGTGGTCGGCCTCGATGTTGACCAGCTCATCACCTGATTTGAGCGTTGCGCCCTCGTAGTAGCGGCGACCATTCGATAACTGGATGTGTCGCATGCCATTTGTAAATTCAGTGAGTCCGACCATTTGAGACGGTAAAGAGTTTTGCCACTCAGCAAGTTCCGATGAATTTTTCTTAATGACGGATTTTGTTTTCGAACGCCTACCTGATTCCACGTCATCGACGATGGCGATGACCGAACGTAGATCAGCGCCCAGGCGGGCCACCTTGTCATGAATGGCGTCGTTAGTTGTTGTACCCGACACCACCAACCGACCCTGCCCGGCGTAATTGACGGAAATGTCCGGGTCATTCAGGTAGCGGTGCGCCTGTTCAACAATTTCGTCGGCTGCGTGGACATTGATCGAAATGCCTGCACCAAAACGTCGTAAGGCTTCGGTCAAAGCTGACCGACGTGCACGCGACTCGACGAACCCGCGCACGCCCACTTTGCCATCAGCATGGTCAATGACCTTGACTTCTGGATATTCCGCAACGATGCGGTGCAGGCTTTCAATGTCAACCGTGGGCGTCACCACAGACCAGGTTCTTCCCGAGTCGTAGGTGTTTAAACCAATCACCGCAGAAATTGTTGCTAGAGCAATCACGCCACCCATGGCAAAGCCGTAGCGCAAAGGGATCGTAAATTTCCATGGTGTTGAAGGTGGTGGTGGGGGGGCTGCATCAGCCGAGGTAGGCTCGTCATCGACACTCTCGTTTCTGATTTCTGCCAAAACACCTAGGGCGTTGCCTTCCGCTTTGACTTTGTCAACTTCAAAGTCAATCGAGTTCACTGAAATGATGTCGCCGCGTACTGTGCTGCGGCGTTGCATCGGCAGCTCTTCGCCGTTGAGTTTGGCGGTCGCAGTGCCGAGCTTTTGCACCGAAACTGCAATGTCTCCGACCGTAAAAACAAGGTGGCGTGGTTGCACGTCACCTTGCAACAGGATGTCGCAATCAGTGCCCGATCCAACCACGTTGGTGCCGTGCTTGAGCGCAATAGTGCGCCCACGCAAAGGCCCATTAATGAATCGCACGCACCACGTCGCGGATTGCGAGGGGGTGTTTGCGGACTGGTTCACTGCCCGGCCCCCTTGGCTGAAACTTCTGTGGCAACCGGAACTTCAGCGGTCGGCTGCAGCTCGGGGGCTGCCTTGATAGAGCCTGGTGTGCCGATCAGTCGCGGAGTTAGCAAATAAAAGCGTTCCATATTGATCTGTTTGTCCTCTTTGTATTTGAATAAATTACCCAGAACGGGGATCGACGATAGACCCGGAACGCCTGTTTCGATCTTGTTGGTCTCTTCAGAAGAGTACCCTGCGATTAACAGACTTTTACCCTCGTCAACCAAGGCTTGAGTATTGACGCTGCGGTTCCTAATGCTGGGCAAGCCGTCACTGAGTACGGGGCCAAGGCTGCTGTCAATGATATGAATGTTCATCATGACACCGCGACCCATGCTCTCATCGACAATCAGAGGCGTGACGCGCAGCGAAGTTCCCGCTTTAACGTTGAATAAGCCTGCGTCCTGAAAACCGCTGACCTTGACGTAAAACTCGTTGGAGTTTTCAAGGCTTGCTTCTACGTTATCCAGTGTTGAAATTTTTGGACGTGCCACAAAATTGGCTTGACCCAGTTCAGCTAGCGCGCTGACGCGCGTCAGCAGATATTCACGCATGCTGTTACCAATGGACCCTGTAAACACGACCCCTCGTGGGGTGAATGCGCCAGTTTGGCCTGCTTCGGTGGTGGCGCCTGTCCAAGTCAGCGGCGTGCCGGTACCGCGACCAATTTGCAGGTCGGCATGGTCACCGTGTGCTCGCCAATCAATCCCCAAGCTGTTCAGTCGATCTGAACTGACGTCCATGATCGTGACCTCGATTTCAACAAGTCGGGGCCGAACATCCAGCGAACTGATCAACTTGGCGTACTGCTCCATGCGGTGGGGTAGGTCGCGCACCAAGATGCCGTTAAGCCCTGTATCGGGTTGAAATTGAGGTAACTCGTTTCCAGAGCCTATGCGGCTGCGATCATCAAGGTTGGTTAACCCCATTTCAAGTTTGGGCATGTTGGCCGTCTCTCCATTAAGCAGCCGAACCTGCCGTGTCGAACCTGTGCGCGTTGGAGGGGGACTAGAAGTGCTGCCGCTGGGAGAGCTCTTGCTAAACAAGTTACGCAGAATGCTGGCCACGCCAATGACTGTAATTGGTTTGCCGTCTCGGGTGACCTGTGCATCAGAGGCGCGCGCGTACTTGAGAGGGAAGAAGCGAATTTCAGCGCGATCCGAATGTTTTGTGGGGTCTTCAGCCAAACGAACAGCCTGACGTACCAGCTCAACATAACGCTTGGGGCCTGAGACGAAAATGCTTCCTTCGCGCTCGTTGACCACAAGCGGAAAGCGTGCATCTGCAATTTGCAGCCGGTTAATTGTTTGGTTTAAACGCAGGGCACTGCCCTCAGAAATGGGCAGTACTTCGTTGGCGACGTCGCTGACTGAATCAATGAAGAGAAACGATCCGTCGTAGTACCAAGTCAGTCCGTAGGTTGCGCACACACTGTCGAGGATCACCATGGCGCCACCAGCAACAGAAAACTTGCCACTGATTGTGCCTTCTACTTTTGAATCAATCACCGCCGAAGTGCCCTGTGAGGCCGCTAACTCACGCAAAAAATCTGCGAGTGGTTTTTCGTTGGCAACGATCTGAAAGGGTTTGCTTCGCCAGCGCAGTTCAGCAGCTTGGCTTGTGGTGGCACCTAACGTCATGGCGACGCAGGTGGCCGATAACAAAAGAGAGGGAATGCAGCGTTGAGCAAGGTTAGTTTTCATGGCAGCACTGTGAGGGTTTGAAAAGCGTTTTCCGCGAAGCGCATGACTTCGCGGCCCATCCACGCACCAGACACAATGACTGTGACCAGCACGGTAATGATTCGAATTGATTGACCAATGCTCTGGTCCTGAATTTGGGTGACTGCTTGCAAAATGGCAACAAGCAACGCAACCAGGGTGGATATCAGGACAACGGGTAAGGAAACCCACAACACGATCAGCAACGCATCGCGGGTGATGTCGAGAATGCCTAGGGGTGACATACCTTGTGGGCCTGAGTGTTAGGGTTGATTTAGGTTGCAGTGGGGTTCTTGATCCAGCCTACGGGCTGCAGCGCGACGTCTTCGTCTAACTCTTGGTACGAGAGCACAGGCAGTTTGGGGGCTACAGACTCGACCAATACTTTTTTGACGCTGCGACGCATGTTTACCGGCACGACAATGACGATAGGTTTGACCTCAGTGGGCGGCCGAGCATTGATCAGTTGGCGGAGTTGTTCACGTATTTCGTGGGTGGCTGCAGGACTGAGGGTGAGCGAAAAACCGGTCGCAGTACGTTCAAGAGCGCCTTGCAAACGCTCCAGCAGGCCCGACTCAAACATGATGGCGTCGAGCTTGCGGTCTGTGCCCACGTAGCGGCTGGTGATGTAGCGGCCCATATCGATTCGGACGAGTTCGGTGAGCATCACGTTGTCTTGCTCATTAGGGGCCCAGGCCACCAGACTCTCAAAAATGAAACGCAGGTTACGAACTGGCACGCCTTCCATCAACAAGCGCCGCAGGACCTCGGTGATGCGGGGCAGGGGCACGATGCGGGAAATTTCAGCAGCCAAATCCGGGGCGTCGCGCTGCACCCAATGAATCAGGCGCTGGACCTCCTGAATGCCAAACAAGCGCCAGACGTAGCTGCGTGCCACATTTTCAATGTGCTTGACCAACACCTCCTCGCAGCTCCACGCTTTGGTGTTGGGCGTAGTGGCTGGTACCCAGGCCACAGATTGAAAAGGGCCAAACGGCTCAGCCACCTGTGCCCCTTTGGGCAACCCCTTACCGGTTTGTTCTGGATCGAGCATGAGCAACCCGGGGCGCAATGTGCCTCGGGACATAACGACGTCTTGCACCAGAATTTGGTAGCCGTTCTCTGGCGCAAGGGCTGAGTACGTGAACTGCAGGTTTGGGAATATGGGCCCTAGGTCCAGCTCAATATTTGACTTGGCCTGGGCCATGGCGCCATCGAATCTTTGCCGGTCAATCTTGCCCTTGAGCGCAGGCGACAGCTGAACCGCCAATGCCGTGGCCACAGCCGCATTTCCAGAGACAAGAGGTTCGCTCTCATCATCAGGGTCAGCATGGGCAATCCAACCTGGCGTGCGGTGTAAACGACTTGCGGAAAGCAAGAAAAAACCGCCACCGACGGCCGCCAGGGATAGCAGGCCGAAGCTCCATTTGGGGAAGCCTGGAACGATCAAAAAAGTAGCGAGCACCAAACCGGTAACGATCAGGGCACGCGGGTAGGCCAAGATCTGGCGGGCAATGCTGGTGGCTAGGTGGGTATTGCGGCTTTCAGCGCCCGCTGATCCCACGCGGGTGATGACCAGGCCGGCCGCAATAGACACCAACAATGAGGGAATCTGCGACACCATGGCATCGCCGATCGTTAGCACGGCATAACGCTGTAGTGCCAGCCCAATAGGCATGTTGTGCATCATGGTTCCGATGGCAACGCCGGCCAGAATGTTGACCAGGGCAATGACGATGCCTGCGATGGCGTCGCCCTTCACAAACTTCATGGCACCGTCCATGGCGCCATGAAGCTGGCTTTCCTCCTCAAGCTGCCGACGCTTTTTCTGCGCATCAGCGGAGGTCAGTACGCCGGCACGTACATCAGCATCGATACTCATTTGTTTGCCTGGCATGGCATCGAGGGCGAAGCGAGCCGCCACCTCAGCGACGCGCTCAGAGCCCTTGGCAATCACAATGAATTGGACAATGGCGATGATTAGGAAAACCACGCCCCCTACCACGACGTTATTGCCCACAATGAGCTTGCCGAACGTATCAATGATGTGGCCGGCGTCGGCGTGCAACAAAATCAACTTAGTTGACGCCACATTTAGCGCCAGCCGAAAGAGTGTTGTGAACAGAAGCAGTGAGGGAAACGTTGACAGATTCAGCGCTGAGGCCACGTACATCGACACCATGAGTACGCCAAAACTAATAGCCAGATTGCTTGTAATCAGTAGGTCGATGAGCCAGGTGGGCAGGGGTAGCACAAAGAGCGCGACAATGGCTACTAAAAGTGCGGCCAGCACCAGATCGTTCTGGCGCTTGGTCATCGCGAACAAATCTTTGAAACTGTTCGACGGTGCAGGAGCAATAGCCTGAGTAGTCATTGGAGTGCTCCGACAGTTTTGAGGTCCGAGTAGTGACGATCAAGTAAAAGCATGACGTTGCTCAAGGTTGTGCCAACGGACGAAGTGTCCCCGGTTTGGTTAAAGGTTCAAGTGCCACCGCAGTTAAAAGAAATAGATCCATAGCGAGATCATCAAAAATGGGCACCACAGCAATAAACTTTCTGCACCTGGCGCATTGCAGCAACGGATGAACGGTGAGATATTCATCGGTAAGACAGCACCAATCCATGTACTAACCTTGACCACCCATCCAGACTGACAAACAGCAGTAATTTGAATGGAAGTGAGATCGTGGTTGGAGAAATCATTGACATCCCAAGTGCCAGTAAGACCGTGGCCACAATAAGGTCGACCACGATGAACATCAGATAGATCACAAAACCAATCTGGAATGCGCGTGTTAGTTCACTCAAAGCAAAACTGGGCACGAGCACGATCAGGTCATCGGATTGCAGCGTTTCAGCTCGGTGCTTAGGCCAGATGGCGGTAGCGGATTTGAGAAAAAACTGCCGCTCTCGCTCCATGGTGTGTTTGCTGAGAAAGTCTTTAACCGGTTTGTTGGCGGCATTAAAGACCGTCATCATTTCGGTGACGCCTGCTTTAGAGCTGAAATTTTTGTTTTTCAGGCCATCGGCAATGTCCATGCCCACCGGCGCCATGATGTAGACGGAGAGGATGATGGCAATACCGTTGATGACCAGGTTCGGTGGTGTTTGCTGCAGGCCCAAGGCTGCGCGCAGCAACCCAAAAACGATGACGAGCTTGGTGTAGCTCGTTGTCATCAGGGCGACAAAGGGCAAGACGCCGAAGACGACGATCAGGCCGATAAGGCCTACGGGATCTGGGAAGTTATTCATCTTTGTTGGGGATGAATGCGGTGACGCGTACGCCCAAGCGGTCGCCAATGGCCACCAGATAACCCGTGCCCAGCAAATTGCCGTGCGCAAGAATGCGGACCGTACCGTGACTGATGGGTTGTGGTAATTCGAAAATAAAACCGGGCTGCAGATGTTTGAGGTCAGCCAATGAAACCGAGAGATCGCCGATCTCAAATCGCAAGGGGACTTCCAATCCGCCTAAATTGTCAGGCGGCACATTGGGTGCTTGTGGCCCGGTCGGTTCAATGGATGAATCGGGTGCGTTGGGGTTGCCTTGCGTCATGGTCTGAACTTTCCAATGCTTAACGGTGATGTTGAATCCCTTAACCTGCCCCACGATGTCGATGCCGGGGCGGCCCTTGATGCGCGCCTCCACCAGCATGCCTTCCGAGGACAGGGGGCGCTCGTCGACACTCACGATGTCGCCAACCGCGATGCTCTTGAGCTCCTTGAGGGTTAGGCGTGTTGTACCGATGCCAAAGGACAGCGGGAACTGCAGCCAACCCAATGTGCGTGCACTGGCGGCCGCCAGAAGTTGTGTCAAAGAAGTTGCTGTCAGCTCCAACGCTGCGCTGTCATCAAAGCGCAAAAAACCGCCACATCGTGCGCTGTTTTCCCCCTCCTTATGCAGGCGGAAAAGTGCAGCACGCTCGATATCCGTGGCGCTGGGTTCTTTTTCGCTTGCAGGCGGTGGACTCCATTCAAAGCGCACTCCCATGGCTTTTTCTGTGCTCTGAGCCCAGGGATGCAGTGCATCGGCAATGAGCAAGTAACGCAACTCTCTGGGCAGCATGTCCGAGAGCCGTTCTCCCAAAAGCGTGGATTCGGCCAACATATCTAGACCCACGTATCCAACATGCTGGCCCAGCGTGAAGCGATAGGCCCGGCTATGCGGCACGGTACGTTGCTCAAAGTCCCAGAGTGCTTTGTATTTGGCGTCACCAAACTCCAGCGGCGCCAAGTGCTGGCGGCCGTAGAGTCGGTTCAATGCCAACGCCGCTGCCTTGTCCAGCCGCGGAAAGCGTGCGGCCTGGGCGAGGTCAGCAGTCGGGGTGGACGAACTGCGCACCACGACTTTTGTACGACTGGCGGAATTTTTATCAGTGAACATTTAATAGTTGTGTGATGGTCAACGCAATGAACTAACTCTTGCCTAGGGCCCAGCGCAATAGTTTGGCGACACGTACATATAGATATCTTGGGATGGGGCGGTCGAGCATGACTTCGGCATAGAGTCGGTGCGCTAGATCGGCGTCTTCCTCCATGGGAATCAGCCCATTTTTTGCGTGGCGCCGAATTTGGGCTGCGATGTGGCCCTCGCCGCGTGCGATCACACGTGGCAGATCTTTGGCACCGCGATATTGAATGGCCAGCGCAACTCTTGATGAATGGATGACCGCCGAGGCAGCATTAACTCGATCAATGAGGCCGGCGTAGGCCGCTTCCTGTTGAGCGGCGCGACGTCGGCCCAACAAAATTGGATCCCCTTCGCTGTCTTTGTGCTCACGGCGAATTTCATCGGTTGACATGCGGTTTTGCTTCATGAACTCATAGCGCACATGCACGTAGTCCAGGGCTGCCATCACGATGTAAATGACTGCGGCCCAACCGCATACCAAGAGAATGAGCGAGGCAGCAACCTGTAGTACGCCAAAGACATCGCTGTATCCGGCCCGTAACGCCGTGTCGAGCGATGAGCGAATCACCACAAACATCAGCGTTCCTAGCAACAATGTCTTAAAAATCATTTTGACCAGGTTGATGACGTTGCGCATGGCGAACATGCGTTTCAATCCCTCAGCTGGATTCAGGCGTTTCATGTCGGGGTTGATGCGACTAAAAGCCAGCAGCCCCCCTACTTGGGAGAACGCTCCGGCCACGCCACAAAGCAGCTCAATCAACGCAATAGGAATGAGGGCCCAAATCAAAACAAGGGCCGTGTGTTGAAGCAGTTGGTTGATATGAGCGCCTGGATCGCGGAATGTATTGGCGCTCAGGGAGTGAGTCAGGAGGTCGCGCTGTAGCTCGTACAGCCTGGGTCCAAGCGCCCAGAGCGCTGCAATGACGCCGATAAAGACCAACGTCGCGGTGACGTCGTGGCTCACCACGACTTCGCCGCGCTTGCGCACATCGCGTAGTCGTCTTTCGGTCGGTTGATGTTGCTTTTCGGCCATGGCTGGCCGCATGAAACCCTGCAACAGTTCGAATACGAACATCAAAAACAAAATCATCATCAGCGCAGACAAGAAACTCTTGAGTGGCTGGGAAAACACAAACACATTGAGCTGTGGTGCGAAGCGGTTGACCAACCCAAGACCTATGTCAGTCAGAAGCAGTACCAAAACCACTGGACTGCCCAATTTGATAATCCACAAAAAAAGCGTATCGCCCTGGCGTATGACAAATTGTTCAAGGACTACGTCCATGTGGGGCATGTACGAGGTAATGGGCCAAATGCGATAGGACTCAACCAAGATGCCCAAAATGGACAGCAGACCTCCCGCTGAAATGAAAAGGGTAGTGACCAACTGAGATAGAAAGCTACCGGTGGGCCCACCCTCGTGTCCGGTGATGGGGTCAAAAAAAGTCGCATTGGCTGCGCCAGTCTGAAAATCAATCAGGTCACCCACGCTTTGGATCGCCCAAATAAACAGACCAAAGGTCAAACCCAACATAAGTCCGATAAGTATTTCTTTTGCAGCCAGAGCTATGACGGTGGTGGCGGACAGTGCTGGCAAGTTGTCGCCAACCACCGGGGAAAAAAACATGGCCAACATCACCACAAATGCGCTGCGTATGAAGCCAGTCATGATTTCCCCCGACAGAAATGGCACCACCGAAAAGGTGGCCATTAGTCGAGGCATGGTGACGACAACCGGCAGGAATAGCGACTCGTAACTGGCTGGGCTGGACATGTCATTGACCGCCGTTCGGTGCTCGCAAGTTGGTGTTGGTGGGCCTATGCGGGCTGAAAATCACTCATCGTCCTCGTCGCCGTACTCCGACTCGCCCAGGCGCTGCAAGATTTTGCGCATGTCGTTGTTCAGCGGTTCGTTTTCAGCATTCAGGGCGATACCTTGCCGCAGATAGTTGCGACAGGCGTCAAAATCTTCGCGTGCAAGGGCTTCCAGGCCGGCCTTGAACAAATACAGCGGATGCTCGTCACCCAGCCGATTCAGGGGGCGCCACGCTTCAATGGCCTCAGAGACGCGGCCCGACGTGAAATACAGCAATCCAATCTGGAAATGGGCGATATCAAGTGCCGGTTCCATTTGAACCGCGTGCTGCATGGTGGCTAGTGCGCGTTCATATAGGTTGATCTGGGCATAAATCACCGCAGTGAAATAAATAACGGCTGCGTTCTTGGGGTCAAGTTTGTTGGCGCGTTTCAGGCAGCTCAGCGCTTCACCAAATTTTTGTTGTGCACTCAAATTGATGGCCAAATGCAACAACTCTTCAGCATCGAATAAGGAAAGATCCACGGGGACACCCATTGCTTAGTAGGTTAAAAAACGCCGCGTATCGCGGCCCGACATTGATGAGAAACAGCGCGCGAAGCGTACCGGAAAGGTGCGAGTGCAACACTCTCCATTTGGCTGAACTACAAATATTTTTCGCTGCGCAGCAGCAACAATGGTGCATGTGAACAACGCGCCGTAACGTTCTGTTGCGCCTCTTGTGGATGGTGTTTTGTGCTGGATCCTGTGCGGCACCTCTTGGTGTTTGCTGAGGCCGCAGCGTCAATAAGTAGTGTCCCAACGAACCTGCCTCGTCCTGTTCTTTGTCGGCCGCTTATGTTGCGTTGCGCTAAGGACATTCGTGTAGCAGACTGCGCGGCCCTCCACTTCATTTGAAAGTTCCGTCATGGTCTTCCCCGAAGGCGTGCAGGTTGATGCTCGGTTGACTCCAGATTTTGAAAAAATTTTGACGGTTGATGCCCTGACTTTGGTGGCGCGGCTGCACCGGGCGTTTGAGCCGCGTCGGCGCGAGTTGTTGGCCCAGCGTGCTGCGCGTGCCAAAGCGCTCGATGCTGGGGCGCGCCCTGATTTTTTGTCACAGACGCGTTCAGTGCGTGAAGGTCACTGGACCATTGCGCCTCTGCCCGCTGATCTTCAATGCCGACGCGTCGAGATCACGGGACCTGTAGAGCGCAAGATGGTCATCAATGCGCTCAATTCGGGCGCTGATTCCTACATGACCGATTTTGAGGACAGCAACTCGCCGAGCTGGGATAACCAGATCACTGGGCAGATCAATTTGATGGAGGCCATCCGTCGAACCATCAGTCTGAAGCAGGGAGAAAAAACGTACCGCCTGAATGAGAAAGTAGCCACCCTGGTGGTGCGTCCCCGAGGCTGGCATCTGGACGAAAAGCATGTGTTGGTGGACGGTCAGCGCGTGTCAGGTGGCATTTTTGACTTCGCGCTCTATATGTTTCACAACGCCAAGGAATTGATTG
>WBZQ01001925.1_pt1 | contig 10758 bp, 9 predicted proteins | sample 5204251 | NCBI WGS metagenome assembly WBZQ01 (sample SAMN12412402, study PRJNA552823) | activated sludge metagenome | isolation source: activated sludge from nitrification reactor of wastewater treatment plant... | place: USA: Virginia | collected 2017-09 | reverse complement strand
GGCATCGGGCGGCTGCTGTACGAAGGTGTCAGCTTCCGCGACTTCCCCGTCGTCCAGGGCGTCGTCGTGATCGGCGGCACGATGATCGTCGTCGTCAATCTGCTGGTTGATATCGTCTACGCGATCATCGACCCTCGTATCCGGCTGGAGAAATAAGGGCCATGAGCGCGACCACCGAAACCGCCGCGGTCGTATCGTCACGGTCCGTCCGGCTGGGCGATCTTCCGATCATTCCGACGACGATCCTGGCCGTCGTGGTGATCGTCGCGGTCTTCGCCGACCTGCTGGCCCCGCACGATCCGCAAGTCGGCAACCTGACCGCGCGGTTTCTGCCCCCGTTCTGGCAGGCAGGCGGCGTGCTGAGCCATCCGTTTGGCACGGATCACCTCGGCCGCGACGTGCTGTCACGCCTGATCTTTGGTGCGCGCGTCTCCCTGGTTGTCGGATTCACCGCCGTGCTGGTCGCCGGTACTATCGGCACGTTGCTGGGGATCGTTTCAGGCTATCTCGGCGGCTGGGTTGATCAGGTCGTCATGCGACTGACGGATACCTGGCTCGCGCTGCCCGCGCTGACCTTCGCGATCTTCCTTGCCGCGATCGTTGGCCCGTCGGAAATGAACATCGTGATCATCCTGGGCGCGGTGTACTGGACGCGGTACGCGCGCGTCGTGCGCGGGGAGGTGTTGTCGTTGAAGGAACGGGAATTCGTCCGGCTGGCGATTGTCGCCGGCTGCTCGAAGTGGACGATCATGCGGCGTCATATCCTGCCCAATGTGATCAACTCCGCGATCGTGCTGGCAACGCTGATGCTGGGCATCGTGATCGTGACGGAGGCGTCACTGTCGTTCCTGGGCGTTGGCGTGCCACCGCCCAAGCCGGCCTGGGGCGTGATGTTGTCGGACGGCAAGCAAGGGCTGATGGTGGGATACTGGTGGCTGACCGTCATGCCGGGGACCTGCATCATGCTGCTGGTCCTGGCCGCCAATCTGATGGGCGACTGGTTACGGGTGAAACTCGATCCACAGTTGCGTCAGCTTTAGGAACGGCCGCGATGACCGACGCCCCGCTGCTTGAGCTGCGCAATCTGTCGACCCACTACATCTCCCAGGGTGGGACCCGGGTCGTGCGCGCGGTCGAAGACGTGTCGTTCACCCTGCATTCTGGCCAGACACTGGGCATCGTTGGAGAATCCGGATCGGGCAAGAGCACGCTTGCGTTGTCGCTGATGCGCGTGCTGCCGGCGGCCGCCCGGATCACCAACGGCCAATTGCTGTTGAATGGGCAGGATCTGGTTACGAAGACCGATGATGACATGCGGCATATCCGCGGTAAGCAAATCGCGATGATCCTGCAGGACCCGATGGCGTCGTTGAACCCATTGTTCACAATCGGCAACCAAGTCGGCGAGCCACTGCGCATCCACGAACACATCTCCAGTCGCTCCGCCTGGCAACGCGCGATCGACCTGTTGAAGGCGGTGCGCATTCCGTCGGCGGAAACGCGGGTCAAACAATACCCGCACGAAATGTCGGGCGGCATGCGCCAGCGCATCGTCGGCGCGATCGGCATTTCCTGCGAACCACGCGTGCTGATCGCTGATGAACCAACCACCAGCCTGGATTTGACGATCCAGGCGCAGTACCTGAATTTGCTGCGCGACCTGCAAAAGGAACACCGGCTGGGTCTTATCTTCATCACCCACAATCTGGGGATCGTTGCCAAGATGTGCGATCTTCTGGCGGTCATGTATGCTGGCCGGATCGTGGAAACCGGACCGGTGTCCCGCGTGTTCAACGCACCGGCGCATCCCTATACGGCGGCGCTGTTGCGCTCGATCCCGCGCATGGGCGTCGCCCGGGAAAAGCTGACAGCGATTGAAGGTCAGCCGCCGGATCCCGCGAACCTGCCCCCAGGCTGCGCCTTCGCGTCGCGATGCCCGGCCGCCGTTGATCGTTGCCGGGCGGAAGCACCGCCGGTCAGCATCCCCGAACCCGGGCGCACCACGCGGTGCTGGCTGCGGGAGGCCGCGTAATGCCCGTCCTGCAAGCCGAAGGCGTCAGCAAGCATTTCTCGACCGGCCGCGGATTGTTTGCTGGCAACGCGCCCGTTGTGCGCGCGGTCGACAACATCTCCTTCACCGTAGAAGCCGGCCGGACGCTGGGCGTCGTCGGGGAATCCGGTTGCGGCAAGACAACCACCGCCAAGCTGGTGCTGGGGTTGGAGGAACCGACCGCGGGAACGATGCGGTTCGAAGGCGCCGACCTGCAAACCATGGGGACCGATGGTCGCAAGGCGTATCGGCGCGCGGTGCAAGCGGTGTTTCAGGACCCGTACGCTTCGCTGAATCCGCGCATGCGTGTTGGCGCCATCATCGCCGAACCGTTGACGACGCATGAGAAGCTGCCCGCCGAAACGGTGCGCGCACGGGTGCGTGAATTGCTCGATCTGGTTGGGCTGCCAGCACGTTCGGCCGACCTGTTCCCGCACGAGTTTTCCGGCGGCCAACGCCAGCGGATCGCCATCGCGCGCGCGCTGTCGTTGCAACCACGGCTGATCGTGCTGGACGAACCCGTTTCCGCGCTGGACGTTTCGATCCGCGCACAGATCCTGAACCTGCTGGTGGAACTGCAGGATCGGCTGGGCGTGTCCTATCTGTTCATCGCCCACGATCTGGCGGCCGTCGCGCATATGAGTCACGAGGTCATCGTGATGTATCTTGGCAAGATCGTCGAAAGCGGCGACGCAACCAGCCTTTCGGTGAGCCCTCGGCATCCCTACACCAAGGCGCTGTTTTCGGCGGCTCTGCCCACTCATCCTGATGAGAAGCGGGAAGAAATCATCCTGTCGGGGGAGGTACCGAGTCCGCTTCGGCCGCCGACGGGCTGCCATTTCCATCCACGCTGTCCGAATGCGCATCAGCGCTGCTCGACCGAGGCCCCGTCATTACGACCGGTCGAAGGCCGCATGATGGCCTGCCACCTGTTCGATCCAGCGTGAGATGAGCCACGCGCACGATCACGGGCATGCCCATGGGCACGCGCATCATCACCATGGGCATGACCACGACCATGGACATGGACATGGACATGGACATGGACATGGACATGGACATCGTCATGGCCATGGGCACCACCATCACGGGCCTGCCACGCCGGACCGTGCCTTTGCGATCGCCGCCATCATCAACATGCTGTTCGTGGTGGCCGAGGTCGCGGCGGGGATCATCGCCGGCTCGGTCGCGCTGATCGCAGACGCGCTGCATAACCTCAGCGACGTTGCATCGCTGCTGATGGGCTGGGGCGCCGTCTGGTTGTCGCGCCGACCACCCACCGCGCGCCGGACCTATGGCTGGGGCCGCAGTTCAATCCTGGCTTCGCTGACCAGTGCGGTGATCCTGCTGATCAGCGTTGGCGCGATCGGGCTGGAAGCGGTGGAGCGCCTGCTGTCCCCACGGCCGGTCGATACGGGGCCGGTGATGCTGGTCGCGGCGCTGGGCATCCTGATCAACGGCGGATCGGCGCTGCTGTTCCTGCGCGGGCGCGAGGCCGATCTGAATACCCGAGCGCAGTTTCTGCACCTGGCAGGCGACGCGGCGGTCTCGCTGGGTGTGGTGCTGTCGGCGTTGCTGATCCGTCTGACCGGGTTCGCCTGGATCGACCCGCTGACCAGCCTGATCGTGGTCGGGGTGATCGTCATCTCGACCTGGGGTCTGCTGCGCGAGTCGGCCGACCTCGCGATGGATGCGGTCCCGGAACGGGTGCGGCAAGGCGCTGTGCATGACTATCTGACCGGCCTGCCAGGCGTGCTGGAGGTGCATGACCTGCATATCTGGGGTCTGTCCACCACCGAAACGGCGCTGACCGCACATCTGGTGATGGCGGATGGCGCCGGGGAACACCGGCCGCACGCGCTGGCCACCGCATTGCGCGACCGGTTCGGGATCGGTCATGTGACGTTGCAGGTTGAACGGGCGGGCGATGCCGAACTGTGCTGGCTGCGACCGCAGGACGTGGTGTAGGCGCGCCGTTCAGCGTCCCGGAAAGGCGATGCAGGCTTCGCGGGGGATTTCCACGATGGCTGTGCCTCCGGATGGCGGCACATCGACCTCGATGCGGAAATCCTGGCCGCCGGCGCGAACCACCACCTGGTTGCGAGCGCCCAGGAAGGTGTTTTCCGCCACCGTCACCGTATAGACATTCTCCTGTCCCGGCGTGCCGCCGAGGCGGATGCGTTCCGGCCGGACGGATACCGTAACGGAATCGCCATCGCGAAAAACTCGAGCGGATGGAACGGACAGGGGCGCCAGGGAGTCGAACCCGTCCAGCGCAACGTTGATCGTTCCGTCACTGGCACCAGCGACACGGCCATGCAGGAAGTTGCTGCTGCCGATGAAGTCGGCGACGAACGGATCGGCTGGACGATCGTAAACCGTGTGCGGGTCGGCCAGTTGCGCGATCTTGCCACCGTTCATCACCGCGATCCGGTCGCTCAGAGCCAATGCCTCGCTCTGGTCATGCGTGACATAGACAGTGGTCATCTTCAGCGTGCGCGTCAGGTGCCGCAGCCAGCTTCGGGCGCGTTCGCGCAGCTTGGCGTCCAGGTTCGACAGCGGCTCGTCCAGCAACAGCAAGGCCGGGCGATAGACCAACGTGCGGGCCAGGGCGACACGCTGCTGTTGCCCGCCGGACAGCGCGAAGGGATAGCGGGCGCCGTATTCCGACATTTCGACCAACGCCAGCGCCTCCGCCACGCGGCTGGATCGTTCCGCCTTTGCCATTTTCCGCAGCTTCAGCGGAAATTCCAAATTCTCGGCCACAGTCATGTGTGGCCATAGTGCGTAGGACTGGAACACCAGCCCAACCTCGCGCCGTTCGGGTGGGACGAATAACCCCGCGGCACCGTCGAAGAACACGCGATCGCCCAGGATGATGCGGCCGGTATCAGAACGATCCAGACCGGCAATGGCCGCGAGCGTCGTCGACTTCCCGCAACCCGAGGGGCCGAGCAGGGTGAGGAATTCACCGTCTCCGACGGTGAAGGAGATGTCGTCGACCGCGCGCACGGCACCGAAGGTCTTGACCAGGTTCTCGACCCGCAGCTCAGCCATAGATGCGTGCTCCCAACAGCTTGCGGGCGATATAGACGAACAGGAATGTCAGCCCGACCTGCACAGTGGCCAGGGCGGAGACGGGGCCGTTGTCGCCGTTCTGCCAGAACTGCAGCATGGTCGTGCCGATCACCTCACTGCCCGGGGCGAATAGGAACACGGCGGTGACGTATTCCTTGAAGCAGAGGATGAAGATCAACGAGAAGCAGGAGAACAGGGCCGGCTTGATCAGCGGCAGCAGGATGGACCGCGAGGTACGCCACCAATCAGCGCCGACGGTGCGCGCGCCGCGATCGAGATCCTGGCTGATCTGGCCCAGCGCCGGGGCGATGGCACCGAAGCCCGCCGGGATATAGCGCATCACATAGGCGGCAACCAGGATCCAGATCGTGTTGCGCAGCCAGCCCAGCGGGCCGAACATCGCGGCGGCGTAAAGAATGCCGATGCCGGCGATGATGCCCGGCACGGCGCGCGGCGCCATTGCGACATATTCCAGCTTGCGCGCCAGGGGAAACGGCGATCGGGTCGACACCAGCACGATCAGCGCGATGAATGCGGTGCCGATCAGCCCGGCCGCGATCGCGATCTGGATCGTGTTGCCGATCGATTGCAGATACACCGGGTACTGCACGATGATCTCGTAGTTCTCCCAGGTGAACAGGTCCCAGATCGGCAGCAGTGGCGACAGCAGCGACACAAAGGACCGCAGCGCGAGGCCGCCGATGACCGCGATGATCGCGAAACCGACATAAAGGCACATCAACGCGAAGGCGATCCAGCGCCATTTGCCCAGCGGAAACGCGCGCGGACGGGTCGCCTTGCCGCCTACGGTGACGAAGCGCGCGCGATCCTTCATCAACCGCCCTTGCAGGGCGATCAGCGCCATCACCAGCGCCAGCATGAAGAACGACGCGGCGGCGACCAGTCCATAGGCGGGCGTCGCGGTGCGGAAGACGCGGTTGTAAAGATAGGTGGTAAACACCTCGATCTGCGCCGGTCCACCGAACACAAGCGGGATCGACAGGATTTCCAGTGATACCACGAAGTTCATGATCGTTGCGTAGATGATCGCCGGTCGCATCAGCGGCAGAGTGATGCGCGTCAGCACCGCCCAGGTGGAGGCACCGGCGCTGCGGGCCGCGTCTTCCAGTGACGCGTCAACGGAACTGGCCGACGCGATGCAATACAGATACGCCAGCGGCGCCTGCGCCAGGCCCGCGACGACGGCCATGCCGGTCAGGCTGTAAAGGTTCCAGGGCTGATCGCCGATCACCGACTGCACCACCAGCGTGATGTAGCCCGCGGGTCCGAACATCAGGAACCAGCCGAAGGCCAACACAAGGTGAGAGATGAACAGCGGCCATAGCAGGATTTCCCCGAACACCCGCCGCCCCGGCAGATCGGTGCGCCCGATCAGGATGGCGCAGCCGATGCCGATCGTTTGCGCGACCACGGTCATCAACGCGGCGAAATAGATCGTGTTGAGGATGACGGTGCGGAACTCGGCTTCCGCGAACAACGTCGTGAAATTCTCCAGCGTCGGCACGGCGTCCGGGTAGTACAGCGGCTTGTCCAGGAACGCCTGGTAGAAGATCGGCAGCAGCGGCATCGTCACCATGACCAGCGTGACGAAGCCGACGCCCCATTGGATCACGGCGTTGCGGTCGACCGCCGACCCCGACGCCGCCATCGATGAAGCCGCCATGGCCTAGCGCTTCAGTGCCTGTTTCCAGCGTGCGGGGAAGGCCTCGGCTTCCGATCGCAGGTTGGGGTCGAAGCCGATCACCATCAGGTTCTGCTCACCACCCACCGCGGTGGCGACGGTTTCCAGCGTGAAGTTGGCGACTTCCTCCTGCTTCACGCCGGGGCGATAGACCGTCAGCCCTCCCTTGCCGAAGCCCGCCTGCCCTTCGTGGGAAACGATGTAGTCCAGCATCAGACGCGCGGAATTGGGCGTGCTGCCGTCCTTGGGGATGCCGACGGGGCGAATCCACAGCGGCTGCCCATCCTCCATGAACTTCCATTCCATCACCTTGGACATCGCGGCGTCCTTGGATCGTGGGAATACCACGACGCCAGAGGCGAAGAAGGCGACCTTGTATTCCCCGGCAGCAAGTTTCTGCAGCATCGGGCCGGCCGAACCCTCGGGTCGCAGCATCGGGCCAACGGCATCCATCCAGTCCCAGACCTGCTTGCCGAACTTCTTCTCGTAGATCAGGTACAGGTCGCGCGCGGCGGTGCCGGTCAGCGGGTCATAGGTCGTCACCGCGTTGCGGAACAGGCCCGGATCGGACTTCACGAGTTCGGCCAGGTGCTTCAGCCCGCGCGGGCGCTTGCCCTCGGGCAGCAGCAGCTTGTTGTAGCACATCACCAGCGGGTCGGCCGACACGGTGTACATGCCCGGGACCGGCACGCTCCAGGCCGGCAGCTTGTCGGTTTCCGGGGACCGGTAAGGCACCAGGTTGCCGCGCTTGGCGAAGTCCATCCAGGTTTCGACCGAGGTGGACAGCAACATCCCGCCGGTCTGGCTGCCCGAGGCGCGATCGGCGTAATAGCGCTGGAACACTTCCTCCCCGCCCAGGTCGAGCGTGGAAATCTTGATCCAGGGATACAGCTTGTTGAACCCAGCGATCACCGGCGCCCAGTTGTACTGTGCCAGGACCGAATAGACGAGCAGGGCGTTTTCCTTCTTCGACGCCTCGACGATCTGCCCGTAATCGGCCGGGTAGTAGCTCGGCCAGGACTGCGCGCGCGCGGTTGCCGGCACCGTGGCCGCGGCCACGCCCAGTGCGATCGCTCCGCGACGCGTGACGGACTGGGGCTTCGTGGTGTTCTCGGGCGTGGTGTTCTCGGGCATGTTTGCCTCCCTGCCATGCGTTGAAGGCAGCGTGCCCGTCGGTGGTTCATCCTGTCAATGACACGAAAGAACGCCGAGGCCGCGCGCGCCAAGGGGCGCGTCACCGCTCGGGATGACGCGCCCCTTTCCCGTCCGCGTGGGACCGGACGGGATCAGCCGGCGTTGTCGCCCGACGGCTCCAGGCCGATGCCGACGAAGCGTGTCGCCCCCTCGCGCATCACCCGCAGTGCGACCGCCTGGGTCTTGCCGGCCAAGGCCTCGCGAATCGCCTTGCCGGCTTCTGCCGGGTTGTCGACCGCCCTGCCACCGACACCCAGGATCACGTCGCCTGGCCGCAGACCCGCGTTCTGCGCCGGGGAGCCGGGGCGGACGCCCTGCACGACGACGCCTTTGACGTCCTCGGGCACCTCGAGTTGGTTCCGCAACTCCGGCGACAGCGGCGCCAGGGCGACCCCCAACTGCGTCCGTTCGGACCTTTCACCCACCTCGTTGCTCGCCAGGCGTTCCCGCGGCATCTCGCCGATCGTCACCTTGACCTCGCTCAACCGTCCGTCGCGCAGCACGCCGATCTGGACCGCCTCGCCGGGCTTGGACTCGGCGATGGCCACCGCCAGGTCGCGCGGACCGGTGACCGGCGCGCCATTCACCGCCTTCACCACGTCGCCGGCCCGCAGCCCAGCCTTCGCCGCCGGCGAGCCAGGACCAATCGCGGCCAGCAACGCACCGCTGTTGTCCGCCACCCCCAGGGCGCGGGCGGTCGCACCCGATACCGGCTGGGTCTCGACCCCGATAAACCCGCGCGTCACCGAGCCTGTCGCCGTGATCTGCTCCGCCACCGTGCGGATCAGGTCGGACGGCACGGCGAACCCGATGCCGACCGAGCCACCATGCGGCGACAGGATCGCGGTGTTCATGCCGATCACTTTGCCGTCCTGGGTGAACAACGGGCCACCCGAATTGCCCTGGTTGATCGGGGCGTCGATCTGGATGAACTGGTCATAGGGGCCCGCGCCGATGTCACGGCCGACAGCCGAAACGATGCCGGCGGTCACCGTACCGCCCAGGCCAAACGGGTTGCCCATCGCGACCACCCACTCGCCCGGCTTCACGGCGCGGGAATTGCCCATCTGGATGAAAGGCAGCTTGCGCCCAGCCTCGACCTTCAGCACCGCGATGTCGGTGCGGGCGTCGCGGCCGATCACCTTGGCTGGCAGCGTCGCGCCATCGTCGAAGGTGACGGTGACCGATGTCGCGTCCTTCACAACGTGGTGGTTGGTGATGATGGTGCCATCGGCGCTGGCGACAAAGCCCGAACCGCGGCCTTCCATCACACGGCCGCGCCCCTGGTCGGGCACCATCTGGTTGAACGGGAATGGCATCATCGGCGCCTCGGCCGCCGGCGCCCGTGCCTTGGTCGTGATCGACACGACGGCCGGCTTGACGCGGGCGACGAGGTCGCTGAAATCCGCCAGCCCAGCCGGGGCGACGGTGGCAGGGTTGACCGGCGCGATCGTATCATTCGCCGCGTGACCAACCGCGAAGCCGCCCAGCGTGGTGCCGGCCAGCAGCGCGGCGGCCAAGGCCAGGCGACGGGTTCCGATACGGGACATGCTGTGTTTTCCTCTGTTCCTTGCGATGGGAAACAGAGTGGGTTCGCGCGGGTGAACTTTCCTTGCGCGCAACGGTTAAATGCGTGTCATGAGACGCTTCGTTACAAAGCCTGGTTCGGATCGGGCAGGACGTATCACACCGGCAGCCGCACCCGCGCGCGCAACCCGCCCATCGGGCTGACATCCAGCAGGATATCCCCGCCATGTGCCCTGACGATGTCGCGCGCGATGGTCAGGCCCAGCCCGGTGCCGCCACGCGCATCGCTTTCGAAAGCGCGGAACACGCTTTCCCGCCGGCTCGCGGGAATACCCGGGCCGTCGTCGTCGATGTTCAGATGGATCGCCCGCGCCGATACCTCGGCCGACACCGACACGTGCTGGGCGTGCCGGCGGGCATTGTCCACGAGGTTCGTGATCGCGCGTCGCATCGCGTCCGCGCGCAGCGGCAGCACCATCCCATCAACGACATCCAGCATGATCGTGGCACCACTGCGCCGGACGCCCTCCGCGACATCGCGCAGCAGCAGAGAAAGATCGACCGCTTGCGCCTGCTCCTCCCGCTCACCGCGGGCAAAGGCCAGGTAGCCAGCGATCATCCGCTCCATTTCCTCGACATCCGTGGTCATCTCGACCACGTCCTGGCGCAGGTCGTCGCGATCCGGCAGCATCGCCAGCGTCAGTTTCAGCCGGGTCAGCGGCGTGCGCAGATCGTGCGAGACGCCGGCCAGCATCTCCGTCCGCTGCACCAGGAACCGGCGAATCCGCTCCTGCATGCGGTTGAACGCGGCGGCGGCCTGCCGAACCTCCGTCGCGCCCTCGGGTCGGATCGCCGGGCCATCGCGCCCCAGTCCGAAATCCTCGGCCGCCGCGGCCAGGCGTCGCAGTGCGCGCACCTGGATGCGCATGAACATGGCGGCCACCGCGAACAGGATCGCGGCGGAACCCGCCAGCCAGCCGACGAACAGGAAGATGGTACCGGACGACAACCGCTTGCGCGGTGCCTCAATGTGCCACACCCCGTCCGGCGCTTGCAGATGGATCGCCACCGTGCGGGCGTCCGAGGTCCAGTCCATCGTGAACGGCGCCTGGAACCGTTCCGTCAGGGCACGCGCCAGGTCGTCATCCGCCGGTCCCAGCACGTTGACATACTCGACGGGCGGCAGGATCGCTCCCGGCTCGAAGCG
>WBZQ01001923.1_pt1 | contig 10760 bp, 11 predicted proteins | sample 5204251 | NCBI WGS metagenome assembly WBZQ01 (sample SAMN12412402, study PRJNA552823) | activated sludge metagenome | isolation source: activated sludge from nitrification reactor of wastewater treatment plant... | place: USA: Virginia | collected 2017-09 | reverse complement strand
AACACGTTTTCCCCGGTGACCGCGCAGGTCAAGGACCGCGTCATCGGTGGCGCTTCCTTCAGCGCCTTTGGAATACCGTCACACCCCGCCACCAGAACCATCACGGCCAGCGCGACGCCTGCACGACGACCCATCATCTCCCCCACCGCTTGAGACGTTCCGACATTCAGCCCATGATCCGGCGCAGAATGAACAGGGGGACGCGATGCGCACAAGAAGAATCCTGCTTGCCGGGCTGACGTTGATCGGCCTGACCGGCACCGTGAGTGCGCAGAATCTCGATCCCGCTTTGGTCGAGGGCGCCCGCAAGGAAGGCACCGTCGTCTGGTACACCGGCATGATCGTCAACCAGATCGTCCGCCCCCTGGTCGACGCGTTCGAAGCGAAATACCCCGGGATCAAGGTCCAGTATTCCCGTGCCTCCGGCAACGACAACGCATTGAAGATCATCAACGAGGCCCGCGCGCGTCGGCCTTTGGCGGACATGTTCGACGCGTCATCCGCGCTGAACCCACTGCTGGACGCCAAGCTAGTCGAGGTATTCCGTCCGAAGGAAGCCGAACGGTTTCCCACCGATACGAAGGATCCGAACGGCTTCTGGACCGCACCCAACGTCTATTACTTCACCGCCGCATACAACACGACGATACTGAAGCCCGAGGAAGCGCCACAGACCTATGACGATCTTCTGGACCCGAAATGGAACGGCAAGCTCGCCTGGACCTATGACCTGACGGCCGGCGGCCCACCCGGTTTCATCTACAACATCCTCACCATCAAGGGTCAGGAGAAGGGGATGGAGTATCTGCGTGCCCTGGCGAAGAACAAGCCGGTCAGCATCCCCGCGGCGCAGCGCGTCGTGCTGGATAAGACCATCGCAGGCGAATATCCGGTTGCGCTGATGACGCTCAGCTATCATTCCACCATCAGCGCGGGAAAGGGCGCGCCGGTGCAGTGGCTGAAGATGCCACCGATGATCATGACGGCTAATACCGCCGGTTTGGTGAAGAACGCGCCGCATCCGAACGCCGCCAAACTGCTGTTGGAATTCCTGCTGACGAAGGAAGCGCAGGAGATTTTCGCCGCCAACGACTACATGCCCTCGGACCCCTCCATCAAGATCAAGAATCCCGAGCTACTGCCCAGCGTCGGCAAGTTCACCACCCAGGTGATCACGCCGGAACAGGCCCGGACCGATATGGCGAAATGGATCGCGATCTATAACGACCTGTTCAAATGAGCGCATCCCGGACGGCCGAGCGAGCGCCGTCGCCTCTGGCTCTGCGCTGGCTGCGCCAGGACCCGCGCCGCCTGATCGCGGGCGTCTTGCTGATCCTGCTCGCGGTACTGATGCTGCCGCCGCTCTGGATGCTGCTGCTCGACAGCGTAACCGAGCAGGACGCGATCGGGGAAATCACCGGCGTCACGCTGGGCCATTTCGGCAAACTGCTGTCCGACAAGCGCGCGGTCGAAAGCTTCTGGAACAGCATGGTCTTTGCGGTCGGTTCCACCGTCCTGTCGCTGATGGCCGGCGGTACCCAGGCCTGGCTGGTGGAGCGTACTAACGCTCCCTTCAAGGTGTTGGCCTATATCGCCACCATCGTGTCCATGGGCACGCCCTTCATCCTCCACGTAATCGCGTGGCTGTTCCTGCTGGGCAAGGTCGGGCCGCTGAACGACATTTATCGGATCGTCACCGGGTCGACGGAAAACCTGTTCAATGTCCATTCCATGATCGGGATGATCCTCATCGAGGGTTTCCTCTGGTCCCCCCTCGTCTTCCTCATGCTCGGCGCCACCTTCCGTGCTGCCAATGCGGACATGGAGGAAGCAGCACGCATGAGTGGTGCCACGGTGTTTGACACCCTGCGCCGTGTATCACTGCCGCTGGCGAAACCGGCGCTGCTCGCGCTATCGCTGTTCGTGTTCATTCGCTCGATTGGCGCCTTCGAGGTCCCGGCCCTGGTGGGCATGCCAGCGCGCTTGTACGTCCTGACGACGGATGTCTACGCGGCAACCGTCCATGTGCCACCCGATCTGGGTTACGCAGCGGCGTTTTCCGTGCTGATGGTCGCGATCATGGCGGTGCTGCTGTACTACTACGGCAAGCTGTCACGCAACGCGGAACGCTTCGCCTCGGTCACTGGCAAAGGCTATCGGCCGCGCCCGTTCGACCTGGGCAAGGGCCGTTGGATCGCCGGCGCCATCATCATCTTCAACTTCATGATCGTGCTGGTGCTGCCGCTGATCACGCTGATCTGGATGGCACTGATGCCGTTCCCGCGTGCATTCGGATCGGGCGGCATCGCGCTGCTGACCCTGGCCAACTTCAAGGCGGTGTTCACCGTCGGCGGGTATACCGAGCTCGCGCTGAACAGCATCACCGTCGCCGCCGCATCGGCCACCGCGGTCATGCTGATCACCGCACTCGCGGGATGGATCGCCGGGCGCAACGGGCCCGCCGGCCGCATCCTGGACCAATTGGCAACCATCTCGCTGGTGTTCCCATCCATCTGCCTGGGGGTGGCGGTGATGGAGGTCTATCTGCGCGTGCCTCTGCCGATCTACGGGTCGCTGTGGATCATCGTGATCGCCTATATGATCCGGTACATGCCGTTCGGCATGCGTTACGTCTATTCCGGGGTCCTGCAACTGCACAAGGAACTTGAGGAAGCAGCCGGCATCTCCGGCGCCGGCGCGATGACCACGCTACGCCGCATCGTCGCACCCCTGCTCTCACCCGCGCTGATCGCCGGCTGGCTGTTCATCTTCCTGATCGCCAACAAGGAACTCGCGATCGCCGTGCTGCTGGCCAGCCCGACATCGAAGGTCATCGCGGTGTCGATCTTCGATCAGTACGTCAACGGCCAGGGCGGAGAACTCGCGGCTTTCGGCCTGTGCTGGACCGTGCTGATGACCGTGATCGCCGTCATCTTCTTCGCGCAGATGCGACGCGGCGCGGCCGATGTCTATGGGAACTGATGCATGCTGACCGTCGCCAACCTGACGAAGATCTACGCCAACCGCTATGACACCCAAGCTGGCGGTGTGCGCGATGCCAGCTTTGATCTTGCGTCGGGCACTTTTTTCACCCTGCTGGGGCCATCCGGCTGCGGCAAGACCACGACGCTGCGCTGCATCGCCGGACTGGAGCGGCCCGATGCCGGCCGTATCGCGGTCGGCGACCGCGTGCTGTTCGACCGCGACCACGATATCGCCGTGCCAATGAACCAGCGCGGCATCGGCATGGTGTTCCAGTCCTACGCGATCTGGCCGCACATGACGGTGTTTGAGAATATCGCGTTCCCGTTGCGGGTGGCGAAGGACCGCCGCTACGCGCGAGAGGAAATCCCCCGTATGGTGGAAGACGCGCTGGCAACGGTCGGGCTGGAAGGCTACGGCGAACGCCCAGCGACACGCCTGTCGGGCGGGCAGCAACAGCGCGTCGCGCTGGCTCGCGCGATCGTTGCCAGGCCACAACTTCTTCTGCTGGACGAACCGCTTTCCAACCTCGACGCGGCCCTGCGAGAGGAAATGCGTGCCGAACTGCGCCGCCTGCAACAGCAGATCGGCGTCACCACGATCTATGTCACGCATGACCAGGCTGAGGCGCTGGCCATGTCGGATCTGATTGCCGTCATGGAACAGGGCCGCATCGTGCAGATGGCCGACCCGCGCACGATCTATTTCCGCCCAGCCAGCGCCTTTGTCGCGGGCTTTATCGGCGCGGCCAACCTGCTGGTGGGATTGGCGCAGGACGCCGTGACGGTAGACGGAATCGGCGTGGTTCGGCTGGATGATGGATCGGCCATACGCTGTCTGTTTCCCGCGGGCGGCCAGGCCGGCGCAGCAGTGACCGTCTCCCTGCGACCCGAAAGCATCGCCCTGGCGACGGGCGGAACCGGCACGACCGACAACAACTTGTCAGGCACGGTGGAAGCGGCGAGCTTCCTGGGCGGCACCGGCCGCTACGACGTGCGCGTCGGTACCCGCACGCTGCGCGTGATTGGATCAGCGGAAACCATGGTGACGGCGGGCGCGACGGTCGAACTGACCTTCGCACCCCGCGCCGCCGTGATCGTGGGTGCCTGACATCCGCGCATTCAGCCGGATCGCTGCCATTTTTGATTCTGGGAGGATATCGTCGTGAAACGACCCTTGCTGCCGTGGACCGTGCTGGCCGTTCTGCTTGTCATGATCGCATCCGCCAGCGCGCAGGATCGCTACCCGTCCAAACCGGTCCGTTTCGTCGTGCCCTTCGCCGTAGGCGGAGCGACCGACATCATGGCCCGCATCATGGGCCAGAAGATGGGCGAACTGGTGGGCCAGACCTTCATCGTCGACAATCGCCCAGGTGCGGGCGGCAATCTGGGATCCGACTTCGTCGCCAAGGCGCCACCTGACGGCTACACAATCCTGATGGCGACTGCGTCCTCGCACGCCGCCAATCCCAACCTCTACAAGAAGTTCCCTTACCACCCGGTCGACGACTTCGCTGTGATCGGCGTGCTCGGCCTCAATCCGGCCGTGCTGGGTGTCAGCAACGCCGTGCCGGCCACGGACGTGCAATCCCTGATCGCCTTGATCCGCGCCAATCCTGGGAAATACAGCTTTGGCTCCGGCGGGATCGGTTCGATCCTTCATCTATGTGGGGAGCAGTTCCGCATCCGCGCGGGACGGCTCGACATGGAGCATATTCCCTATCGCGGCTCGGGTCCCATGGTGAATGACCTTGCCGCCGGTCAGTTGCCGATCGCCTTCGACGTGTTGCCTTCGATCCTGCCGCAGATTCAGGCGGGAACGGTCCGCGCGCTCGCCAACGCGTCCACCATCCGCGCCAGCCAGCTCCCGGACCTGCCCACGGTCGTCGAGCAGGGTGTGCCGAACTACATCTGCTACTCCTGGGGCATCATCCTGGCCCCAGCCCGCACGCCCGCGCCAATCGTCGATACGCTGCACCGCGCCGTGGTCGCCGCGCTTGGCGATGAAGCGGTGGTGAAACGGCTGCGTGACACCGGGATGGAGGTATTCCTGCCCCCACGCACCCGCGACGAATCAACCGCCTTCCTGAAGGAGGAGGTCGTGAAATGGGGCGCGGTCGTCAAGGAAACCGGCATCCAGCTCGACTGACGCGATCGGGTGTTTCGCCCAACCCGGAATGCTGGTAGCTGACCACACGCCATGACCGATGACCTGACGCCCAACCCCGCCTTGCTCCCGGCGGGGCTGCGAGACCTGCTGCCGCCCGACGCCGAAACCGAGGCGGCGTCGGTCGAGGCGTTGATGGATGTCTTTGCCGCGCATGGTTATCAGCGCGTGAAGCCGCCTCTGCTGGAGTTTGAGGACAGTTTGCTGTCCGGCTCCGGTGCTGCTGTTGCTGATCAGACGTTTCGACTGATGGACCCTGACAGCCAGCGCATGATGGGCCTGCGCGCCGACACCACGCCGCAGGTGGCCCGCATCGCCACCACAAGGCTTGGCGCTGCGCCACGCCCGTTGCGCCTGTCCTATGCTGGTCAGTGTTTGCGCGTGCGTGGCAGCCAGTTGGCGCCGGATCGCCAGATCGCCCAGGCCGGTATCGAGCTGATCGGCCCCGACAGCCCTGAAGCAGACGCGGAAACCATCCTGGTCGCCGCGGAAGCCCTGGCCGCGGTCGGCCTGACACGGGTCAGCTTCGACCTGACGTTGCCGACCCTGACCGTGGTCCTGATGGACGAAGCTGGCATCTCCGGGCCAGGCCGGTCGGCCCTGGCGCGTGCCCTGGACCGCAAGGACGCAGCCGCCGTGACACGCGAGGGTGGGGCACTCGCGCCGGTCCTGACCCGACTGCTCCTGTCCGCCGGCGCCGCCGATGGGGCCTTGAACGCCCTGACCGATGCTGCCTTGACCCACCCGGCCCGGGCGTTGGCGGACCGTTTGCGCGCCACGGTCGCGGCGATCCGCGGCCAGGCCCCCGAGCTACGTCTGACCGTCGATCCGGTTGAGTTCCGCGGCTTCAAATACGAAACCGGTGTGTCCGTGACCGTATTCGCGCCTGGCCGGCACGAGGAGTTGGAGCGCGGCGGCCGCTACTTGTGCGGTGCCGACGAACCGGCGACGGGCCTGACGCTTTATCCCGACGCGATCCTGCGCGTGGCGCCCCGCCGGGAACCACGCCCGCGCGCCTATGTCCCGTTCGGCGCCGATCGCGCGGAGGCCTCTTCCTTGCGCGCGCGCGGTTTCGCCACGGTCGCGGGATTGTCCGCTGTCGACGACGCTGCGGCCGATGCGATCCGCCTGGGCTGCACCCATATCCTGCGGGCGGGCAACGCCGTCGCGCTGAACACCCCAACGGGGAACACCTAAGGACTGACCCATGACCAACGTGGCCGTGATCGGCGCCCAATGGGGCGACGAGGGCAAGGGAAAGATCGTCGATTGGCTGGCAAGCCGAGCGGACGTTGTGGTGCGATTTCAGGGGGGGCATAACGCGGGGCATACGCTGGTCGTCGGCAATGAGACCTACAAGCTGTCACTACTGCCGTCGGGACTTGTGCGCGGCAAGCTGGGCATCATCGGCAATGGATTGGTCGTCGACCCGGAGGCATTGCTGGCTGAAATCGATCGCGTCCGCGCCCAGGGCCTGACGGTCTCACCGGAAACGCTGCGCATAGCCGAAAACGCCGTGCTGATCCTGCCGCTGCACCCGGCGCTTGATCGGGCGCGGGAGGCCGCCAAGGGTGACCGCAAGATCGGCACAACCGGCCGCGGCATCGGCCCGGCTTACGAGGACAAGGTCGCTCGTCGCGCCATCCGGGTTGGCGACCTGGCGGAGCCGGCCACGCTGTCAGCCAAGCTCGACGACCTGCTGTTCCATTACAACACGCTGCTCGCCGCCCTGGGTGCCGAGACCTTCACCAAGGATGTTCTGCTCGCGCGACTGCTGGAACTTGCGCCGCAGATTCTGCCCTATGCGGAACCCGTTTGGGAACGGCTGGATATGCTGCGCCGGTCCGGCAAGCGGATCCTGTTCGAGGGCGCGCAGGCGGTGATGCTGGATGTCGATCACGGCACCTATCCCTTTGTCACGTCCTCGAACACCGTCGCGGCTACCGCTGCGTCGGGCAGCGGGGTCGGGCCGGGCGCGGTCGGCTTCGTGCTGGGGATCGCCAAGGCGTACACGACGCGGGTCGGTTCTGGCCCGTTTCCGGCGGAGCTGACGGATGCGATAGGCCAATTGCTGGGCGATCGCGGGGCGGAATTCGGCACTGTCACCGGGCGTCGCCGCCGTTGCGGCTGGTTCGACGCCGCGCTCGTGCGCCAGTCCATCAAGGTATCGGGCATCCAGGGCATCGCGCTGACCAAGCTCGATGTGCTGGACGGTCTGACCGAGGTGAAAATTTGCACGGGCTATGACATCAACGGCCAACCGTCGCGCCACCTGCCCGCCGCCCCTGGCGCTCAGGCCGCCGCGAGGCCGGTGTTCGAGGTGATGGAAGGCTGGACCGGCTCCTGCCGTGGCGCGCGATCCTGGGCCGACCTGCCGGCGCAGGCTATCAAGTATGTCCGCCGGATCGAGGAACTGATCGAGGCACCGATTACCCTGGTCTCCACCAGCCCGGAGCGGGACGACACGATCATGGTCCGCGATCCGTTCGAGGGTTGAGGGCGCGGGTTCAGGGTTAACCGAAGGTTAACCTTTTCGGGCCAGGATCGCGGGTGACGCACACCCGGGTCCGCATGGCCATCGATCCCGCACCAGCCGCATCTTCCTCCTCCACCCCGCGCTTTTCGGTCGACCTCGGCCGGCCGCTGCCCAATGCCGGTGGCGGCATCGAGGCTTGGGCGGCCATGGACCCTCTCAATCGGTCGGCATCGCTGATGGCGCTGCCCGTCGCGCGGGGTGTGCCGATCCGCGCCGATGTGCTGGACCCGCTGAAATCGCCGATCGATCAGTTGCTTTCTCCGATGGGTCACGGACATGGGCCGTCACCGAGTGGCACCTCGGGCTATTACCTGTTCAGTCAAGCGCCCTCTGGATCGCCGCTGTCCGCCGAGTTCCGCCCCTGGCCGGAAGCCACGCTGCTATCGATGGTGCTGCGCCCGATCGCCCAGGTGCTGATCGAGCTGGAAACCCGCGGCATCACCCATCGCGGCATTCGGCTTGACAATGTCTTTCGTGGCCTGCCTGGCACCCCGGTGGTGCTGGGTTCGGCCTGGTCCGAGCCACCGGCGTTTCGTCAGCCCGCCCTGTTCGAACCGCCCTACAGCGCCGCCTGCCATCCGTTGGGGCGCGGGGCGGGCACCATCGCGGACGATGTCTACGCGTTGGGCGTCCTCCTGATCGTGCTGGCGGCGGGACGGCTGCCACTGTCGCGCCTGGACGAAACCGCGATCATTGAGCGCAAGCTGTCCATGGGCAGTTTCGCGGCCTTGGCCAGCGACGAGAAACTGCCGCCGACCATCAGCGACCTCGCACGCAACATGCTGGCCGAGGATCCGGAACATCGCCCGCCGCCGGCGCTGCTGCTGGACCCGATCGCCGCCCGCGGGCGTCGCGTCGCTGCCCGCCCTCCCCATCGTGCACCCCGCCCCCTCAAGCTTGGCCATACCCAGGTATGGGACGCGCGTGGTCTCGCCTACGCGATTGGCCGCGATCCGGACGTTTCCATGCAGGCGATGCGATCCGGGGAGATAATGCAGTGGCTGCGACGCAGCTTGGGTGACGCTGCCCTTGCAGCGCGTCTGGAGGAGTTTCAGCGACATCGCGTGGCGGAAGGACCCGCCCAGGACACACGGCTGGACATCTGGCTGCTGATGCGCGCGGTTGCGCAGATCGACCCGCTCGCCCCCATGATGTGGCGCGGCACATCATTTTGGCCGGACGCGTTGGGTCCGATGATGGCCGCCGGTCCCGAATGCCAGGCCGTTGTCACCGAGGTCGTGGCCGCTGAAGCGGTCGTCCAGTGGAGCGTCATGCGCGACGAACGGTCCGACGCGCGATGGTCTCGGACCGACGGGCAACGGCAGCGCGCTATCCTGCAGGTGCGCGGTCCCTCGGGCGGCGCACCGCGGCTGCTGTACACGCTGAACCCAGTGCTGCCCTGTGAAAGCCCGTTGCTGGCCGGTCGCTGGGTCGTGTCTCTGGCCGACCTGCCGCCCGTCCTTGACGCCGCCATTGGGCAATTGGACGCCGACACCAATCCCCTGGACAACCATCTGCTGGCCTTCATGGCGGTCCGCGGGGAGCGACGTCTGGATATGGAGGTCAACGCGTTGAATGGCCGCCTGACGGATGCGGAGCGCCTGACCGCTGAACTGCGGCTGCTAGCGGCGTTGCAGGCACGATTCTGGCCGCACCCGTTGCCGGGGATAACCGCCTGGATCACATCGCGCGGGACACCGCTTGTCGTGCAATGGCACTATCGTCCTAAACGGGAGGAAGTCGCGGCCGAACTCAACAGGCTGGCGACGCAAGGCCTGCTGATGCCGATGCTAACCCTGGTCGCCGATGCCGCTACGAGGGAGGCGGACTCCCAAGGCGCGGAACGCGCGCGCCTCGAACTCGCGGGCATTGATCTGGAACTTGCCGCGATCGCCGATGGCGCCGAGGCACGTGCATCCTATGCGCGTCGCATTGGGCAGGAGATCGTGGCCGGTGTCGGCCTGACTGCTCTGGCGGCCATGCTGGTGTTAGCGGCGATCGGCTAGTCGCGCATGGCAAAGGCGGCGACAAAGCCAGCAAAGCAGGGCGGTGGTGGATCATCCTTGATGTGGCTGCAGGGGATGGCATGTGGCGGCATGGCCGCGCTGGCGCCTGTCGCGACAAGCCAGGTCCTGATGCTGCTGGCGCCCGGCCTCGTCTTCCTGATTCTGGATGAGCAGGAGGGTAAGCCGGTCGCGCGTGCCATGCTGATGTTCGGTCTGGCTGCCAGTACTGAACCGATCCGGTCGGCCTGGATCACTGGCAGCGAGCTTGGCTGGGATCGGGTGATGGACACCCAGGCGATCATGATGGCTTGGTTGGCCGCGGCGATTGGCTGGCTGCTGGCCAACGCGCTGCCGGTGCTGATCGTGCTGGCGCTGGATGCCAGCCACCAGGCAAGGGCCGAGGCGTTGCGGGACACGCGCGCGACGCTGGTGCGCGACTGGGGTCTGGATGGCGCCGACGGATCAGGTGGTGACGGTCAGGCGCACCCCCAATGACGCCAGGGCATCCCAGTATTCGGGATAGGTCTTGGCCACACAGGCCGGATCCTCGATACTCGCCGGGAGGTGGTGGGCCACTGGCGTCATCTTCAGGAGGCCCTTCGAATGGACGGGAAGGAAGGGCTGGCGAGCGAAGTCGCGCGTTTCGTGGCCGACATGCCGCCGCCCCGGACGGAGCGCGAATGGATGGCGCAGACCCTGACCGAACGCGCCCGGGAGCTCCGGTACGAGCTGTTGCTGTCTCCAGCAAGGTGATTTTCGCTCAAAAATAGGGTTGTCTTATGAAATTAACCCTATTTAGAGGTATGATCACCCCATTTCCGGCGACCCAAAGGCGAGCGTGCATTCCCTGACCGCGCAATTCCTGACCGGGCTCCGGTTTGATGCCGAGCAGGCTGCCACGCTGCGGGCCATTGGCGAATTCCGGGGTCGGCAGGAACTCTTCTACCGACAAGCCCCGGAAGTTCTGGCGCGGTTGCTGGAGGTCGCGAAGATCGAATCCAGCGAATCCTCGACGCGTTTGGAAGGTGTGAACGTTCCGCCGGATCGCATCCGTCGGCTCGTCGTCCACA
>WBZQ01002912.1_pt1 | contig 10761 bp, 8 predicted proteins | sample 5204251 | NCBI WGS metagenome assembly WBZQ01 (sample SAMN12412402, study PRJNA552823) | activated sludge metagenome | isolation source: activated sludge from nitrification reactor of wastewater treatment plant... | place: USA: Virginia | collected 2017-09 | reverse complement strand
GGTCCGGATGCAAACGATCGAACCGAGAGCGAGAAGCTGATCTGGAATTCGCAGCCCGGTTCGCGCGTGCCGCTGCGCTGCTTCGCACGGGCCGCGGATGGGAGCTGGCGCACGCTCGCGCCCGACTCACCCGAGTTCAAACAGGAGATGGGCAACGCCATCGCGGTGTACATGCTGCATCGGCGAGCGTTGCTGGAGCGCGAGGGTAGCGTCCCGTAGCCCGTGCGCGGCCTGCCGGCGCGCGACGGCGGGCGATCCCACGCGGGAGGCACGGCTCCGGATCTCGAAAGCGCGACCTTGCGCCTTGATCCCAGGACGGCCAGGCGCGTAGTCCTGCGCGTGGCGGCTCAGCTCGTTGTGTGTCGCAGGCATGTTCAGCCACTGCTCGCCAGGGTCGTGGGGCGCCTCGGGCACGCTCGGACACACTCAATCGACGTCGCACAAATGGACACTCCAGCCGGCCCGTCGCGAACGTCACGGGAACACGCGGGAACGCACGCTCGCAGGGAGGAGCGCGGCATGCGCCTTGCTGTGTTCGAGCGCTCGACAGCCCAGGTGGAGTGAGCCTGGCCGGGATGGATGGAGGCAACATGGGCCTATTGGCGCCCTTGGGCGTTGGTCACGCAGTGCGGCACGCGGGCGGTGGCGAGGACGCCGTGGGTTCCGAAGTGGGCGCTCTGATGCTGTCGAGGCGACGTGCCCGTACGTCGTGGTGCCTCGCGGCGCTGTGCGCCAGCGGCCTCTGGGCCACGCTCGCCTCGGCTGCCGACATCGCCGTCATCAAGAGCAGCGAAGTGGCCGCCTGGCAACCCGCGCTCGGCGCGCTGCGTTCGCTGTCAGCCATGCACACGCTCGACGAGTTCACGCTGGGCGGCAACGGCGCCGCCGCCGCGCTGGCGCGGGCGCGCACGCGTGCGGTCGCAATCATTGCCTTCGGCGCGCCGGCCGCCCGGCTGGCGCGCGAACAGGCTCCGCAGGTTGCGCTGATCTACTGCATGGTGGCCGATCCCGTTTCTGCAGGGCTGGCTGGCGCGCCGAACACGACGGGCATCGTGTTCTCCGCACCGGTGCGCAACGAGCTGCTGACCTTCCGCACGATCAACCCGAAGGCCGTGCGCCTGGGCACCATCGTCAGCAGCGCGCGAGCCCAGCAGCGGGTCGAGGAGGCCCACAAGGCTGCCGAAGCACTCGGGCTCGAGATCGTGGTGCGCAAGCTCGGCGCGTCGGCCGAGGTGCCCCCCGCGGTGCGCGACCTGCTCTCCGGCGCCCAGCCGGTCGATGCCCTCTGGCTCGTGCCCGATCCCCTGGTTGCAGACGCCAACGCCCGGCGCTTCCTCATGGCCGAGGCCGTGCGGGTTGGCAGGCCGGTGTATGGCTGGTCTTCGGAGTTGGTGGCTGAAGGCGCGTTGCTGGCCCACGGCCCGGACGCCGCCTCGGTGGGCCAGAGTGCCATCGCGGCGCTGGCGCGCATTCTGGCCGGCCAGAAGACCGAGCGCATCGTGCCCCTCGTGCCGCAGAGCCAGGTGACCGTCAACCGCAGCTTGGCGCGCTATCTCGGCCTCAAGCTGACGCCCGAGGTGGAGAGGGCTGTCACGCTGTTCTGAGGGCGCGCGCTATGCGCCTGCCACCCGACGCAGCACGCGCGGGGGCAGGAACCAGAGCAGTCGCCCACCCCACTGGCGGGCCCCCGCAAGCTCGACCAGTGCGGCGCCGCCCTTGCGAAACGTGAAGCGCTCGGCGCAGCCACTGCCCAGCATGTGAGCCAGCAGGCTCGCCAGATGGGGCTCGTGGCCGACGAACACGATCAGGCGCGCGTCTCGTTCGCGTTGCAGCAGGCTGGAGAGCGCGCCGGGGTCGTCGCGGGTCAACGCGACCGTGGGCCGCGGGACGCAGTCGCCCCAGGCCGATGCGAGCAACGCCGCCGTCTCTCGCGCACGCGTCCAGGGGCTGGTCAGCAGCACGTCGGGGCGCGGCAGCAGCGCCGCCAGGCCGCGCGCCACGGGCTCGAAGCGGCGCCGTCCGCGCGCCGTCAGAGCACGCTCCGCGTCCCGGCCCGGGTGGCTGCCGCGTGGCACCGCGCTGGCATGGCGCACCAACAGCACGCACAGGCTCACGGCACTGACACGCAGGCGGCGCGCAGCTCGGTAAGCGCCTCGGCCACCCGCGCCCCCGGGCGCTGACGCAGGTAGCGCGCGTGGTGGGCGTGCATCACGGCACGCACGCGCCCACGGCAACGTCGGAGCGCCGTGGCCAGCGACGGATCCGCGCGCCCCGCAACGCGGCCCTGCTCGCGCCGCAACCAGTGCATCAGCACCTGGGCGTCCTGAATCCCGCCCAGGCACGCTTGCAGGGTGCTCAACGCGGGCAGCGCTGCGAGGCGTCGCCCCGTGAGCGCTCCGAGCAACTCCCCCGTGTAGCGCAGCCGCCGACACGCGATGCGCACGGCATGCAAGCGGCGCGGGGCCAGCCGCCTGCCCAGGTCTGCGATGGCCTTCTCGAGCGCCTCACCCTGCTGCTCGATCGAGTGCGTGAGGCGCACGCGGGCCGTCGCGCTGTCGACCAAGGACGCGCGCGTCGCGCGACGCACACGCCGTCGCGCGCGCCTTGCCCGGCGACGCGACAGACGGGATGACAACGCCTGGCGCGCCCGCCGTCGTTGGCGGCCCAGGCGCGTCAGCAGGCGCCGCTCGACAGCGTCGGGCTGGACCAGCAGCGTGCTCAAGAGCGCCCACGCGATCTGGCTATCGCGCCCACGACTGCTACGGTCGAGCATGCGCTTCAGGCTGCGCCGCGCTGCGCGCGCGCGCCGGCTCGCAGGCTGCGCTGCGAACAGACGCAGGGCCAGGCGCAGTCGTCGCGCCGCCACGCGTACGCGATGCACGGTCGCGGGCTGGCCGGCGTGCGCCGGCTCCAGCTCGCGCACGAAGGCGCGCACCTGAACGGCGAGGGCGGCGCGCGGGGACGCGGCGGGCGCCGCAGCACGCGCGGAACGCATCGGGGTCGGAGCGGCGGGCGGCGTCACGGATCGGGACGACGCTGTACGGCGATGCGCTGGCGTCATGAGTGCTCGATTGAATAACGAGACACTCACGCTAGCACGGCACCTTGCACGCCAGCAACGTCAGGGGACGCATGACAATTCTGTGACAAACCCCTGCGTGCGCGACACAGGGGTACCGGGCGAGTGTCAAAGTACAATGACCGCCGCGATGACAGGTTCGAGCCCATCCCACGTCACGACAGCGCGCGCCGAAAATGCCGCTGTGCACAGCGTGGCGGTCGTGGACATTGGCGCGAGCGCGGTGCGCATGACCGTCGCCGAGCTGGCCCCGGGGCGGCCGCTGCGCGTGCTCGAGGACGTCGGGCGCGGCGTGCTGCTCGGCAAGGACACCTTCACGCGCGGCCGCCTGTCCCCGGCGACGGTCGAAGCCGCGGTGCAGGTGCTCGAAGGCTACCGACGCATCATGGACGGCTACGGGGTCGTGCACTGCCGCGCGGTCGCCACGAGCGCAGTGCGCGAGGCCCAGAACCGCGATGCCTTCGTCGACCGCGTGCGCGTGCGCACCGGCCTCGAGGTCGAGGTCATCGACGGCCCGGAGGAGAACCGCCTGACGTACATGGCCGTGCGCGACGAGCTGCGCGGTCACGAGACCTTCGAGAACGAGGACACGCTCGTGATCGAGGTGGGCGGTGGCAACGTGGACCTGTCGTTCCTGCGACGTGGCGCGCCGATCCACTCCGGCACCTACGCGCTGGGCTCGATCCGCCTGGGTCAGGCCTTCGCGAGCTGGCATGGCACGCACGAAGAGCGCACGCGCCTGCTGCGGCGCCAGATCCTGAACGTGGTCGACGACTTGCGCCGCGAGCTGCCCCTCGACGAGCTGCGCCGCGTGCTGTTCCTGGGCGGCGACGTGCGCTTCGCCGCCGAGCAGATCCTGGGCGACAGCACGACGGGCGCGCACGCGCGCGTCGTGGAGCGCGGGCCGTTCCTCGAGTTCTGCGCGCAAGCGACCGCGCTCGACCCCGAGCAGCTCGTCGAGCGCTACCGCCTGCCCTCCGCGGCCTCCGAGACGCTGGTGCCGGCACTCCTGGCCTATCGCGAGTTCCTGCTCACCACCTCCGCCAGCGAGGTCGTCGTGCTGGCGGCATCGCTGCGCGCGGGGCTGTTGCTCGACCTCGTGCGCAGCGAACAAGGCCACGGCATCGAGGACTTCAGCGGCCAGGTGCTGGCGAGCGCGTTGGCACTGGGCCAGAAGTATCACTTCGACGAGCCCCATGGCCGCAACGTCGCGCACCTGGCCGTGCGCCTGTTCGACGAGCTGCGCGTGCAGCACGGTCTGGGCAGCCGCCATCGCCTGCTGCTCGAGGTCGCGGCGCTGCTCCACGACGTGGGCATGTACGTGAACCTGCGCGGCCACCACAAGCACAGCCAGTACCTGCTGGCCAGCTCCGACATCTTCGGTCTCTCGCGACGCGACATGGAGCTGGCTGCGAACGTGGCGCGCTACCACCGCCGCGCGCTGCCCCAGAAGTCGCATCTGCCGTACATGGCCCTTGACCGCGAAGAGCGCGTCGAGGTCGACAAGCTGGCGGCGCTGCTGCGCGTCGCCAACGCGCTCGACGCCGACCACCTGCAGAAGGTGCGCGACGTGCGCGTGGTTCCCGAGGAGAGTCGCATCGTGCTCGAGGTCGACGGCGCGGGTGACCTGACCATGGAGCGCCTGGCCGTGCTGGCGCGCGCCGACTTCCTGGCCGAGGCCTTCGGCGTGCGCGTGGCGTTCCGCGCCCGCGGGTCCGAGCGATGAAGACCGCGCGCACGCGTCGCAAGGAACCCGAGCTGTTCCTGAACCGCGAGCTGTCCTGGTTGCACTTCAACGGACGCGTGCTCGAAGAGTGCGCGGATGCGTCCAACCCGCTGCTGGAGCGGCTGAAGTTCGCCACCATCGCGGCCGGCAACCTGGACGAGTTCTTCATGGTGCGCGTGGCTTCGCTCGAGAACGCGATCGGAGAGGGCGACACCGCGCCCGACGCGGCCGGCCTGACGCCCGCACAGCAACTGGCGCAGATCTCGAGCGCGGCCCACGAGATGGTGGCGCGGCTCTACAAGCTGCTGGGTGAAGAACTGCTGCCCGCGTTGGGCGCGCGTGGCATCCGCCTGCTGCCGGTCGACGCGCTCGACCGCGCCCAGCGCGCCGGGCTGGCGCGCCACTTCCGCGACGAGCTACTGCCAGCCATCACCCCGCTGGCCATCGACAGCGCGCGACCTTTTCCCATGCTGGCCGGCTTGAGCCTCAACCTGGCCGTGCTGCTGGCACCGGCGGCCGAGGGCGACGCAGCGCGCCTGGCGGTTGTGCCGGTGCCGGGTCGGTTGCCGCGCCTGGTGCGCCCGCTGGGCGGCGACGGCACGCTCTACACGCTGCTGGAAGACGTCATCCGGGCCGAGCTGAAGGCGCTGTTTCCGGGCCAGGTGGTGCTGGAAGCGGCCGCCTTCCGAGTCACGCGCGACTCGGAGATCGAACTCGACGACGAGGGCGGCCGCGAGGTCGACTTCCTCGAAGCCATCGAGGCCGAGCTGAAGAAGCGCCGCCGTGGCGCGCCCGTGCGCCTGGAGATCGAAGCCGGCGCCTCCGCGCGCCTGGTGGGCGTGCTGGCCGCGCGCCTCGAACTCGAGGCCCGCGACATCTATCCCGTCGCCGGCCTGCTCGGCGTGCGCGCGCTGTGGCCGCTCGTGGAGCTGCCCGCGCTCGAGGACCTGCGCGACACGCCGCTCAAGCCGGTGCAGGTGCTCGACGCCGAGCAGCAGCGTCATCTCTTCGAGTTGCTCGACGAGCGCGACGTGCTGCTGCACCACCCGTACGATGCCTTCGATCCGGTCGTGGCCTTGCTGGTGCAAGCGGCCGAGGATCCCGACGTGCTGGCCATCAAGCAGACGCTGTATCGCACCAGCGGCGACTCGCCCGTGGTTCAGGCGCTGGTGCGCGCGGCCGAGGACGGCAAACAGGTCACGGTGCTCGTGGAGCTGATGGCGCGCTTCGACGAGCAGTCCAACATCCGCTGGGCGCGGCGCCTGGAGCAGGCCGGCGCGCACGTGATCTACGGCATCCGCGGCTACAAGACCCACGCCAAGATCTGCCTGGTGGTGCGTCGCTCACGCCTGGGCATTCGCCGCTACGTGCACCTCGGCACGGGCAACTACAACGACCGCACGGCCCGGCACTACACCGACTTCGGGCTGCTGACCGCGGACGCCGACATCGGCCAGGACGCCTCGGCCTTCTTCAACGCACTCACCGGCTACTCGGACCCGCCGCGCATGCGCAAGCTGGCCATGGCGCCGACGCAGATGCGCGAGCGCGTGTTGCAGCTCGTGGCCCGTGAGCGTCGGCGCGCGCTGGAAGGCCAGCCGGCGGAAATCCGCGCCAAGATGAACGCGCTGGTCGACGAGGATCTGATCCGCGCGCTGTACGACGCCGCGCGCGCGGGCGTGCGCGTGCGCCTCAACGTGCGCGGCATCTGCTGCCTTCGACCTGGGGTGAAGGGCGCCAGCGAGCGCATCGAGGTGCTGTCGATCGTCGATCGCTTCCTCGAGCACGCGCGCGTGTTCCACTTCCGCAACGGCGGCGACGACGAGGTCTATCTGTCGAGCGCCGACTGGATGCCGCGCAATCTCGACAAGCGCGTCGAGCTGCTGTTCCCGGTGGAGGCGCCCGAAGGCCGCCAGCGCGTGCTGGGCGCGCTCGACGCGATGTTCCTCGACAACGTGAAGGCCCGCCGCCTGTTGCCCGACGGGACCTACAGGCGCCGCCGGGTCGAGAAGGGCGAAGAGCCCTTCCGCGCGCAACTGCACCTGCACCGCGAAGCGCAGCGCCTGGTGTCACGCGCGCGCAGCGCCGCCGGTGTCGTGCTCGAACCCTTGTCCGCGCCCGACGAGCATCGATGACGGCGGTGCGCCGCCGCTGGTTCGTGCTGGTGAGCGGCGCGCTGGGCGCGCTCTGGAGTGTGTGCATGTCTCGGCCCGCAGCCAACGCATCGCAGCCGCCGAAGGTCGCTGCTCCGACGGTCAAGCGCCAGGTCGACTGGCAAGGCCACCGCGGCGCGCGCGGCCTGCGCCCCGAGAACACCTTGGCGGGTTTCGCCCATGCGCTCGGCCTGGGGGTCACCACGTTGGAGTTGGATCTCGGGGTCACGCGCGACGGCGTGGTGGTGATCAGCCACGACCCGGAGCTGAACCCCGATCACACCCGCGACGCGAACGGACGCTGGCTCGAGACGACGCGCCCAGCACTGTTCAGCTTGACGCTCGCGGAGCTGCGACGCTACGACGTGGGCCGCCTGCGACCAGGGACGGCCTACGCGCTGCGCTTCGCGTCACAGGCTGCCGTGGACGGCGAACGCGTGCCGACCTTCGCCGAACTGGCGGCGCTCGTGAGGCGTTCGGGCAACACGCAGGTGCGCTTCAACGTCGAGACCAAGATCGATCCGCGCTTCCCCCAACGTACGCTGGCGCCCGAAGCCTTCGCCGATGCGGTCATCGACGTGCTGCGCGCCGAGGGCTTGGCAGCACGCAGCACCATCCAGTCGTTCGATTGGCGCACGCTGCGGCGCGTGCAGACCCGCGCTCCGGAGATCGCACGGGTCTGCTTGACCAGCCAGAGCGTCGACGACACGGTGCAGGCCGGTCGCGCGGGACCGTCGCCCTGGCTGGGTGGGCTCGACGCCGACGACTTCGGCGGGTCGGTGCCGCGCCTGGTGCAGGCCGCTGGCGCGGCAGTCTGGTCGCCGTTTTACGGGGACGTGACGGCCGCCACCGTCGCCCAAGCGCACGAGCTGGGCCTGCGCGTCGTGGTCTGGACGGCCAACGAGCCCGAGTTGATCGACGCCCTCTTGGACATGGGCGTCGACGGCATCATCAGCGACTACCCGGACCGCTTGCGCCAGGCCGCGCAACGTCATGGCCTGGCGTACCCGGAGCCCACGCCGGTCGACCTGCAACCCGCAGCAGGCAAGGCCGCACCGTAGCGCGCTGGCGGCGAGGCACTCGTCACCGGCGATGCGCCTTCGTTGGAGCATGGCGCCGAGGACGGCGCAGCCCGGCGCTTGCGCTCTCAGGCACCGAGCGGCAGGTGCGCCTCGGCGTTGAGGTCCCAGCCCGCCCGCCGGCCCTGCCGGAAGTTGACCCAGCCGGCGGCGGCAATCATGGCGGCGTTGTCGGTCGAGAGCGCGACCGGCGCGACGTACAGCGGCAGGCCGAGCCGTGCGGCACTGACGACGGCCTCGTGGCGCAGCAACGTGTTGGCGGCCACGCCACCCGTCACGAGCAGGCTGCGCGGCTGGCGTTCGCGGGCCACCTGCTCGAAGCGTTGCAGCAACGCGGTCACGACGGCGCGCTGGAAAGAGGCCACCAGGTCACGCAGCTCGCGTGGCGGCTCGCCGCTGCCACTCCACGGCGCGAGGTCGTGGCGCCGCACGTGCTGCAACACGGCCGTCTTGAGGCCGCTGAACGAGTAGTCCGGGCGTCCGTCCGACATCTTCGCGACGCTGAACGCGACCGCGTGCTCGTCCGCCCCTTGCGACAGGCGGTCGATGATCGGGCCACCGGGGTAACCCAGCCCGAGCAGCTTGGCGACCTTGTCGAAGGCCTCGCCCGCCGCGTCGTCGCGCGTGCGGCCCAGCAACCGATAGTGGCCTTCGGCGGGCAGCTCGTACAGGTGCGTGTGACCACCCGAGACCACCAACGCGAGCGCGGGCAACGGCACGTCGCCATGCGCGAGCAGCGGGGCCTGGATGTGGCCGGCGATGTGATGCACGGGCACGAGCGGCTTGCCGTGCGTGAAGGCCAGGCCCTTCGCGAACTGCAACCCCACGAGCAGCGCGCCGATCAGGCCGGGACCGTAGGTCACCGCCACCGCGTCGACGTCGGCGACCCCGCAGCCAGCCTCGGTCAGGGCTTGACGCGTGACCGGCACGATGGTCTCCAGGTGCTGGCGGGATGCGATCTCCGGCACGACCCCGCCATAGCGCGCGTGCACCGCCACCTGCGAGGCCACGACGTTCGACAGGATGCGACGGCCATCCTCGACCACGGCGGCGGCGGTCTCGTCGCACGAGGTCTCGATGGCCAGGATGCGCACGCTCAACGCGGCCGCGCCACGCCGCCCGCCACCAGCGCCGCCAGGCTCGCCTCGTAGGGTGCACGGACGACACCGCGCTCGCACACGATCGCGCTCACGAAGCGGGCGGGGGTGACGTCAAAGGCCGGGTTCCTGACGCTCACGCCCAGCGGGGCCAGACGCTTGCCGCCATGATGGGTGACCTCTTCCGGCGCGCGCTCCTCGATCGGAATGTCGGCACCCGTGGCCGTGGCCAGGTCGATGGTCGAGACCGGCGCCGCCACGTAGAACGGCAGGCCGTGCTCGCGCGCCAACACCGCCACCGTGTACGTGCCGATCTTGTTGGCCACGTCGCCGTTGCGCGCGATGCGGTCGGCGCCCACCACGATGGCGTCGACCTCGCCGCGCGCCATCATGTGACCAGCCATGCTGTCGGCAATCAGCGTGACCGGGATGCCGTCTTTCATCAGCTCCCAGGCGGTCAGGCGCGCGCCCTGTAGGTAGGGTCGTGTCTCGTCGGCCAGCACGCGACGCAGCTTGCCAAGTCGCGCCGCCGAGCGGATGACGCCCAGGGCCGTGCCGTAGCCCGCGGTGGCCAGCGCGCCGGCGTTGCAATGGGTCAGCACGCGTGCGCCGTCCGGCAGCAGGGCGGCCCCAAGGTCACCCAGGTCTCGACAGGCCTGCACGTCTTCGCGGTGCAGCTTCAGGGCCTCGGCCAGCAGCGCCTCACGCAAGGCCAGCGTGCCCTGCGCAGCCGTGGAGGCGTACACGCTGCGCATGCGTTCGAGCGCCCAGAAGAGGTTGACCGCGGTGGGGCGCGTGGCCGCCAGCTCGGCGCAGATGGCTTCGAACTCGCGGTCGAGCGCGGCACCCTCGGCCGCAGAGCGCCGAACCCCGAGCGCCACGCCCAGCGCGGCCGTGACGCCAATGGCGGGCGCGCCGCGCACGGCCATGTCACGGATGGCCACGGCCACCTCGCGATGGTCGCGGCAGCGGAGGTAGACCTCCTCGTCGGGCAGGCGGCGCTGGTCGATCAGCACGACCGCCTCGTCCTCGAAGCGCACGGTATCGAACAAGGCGAACCTCCTCACCCCATGCTCACGGCATCGCGGCCGCGCGCTTCCGGTCTACTTGTACTGGGCCACGAGCTGGCGCAGGTTGGCGATCTCGATCACCTGCCAGGTGCCGCCACGCTCCCGCATGCGCACCTCGACCAGCAGCAGGCGCTCACCATCCCGCACCCGCAGCGTGGCCAGCGCCTGCGCGCCATCGCGGCGCACGGAGTCGAGGCCTTCGAACGTCGGGCGGGTGGAGAGGCTCTCGGCCGCCGGCATGCGCCCGGCCTCGACATCGGCCAAGACCTGCTGCTTCAGCTTGCCCACGACCTGGGGCTTCAACAGCGTCGCGCCCAGCACCCGGCCGAGATCACCCCAGCCGCCCGAGTGCTGGCCTTCGTTGCTGCCAGGAGCCAGCACCTGATCGAACGCGCGCCCGAGCACGGCCTCGAGATCGACGTGCTTCTCGAACAGCGCCGCGTCGTGATCGCGCACGGCCTTTTCGATGCGCCCGATCGCGTAGGTCGGCGTGGTCGTGTAGTACCAGAAGCCGCCGGCCGCCACCAGCACCACCGCACACGCCAGCGCGACCAGTC
>WBZQ01002910.1_pt1 | contig 10771 bp, 11 predicted proteins | sample 5204251 | NCBI WGS metagenome assembly WBZQ01 (sample SAMN12412402, study PRJNA552823) | activated sludge metagenome | isolation source: activated sludge from nitrification reactor of wastewater treatment plant... | place: USA: Virginia | collected 2017-09 | reverse complement strand
CCGCGTAATCGCAGCGGTCAGCGTCGTTTTGCCGTGATCCACGTGGCCGATCGTACCCACGTTCACGTGCGGTTTACTACGATCAAATTTCTCTTTTGCCATACAAAAACCTCAAAAAGACAGATGTGTATCTCGGTTGTATGTCTTCACAGAAAACTGAAGCCCACAACCGGACTTGAACCGGTGACCTCGTCCTTACCAAGGACGCGCTCTACCTACTGAGCTATGTGGGCTTAATAAATACGAAAAATTTCGTGCTTGAACTTGCGATGAAACCAGACGGCCAACAATCCAATGGAGCGGGCGACGGGACTCGAACCCGCAACACCTAGCTTGGAAGGCTAGTGCGCTACCATTGCGCTACGCCCGCTCAATCCCGATTTGCTAATCCAAAAATGAAATGGTGCAGGGGGTAGGATTCGAACCTACGTAGGGCGTTAGCCCGCCGGGTTTACAGCCCGGTGCCATTAACCACTCGACCACCCCTGCACAAAAACCGTTTGCTCGAAAGCCAGAGCCGGTGAAGGGACTCGAACCCCCGACCCTCTGATTACAAATCAGATGCTCTACCAACTGAGCTACACCGGCTGGAATTCATCGCGTGCTGAAAATAGCTATGCCGTCAAAACGTGCATACTAGCAATGAGCTTTGCTTTTTGCAAGTGACGAACAGATCATAACCCTTAGAAAAGAAGAATTTCTTTCTTCCTGAACCTATCTGCGCGAGCGAATTAGGCCTTTGAGTTCATCCATGAACTCGGAGACGTCTTGAAACTCTAAGTACACTGACGCAAAGCGCACGTAGGCAACCTTATCAAGCTCTTTCAGGCGCCGCATGATCATCTCCCCAATCTTGGATGTCGGACGTTCTCGTTCGGGAGATGTTTGTACATATGCTTCAACTGCGTTGACAATTGCTTCCAGTTTTGCCGTTGACACTGGGCGTTTTTCGCACGCACGTAACAAGCCAGCCATCACTTTATCACGATTAAATGGTTCGCGCCGCCCATCTTTCTTGATCACCATGTATGGTATCTCGTCAATTCGCTCATAGCTGGTAAAACGGCGTTCACATTTAAGACATTCGCGGCGACGGCGAATGACGTCGCCTTCGCGGGATTCACGCGAATCAACAACTTTGTCTTCCATGTGACCACAAAATGGGCACTTCATAATCGTTTTATCCTTTTTCGGATCGGCGAATCGCGAATACTTTTCTGCTGCTTAACGCGAAACGTTTGCCTGCTGTTGTGTCGTAGCAGAATTACCTTCGCTGGCGATCATCTCGCGAATCTGTTGCACACTAATATCGTGCCGTAGCAAGAAGTAGAGTCCCATTAGAAAGGGCGGGCCAAATGCGATCAAGTGATAAACGATTGCAACACTTGCCGCCATGTTGGATTCAAGTCCTAAAAACTCCAGCCCTTTAGCTGCTGCTGCGTGAAATGCGCCTGCCGAACCTCCTGGCGTTGGAACTACTGAACCGACAAGTCCAAACCCAAGGATGAATATGACGTGGGACGCGGTAACATCTAGTCCGAAGGCATACATTGTCAGCCACGTAGCTGTGAAGATCAGTCCCCAGACACAGATCGTATAGCCGATGGTAATGGCCAATTCGCGTAAATTGAGTAGCACCGACAAGCCATCAGTTAAGTGATGTATAAAGTTTAGTAGGGGGCGAACTAGTTTGGTTGGTAGAGCGTGCGCTTTCCGTTCCAACCAGTTCAACAGCACGTGCGCCTTTAGGCGTAGCAGAATGAGCAATCCAATTCCGACGACGATACCCAACAGCAACATGAAGCCTATTGAACGAATAGACGTCAGTATCTGCTGATTTTGCGTGCTTTGCGAAGGCAATTCAAAGAACAAAAGATTGACCGCAAACAGGGTTACGACCGTTGTTGTGTCGTAAATACGTTCAATCAGGATTGTTGCCAAGGTCGCGCTTGGACGCAGGCGCTCGCGCAAACTCAGAATCGTTGGCCGGATGATTTCTCCGGCACGGCCGATGACGAACAAACTTCCGAAACCGATTGCCGTAGCAACAAAGAGGTTATTAAAACGTACAGGCGCAATCGGCGCTAGGAACGCCTGCCAGCGCAAGCTACGCGCCACCATAGTCAAATTGATCAAGATCGCTGCCAGAACTAATGGCCAAATTCGTGCTTGGCGCAGGTAAGAACCCACGACGTGCCAATCCAGGCGCTGTACGAACCAATACGCCAATCCCAAACCAACTGCTAAAACCAAAAACGACTTGAATTTCTGTGACACTGAACTATCCCACCACAATATATTGTAGAGATCGTAAACACTACAACAAACTGCGCAGCTTAGGCAAGAGTAATAAAGAGGTGTGTCGAGCGGAGTTTGGCGGGGAAAAGAGGCTGTCGGTGGCTGCCGCCAGAACAGCAAGCCACCGACGAAGATCGCAAGCTAACTGAAGATGTCTTTGACTTTACTGCCGAAGCGGCGTGCCGCGTTACCACTTTGTTTTTCTTCGATTGCGGCGAACTGTTCCAGCAAGCGTTTCTGCTCACGTGTGAGCCGCGAGGGGGTCACGATAGTGGTTACCACGAACAAGTCTCCTCGGCCATGGCCTTGCAGCGAAACAATGCCTTTGCCCTTAAGCCGGAAGATAGAACCCGTTTGAGTTCCTTCGGGGATGGTCAAAGAGTCTTCGCCATCCAGCGTCGGGACTTTGATTTCAGCTCCAAGAGCCGCCTGAGAAAAAGTGATTTGCACATTCACGTACAGGTTGTTGCCTTGTCGCTCAAAAAGCTCGTGTTCTTTGACGTGAATTACCACGTACAAATCACCCGGCGAGCCGCCATTGGCACCCGATTCGCCTTCACCGGCAAGACGTAAGCGAGCACCCGTGTCCACACCTGCTGGAATCTTGATTTCCAAATCCTGTTGTTCTTCCACACGCCCTTGACCGAAACAGGTTTTACAAGGACTGGCAATCATTCGACCGGTGCCACGGCATTGGCTGCAAGTGCGGCTAACGGAAAAGAATCCTTGCTGGAAGCGTACAGAGCCTGCGCCATTGCAGCTCGTACAAGTGACGGGAGACGTGCCGGGCGCTGCGCCAGAGCCTTGGCAGGTTTCGCATTTATCCAGGCGAGGAATGCTGATTTTGGTCTTGTAACCCGCAGCAGCTTGTTCGAGAGAAATTTCCAGGTCGTAACGCAGATCGGAACCGCGTTGCGCGCCATTACGGCGTGAATTTCGATTGCCACCGAAAACTTCGCTGAATAAATCGCCCAGGATGTCTTCGAATCCGCTAAAGCCAGGATTGGCCCAGTTTTCGGACGCCGCTGACGTACCAACGCCAGCGTGACCATAACGGTCATAACGGGAGCGGCTTTCGGCGGAAGAAAGCACACCGTAGGCTTCATTGAGTTCTTTAAACTTCTCTTCGGCCTCTTCGTTTCCTGGATTCCGATCTGGGTGGTATTGCATGGCGAGCTTGCGATAAGAGCTTTTCAGCTCTTGCTCTGTCGCATTGCGATTGACACCCAGGATTTCGTAATAATCTCGTTTGCTCAATTTTGGTTACCTCTAAACCCTGCTAGCACTTGTTGTAATGTTTGTAGAGACATTGGGTCACCCACACGCAAAACGCGCGAAATTATAAAAAGCCCCAAGGCTTGTCACAAGACGAGGCTCACATTGGAATAGGGAAACGAGGAGTGTGAGTCCTGACGGCTGTTGAGTTTTGCGGTTGCAAGCTTATTCGGTCGCCACCTTATCGGAATCACTGGCCAACGCTTGTTCCAGCAAACGTGCCATATGATTGACGATACCAATTGTGCGGGCATATTCCATACGCACCGGGCCAACCACACCCAGGCTCCCGACGATTTGATCTCCGTATCCATAGTACGAAGTAATGACTGTACACCCCCGCAGGCTGGGGAGGTTGTTTTCAGCTCCGATACGGATGCCGATCGGTTGCTGAAATGCAGCATTTATACAACTGCTCAGAATTTTGACCAGACGGCCCTTTTCTTCAAAGAAACGCAACAACTCGCGAATCCGTTCCAGGTCGGCAAAATCAGGCTTGGAAACGATATTCGATGCTCCTTCGACAAAAACTTCAGGCGATTCCTGGCTAGGTTCGCTCCAGCTAGGTTCGCAAAGCATAATGGCGTTTTGCAATAAACGATCGTAAAGGACTTTTTCCTCCGATAGTCTTTTGAGCAACTCAAGCCGCATGGTCTGTAAGCTCAGGCCAGAGAAATGCGCATTGACGTAGTTGGCTGTGCGATTCAACTCGTCTTGCGTCAGGTCTTCGTCAATCCTCACCAGCCGATCTTGCACCAAGCCGGTGCGTGAAACCGTGATCACCAAAATTCGCCCGTCACTCAGCCGGACGAAATCTATATGTTTAATGATGTCTTGTACGATGCTGGGAGAGACGACAATGCCTACGCTTTCAGAAAACCGCGAGAGAAGCTGCGAGGCACGCGCCATCAGGCGTTCAATGCTGGGCCATTCCTGATCTGGCGCATCACCGCGCAAACCACGTTCAAGCGCCGCCTTTTCCGCGTCGGATAATTTGGCGGCCTCCAGAATGTGGTCTACATAAAAACGATAGCCTTTGTCGCTGGGAACGCGTCCTGCAGAGGTATGCGGTTGCTCAAGATAACCGGCTGTTTCCAGGTCGGAAATGACATTGCGCACGGTTGCGGCAGAGAGGCTTTCACTTGTCAGCCTGGAGATTGTGCGCGAACCGACTGGCTCACCCGTTGAAATGTGAGTCTTGATTAAGAGCGCGAGCATTTCCCGGCTGCGCTCATCCAATATCTCCGAACCGCTTCTGATCATTCTTTGTGTCTGTTTCTTTACAGGATTCGGGCATTTCAAAGTGCAAATGAGCGTCATTCGCGAATGGTTGCATCTGCACAAAACAGGAAAAATGCGTTACAGGACACCAGTGTTGATTGCGGGGCGAAAGTAGCATCGTGCCGGAAAGACTGTCAAGCGGCCTGCTGTTTATGCTGTGATGATCAATAACATTGCGTCAAGGTGACTCAAGAAAGTTCGCTGAAAAGCGTCGGCAGGTTTCGGTCAAACGCGGAACGGGCCATGATGCGATCACAACCCATTGCCCGTGCACGTTCCTGTGTGGCAAGGTTTACATGAGACACAAAGCCCACTGTTGGAACGGTTTGCAAGTGTGGGTCTGCTTTGAGTTCAGCTAGAAAGGCGAAGGGGCCGCAGGCGTTAGCGTCCAAATCAAGGAGAATCAGGGCAGGGGAAAGACTCCTCGCCAATGAGAGTGCCTGCTCGGCAGTTTTGGCATAGGCCACGTGATAACCCGCAGGAGCAGCAGCGGCGTTGATTTTGGCACTGAAAAAGAGATTGTCCAGTAAAGCCAATGTGTTGCGTGCGGGCAATGATTGTTCGCTCATGAGAATTATTGTTCGGCACCAGAGAGCTGCTGGATCGCGACGGAACGCGCTGCGCAGGTCTAAATTTCAGGTTTTATTTGTCTTTGGCAACTAGGGCTTCTTGCAAGGCTGGGGAGATTGTACTAAGATTCTCAACCTTGAAACAAGCTTCCTCTTAGGTATCCCAACAACTTGATCAGAGATTTGAGTGCCGAAGGCCACGCGCGGTTAATCAACCAAGTCGCAACGGCCAGGCGAAGCGTCAAGTCGTACTTTAGTTATTAGTAGACCACTGGGAAAAGGAAAGAATACAGATGAAAGCGTATGTGCCGATTCTGATCGTCTTTATCTTCGTATTGGGTTTTGCTGTGACCAATATTGTGCTTTCGCACTTGGTTGGAAAACGCAAAAACACTCGCGCCAAGCTCATTCCCTATGAATGTGGAATGGACCCGGTAGGGTCAGCACACCAGCGCTTTTCGGTGAAATTTTACCTGGTGGCGATGCTCTTCATTCTCTTCGATATCGAAGCGGTCTTTTTGCTTCCTTGGGCCGTTGTTTTCCGCGATCTCATTCAGAAACTATCTCGCCCCTTCGTCTTTTTGGAGATGATGGTTTTCGTCGCGGTCTTGCTGGTTGGCTACATTTACGTTTGGAAAAAAGGTTTGTTCGAGTGGAATCGTAGCTAACGACCGCCCGAGGTTTCGCAATAACGCAAACAAACAGTTCGCTTTGAGGATTTTATGGGTCTGGAAACCAAACTTGGTGATGTGTTACCGGAAGTAATTACGACGCGGCTTGATGCGTTGGTGAATTGGGGCCGCAAATCTTCGATTTGGCCGGCAACTTTCGGTCTGGCTTGTTGCGCTATCGAAATGATGGCGATGACCGATGCGCGCAATGACGTCGCGCGCTTTGGTGCGGAGGTGTTCCGCGCAAGTCCTCGCCAGGCTGACGTGATGATTGTTGCCGGACGTGTTTCCATCAAAATGGCTCCTGTGTTGCGCCGCATTTACGACCAAATGCCGGAACCGAAATGGGTTATTTCGATGGGCGTTTGCGCGTCGGCGGGGGGCGTGTTCAACAACTACGCCATTGTGCAAGGGGTGGATAAAGTCGTACCAGTAGACATTTTTGTCCCTGGCTGTCCTCCACGCCCGGAAGGTTTGATCTGGGCGATTATGAAGCTGCAAGAGAAGATCGAACGCGACAAGGTCTTTAAGGAAGAGCAAGAGAAAGTTGCATAAATCAGGCCGTGTGTGGCTGACAGGTTGTGGGCAGTTCACACTTGCCCGTCCTTGTCAGACGCAGGCTGCTGAGATCTCACGACCATGGCTGAATCCATAGAACAGACGCAAAGCGTCAAACACGTCCCGCGATATGCGGATACCGATCTGATCCGCGCCCAGTTCGCAAACACGGTCGAAGAAGTCATCGAGGCGATCGGAGAAGTTACGGTCATCGCCAAGCGTGAAGGCTTGGTGGAGTTTCTGACCTGGCTTCGTGATGAGCCCAGTTTGCGCTTCAATTACCTGAGCGATATTGGCGGCCTGGATTTGGGAGAATTCGCGGAACCGCGGTTTGCGGTGGCGTATCAGTTATATTCCATCCCGCATAATCACCGGTTGCGCGTAAAGGTTTTCCTGGCGGAAGACGATGCCACGCTTCCTACCATGTGGCACGTTTGGAAAACTGCAAACTGGCTCGAACGCGAAATCTACGACATGTTCGGCATTCACTTCGAAGGGCATCCCGATTTGCGCCGCATATTGATGCCTGCTGATTACGAAGGTTATCCGTTGCGCAAAGATTTTCCGCTCAAGGGTTACTAAGACCTGATTTGTGTTGCGGCTGCTGTGTGCTTAGCGAACCGTCTACGGCACCAATGCCCAACACACTGCACCAAAGAATATGCAAGCCAAAGAAATCGTCGTTCCGACTTCCACGATCTCGATGTTACGCAAGCCCGACCCGCTTGCCGATACGCAAATGACAGTTTCGATGGGGCCGCAGCATCCTTCGACGCACGGTGTGTTGCGTCTGGAGCTGGTGCTTGATGGCGAAACCGTCGTCAAAGCCACGCCCGACATCGGTTATCTGCATACCGGCATCGAGAAAACCATGGAGAAAGAGAAGTGGCAGCAGGTCGTTATCGTGACCTGCCGTATGGACTATCTCAACTCGATGGGCAACGACCTCGGCTACTGCCTGGGAGTCGAAAAGCTGATGGGCGTCGAAGTCCCGAAACGCGCGCAGGATTTGCGTGTGCTCTTTACCGAGCTCAACCGCCTGTCTTCGCATTTGGTTTGGTTTGGTACGCACGCCATGGACATTGGCGCGATGACGGCGTTTTTCTATGCCTTTATTCACCGCGAAAAAATTCTGGACTTGTATGAATGCGCAACTGGCGCGCGGCTGCACCAAAGCTATTTTGTGATTGGCGGTACGCGGTGGGATTTACCGGCGAATTTCATCAGTTTGTGTCAGGAGTTCCTGGACGGATTCCCGCAGTTTCTGGATGAATGCAAACGCCTGGTCACGGGCAACAAAATCTTCCAGCGCCGTACGCAAGGCGTGGGCGTGATCAAAAAAGAATCCGCCATCAACTGGGGCCTGTCCGGGCCCACCATTCGTGGCAGCGGCGTTAATTGGGACATTCGGAAATCAGAGCCTTACACCGGTTATGACACCTATGATTTTAAGGTTCCGGTGTATGACGGTTGCGACGTCTGGTCGCGCTATCTGGTGCGCATGGATGAGATGCAGGAAAGCTGGAGCATTTGCTGCCAAGCGCTTGAACGGTTGAAATCGCCCGGCGAGCACATGGCCAACCATCCCAAGCTCAAATTGCCGGAACGTGACCTGATGAAAAAGCACATTGATGTGATGATTCATCACTTCCTGTTGGCGTCAGAAGGATTCACTGTGCCGGTTGGCGAGGTCTACCAATCCATCGAATCAGCGCGCGGCGAGCTCGGCTATTACGTTGTGAGCAACGGTGCGGAACGGCCCTGGCGTGTGCGTGTGCGCGCTCCATCTTACGTGAACCTGTCGGCGCTGCCCGAAATGGTCGAAGGTTCCTTGATCGCCGACGTCGTGGCGGTCATCGGCAGCATTGATATTGTGTTGGGAGACGTAGACAGATAAGCGAGGGCCGCGTGCGGCTCTCGCGCTACGACCACTGAGAACTATGTTAAGCCAAGCGAACGAAAAGAAGCTCGACGAGATCATCTCGCATTATCCCGTCAAACGGTCAGCGATCTTGCCTGCGCTGTATCTGGCGCAGGAAGAGCACGGTTACGTCACGGATGAAGACGTGAAGTATCTGGCGCAACGCCTGGATATGCGCGTCAACGAAGTAGAAGAGGTCGTGACCTTCTACACGATGTATTCGCGCAAACCTGTGGGCAAATACAAATTACAGGTGTGCCGTACGTTGTCGTGCATGTTGATGGGCGCGGAGCAGATTGCCGAACATCTGGAACACAAACTGAAATGCGGGATGAATGAGACGACACCCGATGGCAAATTTACGCTGATGGAAGTCGAGTGTTTAGGCTATTGCGATCTCGCGCCGTGTCTGCAGGTCAATTTCGATTACCACGAAAAAGTGACCACCGAGAGCGTGGACAAGCTGATCGAAAGTCTGAAATAGCGGGAACTGCGGGCCGATTTGGTCCGCCACAGCGATGTGAACTATGACCAACGTTCTGACCAATAGATTTCACTTGAAGGGCGCGGCCTGTGACATTCAGGTCTATGAGCAACACGGCGGATACAAAGCTCTGCCGAAAGCCCTCAAAGAGTTCAAACCGGAACAGATCACCGAAGAGGTCAAAAAGTCGGTGTTGCGTGGCCGTGGCGGCGCAGGTTTTCCGACCGGCATGAAGTGGAGCTTTGTGCCGAAAGAATCCAAGCGCCCGAAGTATCTGGTGTGCAACGCTGACGAATCAGAACCGGGCACGGGGAAAGACCGTGATCTGATGCGCTTTGATCCGCATCAATTGATCGAAGGCATGATCATTGCCGGTTACGCGCTGAGTTCCAACACCTCTTACATCTACATTCGCGGCGAATACTGGTACATCAAGGAAATTCTGGAAAAAGCCGTGGCGCAGGCTTATGCCAAAGGCTATCTGGGGAAAAATATTCTTGGTTCCGGTTTCGATCACGATCTGTATGTGCATCCCGGTGCGGGCGCTTACATCTGTGGTGAGGAAACTGCGCTGCTCGAATCGTTGGAAGGGAAGCGCGGACACCCGCGTTTGAAACCGCCCTTTCCGGCGGTCGTTGGGTTGTATGGCGGGCCGACGGTTGTCAACAACGTTGAAACACTGGCAGTCGTGCCGCACATCATTCTGAATGGCGGCGAATGGTACAAGGCGCTCGGTACTGAAAAGAGCGGAGGCACGAAGCTTTTCACCGTTAGCGGCCACGTCAATCGGCCTGGCAACTATGAAGTGCCGATGGGCTATCCGCTGATGTCGCTGATCAACAACGAATGCGGCGGCATGTTAGGTGGGCGTAAGCTGAAAGCCTGCATTCCAGGCGGTTCTTCGGTGCCGATTCTGAACGCCGAAGATTGCGAAAAGATGACCCTGGATTACGAATCGGCTGCCTCAGTGGGAACGATGCTTGGTTCCGGCGGCGTGATCGTGATGGATGAAACCACGGATATCTTTGAAACCACGCGCAACGTGACGCACTTTTACAAGCACGAATCGTGCGGTTGGTGTACGCCTTGCCGCGAAGGTACGCGCTGGCTCTATAAGGTGTTTGAGCGCATGCACCGGTATGAAGGTCGTCCGGGTGACGTGGAGCTGTTGTACGACCTGGCGGACAAGATTCTGGGCAAGAGCTTCTGTGCGCTGGGCGACGCGGCAGCAATGCCCGTGCAATCTGCGATCAAGAAGTTTCGTGAAGATTTCGAGCGGCGTATTAAACACAACATCGTACAGATTCAAAAAGCCGCTGATTAAGGTTAACCCGCTTTCCCCACACTTCAAGGAAAAGAAATGGCCCTGTTGGATTCTATCGTCAAAGACGTCGCACAAACTTTGGGTTTAGGTGACAAAGCCGATGTGCTTATTGGCGAATTACTAACCCTGATTTCCAGCCAACAGAGTGGGGGATTGAAAGGTTTTCTGGCCAAGTTTGAACAGGCTGGCCTGAGTGGCTTGGTTTCTTCCTGGGTGAGCAGCGGATCAAACGCGGCGCTCAGCAGCGGCCAGGTTTCGCAAGCTTTGGGCAGCAATCTGCTGAACAATTGGGCGGCGAAGCTTGGGTTGTCTGCCAGCACTGTGAGTGCGGCACTGGCTGCCTTGATTCCCTCAGTGGTGGATAAGCTGACGCCAAATGGCACTGTGCCG
>WBZQ01002907.1_pt1 | contig 10775 bp, 10 predicted proteins | sample 5204251 | NCBI WGS metagenome assembly WBZQ01 (sample SAMN12412402, study PRJNA552823) | activated sludge metagenome | isolation source: activated sludge from nitrification reactor of wastewater treatment plant... | place: USA: Virginia | collected 2017-09 | reverse complement strand
ATATTGTGCTGATGACACGTGTACCCATACTTAAGCCTCTCGCTTGGCTGATCGGCTTACCAATCATCCGGCCTATCCTGTCATCACTTTATCACCGCATGGTACAGCGCCGGCTGAAAAAAACCGGGCGGTTGTAAATGGATGAAAAGCGATGTTTCCAGAGTAAAGACGGTGTCAACCTTACCTACTGGCGATGGTCACCGCCGCAAAACCAACAAAATATGCCCCTCGTACTGCTGCACGGTGCGGCCAGTAATTCAACCCGCTGGTGGCATTTTGTCCAGCATAGCCACCTGCTTGCCGATTATTGCCTGCTTCGCCCCGATCTGCGCGGACATGGCGAATCGCTCTGGCGCGGCCCAGCCCGCATTGAGGAATGGAGTCAAGATATTGCGGCATTGCTGCAACATGAACAGAAATCCCGCGCTATCGTTGCAGGTCATTGCCTCGGCGCCAACATTGCATTGAATTTCGCAACCCGTTACCCCGATCAATGCGCCGAATTAATACTCATTGAACCCATAGCTCCCGAAGCGGTAACCGGCATACTCGCCCAGCTACGGCGATTTATTTCGTTACTGCGTATCGCATTGGTATTGATTAAACTGCTCAACCGGCTCGGCTTCTACCGGCGCCAGCTTGAAACCCTGGATCTGCAAATACTGGATCGCCGCGTTCAGGAATCGAGTCAAATCGAATTGAAAGCCATGCTGGCAGACTATGGTTCCCCTTGGCATGACCTAAAAATTGTTCCAACAGCGCAATACCTAAGTAACCTTATTGAAATATTGCGTCCCCTGCCGGTTTCCGGCGTTCACTGCCCAACCCTCGTAATACAGTCAAGCGGCCACAGTGTCACCGATGCAAAACGCACGGAGCAATTGCTGCGCAAATTACCGCACGTAGAATTTGCCACCATCGATTCCGATCACTGGCTCCCAGCCACCCATCCTGACGAACTTCGCGAACTGATCGATAGCTGGGTTTTGAAAATAACCAGCTCATTTGGATAATTACAGAGTACAGCATCCCTCCAGTAAGTTGAAGCATAGCTACTCGTCATTCAACATACAGGCTTTCATCTTGATTAAAAACATCGATAAACAGCAAAACTGCGCCGTCCATCAATAATTTCCGAAGCGGGAACGATGGTATCACCGCCCATCAGCCCCGCTTCATTGCGCGCAAGATCCGCCAGTTCACCGGCAACTTTATCCGCATCCCGATGGAATATGAATCGATCAACAACTTTCGTGTTTGCCGTTCCTATTTTCTTGCAGGATTCAACGGCTTTGACCGATTGCACTAGGCGAACACCTTCACCTCTGGTTGTTACTTTAACCCATGTGCAAGAAGACAATATCAAGCTACTACAAATAGCGATCAGGATTTTTTTCATTACCGAGCCTCATTATTGATTAAGTTTAAGTGAAATTATGTGGTTGTGTTATTACTGATTCCAGTTTTTACATGTAATGGCCCTATAATATGCCAACGGCTATAGGATTCAAACCTGGCAATCGTTGCTTTGCATCAGTGTTGGTATATTTGTCTCGCTCGCCCATCATACCGATAAAGCATTTGCGTATTTGGGTACGGCCAAGCAAAATACTAAAGCATATTCAGTAATCAATAATAGCTTTGGAGAAGAAAAACCATGATGCAACAACTTTATCCATCTCACCATATAGTAAGAGCTACCACCATTGCTGCTTTGTTAGTCATACTCATGCCATTACATGTGTTGGCCGATGCCGTGACTGACTGGAATCAACGGGCGGGTGATATCGTGGTTGATGCAAATATTGGGCCGCTGCCGGCTGAGCGGGCACTGGCAATTGTACAAGCTGCTGTTTATGAAGCAGTCAATGCAATTACGCAGCGTTACCCAATCAATGATACCAATCTGCAAGCTGTGCCTGGCGCTTCAGTCGATGCTGCAGTTGCCGCCGCAAACCATACAGCGCTTTCAACATTAATTCCGCATCAGCAAGCAGAAATCGATGCCGCCTATCAGGTTGCAATGACAGTCATCGCTGATGGAGAAACCAAAAGCCAGGGTATCGCAGTAGGCAAAGCGGCAGCTACAGCAATTCTGGCATTACGCAATCATGACGGTGCTGCGGCGCAAGAATCCTATCGTCCGTATACCCGTGCGGGTGCTTATGTACCCACGGTCATTCCGGAAGCGCCTCAGTGGATGAGCCGCAAACCTTGGTTGATGAGCAGTCCGTCGCAATTCCGCCCCACTCCGCCACCTGAACTCGGCAGTGAACTTTGGGCAAAGGATTATAATGAAGTTAAAGCGCTCGGACACAAAAACAGCACTCAACGTAGTGCAGAACAAACTGAAATTGCTCGTTTTTGGGAAGAAGTTATGCCGCCGATTTATCATGGTATTGTGCGTTCGGTTGCCAATCAGCCTGACAGGGAAATCACCCAAAACGCCCGTCTGTTTGCAGCAGTTACGCAAGCTTCCGATGATGGATTGATTGCGGTTTTTGATGCCAAATATCATTATGGTTTCTGGCGACCTGTCACAGCAATTCGTAACGGCGATATCGACGATAACGATGCAACCGAACGTGATGCATCGTGGATTCCGTTTATCGATACCCCTATGCATCCGGAATATCCATGCGCTCACTGCATCGTGTCGGCGGCGGTGGGTACCGTGCTGCAAGCCGACATTGGTGACAATCCGATACCTCGATTAACTACCACCAGCAGGGCTGCTGGCGGCATAGCGCGCCATTGGACGAATCTTGACGATTTTATGCAGGAAGTTGCCAATGCCCGGATATACGACGGAGTACACTACCGCAATTCCGGCAAAATCGGCTCAGACATGGGTAAGCAAATCGCCCGTCTGGCGGCAAAAAAATACCAGATGGGAAAATAAAGAAAACAGCACAGATCCTTGCTGCTGCGAATTATGGCACGCAAATGCTATAGCGTAACAGCAGGATTTTGCCCTATGGTGTATTGGCGGAAATCGAAATGTGTTCGAAGCGTTTTTTTATGTCAATTATTAGACATTTTTACGGGTCGCATGACGCCGCTGAATAATCAAGGCCCCAGTTTGACTTCTATAAACCAGCCTATTGAACCACGCATTAAACCGCGACTTCCCACTGTAGCGCATACAACAGAAGGATTAGAAAAAAAATAATAATCGGCGTTAATATCCAGTCAAGCCAGATGATTCAATAAGTTAATTAAATGTAAACAAATGACAGATTATCCACATAATGCTGGAGCCCGCTGGCACGCCATCAAACTGGCCGCACAGTTTATTGCACCGTATAAACGCCAAGTCTGCTACAGTTTGTTGGCGTTATTGTTTACTGCAACGATCACTCTGTCGATTGGGCAAGGCATCCGCCTGCTGATTGATCAGGGTTTTGCGACGCAATCTCAGGAGCTCTTGAGCCAATATGTCGTAATGTTTTTGTTGCTGGTGGTGGCATTGGCCATCGGTACGTTTACCCGCTACTACTGGGTTACCTGGCTGGGTGAACGGGTGATTGCGGATATCCGCAGCAAGGTTTTCAACCATTTGATCCATCTGCATCCCGGTTTTTTCGAACAAAACCGCAGCCTTGAAATTCAGTCGCGCCTGACTGCAGACATGACATTATTGCAAACCGTGATCGGCTCATCCGTTTCATTTGCATTGCGTAATCTGATCATGATGCTAGGTGGCATTGCCTGGTTATTCATCACCAATGCGAAATTGACCGCGGTGGTGATGGTTTGCGTGCCACTCGTGGTCATTCCCATCTTAATTTACGGCCGCCGGGTACGGCATTTGTCGCGCCAAAGCCAGGATAAAATTGCCGCAGTGGGCGCTTACGTCGGCGAAGTGCTCGGCCAGATTAAAACCGTGCAGGCCTATAATCACCAATGCATCGATCAACGGCAATTCCACGATCAAGTGGAAGATGCGTTTGCCGTGGCTAAGCAACGCACTACCCAACGCGCTTTGCTGATTACCTTGGTCATCATACTGGTACTTGGCGCTGTCGGCTTGATGTTGTGGGTGGGGGGTATGGATGTAATCGAAGGCCGCATCAGTGCGGGTGAACTGGCAGCGTTTGTTTTTTATAGCGTCATTGTCGGCTCCGCCGTTGCTTCTATCTCGGAAGTCGTTGGCGAATTACAACGCGCTGCTGGTGCGACTGAGCGAACGATGGAATTATTACACGCAAAAAATCTTATCCAGTCCCCTCAGCATCCTCAGCTCCTAACAAAAGTGCTCGGCAATATCGAGATTGATCAATTAAGCTTCGCCTACCCTTCCCGTCCGGAAATATTGGCTATCGATCACTTGACGCTTACCATCCGGGCTGGGGAGACGCTGGCACTGGTCGGACCCTCCGGTGCCGGGAAATCTACTTTATTCGATTTATTGCTGCGTTTCTTTGACTGCCAAGAGGGCAGCATTAAGTTAGAGGGAATCGATATTCGACATTTGGATCTTTTTGCTTTGCGCCGCTGCTTTGCTTTGGTATCACAAAATCCCGTACTGTTTCATGGTTCCATCAGCGATAACCTGCGCTACGCACGCCCTGATGCCAGCGATACGGAAGTGCAAGCTGCCGCCGAAGCAGCCTACGCCCATGAATTCATCTGCAAACTGCCGCAAGGCTATCGCACGCTTTTAGGAGATTCTGGCTTAGGTTTGTCGGGTGGCCAAAAACAACGGCTGGCCATTGCACGTGCCTTGTTAGCGGATGCACCAATTTTATTACTGGACGAAGCTACCAGCGCATTGGATGCACAAAGCGAATATTGGGTGCAGCAAGCGTTACAACAATTGATGCGCAATCGTACCACCATCGTTATTGCGCACCGCTTGGCTACGGTTCAATCCGCCGATCGTATTGCTGTGTTGGATCACGGCCATCTCGATGCACTGGGTACGCATGCGGAGCTATTGCAATCGTGTAGTTTGTATGCACGCTTAGCGGCGCTGCAACTGCAAGGGCAAACTCAGTCAATGTAGAATTGTTATGTCAATCAATCCGGAATCTGACTGGCCATTCCAGATCCAGCCAATTGAATCACTCGTGATAATGTCTTGCGCGCTGCGCGCATCCCCGCCCCCATTTGTATCAGCGTACTGAAATGAACTGAGCGATTTAGTAATAGTGTCATGATACGAACAGGATTGACGCTTCCATCGGGATATACTGCGCTAAGAAGCGCTTGCGGTGGTGAAAATTGCACCGGATCGATAATCGCACGCACGGCTATGAACGGGATACGCGCTGTTGCCGCTACTGCAGCAATCGCGGCACTTTCCATATCCACCGCACAAGCACCCGTTGCTTGTGCCAAAGCCTGTTTTGTTTTTTCGTCCGTCAATGGTTCTGCGCTATTGGCTAATACGCCATTAACCACAGTGACATCCATCGCAAGTTTCTGTTGTAAGCGATCACGCCATACTAAATTAACCGGCCATTGCTGGTCCGCATAAATCGCATCCGGCAACACCAAATCACCAGGTTTCAAACTAGGATCCAATGCACCGGCCACACCGAAACTAACCAATGCAGTAACGCCGTGCTGACACAATTCTTTTGCCGCACGTTGCGCTGCAGATGCACCCATACCACTGAGCCATACAACGCTATGTGCATTGATTCGAACACTTTCGTTGAACGGGATACGAGCCGATACAATGCAACTGGCTTCAGCCCGTAAAGCAGTCACTACGCCAATTAGATGCACGCAGCCAGAGTTCTGGTCAAGGCGCGATATCGCGCCAATGCCCATAATGGGAAAAATTTCGAGTAACCGTGATAGCGCAAGTAGAAAACACGCGGGAAACCGGGTGCAGTAAACCAAGGCTCTTCCCACAAATGATCGCTTGTCTGATTGCGCAATAAGTAATGAATGCCTTTACGTACCGCTTCACTATTCACTTCACCGGCAGCCATCAGGCCCAGTACAGCCCAGGCTGTTTGAAATGCCGTGCTGGTTTCAACAAACTGTCCTGCCAGCTTGGTATCCAGGTAAGAATCATTGGTTTCACCCCAACCTCCATCCGCTCTTTGTACCGATTCGAGCCACTGTACCGCACGACGCACCGAAGTATGCTGCATATCGAATTTTGCCAGGCGGAATGCTTCCAGCACGGACCAAGTGCCATAAATATAATTGGTACCCCAACGTCCAAACCAGGAGCCGTTTTTTTCCTGTTCCCGCAACAAAAAGCTGATACCTCGCCATACTTCATGTTGATGTCTACCATATTTTCCAAGTAAACCAACACAACGTGCGGTCACGTCGCTGGTAGGCGGATCGATTAATGCGCCATGATCGGCAAATGGAATTTCGTTAAGATAGTGATGAGTGTTATCGATATCGAATGCAGCAAAACCACCATTCGCGGATTGCATGCCCGCCAACCAGTTTGCTGCGCGTTCCAGAGATTCTTTATGATGCTCGGCACTTCCTTGTTCCAATGCCCAAGCTACTGCAGCGGTATCGTCAAGATCTGGGTAATGTGGATTGGCATATTGAAATGCCCAGCCACCACCCGGCAAATCCGGCCGTTTATCACGCCAATCGCCCGGTTCATCCAGAACCTGCTGTTCAACCAGCCAATCCAGCGCTTTCAACACCGGCTCCTGATCTGTTGTCGGATCTTCCTGCAGCGCCAAGCACGTCAATACGGTATCCCAAACCGGTGACGTACAAGGTTGACACCAAGCCCGCTCGCCTTCATCAATCAACAATCCGCGTAGTGCATTGCGGCACTGTACGCGATTGGGATGATCATACTTATAGCCTAACAACGTTAATGCTTCGTGGGCATTAACCATAGCAGGAAAAATGGCGCCAATACCACATTCGCCGTTTAGACGTTCCAATATCCAGTTTTCCGCACGGTGAATGGAATATTGGCGAATTGAATGAGGAAGATGAGGTTCTACACGTGATAACACACGTTCGACCAACATAAAAGCGCGTTTAAGCAGCGTATCCGCTTTGGGGAAATAGTCTGTCTCTTGTTCAGGCGGTATCAAAAATAGTTCGCGAATGTTCACTTGGCGAGGATTAATTGCGCGGGCTTTTAAAGTGCACAGAATCGATAATGGCACCATTACTGTGCGCGACCAATACGAAACCTTGCTCAGGTGAAAAGGAAACCATCGTGGTAGCAATACCAATTCAGACGGCACAACCGGTACACCACGCCAGGGAATCTGATCATACATCGCCAGCAGCAAGCGTGTAAAAACATTGGCTTTCGCTGCTCCGCCAAGGGCTAAAATCGCTTCCCGTGCACGTACCATATGCGGGGCATCCGGAGAATCCCCCACCAGCTTAAGCGCATAATACGATTTAATAGTGCAACTAATATCAAACGCGCCGCCATAATACAGCGGCCATCCGCCATGTTTCATATCTTGCTTATCACGGATAAAGTGTGCAATTTTATTTTCCAGAATAACATCCACTTCATCCATGAAGTGCATCATCAAAATATATTCTGCCGGAATGGTACAGTCTGCTTCCAACGGAAAACACCAATGTCCATCTGGATTTTGTAAAGCCAGTATAGCCGAACGAGCCAGGGTGAACTCTTCATCCACCTTAGCCATATTAAATCCATCCGAATCTAAGTCTGAGTTGGCCGACGACGATAGGGTCTCTCTATTCAGGTTCTGATCATTTTGTTGTTGCGCCAAGTTTGTTTTTCTATAAAAGCTATCCATATTCCCAAGCACTATATCCGTCAAATTTCCCAATAATAGGTATAAGTATATATACCAGCCCCATTCAACTCTACTTTATTTTTATATAAAGTCTCTATTTTTCAAATACACTCAAACAGAATTCATACACCTTCATATTCAATTTTTCATAGCATCATTTATTTTTTTCTTTTTCTTTTTTGAGTCTGTATCAAAAGGATTATCTTGAAATGGTTCATAATAAAGATCCAATGGCAAATTACCATCGTGAATTAAAAATTCACGTTGCTGCATAGAAGCTTCACGGACAAATAAATATGGATCTAATGCCGCCTCGTCACGCACACGCATAGGGCCCGATAAGCGTGCACGCTTGTCAATTGCGCCCAAAATCGTTAAAGGCGCGGCAAATGATGTGCCTACTGCCAGTCCTGCATAAAAAAGCACGTTGGTAACAAGACCAAATGGAATATTGGTAACATCGCGCTGACTGCTTGGTCCTAACAGAGGAATAAACAAATAGGAACCCGGATTTACTCCCCATACGCCTAGGGTTTGACCAAAATCCTCATCATGCTTTTCTAGGCCCATATGAGTAGCCATATCAAAAAGCCCAAACATGCCAATCGATGAATTGATAGCAAAACGCAAGGTATCCTGAAATCCTTGCTTTACTTTACCCTGCAAAAACGAGTTTAAGACAACATTGGGGTACCCCAGATTATCGTAAAAATTTCCAATCGACCGCTGCGCTGCATTCGGCATATAATCAATGTATGCATTGACAACGGGTTCAAACACCGCGCGATCCACTCTATCAGTAAAATTATAGGAAGCACGATTGATTTCTTCGTGCGGATCAACAGGATCAACATCCTCGCTGCCAGTTTTTGATGGGGTTGCACACCCTTGCAATACTGCGATAAAAAACACCATAGCAATAACAATCAGATACTTATGATTCATTATCGCATTACAATTACTAAAAAAATTAATATTTTCTTTCATGACTTAGAATATACTAAATCTTCAAACTTCTTCGAACTTGAATGAATGGCAGATGTTGAATAACTAACCCGTTATTTAACAACCAATTGATCTCGTCTTCTAGCGCTTTACGCACGGAATTTTGCGGAAAACCCAACTGATTTATTGCCTTTGAACTGTCAAAGTACATCGGATGATGTGCCAAACGTATACCTGTTAACGGTGCCCTCGGTGGACAATGTGTCACATGATCTGCGACAAATTCTGTTATCACTCCTGTCATTAACGCAAGCCAATAGGGTATACGCCGTTTTGGCATAACTAACCCTGTAATCTCTTCAATCCAACGCAACAATTGACCCAAAGTCAGATTTTCATTTCCCAAAATATACCGTTCACCATGTACGCCATGCTCAGCAGCAAGGAGATGGCCTTTGGCTACATCCCGCACATCGACCATATTGAAACCACAATCCAGATATACTGGGTTTTTGGAATTGACAAAATCAAGGATCATTCGTGTTGGCGGCGTTATTAAACGGTCTCCTGGTCCCACCGGCAAAGTAGGCGCAACAACTACAACTGGCATCCCTGCTTGAGCAGCTTTAAATGCTTCTTGCTCAGCCAGATATTTAGACCGGCAGTAAGGCCCCGGCATCTGACCCAGCTTACGTTCCATCTCTACAGCGAAAAAACTATCCTTATCAACATTTCCAGTCAATATCGATTCGGTTGAAGTATACACCACTACTTCAATGTCATGCTTGGCCACCTCGGCAAAAATAGTCCGGGTTCCTTCAAAATTAACACGATTGAAATCACTTTTCTTGACCGCCCATAAATTTGGATTGGCTGCTAAATGATAAACTCTTCGCACACCCTTCAATGCACAGCGAACCACCTCAGCATCACAGATCGAGCCACGCACTACTTCAACATCCTCAGGCAACGGCACGTCCGGCAACTCCAATACTCTGACTGCTTCTCCATTTTCCAGCAGCGTTTGAACTAAATGCGATCCAATAAAACCACCACCACCGGTAACCAAGCTAAGTCGATTACTCATGCATAACTCCTCGTTAGCAAGCTATTTCTAACAATTCAAATAGTTGTAAAAGAATTTTTAATCTAGGATTGACGAATCCGAATTAAATTTCCGGATGTGTTTAATTAGAATAGTCGGATTAGTTTCCGGCTATGATGGTTCAATTTTCTCGCTCTCCATGCACAATCTCTATAAGTTTTAAAGCTTGCAATTCCATTTCAAGAACAAAACCATCCACTCTTGCACGAAAATGCCGATAAAAAATCATGCTTGGAATGGCGACAAGTATGCCAAAAGCTGCATTATAAAGCGCTACAGAAATTCCATAAGCTAACTGTGCAGGATTACTACCCGTCGGTGAATTTGATCCGAAAATCTCAATCATTCCTACCAAAGTACCGAACAAACCCATTAAAGGACTCAGCGCAGCGATCGTCCCCAGCGTTGTCAAATAACGATTTAAGTCATGCGCTACGACTCGACCCGACTCTTCAATTGATTCTTTCATAATTTCGCGCGAACTTTTTACATTCTTGAGTCCCGCGGCCAATATTTCACCCAGAGGCGAGTGCTGTTGGAGACGAGCAACCATCTCCGGATTTGTACCATTTCTCTTATATTCATTCAAAACCCGAGGTAATAATTCCTTGGGTGAAATAATACTTAGGCGTAATGTCCACATTCGTTCAATAATAATGCCCATAGCAACAACAGAAGCAATGATGATCGGCCAAATCGGCCAACCGGCTGCTTGAATCAAAGATAACACGCAATAATCTCCTTACAAAATGTGGATCCAGGTATTATTCTGTAAGCTAGGATATTACCTGATGATTCGCTTATTTTATAACTTAGTGATTAATTTGCCATACAATGTTGTATTTATGACGCACTTTCAACAAGATACAGTAACCTAATTTTTGTTCATCTATCCACAATTTCTGTGGATAAGCTTGTGAGTTTGTTACGAATAGACAGAGTAAGTTATCAAATTCAAATAATTTTTCTAACCTGATTATTAATTAATCTATGCC
>WBZQ01002905.1_pt1 | contig 10783 bp, 14 predicted proteins | sample 5204251 | NCBI WGS metagenome assembly WBZQ01 (sample SAMN12412402, study PRJNA552823) | activated sludge metagenome | isolation source: activated sludge from nitrification reactor of wastewater treatment plant... | place: USA: Virginia | collected 2017-09 | reverse complement strand
GCTCGGAAGGTCTCGTCCGTTCTCGTGCTGCAACCTCGTCGCCTGTTCCTGCTGGGTCTCCTGGCCGCCCTGGTCATCTCGTATGTCGGGCCGGTTCGTGGGTACCGCACCCGCCAGGCCGAGCTGCGCCAGCAGGAGATCGAGCTGCGCAACCTGGTCAAAGAGCGCGACCGCATCCGCGAACGCCTGGCCAAGTCGAACACCCGTGCCGCGATCGAGGCGCGGGCGCGTGAGATCGGATTCATCAAGCCAGGCGAGATCCAGTATCGCGTCGAGGGCCTCGGACCCCCTTCGGCCCCCAGCAGCACCAAGGCCGCCGGTGGCCTCGGATCCTGGTTCCCGACCGTCGTCTGACGATCGCCTGCGGGTGGAGCGGCTGCTCGGGCGCGAGCCGTTCACCGACTACCGCATCGCGGTGCGCTGCCCGCATGGCGGCCCTGCGGTGCTTGCGAACGATCCTGAGGATCTGCGTGGGCGCCCGTTCCCGACGCGCTACTGGTTGGCGTGCCGCGCGTTGGGGCTGGCGGTGAGCCGGCTCGAGGCCGCCGGGGGCGTCCGGCAGATCGAGCATGATCCCGACATGCGTCCTGCCATCCAAGCAGCGCACCGTGACCATGCCGTGCTTCACGCCGGCTATCGCGTCGGTGGTGTTGCCGATCCCGACCGCGTGAAGTGCCTCCACGCGCAGCTTGCCTTCGCGCTCGCGCAGGGTGGCAACGCGGTGGGCGATTGGATCGCGGAGCGTGCGGACATCTCCTGGCCGGCACGCTGCTGTGCGGAGATGCCTGCCCCGTGAGCACCGCGCAGGCGCAGGCGGCGATGTTCGAGTGGCAGGAGGGCCTCCGCCGCGTGGAGTCGGTGCCGCCGGCCGCGCGAGCCTGGTGCGAGCGTGTGATCGACGCCGTGCAGCGGGAGCTGCGCCGGCGTCTGGGCGGAGCGTTCACGGTGAGCGAGCTGGCGCAGGAGTATGCCGATGCCCAGTCGTGGTTTCTGCCGATCGCGCTCGACGTCGCCCCCCGCACGCGCGAGGCGCACGACAGTGCCATCACGATGGATGCCGCGTTCGGACGGCAGATGCGGCGTGCGATCGATGCGGGGCTGTGGTGAGCGAGCCGGTGACGCCGGGCCCGCAGCCGTCCGGACACTTCGAGGGCTACGAGCCCCGCCGGGTGCCCGACGCCCCGGCACGCCCGGTGTCAAGCGCCCGTCCTCGCCCGCACAAGCGCAAGATCACCGTCGGTCTCGCGACCCTGCTCGCCATCGGCGCCTTCGCGCTGGGCGCGGTGGTCGGGTGGGTGGGCCGTGGCGGGCCGGCAAAGCCGGCGCTCGTCACCAACAACCAGGATGTGCCGGTGGTCACGCTGACTCAGGACGCCCCGGCCACCCCGTAGCGGACGGCGATCCCCCACTCCGTACGTGTCGAGGCCACCGGCCGGGTCAGGGCGCCTCGCGCAGGTGAAACGCGAAGGGTGCGGCCGGGTCGAGTTCGGCGGCCGGTGTCGCATCCTTCGACTGGCGCTGGGCGACGAGCGCCACGACGACGCGGGTGAGATCGGCCCGCCGTTGCGGGTCGACCGTGATCGTGACGAGCTTGCCCGACTCCTCGTCGGTGACGGCGTAGGAACCGTTCGCGGCCGACACGAGCCCATCGATCCGCGTGATGACGTCGTCGAGCGAACCGCGCGAGACGACCCAGGTCGGAGCGCCCGGCAGCCGCGGGGACGCCGTGGCGGACGCGTCGGACTGGAAGGTCGCACCGGGCGCGGCACCGCCCGTCAGGCCGGTGCTCGTTGCCGGCAGCGTCGGCACCGCCGCATCCTCGGTGGCCGCCGACGTGCTGTCGTTCGGCGAGCGAGTCAGCACGACGGTTGTCGCGATGACCGCGGCGACGAGCGCCCCGAGGGCCGGGGTGAGCACGCTCCAGCGCAGCCGGCGGCGCGGCGGCACGGCCCGGGGCGGCTCGCCCAGCGCCCGCACCCGACGCTTCAGGTCATCCGACGGCCGAGGTGAGCCAGATCGCAGCGCGGCGGCCAGGTGCAGCACGTCGCGCTCGTCGTCGTTCGCGGGCTCGGCACCGTCGATCAGCGCGTCCAGGCGCTCGGGGGTGAGGTCGTCGTGACTCATCCGGCCAGATCCTTCCGCAGTTTCGTCATCGCGCGATGAAGCGTGGTGGAGCAGGCCGACGGGCTGATCCCCACGATCTTCGCCGCGGCGGGCCCTTCGACATCCAGCAGGACGCGCAGTGCCACGATCTCACGCTCGACGTCCGACAGACGGCCGAGGGCGGCGGCCATCTGCGGCGGCAGCCCCGACGACACCTCGATCGGGTCGCTCGCCGCCGGCTCCATCGCCGCGTAGCGCTCCTCGCGGTTGGTGCGCCGCGACTCGGCCCGGAAATGATCGAGTGCGATGCGGCGCGCGATGGTCACCAGCCAAGTGAGCACCGCTCCCCGCGCAGGATCGAACTGATGCCAGTTGCGGTAGGCGCGCTCGAACGTCTCCGACGTGAGGTCCTCGGCGAGGTCCGCATTCCTGACCAGGTGCGTCAGGTAGCGATGCACGGCCCCGAGATGGGCGGTGGCGGCGTCGGTGAAGTTGGGGGCCACCGTCATACGGCGACGCTCTGTCACTGGCAGCGCGACAACGGTCATACCCTTTCTACGCCGCCGGCGCCACCGTCGTCACGCACCGGCCGCCGACCATCATAGGCGCGGGGTCGGCCTGCCAGCTGGTTGGCGGGCGGTCCACTCGCCGGCAAGGCCCGGATCCTGTGTGTCACCCCGCTCGATGAGCGCGTGGATCTGTGGCAGCGCCTCGCGTCGCAGGTAGATGTGGCGCTGGCCGACGCTGGGCTTCTCGCCGAGGAGTCCGGCTCGCAGCAGTGCCTCGCCGATGGCGTAGGCGGCGGCTCGATCCTGCGGCGCGACACCATGGGCGAGGTGATCGAATGCGGTGTGGTACTGAGGCCCGATCTTCCCCTTGTGCAGCAGCCGCCGCAGCAGGCGCCGTGCGACGCGGCGGCGCGGGCACGGATCGTCCTCGATCGCCAGGCTGGGCGTATCGGCTACCCACTCCGGCCCCTCGTACCCCCGATGGCGCATCAGGTCGGTCACCTCGGGCGGGTAGTGCTCCTCCTCGAGCCCCCACCCCTGCACGATCAGCTCGGCCACCAGGCGAACGGGGTGGGTGCGGACGGCCAAGGCCAGTTGCGCCAGCCCACCAGCCCCCGACGTACGCAGGGGAGCGAGTTCGAGCGGGGGACCGTCGGCGATCAGATCCACCGGCTGGAACGCGACGCGGGCGGGATCGGGGTGCGCCTCGGCGAGGGCCACCGGCGTGAGCAGGCGGTCGGCACCGGGAGCGGCGAGTCCCACGAAGCCGTCCCAGTCGAACAGGCGGATCTCGTGCGGTGCCGCCCCGGCGTCAGCTGCGGCGCGCACGCATCGTGTGAGCACCGCCATCGGGCCGCGGGGGGCGAAGCGCTCCGCGTCGGCAACCCGTACCGGTATCAGCCACACCGGGGCGCCGACGGCGTCGACGGCTCCCCAGACCCAGACGGTGTGCCCCCGCGTGTGAGCATTTCGTGCCGACAGATCGAGCGTGATGGCGATCGCCTCGTCACGGTCGCCACGACGCCATTCCGGCAGGCCGTGGGTCACGTCGGCAAGCGGGCGGGTGAGGTCGCTGACTGTGAGCTCGGTCGCCATTCGGAAACCGTATCGCGGCCTCAAGTTTCGCGACCAAACGCCCGATGAGAGCTGAGGTTGGCCACTGATTCGCCAGCCGACGTGTGTCAGAGAGGACGTCACCGCATGCTCAGAGTCGTCGAAGGTTCGTCGAAGGGTCTCATCACGATCCATTCGCCGGTCCTCGGACGCCTTGATCTCGACGAGCACCAGATCATCGAGTTTTCCGACCCGATCGCCGGGTTCCCCCAGTGCCGTCGTTACATCCTGCTTCCCTACGTGCTCTCCGGCCGTGAGGACGCCGCGATGTGCTGGCTGCAGGCCGTGGACGCTCCGTTCCACACGTTCCTCGTGACCGACCCGTGGAGCGCGATCCCCGAGTATCAGCCGGAGATCGCCGATGCCGAGGTCGAGCGGCTCGACGCGCCCGCGCTCACCGACACCGTCATCCTCGGGATCCTCACGGTGGCACGCCGGTCCGGCGAGCTGACGATCAACCTGCAGGCACCGCTGGTGGTGAACACCCGGGCCCGCCGGGGCAAGCAGGTGCTCGTGCTGAACAACGAGACCTACAGCGCACGACACCGGGTCTGCGAACTGCCCTAGCGGCAAAGACGAAACGGCGGTGCCTCGCTTGGAGACACCGCCGTTTCGGTCATGTCGTCGGACCGGTGGCGGCCCGGGAGGGCGCCAGCACCGCGTTAGACGTCCTCTTCGTCGTCCTCGTCGTCGCCCTCGTCGATCTCGTCCAACGAGACCTCGATCGAATCGTCGTCGGTGAGCAGTTCCTCGGCGTCGATCTCCTCCGAGGCGTCGGCCTCGATGTCGGCCTCGAGCTCGACGGCCTCCTCGTCTTCCTCGGCGGCGGTCTCCTCCTCGCTGTCGAGCACCTGGGCGAGCGCGGGGGTGAGCACCTCGGTGTCGGAGCCCAGATCCACATCGTCCTCGTCGTCGCCGTCGAGCCCCTCCAGCAACAGCGGGTCGGTCTCGAGCGCCGCGTCCAGCACGTCGGGCTCGTCCATGACGCCGTCCGGGTCCCACCGAACGATCACCTCGCCGTCCAGGATCTCCGCCTCGGCGAGCGCCACCGGGTCGCGCGTGATGGTCTCACCCGCCATCGGGGGCGGCGCGGCCTCGGCACGCAGCTCCGCGGGGTCCGCGGTCAACCACAGCGTGATCTGGCGTGCACGCTTGGCGACCGCGTGCACCAGGGCGTACCGGGAACCGGCAACGTGTTCGAGCGCGTGGTCGAGACGGCGACCATGGAGCATGTAATGTCCTCTCGTAGCCTGAAAAGCAGGAAATCGACCCCGGATAGTACAATGAATGGGCGATACCTCTCTCACCGGGCGTATTCGGTGGAATGCAAGGAGGCGTGACCACATGCTTGTCCTTACCCGAAAGGCCAATCAGAGCATCATGATCGGCGACAGCATCGAGGTGTCGGTGCTCTCGGTGATGGGCGAGAAGGTGCGCCTCGGAATCCAGGCTCCCCGCGACGTGCCGGTGTTCCGGCGCGAGGTCTTCGTCGAGATCCAGGCGCAGAACGTCGAGGCCGCCGAGTCGAGCAAGGACGCGCTCGACAAGCCGCTCTGGGCCATGCGCGAGGCCGAGTAGCGGGTCACACCGTCAGGCGCCGATATGCGGTTCGTGGGACAGCTCGACCCGAACGGTCGTGCCCGCCGACGAACAGCTGATGGTGACGTGGTCCGAGATCTGCCGGATGATCCACAGTCCGCGACCGCCGTCCTCACCCGTGGAGGGCAGGCGCGTCGGCAAGCGGGGATCGAAGCCGGGTCCCGCGTCCGACACCTCCAGCACGATGCGTCCGTCGTACCAGGTCTCCACGTGCACGGGAGGCCGTCCGTGCTCGCTCGCGTTGGCGAGCAGCTCGTCGAGCGCCAACGCCAGATCGGTGGCCCGGTCCGAGAATCCGCTTGCTCGCGCCAGGTCGGCGACCGCGCGGCGCACCGGCGCCACCTCCGTCGGCTCGCCACTCAACACCGCGGAGAAGTGACCGTACCCCTGCGATGGGGTGCGCTGGTGAGTCGTCGCGGGCTGAGTGTCGTCGGCCATGTCGGTACGGGAATTGAAGCACGAGCGTCGGCCGGAACGACCGGCCGCGGAAAATCGGCACGCTGATGCCTGACGCCTCCTTCGCTGCCGCCGTGCTCGGCACCTTCCTCGACGCGGCCTTCGGTCGCATCGTCGCCACGCGCGAGGCCGCCGCGTCGGGAGATGCCGACGGGGTCCTGCTGGAACTGCACAGCCTCAAGGGACTGTGTGCCCAGGCGGGTGAGCGCGCGTCGGCGCTGATGGTGCACGAGCTCGAGGAGCGCGTCGCCACTGCGGGGCCTGCGGGGTCGCAGCTGGCGTCCGGGCTCGCGCGCATCGAGGCGGCGCTTGCGGCGATCCCGGGCGCAGCCACCGCGCCGCGCACGGTGCCGGCGACCGCCGTCCTGGAGCGCATCGTCGACGAGCTGCGTGCGGTGGCCGCTCGGCGCGGCGTCGACCTGCGCGTCGCGCAGGCGATCGCGCCAGGCGATCCCGTGCCGCGGCGCACGGCCGGGCTGCTGTTCGACGTCCTGGGGCACCTCGCACGCAACGCCGTCGTGCACGGCGCGAGCGCCGGTCGCGTCACGGTGCGGGTGGCGATCGGCGTCGCCGCCGACGGCGTCACCTGCACGATCGAAGACGATGGAACGGGGCCGCCGCCACGTCGGGAGGGGTCGGTGGACATCGACGCCGGTCGCGGACGTGGCCTTGCTGCCGCCTCCGCACGAGTCGCTCAGGCCGGTGGTCGGCTGGTGCACGGGCCCACGCCGTCGGGCTTTCACGCCCAGGTCTGGTTACCGCCGGATTGGCTTCGGCCCGCCCCGCAGGGCTAACATCGTCGAACGCTGTCGGATGCTCGGGAGGCATGAATGCGGCAACTGATTCGGGTCGCCCTTGCGGCCATCGTGGTTCTGGCGGGCGCAGCGAGCGCACAGGCCGTCGACCCCGTCCCACTGCCCGACGGCGTCATCGCGTCGAACGTGACCATCAGCGGCGTGCCCGTGGGCGGGATGACCGTCGACCAGGCGCGCGCCCAGGTGCTCGGTCTGCGGGTCGCCCCGCGCCTGCAACCCATGCTGCTGTCGCTTCAGGGGCGCACCATCACCATCAAGCCCGCGGCCGCCGGCTACCAGGCCGACGTGGACGCCACGCTGGCTGCGGCGCTCGCCTACGGCCGCACCAAGCCGTCCGACGTGCCGGTGGACGTGCCGCTCGTACAGTCGGTTGATCAGGGCACGCTGCGTGCACTGCTGACCTACCGGGCCAGGGAGATCGAGGTCGCGCCGAAGGACGCGGCCCTGCGCTGGAACGGCAACCGGCCCAAGGTCCTCCCGTCGCGCCTCGGCCTGGGCATCAAGATGAGCGCCGCCGTGAAGGAGGTGTCGGCGCTGATGCTCGCGCGCACGCAGGATTGGATCGCCCTGCCGTGGATGCGCCTGCATCCGAAGGTGCACTACATCGGGCCGGTGATCGTGGTCAACCGGGGGGCGCGCAAGTTGACGCTCTACCGTGGCGAGAAGGTCGTGCGCACGTTCCCCGTGGCCGTCGGTACGCCGTCCCATCCCACTCCACGCGGGGTGTTCCGCATCATCGAGATGCAGAAGAACCCCACGTGGATCCCGCCGAACTCCCCGTGGGCGAAGGGCCTGGGACCGATTCCCCCCGGTGCCGGCAACCCGCTCGGCACGCGCTGGATGGGCACGAGCGCCTCGGCGGTGGGTATCCACGGCACGCCCGCGGCGTCATCCATCGGCACGGCGGCCTCGCACGGCTGCATCCGCATGTACATCCGCGACGCCGAGTGGCTCTACCGCCGCGTGAACCTCGGGACGCCGGTCAGGATCGTCTGAGCGCGGCCGCGATGCGCGAGGCATCGGCCGGCGAAACGAGCGCGCGCATGCGCGTCCCGTCGCTACCCGAATCCTGCGTGACGTTGCGTCCCACCTCGTAGATCGTCGACACGAGCCGTCCCAGGTCGTACGGGACGGTCACGTCGATCTCGGTCAGCATGCTGCGGGCGAACTCGTCGATCCGCTCGGCCAGTGCCGCAAGGCCCGCTCCGGTGCGGGCGCTCACCTGCACCGCGTCCGGGTGGTCGAAGCGGAGCTCCTCGCACTCGTCGGCGGTGAGGCGGTCCACCTTGTTGAGCACGAACAGACGAGGAACGTCGCGGGCACCGATCTCGTCGAGCACCGCGTCGACGGCCCGCGCACGTGCGTGCCGGCGCTCGTCCGGCTGCCCCGCATCGGCCACATGCAGGATCAGGTCGGCGTCGCGGGTTTCCTCCAGCGTCGACTTGAATGCCTCGACCAGCTGGTGCGGCAGGTCGCGGATGAAGCCGACGGTATCCGACAGCAGGTAGCGCGCGTCGCCGTGCGCGTAGACCCGGGTGGTCGGATCGAGCGTCTCGAACAGCGCGTCGTTCACGTTCACCCCCGCGTCGGTAAGGGCGTTCATGAGGCTCGACTTGCCGGCGTTCGTGTAGCCGGCGAGGGCCAGCCGGGGCACCGACGACGACAACCGCTTGGCGCGCATCACCTCGCGCGAGCGCTCCACCTCGCGCAGCCGGCGGCGCAGCGTGGCCATCCGCGAGCGCAGCAGCCGGCGATCGGATTCGAGCTGGGTCTCACCCGGGCCGCGGGTCCCGACGCCGCCGCCGAGTCGCTCGAGGTGCTGCCACAGCCCCTCTTGGCGCGAGTAGTTGTACTCCAGCTGGGCCAGTTCGACCTGCAGCTTGCCCTCGGCCGACCCGGCGTGCAGGGCGAAGATGTCGAGGATGAGCCCCGTGCGATCGATCACGCGCTTGTTGAGCTTGTCCTCCAGCATCCGCTGCTGGCCCGCTGTCAGGTCGCCCTCGACGGCCACGATGTCGGGCTTCACGCGCTTCGTCAGCGCGATCAGGTCCTCGAACTTCCCGCTGCCGAGGTAGGTGCGCGGGTGCGGAGCCGCGCGACGCTGCACCAGGGTCGCGACGACCTCCGCCCCCGCGGTGCGCAGCAGCTCGCGGTACTCCGCGAGGCGGTCCTCACCCTCGTCCTCCGACCCCGACAGCGAGGCCACGACGACGGCGCGCTCCACGGGCTTGGAGGTGGGGAAGGGGCGCTCGGCCTTCTCCTCGTCGCTCTGTGCCGACCCGCGGTATGTGCGCTGCAGTTCACCCATGTGCACCCATGATGCCGCACGGGCGGCACGGGCGGTCAGCCATCGAGGGTCGTAATGGCCAGGTCCATGGTGCGTACGATCGCCTGCTCGGTCACCGGGCCGGTCGCGTGGATGTAGACGCTGACGTTGGCGGTGGCCTTGGCCAGCGTGTGCTCCGACGCCGCGCCGGCCCGCGCTGCGGTCCCGCGGGCGCCATGGACGGCGGTCGGCGTCCAGGCCTGGGCGCCGTGCTGCAACGGCAGCGTCTCCGCCGCGCCGCCCCCCACGTTCGTGGCTGTCTGGTGGTTCGGCCAGCGGCTGAGCACCACCACGAAGAAGGCGCCGTTCGGCCCGCTCCAGCGTCGGATCGCTGCCGCGTTGAAACCGATCGACCGGTAGGTCGCCGCCGCGGTGGCGTCGGCTCGTCCCTGCGCGAACACCTCCTGGACGTCGTCGACGGTGGCAGTCGTCACATCGACCGACTGATCCAGGCCGGTCGGAGTGGGCAGCACCCGGATCGTCTCGGTCAGGTCCGCGTCGATGCTCGTCTCGCCCTGGGTGCCTCTGCCGCCGCATCCCGTGAGCGCGACGGCGGCGAGGATGATGGCAAGGGGCAGGCGCACGACGCCGATGGTAGCCGGAAACGTGTTAACCAACCCACAACCACAGCTGCATCGATCCGGGATGACCCATGGCTATCATTCGCTCATCGGAACCTGAAGTGTGCTTCCGGTATCTCGAGGAGACAGATCCAGAATGAACACCGCCTCCCGAAAGGCGCACAACACCGTCAAGACCTTCGTACTGATGGCCGCGCTCACCGCGCTGCTCGTCGTGGTCGGGCAGCTGGTCGGCGGTGCGAGCGGCATGATCCTGTTCGCCCTGTTCGCGGTCGTGTCGAACCTGGCCATGTACTGGTTCAGTGCCCCGATGGCGCTGAAGATGAGCCGCGCACGCGAGGTGAGCGAGGCCGAAGCGCCGGAGCTTCACAGCATGATCGCGGGACTGGCCGCCCGCGCCGGACTGCCCAAGCCGAAGGTGTACGTCACCCCGGCGGAGCAGCCGAACGCGTTCGCGACCGGTCGCAACCCGCAGCATGCCGCCATCGCCGTGACGGAGGGCATCACCCGGGCGCTTTCCAGCCGTGAGCTCGAGGGCGTGCTCGCCCACGAAATGGCCCACATCAAGAACCGCGACATCCTGATCGCGAGCATCGCCGCCATGGTGGCCGGCATCATCTCGGGCATCGCCCAGTGGCTGCAGTTCTCAATGTTCTTCGGCGGCACCGACAGCGAGGACAGCGGGCCGCTCGGCATCGTCGGACTGCTCGCCACGATGCTGCTGGCGCCCATCGCGGCGATGATCATCCAGATGTCGATCTCCCGTCAGCGCGAGTACCAGGCCGATCTCATCGGCGCGCAACTGCTCGGCGACGGCAACCCGCTGGCCGACGCGCTCGAAACCCTCGATCGTGCCGCCCACGTGGTGCCCATGCAGACCAACCCCGCCGCGGCGCCGCTCTACATCGTCAATCCACTTGCGGCGCTCAACGGTAAGCATCTGTCGAACCTCTTCTCGAGCCACCCGCCCACCGAGGATCGGGTGCGCCGGCTGCGCCTGATGTCGGGCGTGCCGGTCGCGATGGCCGCCTGAGGTCACATCCGCGGCGGTGACCATTCCCGGCTACGGGATGGCCCGCCGCGGCGGTCGTCTTTTTCCGCAGGGTTCGTGGGTGTTGCGTACCATGGGTACGTGCAGCGGTTCCTTGAAGAGAACAAGACGATCATCCTGTTCGGGCAGGGGCTCGTGTTCTTCTCGCTCGGCTTCGCCGTGTGGTTGCAGCGTCGCCGGGCGACGCGCCTGCGGCTGGGCCTGTGCCGCGGCTGCCTCGGTTTTCTTGA
>WBZQ01002904.1_pt1 | contig 10785 bp, 12 predicted proteins | sample 5204251 | NCBI WGS metagenome assembly WBZQ01 (sample SAMN12412402, study PRJNA552823) | activated sludge metagenome | isolation source: activated sludge from nitrification reactor of wastewater treatment plant... | place: USA: Virginia | collected 2017-09 | reverse complement strand
CAAATACGACATCCAGATCTTCGCCGAGATCGTCGATGCCTCGGCCATGGCCGTCGACGCGATCGTCAAGCGCGCCGAGGACTATGTGCGCAAAGGCGCCAATGTCATCGATCTCGGCTGCCTGCCGGATACGCCCTTTCCGCATCTGGAAGAAGCGGTGCGGGCGCTGAAGGAGAAGGGCTACAAGGCGAGCGTCGACTCAGCAGATCCTGACGAGCTCCTGCGCGGCGGCAAGGCTGGCGCCGACTTCCTCCTGAGCCTCAATGAAGACACGCTGCACATCGCCGACAAGGTCAAATCCACCCCGGTGCTGATCCCGAAAGAGCATGGTGATCTCGCCTCGCTCTACCGCGCCATGGACGCGCTCGACAAAAAGGGGCGCGCTTTTCTCGCCGACCCCGTGCTCGACCCGATCAATTTCGGCTTCATGGAATCGCTCGAGCGCTACGCGCAAGTGCGGCGTGACTGGCCCAAGGCGGAGATGCTGCTTGGCACCGGAAACCTCACCGAGCTCACCGACGCGGACACGACCGGCATCACCGCCGTGCTGCTCGGCATCGCCTCCGAGCTCAACATCAGGAACGTGCTCGTCGTACAGGTGAGCCCGCATACGCGGCGCACCGTGGAGGAGCACGATCTTGCCCGTCGCATCATGTATGCGAGCCGCGCCGACCACGATCTCCCCAAGGATTACGCCTCTGGGCTGCTTGCGCTTCATGCCCGCCGCCCGTTCCCGCAGACGCCCGAGGAGATCGCCGAGAGCGCGGGCGAGGTGCGCGACAAGAATTTCCGCATCGAGATCGCCGAGGACGGCATCCACATCTACAATCGCGACGGCCATCACATCGCGCAGGACGTATTCGATCTCTACCCCAAGCTCGACACCGACAAGGATGGCGCGCACGCCTTCTATCTCGGGGTGGAGCTGGCCCGCGCCGAGATCGCCTGGCGGCTCGCCAAGCGCTACGCCCAGGACGAGCCGCTCGACTGGGGCGTCGCCGCGGATGCTCCGGCCGACGACAAGACCAAGCTCAAGCAAGCAGGCCACACGCTGATCGCCAAGAAGCGACGCGTTGCGTCGCGCGAAGGCTCGTGAGAGAGCGCCATGCCGATGATCCGCGAAACCATCGTCACCACGCTCGGCGCCGAGGGGAAAGTGCATCTTGCGCCGCTCGGCCTGATCGCAGAAGAGGGCGGCTGGATCCTCGCGCCGTTCAAGCCGTCGACAACGCTCGACAACCTCCGCGCCAACCCTTACGCGGTGGCGAACTTCACCGACGACGTGCTCATTCTTGCCGGCTGCCTGACCGGCAACCGCGACTGGCCGACCAGGCCCGCAACGCGCGTTCCCGGCGCGATCCTCGACGGCGCGCTCGCCCATGCCGAGCTCGAGGTCGATCGCGTGGAGGAGGACGAACAGCGGCCGCGCTTCCATTGCAAGGTGGTGTTCGAGGCTAGCCATGCGCCGTTCCAGGGCTTCAACCGCGCGCAAGGAGCGGTGATCGAGGCCGCGATCCTGGCAAGCCGGCTGCATATGCTGCCGCGCGAGAAGATCGAACGCGAGCTTGGCTATCTTCAGATCGCGGTGGAGAAGACCGCCGGTCCCCGCGAACACGAGGCCTGGCGGCTTCTGGTCGAGAAGATCGAGGATCATTTCAAGCACGGCTCATCCGAGCAGCGCTAGGAGATCCATCCATTCAAGGAGCATCGCGATGAACGAGGTGAGGGAGGTTACGGGCACGGCGTTTGTCGTGGCTGAGTTCCGCGCCCGCGAGAACGCCGAACCCCGACCGCTTTACCTCGATCCCGTCGTTCCGATCTTTCTCGATGAACGAACGCGGCAGGCGGCCGACGCCATTTCAGACGGGTTCCCGGCGGCTGCGACCAATGTCAGGCTTCGAACGCGCTACCTTGACGACCGGCTTGATCAGCATCTCGCCGAGGGTTGCCGGCAGGTCGTCATCCTCGGTGCAGGGCTCGACACGCGGGCCGCGCGGAAGCGGGTCCCAGGCGTCGCCTATTTCGAGATCGACGACGCGCGCACGTTGAGCTTCAAAGCGGCGAGGCTCGCGGAGAACGAGGTTCCCGCCGAAGTCACGTACATCCCGGGCGATTACGTCGCTTCGGGCGTGCTCCCTCTGCTCGAGAAGAACGGCTTCAAACGCGACTTGCCGAGCTTCTTCATCTGGGAAGGTAATACGATGTATCTGACCAAGGGGCCGGTGATGCAGGTCCTGGCCGAGTTGAAGGAGAGCGTTCCCGCCTTCGCCATTTCGTTCGACTTTATGGACGAAGCGGTGGTCGCGCGGACGACCGGCGACCCACAGGTTACGACCTTCGTCGAGCGCTTCGCCGCTATGGGCGCGCCCTGGCATCTCGGCATCGACGATGCGACCGCCCTTGCGCGGGAGGCGCGGCTGGCCGTTGCCGACGTCTCAACGGTGGCGTCGCTCCACCGCGCCTATTGGCCCGACAAGCCCATAGACTCGATCATGTACGAACATTATTCGCTCTGCACGCTGATGCCAGCATGAGCACGGTATTCCCGGAAGGACAAAGGGAGAGAACATGAAAACGCAACACGCCGTCGCGCTGGCTCTGCTTTCAGGCATTGCACTTGGCGCCGTCGCCGTTCAGGGACTACGCGCGGAAGCCAAGCCGCCCGCCTATTACATCTCCGAGATCGTGGTGCGAGACCTCGATCCCTACCTCAAGGAATATCTTCCGAAGGTCAAAGCCTCGGTCAAGGCGTTTGGCGGCAAGTCCCTCGCGGGTGGTGACAAGATCATCGCCATCGAAGGCGACCCGCCGAAACATCGCATCGCGCTTGTGATGTTCGACAGCCTCGATCAGCTCATGGCCTGGCGGAATTCGCCCCAGTACAAGGAAGACCGCAGGATCAGCGACAAATACGCGACGGTCGAGGCCTATGCCGTCGAGGGCGTGACCGACTAGCCGTCCCTTACCGAGGTCCGAGATAGGGCGTGTTGTAGCGCGCGTCGACGCAAAACTGGCCGTTCCAGTAGCGATATTCGCCGCAGCTTGCAGGGCGCGGCGGCGGTACCACGATGACCGGCTCTTCGACCACGGCCGGCGGCACGACGGGCACGACTGGCGGCACCACGACGACGGGCGGAGCGCCGTACGGGTATTTCCGGTAATAGCGGCGGGGAAAGATCTGAACTTTCTGGACGAGGTCGCCTTCAACCGTCTTGAGCGTAAGGACGGTGACTGGGGCAGCGTGGCTCGACGCTGCTGCGAAGATCAGGCCGGCGATGATCGCCACGACGGCAATGAGACCATGACGCATGTGACGCTCCGTCTTTCGGTTTGCTATCCCTGGGTCCAACAGTAGGCCGATCCAAGCCGGAGTGCGACGAGCAATGCTCGCCCGCTCTCCTGTAGGGTGGGCTTTGGTTAACCGCTTGCCTCGGTGTTTGCCGGGCGAGCACGCCTGGTGATTTTTCGGATCAGGCGGACGGCAAACCACAGGAATACGGCCACCGCCAACAGCGCGATGACTGGCGCTGCGAACGCGAGCAGCGACACCAGCAGCGAGCCGCCGAGCTCCGCCGTAGCGACGACGGGGTTGCCGACGCCTGCTGTGAACACAGTCGACTTCGCCCTGAGCAGCGCCGTCACGCCTTGGGTGACCCCGGCGATGCCGCCCCCGGCGATGATTGCCGTGGTCCATTTCAGCATCGGCGAGACGTCGGCCATCACCGCGGCGGACACGATGGTGCCGGCGACGAAGGCCGCCGGCGTGGCGATTGTATCGAGCAGATTGTCGACTCCCGGAATGTAGTAGGCGAGGACCTCGACCACCGCCGCCACGCCGAGCATGGCAAGCGCCGGCGCGGTGCCGAGCCAGGCGAAATTCTCGCCGAGCGGAAGGTGGCCGCTATAGGCCGCGGCGCTCGTGATCAGCATCGGCAGGAACACGCGGAATCCCGTTGCCGCGGCGAGTCCGATGCCAAGAGCGATCGAGAGCGCAAGATCTGAGTCGGACATGGTGTCTTGCCCTATAATGACCGCGCCAGCCGGGGAGGCGCGGTACATATATGGTGATGCTCTGGTCTTTTCTGACAGCTGTCGCTTGCCTGGTCACGCTGACAATAGGTCCGGCCGGCATCGCGGCGGCCACGAGCCCTGAGATCGACGGCAAGGCGCTGCTCGACAAGACCTGCGCCCGCTGCCATTCCATAGCGGCGACCGGCGACAGCCCTCTCAAGGGCGCGCCGCCGCTCCGCGAGGTCTATCTCGGCAAGCCGATTGAGATGCTGGAACAGGGCCTGGAGGAGGGGCTTGGGTCCCGGCATCCAGACATGCCGCAGGTCCAATTCTCCGCCGAGCAGGCCGCGGCCATCCTCGACTATCTCGGCGGCCTTGTCGGCAGGCCGCCTTCGACGCGACCGCCTGCGTCGATTCCGTCTACGCCGGACGCTGTCGAGCCGCCGTAATCGAGCCCCGTCGCATCGGCCAAATAATGCCTTGGTCGCAAGCAATCATGCCGCTTGCTCCGACTCAGAACAGGCCCCCGCGACCCATGGCAATCGGCATGAATATGTTTCGGACATCGCGCGTGCTGCTCTCCGCACTCGTTGCCGGGATGTTTGCAGCGCCTGCGGCCAGCGCCGAAGAGACGGCGAAAGGGTGCGCTGTGGCGCCGGCATCGCAGCTTGTCGTCAATGTGCGGGACAAGGGCGCCAAGGGCGACGGCCGCACCGACGATACCGAAGCCATCCAGGCTGCGATCGACGCGGTCGGCGGCAGCGGCGGAACGGTCCTCGTGCCCGGCGGCACCTACATGGTCGATGCGGTGAAGAAGAAGCGGCGGCTGTCGCTGAGGAGCGACATGACGCTGAAGCTCGCCAAGGATGCGGTCCTCAAGGCGATCCCCAACGACTCGCGCAAATATGCCGTGCTGTCGATTTCGAACGTGTCGAACGTCAGCGTGGTCGGAGGGACGCTCGAAGGCGACCGCACCGAGCACAAAGGCAAGGCCGGCGAGGCCGGAATGGGCATCCGCATCGATGACGACGCCAAGCGGGTCACCATCAGCGGCGTGACCTCACGCAAGATGTGGGGCGACGGCTTCTACGTCGAAGGCGGCAAGGATATCAATTTCTGCAATGTGATCGCCGACAGCAACCGCCGTCAGGGACTCTCCATCGTCGAGGCCAACGGCGTGCTCGTGACCGACTCGGTGTTCAGGAATACGCACGGGACGCGGCCGAGCGCGGGCATCGATCTAGAGCCCGATCATGCCGAGCAGAAGATCGTCAATGTCCGCATCCAGAATTCCAAGTTCATCGACAATGCAGGACCCGGCATCGAGATCGCAGGCAAGCGCGGCTCCGTCGCCAAGGTCGAGCTTGCCCGCAATATGTTTCGCGGCAATCGGCCGATCCTGGTCGAGAATGCGCCAGCGGTGCTCACCTCTTCGATTTGCGACAATCGCCAGGTCACCTCGCAGACGGCGCGGTCCGAAGGACCTTACGCCTTCGCCGACACGATCGATGTCGTCGTCCACCAGAACGACTGCGGGGAGGGCAGCGACATGCGCTTCGAGGTGAACCGGAATACGCGCAAGAAGAAAAAGTAAGCCTTACTCTTCCGTTCCGGCGAGCAGGGCGACGGCTATGGCTGGAGCACATCGCGCTGCCATCTCGCGCGCGTCCGACGCCGCGTCGACGATCTCGGCAAAGTCCAGGTATTGACGGCCAAGCCGCTCGGCCAGTGCCCTCGCCACGAATCGCCCGCAGCCAGCACCGATGACCGGAGCACTCCGGGGAAGCTCGTCCCGCTCGGCAAGCCCTCGCGCCGCATTCTCGATCTCGGCAAGCTGGCAGTCGGCGAAATAGCAGGCGAGCGTCACCCACGCGTCGAAGTTTGCCTCGCTCGCGTCGCGTCCAAGCATGCGGGCAAGGCGCGCCGCGCTTTCCGGTCCGCTCTTGCCGCGCTGGTCGGCGCTCGGATAGGGGTCGGCATCGTCGGGGAGAGCGCCGGTGAGCCTGAAGACATCGGCCATGGTGGCGAAGCGCTCTGCCGCAATCCGCTGCACGCGACCCTTGAAGGGAGCGCGGTTGGCTATCGCCATCACCGGCGTGCGCACCACCCCGGTATAGAGAAGCTCGCCCCCGGTCAGCCGCTCGGCATCGGTGGCGCCATGCGCGGCGACCGCGCCGTCCTTGATCGGGATAAGGTCGGTGGTGGTGGTGCCGATATCGACGAGCAGCGCATCGTTGTATCGTCGCGCGACCAACGCCGCTGTGGCGTGCCAGTTGGCCGAGGCGACCTCAAGCGTTCTGCCCTTGGCATCGTCAGGATCGAGAAAGCCCGGGGCGCCTGCATAGACTCGAACCGTCTGGCCACGGGCGACCCTCTGCATAAGCTCTATCAGATAGGCGACACCCTCTGCCCGGTCGCTGAACACGTCGGACAATTCGCCGGTCATGGTGACGGCATGCAGGGCTGGAGAGGAGACGAGCGGCAACGCCGAATCGACGGCAACATCGAATTTGCGGGGCTCAGGAATGATCGGGCAGGGGATCTGGGCGACATGCGCGACACGCCCGCCCTCGAGGCAGGCGAGCTTCACATTGGCGCCGCCAAGATCCCAGCCAAAGACCCGTGTCATTCCGTCCTCTTGTTCCACCGCTTCCACCTTTCCACGTCATGGCCAGGCCTGTCCCGGCCATCCACGCGGCGAAAAAAGACATGGATGCCCGGCATAAAGCAGCGCATGACGGTGTTTAGAGATAGGCAAATACACCATGAACGACTTCGCCATCATCCCCGCCATTGACCTGAAGGACGGTGCTGTCGTGCATGGGAGTGGCGGAGAACGCGCTGCCTACCGGCAAATCGAGACGCCGCTTGGGGCCGCCGGCGACGCGCTCGCCATCGCCCGCGCCCTTCTCGCCGTGAGCCGAGCCCGGACGCTCTATGTCGCCGACCTCGATGCCATCGAAGGCGTCGGCAATCATTTCGAGCTTTGCCGCGACCTTTCCAGCGCCCTTCCGCAAACGGCGCTGTGGATCGATGCGGGCTTCTCCAACGTCACCGATTGCGCCTTCTGGTTGCCGCTCGGCGCGACATTGGTCATCGGTACCGAAAGCCTGAGGTTCGCTGAAGATTGGCAGGAGCTTCGCGCGACGTTCGGCGAAAGCCTGATGCTGTCGCTCGATTTCGACGCGGAAGGACAGCGCGGACCAAAAGCGCTCTTTGCCGAGTCGGCCCATTGGCCCGATCGCATCATTGTCATGAGCCTGGACCGCGTCGGCACCGGCAACGGCCCAGACATCGAGCGGTTGCGGCGCGTCGTGGAACGCGCCGGGTCGCGGTCGGTCTACGCCTCAGGCGGCATGCGCACCATCGGCGACCTTGAAGCTGCCGCGAAAGCAGGTGCAGGCGGCGCGCTCATCGCAACCGCTCTTCATCGCGGCACGGTCACGCAAAATGAAATCGCCGCCCTTTTGCAAGGGCGGCGATCTCAAATCAGATCAGACTAGAAACCCAGCTTCTTGAGCCACCGCTGAATCGGGCCCGGAGGACTGCCGGTCTTCTCCCGACCTGGGGGTTCTCCCTTTCAGCCTGCGGCGAAGGGATGGTGAGCCGAGTCCTTCTTCGCGGTAACTTCGGAGGCCTTCGGCTCGCCTTTCACGGCGCGGGCAATGGCTTCCTTGGTGGCGCGATAGTTGAAGTCCTGGATCTTCTTGTCGTCCTTGGCTTCCCAGTGGATGAACACGCCGACGCAGACATAGAGATCGTCGGCCTCGTTGGCGGGGATCACGCCCTCTGCCACGGAATCGGCAACGGCCTTGGCCACGGCGTACTGCGCCGGACCAAACATCTGCACGGCCTGGCGTGCGTCCTTGATCGTCACCTTGTTGTAAAGGATCGTCGGGGGCTTGCACAAAAGGTTCGGTGCGATCACCGCAAGCAGGGTGGTGAAACCGTCCTTGTTGTTGGTCAACGCATTGCAGAATGCCGACTCAACGGCGCTGCCGCGCGGACCGAGGATCAAGTCAATATGAGCAACTTCGTTTCCATCGCCGACGAGCGACTCGCCTACACAGACACCACTAATCTTGGCCATTTAACCAAGCCCTCCCTAGTTCGCTGAAACCAATTCACACCAGCTTGCGCCGCAACGAGAATCGCCGCGGCAAGCCGACGAAAGTGCTCTGGATGAACATGCCTCCGTCCGCAACTCCTGGTCGGAGCTAAGCGGGGAGAACATAGTCCGGGCTTCCAAGGATCGGCAAGTCGATTGTTTGTCCCAAAATGAGGCTTTATCCGCGCAGTTCTAAGGCCTGAACTGAAGCCGCGAACAGGGTGGCGACGGTTAGATCGGCCGATGTTCCCGGATTGAGGCCGGATGACTTGAGCAACCTGTCGAAGTCCTTGAGACCTTGCTCGATCTCGCCTGGGTGCTGGCAGTCGTTCAGCTTGGCCACCAGGGCTTCAGCTTCCGCTTGTACCTCAAGGGCTTGGGCGTGCCCGAATTTTCGCTCGATCAAGGTGTCCGGGATGCTCGAAAGGAAGGCCAGATAGACGGATGTGGTTGCGAACGGCGCAGGCCACCCGCGCCTCCCCGCGTCGTTGAGACGCGGCAGCCCCAGATCGAAGATGTCGGCAAAGTCATGGGAATAATTCCAGGCGATGCGGTCATGACCTTCAGCCGCGGTCATGGCCTCGAGCAGTGTGATCGTCGGCTCTGCATCAACGCCATGACGCGGGACGTCTCCGAGACCGCCGGGGCTCGCCAGCCGAATAGCCGCATAAGCCTCCCGCGCGTCCTCGATAGAAAGACCGGCGAGGACATTGGCGAGCCGTTCGCGGAGATCGCCTGCTTCATTGCTCAGCGCCGCCGAGGCGAGGGGGGCCGAGAGCAGGACGATGCCAAGATTTGTATTGTGGCCGACAGCGGCGACGGTTGCCGCGACGCTTGCGCGAATGCGTTCGCCGACCGAGCCGCCGGCTCGAGCGAGGGGTGCAGCCGCGACACGCGCGCTTGTCTCGAAGTCGGTGACGCTCATCCGCGGGTCATCGCCGAAGCGATGCACATTGCCAGGCTTCAGCGCGTCGAGCTCGGCAAGACAGGCATCACGAAAGGCTTGGGCAACCTGCGCTGCTGTGAGGCGCGCCCTCACGCGCCCTCTCGGCCGCGCGGCAGGCTCGCCTCGGTTGGTCCAAGGCAAGCGTCGAGGAAGGGCGCGACGATGGAATCGGCGATGCGCGTCCGCGTGACTTTCTGCAGCCCTTGCCACGCCGGCATGCTGTTCACTTCGAGCACCAGAGGCGCGCCTGAGCGGTCCTGGATGATATCGACCCCGGCATAGTCTGCGCCGACGCAAGCGACGGCGCGAAGCGCAAGATCGGCAAGCTCTTGCGAGGGGATCGCCGATTCGGCGCGGGCACCCTGCTTGATATTGGTGATCCAGCTCGAGCCATGCCTGATCATGGCTGCGACCACCCGTCCGGCCGAGACGAAAATTCGCCAGTCGCGGTAGGCATCGTCGGCCGGGGGTATGAACTCTTGCAGGTAATAGGCGCCGTTCACCTCCTCGGGCGGAGCGAGGTCGTCGAGCGTCGCAATGAGCCGCAGGCCCTCGCCTTGGGCGCCGAACAGCGGCTTCTGCACGAGCTTGCGGCCTTCTGCGAGCTTGGTCTCAACGACGGCGCAGGCCTCCTCGCGATTGGCGCTCGTCCAGGTCCACGGCGTAGGGATGCCCGCACGCTGCAGAAAAAAAGTGGTGGTGGACTTGTCGACACAGCGCTCGATCGCGCGCGCATCGTTCCACACCGTGACGCCGAGCTCGCGCAAACCGTGCAGCACGCCAAGAAACGTGGTGACCTGCTCGAAGCTGCCGCCGGGCACGAACAGAACCAGCGCGCCTTTCGGCAGATGGTCGCCAAGTCCGGGGATGGCGAGCCCGGTCCTTGTGGCAGTGTTAAAGCCGCACGAGCCCAGCGAAACGGTCAGTGGCCTGATGCCCCGCGCGCGAAGCGCCCGGGAGATGCTGCGCCCATGCCATTTCTTGCGCTCGCAGAACAGGACGACGTCGGTCGCCATGGCTCTCAAGAGGAGAAAGAGCGGGACAGGATCGCCGTGTCGATGTGGCCGCCCTCGAAGCTCTCGCCCGATTCGAGCGCCGTGACGGTCACCTTGGCCGGGCTGAACAGCATGCGGTCGATGGCGTAGAAATCGCCTTTGACCGCGGCGAAGATGTCGGCGAACGGCTTGCCGTAGTCCTTCGACTTGAGGCTCGGCAGCTGGTCGGCAAGGGTCTTGGCGGCCTTGGCCGAACCCGAAACGAAGAGCTGCACGCGCCCGCCATAGATGATGGCGTCGTTGGTACGGCCCATGGCGGCGACGAAGCTTGGTGCCGGTGGCGGAAGCGGCGCAGTCGCCATGCCGTCGACGATGTCGTGCAGCGGGAAATGCAGCTCATGTGACTTGTGCAGCGCGACCTCGAGGCAGCGCGCGGCGATCTGCACCGTGCCGGCGAGGCTCGATGTCGGCGCATAGACGATGGTGAGGGCGTCGGCGGAAATCTTGCAGGCCTTGGCGACATGCTCGACCAGCGCGGCCGGAGGCGCGCGGTCGGCTTCGAGCACGAGGCAGGCGCTGTCGGCCTTGTCCCGGTAGCCGAGCTCGTCGAACAGCTTCTCCGGAGAGCCGAGGGCGCGCGCCGGGCCGGATCCGAGGACGTGATATTTCTTGCCCTTCTCCTCGACCGAAAGGCTCCATCCGGCATATTGCGAGCCGAGACAGGC
>WBZQ01002903.1_pt1 | contig 10788 bp, 8 predicted proteins | sample 5204251 | NCBI WGS metagenome assembly WBZQ01 (sample SAMN12412402, study PRJNA552823) | activated sludge metagenome | isolation source: activated sludge from nitrification reactor of wastewater treatment plant... | place: USA: Virginia | collected 2017-09 | reverse complement strand
CGATACCCGGCGCGGAGATTAAACAGGTTGTATGCACCGACGTCTGGATTCGGAAGGGTGACGAGACCGGCTTGAGAGAACGTTGTAAATGACTGACCTGGCGGATAGTTGGTCGCTCCATAGTAATGGAATATGGCCTCGGCGTTGACGCCATTGTCCCACTCGCCGCGCAGTCCGACGTTGAACTTGTTGTGCGGCCCTGCGCGTTGCACACGACCGGTGAACGTCTGATGAATTTCCTGGTAGGAGTAGTTCGCAAAACCGGTGAGCCATTTAGTGGCCAGCACTTCGAAGCCAACCTCGCCGCCATAGATATCCGCCGAGCCGATGTCGTTACTGAAGACTGCGAGTGTCGCGGATTGGTTGCGAACGCTGATCAGATCCGAGGTGTGATTGTAGAACACGTCGGCGCGAACCCTGAGCCGGTGACGCCAATACCAGCCTTGGTAGCCCAAGTCGTAAGAAATAATTTGTTCAGGCGAGAGATTCTGCCTTCCGGCAATAGTCGTTGCGACCGGCGGTAGAGGCGGGTTCGTGTTCACGAATGCATTCGACTGGTTTTCCAGCATGGTGGGTGGCCGATAGGCCACTGAACTAGACAGTCGGAAAATATGATCGCTGGACGGAGCATAGAACAGAGACACGCGGGGGCTGATGGTGGGGCTGATGAACGTGTCCAAGTCATATCGAACCCCGGCGACGACCGTAAAGGGCTCGGCGACTTTCCATTCATCCTGTACGAAGAAGCCGAGTCGGTTTTCTGTGGTGTATTGGGTGATGGCATTGCCCGAAAGCGTGTTAAGGCGGTAGTTCACGCCATATGTCAGGCGATTGCCCGAAAAGGGTCCAACCGAATGCTGAATCTCGACATTATAGGTGTTCGCCGTAAAAATCGTAGTCGGCGACCCGTTTCCTGAACTGTAACTCAGGAAAGGTGCAAGGGGAGGCTGGAATGTGTAGGCCGAATTGCTGGTGTATTGATTCCAGAATGCTCTGACGAGGAAGTCCTGGCGTTCGTATTCAACTTTGGCATAGCTCTGAGCGGACTTGTTGGAAAGAGTGACATCCTGGCTTACAATGGGATTGTTAGCATTGGAGTCCACAAGTCCGCCGGAAATCCTAATCTTGGAGTCCGCTGAGAGGGCATATTCGGTCAGGACGTTGACGAGATTGTCGCGAAAGGCCAGGGCACTGCTATTGTTCCACGAGGCATTTTGATTGTGCCCGATGGAAAGCCGGTATCCGAACTTGTCCACCGTTCCCGCTTGGATCGCGGAAGCCATGATGGTTCCATAGCTGCCTCCGCCAAACTGTAACGTCGTGCCCTTCATCTCTTCCGGCGATTTGGTGATGATATTGATGACGCCGTCAAAGGCGTTGAAGCCCCAGACAGCAGAGGCCGGTCCCTTCAAGACTTCGATCCGTTTGATTTCCGGCAGGGTGACCGGCAGGAGTTTCCAGTTTATGGTGCCTTGCAGATCGTTATAGATGGAGCGCCCATCCACCATCACCAGTAGCTTGTTAGCGTTGGTTTGGTTGTCCCCTCGCACGCTGACGTTGAAGTCGGCCCCGCTTGTCTGCATCACTTCCAGGCCGGGGATGCGCCGGAGCAAGGTGGGAATATCGGTTGTGCCGGACATGCGAATGTCTTCGTCGGTGATCACATAGACATTGGACGGAGCCTGCGAGATCGGCTGCTCATAGCGGCTCGCGATGCTGACGGTTTCTTCTTCTTTCAGCAGTTCCAATTCTTCACTGATGGCGGTCGCAGCCGGCTCTGGCCGATCGGGTGCAGCGGATTCGGCCCATGCCTCGCCCGTCATGCTGACCGTCAGCACGGCCGTCAGCATCGACCGCCTGGCTCGTTTGAATGTTTCATTCATCGTTCCACATTCAGAACCTGAGCGTGACCCAACCCATCACCCGGCTGCCGAGCGTATCGCCCAAGGGATGTTCCTTGTGTTTGTCGCTGAGCGCGTTGTAGACCGCCACGGCCACCTCGGCCTTGTCGTGCCAGAATCGGTACCCGCCCCGCAGGTTCAGCAGGGTATAACTATCGACCGTCGGACTGGTCGGCGCGGGCAGCACCGGCGCGAGCGCGGTGAAAAATTCGATCAACGGATAGGTGGCACTTGCGACGTAATGCACCGCGATTTCTGAATTGAAGCCGTTGTCCCAGTCACCGCGGAGGCCCACATTCGCTTTCCAGTCCGGGCCGCCGCGTCGAGAGACGCCGGTGAAGGTTTGTCCGATTTTCTGGTAGGACACATTCGCAAAGCCGCTGAGCCATCTGGTGGCGAGGAACTCCAGTCCCGCTTCAGTGCCATAGATGTCGGCCTCACCGCCGTTGACGAGTGTGCGCGCGGTGCCGACGGTTTGGAAGTTGATCAAGTCGGAGAGGTGATTAAAGAAGAGGTCGAGCCTGGTCCGGAGCCGGTGTTTCATCCACCAGCCCTGGTATCCCGCTTCGTAGGCAATGATTTGCTCAGGATTGAGTTTCTGTGAGCCCAGCAGCGGGATGGGTGCGAACAGCGGTGGAACGGTCGGCAGGATTCGAAGGTCAAGATTCGATTCGAATAGCGTCGGGGGGCGATAGGCGACAGATCCGCTGACGCGAAACGTATGTTCCGGCGTCAGGTTGTAGACGAGGGCGACACGCGGGCTCCAGGTGCCGTTGATTCTGGTGTGCAGGTCGTAGCGGACCCCCGCTACGAGGGTGAGCGAGGGACGTATCTTCCACTCGTCCTGGAGATGGACCCCGAGACGATCTTCTCGTCCCAATTCAGAGACGGCACTGCCGTCGACCGTGTTGTAACGATAATTGACGCCATAACTCAACCGGTTGGCCGAGCCGAATTCGAGGCTGTGTTGTGCCTCTATGTTGTAGGTGTTCGTGGTGAACGACACATTGGACCCGCCGGTCGCGTTCGTCTGCCGGACAAATTGCGAGAGGAGCGGATGGGTGGCGGAGTCGACGGGAATGTCGTTGCCCTGCCACCAGCCGCGCACGGAGAAATTGCGGTACTGGTAATGTACGTCCGTATATCCTTGATTGAATTGGGAACGAGGAATCTGGACGTTTGAAACGGGGCCGTCGAAACGATTGGTATCGATGAACCCTCCGGCTACGCGCAAGGTGGCGTCACCGGAGAAGTTGTACTGCGTCTGCACGTTGAATTTGTTCGACCGGAAGGCGAGGGCGTCGCTGTTGCGCCATTGTTGATTCTGGTCATGGCCGATGGAGAGACGGTAGTCGAGTTTGCCCGCCGACCCGGCCTGGACGGCGGCACTGGAGATGGTGCCGAGTTCCCCGCCGCCGAACTGCAACGTCGTGCCCTTCATGTCCTGAGCGGATTTCGTGATGATGTTGATCACTCCGTCGAAGGCATTGAAGCCGTAGACGACAGAGGCGGGCCCTTTCAGCACCTCGATGCGTTTAATCTCCGGGAGGGTGACCGGAAGCGATTTCCAGAACACCAGACCTTGGCCGTCGATGTAGATCGAGCGACCGTCCACCATCACGAGAATTTTGTTGGCGAAGAGTTGATTGTCGCCGCGCGCGCTGACATTGAAGTCCGCCCCGGTGACTTGCATGACATCCAGCCCGGGTACGCGGCGGAGAACAGTGGGAATATCGGTCGCGCCTGAGTGCCGGATGTCCTCGTCGGTGATGACGTAGACGTTGGAGGGTGCTTGCGAGATGGGTTGCTCATGGCGAGTGGCGATGCTGACGGTTTCTTCCTCTTTGAGCAGTTCGAGTTCTTCGCTGACCGGTACGGCTGCGGGTGTCGTCACGGCGGGCGATGCCTCCTGGGCATGGGCGTCGATGGCGTAGCAGCAGATCAAGAGTCCTCCGAAGAGGGAAATGACATAGTGTCGGAATCGATTCCCGGTCGGTCCTGTCGGCACAGGGTGTCGCTTAGCTGGCGAAGAAGGAGAGCGCGGGTGGTGGACGGTGCCGGGGGGGTGCATCAGAAGGTGCATGGCATACCGTGGGGCCCGGCCCGGCTTTGTCGGGCATAGTTGGGAAAAAGACAAGAACGAGGTGCATACGGTCAGAGATACTCTCTCGCAAAATGCATGCTTATGGAATGGTTGGCATGCGGACAGCCAACGCGCGAATTATGAGGGGGATGTGCACGATTACGGCGGTCTTTGCGCGGAGCCAGGTCAGGCGAAGATCCACGGGATCGCAGCACGTATCTAGTTGGATACAGGATGTATGTCTTCGGATACACGGGCCTGACTGGTTTTATTGACGCGTGGACGACCTGGTTTCAAATCTTGAAGCCGCGGTGAAAAAGGGCGGCCATTCTGCGACTCCAGATTTTGGAGGAGATCCTCAATCGCCGATGAGATGAGGCCGGCCATCGTCGTGCCGGACGTCCAATAGGCAGCATCGCGCATGCGTTCCAGGAGCTCGGTCGGCAGGCTGACTGTCATACGTTGGCGTTTCTGGGATCGCAGATAGATAAATCGATTCATGGTACCACTCCTTTGCACGAGACCACTGATGTTGATCGCTGACCCCGGGGCCTGTGCCATGTCGATGCGCGAGTTTGCGGCGCAGGGATATGGCCGGTGTCATGAGGTTCACCGCTGCGGCGAGGCGGCGTCTTTCCATACGGCAACAATCAAGAGAGCCAACATGCCACTGACTCCGATCAGGAGACCACCCATGACGAGTTCCATGTCAGGCTCCTTTCTGTACTGAATAAATATTTCCGCTTACCTCAAAAATGGAACAATCTCTGTACACCCCTGGAAGTAGCAACAGCCGTGCCGTGCGCGCCCGAGAAAGAGACTCCGCCGATTCCTCCCAACCTTTTGAGAATTTCTGCATTAGCAAAGCGGTCCGGCAAGAACTGTTGCCGTTTTCCGTGGACGCCTCGCGCATCACGCCTGTATCGGATTTCATTCACTGCGTATCAGATTGGATAAGGGCACGGAAGTAATACGGGAAGAATTCCTACGTCGGCAGGTACACTCCGGATTGATTCAAGAGGTGGTGAAGCATTCGCTCCAACGACTGTTTATCCTCCCCATGTGTTATGAGGTCGAGCAGGCAGGCAATGGCGTCGTACCAGAGGCCGGACTCGGAATAGCGATACATCGCGTCACGATCGCAAGAGGTCCAGGTGCATGGCATGCCCAGTGAGCAGGCTTCACTAAAGGGAAGCCGTTCGATGGTTCCGCCTGCGACAATGTCCCGCGAAGGTTCATCCGGGTCCACGACCAATGTGACGAACCATCGGTAGGATTCCTGCTCCCTGAGTTCAATTCCATATTCCCGAGGCCTGGTACAGTGAATGCCTGCATGAAGAGGTGAGGGAAGCGCGCGTTCAAGAATAGGCCGAATTCCGCGGGAGTCCACCACTGTCACGGTCATGGCGTGAGCGGTGGGCAGAGACAGGTACCAACAGAGTGACGGATCGCCTTTGATGGTAAAGGCGACATGATCCGGGACCAAGGCGATCAACAGGGGAACTCCGGACTCGGCGCCCCGGCTCTGCCCGCCGATGCGCGCACGTGGCCCATGGTCCTTTCGCGGTTTATAGAGGGGCAGAGGCGAGTCCGAATCCTTGACGAGATCGGTCGCGCGCCCCTCCGGAAGTGTCGGCGACAATCCGACGGCGCTGCGCCAGGATATCGGCCACGTCATGGCCACGATAACCAACAGGGTGACTCTGAGGTACAACATCTTGTGTCGGTCAGCCGATGGACGGACTCGCGTCACCTCTCAGCGCCGGCCGGCTTGGGCTTGTGCAAGATCCCATTCGGCCACGCCATGCAAGCCGACTTGCTTGAGCAAGGCGGCCCGCTGTTTTCGCAGACCCGTATCACCAGGATCGGAGGCAATGAGATCGCACAGGCAGGCCATGGCATCGTACCAGAAACCCGTGGCGGCACTCGTCCTCACCGCTTCCTGGGTGCAGGTGGTCGTGGCGCCCAATATCATACACTCGCTGAACTCACAGCGTTCGATCATTCCGCCGGTCACGATATCGCGTGAGGGCGAATTCTCATCCTTGATTACGGAGATATACCACCGGTATTGGATGTGTGCCTGAAGCGTGAAGCCGAGTTCCTCAAGGTTGACGGCGTGAACACCGGCTTGGTTCGGGGGCGTGATGAACCGTTCAACCAGCGCGCGAATCGATCGCTCATCGATCAGAGTGAATTTAATCGGCAACGCGGTGTGCTTGGAAAGGAACCAGTTGAGAACGGGATGTTGCTTGACGGTGATGCCGACGTGGTCGGGAACGAGCGCGGCAATAGCAGGGTCTTCTCCTTCGCTGCCTCTCAAAGTCCCACCGATGCGAGCTCTGGGCATCACTTGTTGAGGTGCCTGGTACATCGGAATTTCCGGTTGTACGTCAGTTCCCGCCTCGCTGCTGCACACAAACAGGGCGATGAGCATCCCCGTTGTGCCGACCTTCCCGGCTATGCACAAGCACGTCCGCAACAAGGGCGGAGGCCAAGTGTACCCTTCAGGGCAGGTTGAAAACCCGAGCGAAGCGAGAACGCTGCTGGCGAACTGTTTCAACATCCTGCTAGAGCCAATTGTTCAGTAAGAGAAACGCCGACCAATACGCCGGATGTTCATAGAGCTGGCCGGACAGTACCTTCAGCTGTGCAATGCGCAACGCGTGTGCCTTGGAGATCGATGAGTCACGCAATTGGCGATAAAATTCTGATACCAGTTCCGACGACGCTTCATCGTTAATGAACCAGAGGGTTGCGAGGGCACTCCTCGCCCCAGCCTTCACCGCAATGCCGGCAAGCCCGAGTGCGGCACGGTCGTCGCCGATACCGGTCTGGCAGGCGCTTAAGGTCAGGAGTTCCAAGGGATCTTGGCGAAAGCGAAGCAGCCCCACCAGCCGCTCCAACTGCGTCATGGTCAGCCGATCGTCGAACGTCAGCAAAAATGATTCATTCACGTCCGTGGCAAACCGGCCGTGCGTGGCAATGTGGAGAATGTTGTAGCGGCCGTCCTTCAGTTCCCCTTCCAAGCGTGGCGTGACAAAGTTGCTGTCGAGGAGTTGCTCGCCCGTGAAGACTGAGTTGAGGTGAGCCATTTCTTCAGCGACATGCGGGAGGGGAGGAAAACCCTGCACCGCTTGAGTCAAACCGCTGGAGAGCAGGTGGGCTTTGGTTCGGTTGATGGGGCGAGGGTCAGTCAAATCGAGGCCGGGGGTCATTGCGACGGCATACTGTGCGATGAGGAATTGGGTTCCGTCATGGAGAGCCGACATGGGAATGGTGCGCAGCGGTCCGTCCGGAACAAAGACCAGCGTGTTGACCTTGAGTTTGCGGAGGTCCTCGAGAAGTGGCCGGAGCAACCAGTCATAGAGTTGCTGCGCATGGGGCAGGTACTCGCGGGTCGTCCGCTTTTCAAGCATGCGGCGGAAGCTGCGTATCTCAGCGGTCAGCGCCGCCGCCGTCACCGGAACGGAGTGTCGTCTGAGGCCGTCGGGAAAGCTCACGAGCAGTTCGGTGCGATCGCTGAAGATGATCGGGTAAATGATGGCCGTCTCAGGGGACACGGCATCCAGTTTGGTCACTCGAGCCTGCATCTGGTCCACGCAATCATCGCGAAAATAATCACGGAGCTCGGCGGCTTTGTAGGCCTCGATCGCATCGCGCGCCGCTTTTAGATACAAGCCGGCTTCAGAGTCCTCTGTCATCAGGGCCGCCCGTTGCAGCAGCAGATCGGCCAATTCAAAATAGAGCGAACGAATCGATTGACGGGCAGGATCGAGCGAGCCGTGCGAACTGAACGCCACTTCGGCGCGGATCGGTTGCAGGGTGGCCGCCGCTTCTTGATAGGCCGACAATGCGCGATCGAGATTGCCCTGACGGGTGAGGAGACGACCACTTTGCCATTGCCACCGGTAGAGTGATTCCGGTGCGCCGGCAGACTGCGCCGCAAAGACGGCTCGCCGGGTGAGTTGGAGGGCTTCATCTAAGCGGTGCTCCCCCTCATAGAGATGTCCGAGGTGCCCGTAGGCATAGGAGGCGAGGCGCTGACCGCCGGACTCCTCCGCCATCGCAGCCGCCTCTTGCAGTAGCGCGGCGGATCGTCTGAGCCAGCGCGCATGCTCATCCGGCTGATCCGTCGCCAGGTCGCGATACCCTAATGCCAGATTGATAAGCCCATCGGCCTTGTTGTGGGAAACGACAGTCGCTGACAGTCGGTCGGCGGCCTCACTCAAGGCTGCTGCCGCTTCATCAAATCGTTTCAACTGCATCGCCACCCGCGCGGCGTTAACGCGGGCGCGGACGAAAAGGTCGCGCACAGCCTCCTCCGCCGCGCCTGCCGCGCTGTCTTGAAATGCGGTAAGGGCTTCAGGCAAACGGCCTTGCAACGCCAGGACAATGCCAAGGTCGTTCCGAAGCGCCGCCGAAAGCGACCCGAGGTTCTTGGTGCGTGCGATCACTTCGGCTTGCGACAGATAGTCCGCGGCAGTGCCGTATTGATGGCTTGTCACATACGTTTTTCCCAACTCAGAGAGGGTAAGTGCCAGCCATTGTGGGTCGCCGATTCGACGCGCGAGTTGCAAGGCCAATTCCTGTTGCAGGAAGGCTTGGTTTACATGCCCCAATGCTCGTGCTGCATAGGCGGCATGGAAGAGTGCCTGAAGATGTCCCTTCGCCTGGCCGGCTTGGTCGTAGAGTTCCGCGGCTGCCTTCCAATCGACAAGCGCCCGATCCAAATTACCCTGCTCTGCGGCGGAAAGACCTCGTTGCATCAGCACATCGGCCGTCGGACCGGTCTCCGCGGCGGATGCCGTCGTGCCGCAGAGCAGAAGTATGAGCCAGAGTGTCAGCGCCGGCTGCAGTGAAACGCGAAGCTGCGATGTCATGTCATGCTCCTTCCACCGCAGTGAGGACGGTTACAGCGCCTGCACGACGAATTGGAGATGGATACCGTGATCCTGCAAGTTACCCTCGCCGCCTCGGACGTGATTGAGTTGCTGGCCCCAGTAGACTTCGAAGCGTGCCCGTTCCTGAGGCAGAATGGTCCAACGCAATCCGACTCCCACACTCGCCAACGTCTGAGGATCGGGGGTATGCCCTTTGGCGTTCCAGGCCCGTCCGAAATCGACGAATTGTGCGAACTGCAGCCGGTCCTCGCCGGACGCGAACCGGAGCAGGGGCACGCGCGATTCAACTGACGCCAGCACGGCATCGTCCCGGACGAGGGTGTTCTCCCGATAGCCGCGCACGCTGAAGCGTCCGCCGACGGGCATTTGTTCGAGCGGAAAGAGCCGGTCGTTGGCGATCTGCGCGGCCACGCGTCCCAGCAACTGGATGCCCCACCAGTCCTCGATCCGTTTGACCGCCTGGGCTTGACCCAACCAGGACACAAATTGACCGTCCGGCAGAGGTCCGCTGTTGACGGTGGCACCCAGGACGTTCAATCCGACGCTGAATCGGGACAAGGCGGCAAACACAAAGGATGGAGATCGATGGGTATATTCCTGGCTGAATCGGAGTGCGCTGACGGTGGCCACCCCGGTCGTGGAAGACCCGGGAATAAAGAGCGACGGCAACCCCGGCACGTCGAACGCAGACGTCGTCTTCAGATAGAGATGTTCGCCGCCGAGAGAGAGCGCGACCTCGTCGCTGACGGTGCGGTAGACAGGTTGACGTACCGCGATCCCGATGATTTCGGAGTCCACATTCAGATCCAAAGAGCGAAAAGGATTCTCGACGACCAGAAAAGCATTGCGCCGATAGTAGGCCGTGAGGGTCGTTTCGTAGGCGTTGAGCGGCACACTATAGGACGTATCGATGATGGGGTTCACGCCGTGCGATCGCCCGTAGGTGAAGACAAATTGGTCGCCGTGACCCGTCACATTCTGGTGCGCCACTGTCGCCAGGCCGCGCTCAGCGCCGACCACCGGTGTTTGATAGTTGTTGAACTCCAGCCAGGCCTTGAAGGGGTTGGCATCGGTGACCCGCAGATTCAAGACGCTTTCGCCACGAGCGTCTCCCGGTCTCAGTTCGGCATTGATCCGTTCGATGCGCGGATCCTGCTGCAGTAGTTGGATGCGTTCCTGGAGAGGCTGGATGCTGACGGGAGTGTCAACGCCGCGCGCCACACGATCCCGTAGGTACGAACTGCGAAACCATTGGTTGCCTTCGACGTCGATTCGGGCGAGGGCGCCTTCGACGATCTGAATGACGATGGTCCCGAAGGTGACATCTTGATCGGGAATGATGGCGCCGGACGTGAGATACCCTCTGTTCACGTACAGCAGGGTGAGGGCTAGGCGAACCCGCTCCAGATCTTCCGTGGTCAGTTCACGATTGCGATAGGGGGCGATGACGTCAGCGAGCTCTGCCTCAGAAAACACGGTGCTGCCGGTGACGTGAATGTCATGAACGAACACTCGAACGGATCCCAATCGGTTCTCGAACGGCTTGTGCGGGGCGGGTGACACCTCCGGAAGGATGCGGCTCGGGGGTGGTGTGTCCGGCGCCTTGAACTCTTCCCTCAACGGCGCAGGAGGTTTCCCCGACCGGCCGGTCGGATCAAAAACAGGAGGCAGGGGCGGCGCAATTTGTGCTGTGGCTGAAACTCCCATGAGGCAGATGCTCATCGAAACGCCCAGGCACACAAGTCGGATATGAAAGATCCCACAATGCAATTCGGCTCCCTCTTCGCCTGTGCGCGAGGCTCACAAGGTCAGGAGCGGCAATCTGCAGGCCAGTCATTGGCCCTAAGTTGTGGTAACGGACCGAGCTGGCCCACCGGTTGTTCCGAGCGTAGCTGCGTCC
>WBZQ01002902.1_pt1 | contig 10789 bp, 9 predicted proteins | sample 5204251 | NCBI WGS metagenome assembly WBZQ01 (sample SAMN12412402, study PRJNA552823) | activated sludge metagenome | isolation source: activated sludge from nitrification reactor of wastewater treatment plant... | place: USA: Virginia | collected 2017-09 | reverse complement strand
GCACTCGGGCTTCGCGGCGGCGTTCGACGACGGGCACGCGCCGGAGCCGGCGCCGCCGTGGGACGCCGTCGGGCACATCGCCGGACCGTCGGACGGGGCCTGGACCTTCTCGGACGAGGCGACGCCGGAGGTCGGCTCGTCCATCAAGAGCAGCTTGGGTTTCAGCGCAAGGGCGAGGGCGATGTCGACCAGCTTGCGCTGTCCTTCCGGCAGTTCGCGGGCCGTGCGTTCCGCGTAGGATTTGACGCCGACGAGGTCGAGCAGCCGCTCCATCTCGGATGCTTGCGGCAGGTCCGACAGCGCGGTGAACCCGGACGGGCGGCCCTTCAGCGAGGCGGCCGCGATCAGCATATTCTCGATCACGGTCTGGTCGAGAAACAGCTGCGGAATCTGGAAGGCGCGGGCGATACCGAGCTTGGTGATGGTGCGCGGCAGGTGTGCGGTGATGTCGTGGCCGAGAAAGGTCACGGTGCCGGCCTGCGGCCGGAGGTAGCCGGTCGAGATGTTGAGGAACGTGGTCTTGCCGGCGCCGTTCGGCCCGATGATGGCGAGGTTCTCGCCCTCATAGACGTCGAGGTCGATGCCGTCGGCGGCGATCACGCCGCCGAAGCGGATCTTGATGTCCTTGGCGGAGAGCAGGACGTTGGCCATCAGTGACCTCCCTGCTTCGATCGCTGCCGCAGCCCGATCAGGCCGCTCGGCGCATAGAGGATGATGACGATCAGCACGACGCCGAGGATGAGCTGCCATGAATCCGCGAGGTGGGCGGCGGCATAGAAGCGGACGGCCTCGAACACGGCAGCACCCGCAAAGGCGCCGAAGGCATGGGCGCCGCCGCCGAGGATCGCGATGAACACGAACTCGCCGGACTTGGTCCAGAAGCCGAACTCGGGCGTTGCGATCTGCTGGATGATGGCGACCAGCGCGCCCCCGATGCCGCCGAGGAAGGCGGATATCACGTACCCGATCAGCAGCACGTGGCGTGCCGATGTGCCCAGATATTCGAGCCGGGTCTCGTTTGCCTTGATGGCGCGCAGCATGTGCCCGAGCGGGCTTTCGAGATAGCGCTGCACGCCATAGAACGCCGCGATCGCGACCGCGAGGCTGACATAGAGGATGACGTACTGGAATGTCTCCGGCGTGAACGACGCCCCGAGCAGGCTCGGGCGCGCGACGCGGATGCCGTCGGCGCCGTTGGTGTAGTGGAACATCTTCTCCAAGAGTGACCACAGCACCATCGAGAAGGCGAGGTTGAGCATGCCGAAGAAGATTTCCCGGTAGCGCACCACGAACATGCCGACGATCAGTCCGAAGATGGTGGACGATATGCCGCCGAGCACGAGGTAGAGCAGGATGTCCCCGCCACCCATGTACTTGCCCCAGAACGCGGCGCTGTAGGCGCCGATCGCAAAGAACATCGCGTGTCCGAACGACACCTGTCCGGCCTGCAGCAAGAGGACGATGCCGAGCACGACGACGCCCTTGGCGAGGATCAGCGCGAACAGCGTGGCCCAGCTCGACACGAACAGCGGCGCGATCGCGCAGAGGAGAAAGAACAGGACGGCGACTGCCGTGATCGGCTTGAGACGGCCCGCCATCAGATTTTCCTCACTTGCGTGCCGCCGAACAGGCCGAACGGCCGCACCAGCAGCACCAGCACCATCAGGAGATAGGGCACCAGAACCTCGAACTCCGGATGGATGTAGATGATGAATGCGCGCGTCAGGCCGATCATCAGCGCGGTGAGGGCGGTGCCTTCGATCTGCCCGAGGCCGGCGGTCGCGGCGACCGCGAAGGACAGCACGATCATGTCGGCGCCCATGCCCGGCACCAGCGATGTGGTCGGCGACGCCAGCGCGCCGCCGAGTGCCGCAAAGCTCGCGCCGATGACGAAGGTGACGAAGTAGACCCGCTTGGCGTCGATGCCGATCGCCGTCGACACTTCGCGATCCTCGGTGACCGCCAGGATCACGGCGCCTGCAAGGGTGCGGCGCAGGAAGTAGCGCAGGCCGAACAGCGTCGCCAGCGCCACGCACGGCAGCAGGATCACCTGGTAGGACGTATAGTTCACGCCGAACACGGTGATGTTGGGCAACAGCTTCAACGGCTCGGCGGCGAAGATCGGCTGAACGCCCCAGATCAACCGCTGCAGATTGTCCATGATCATGAAGGCGGCGAACGTGATCAGGAGCTGCAGCACGTCGTCCCGTCCGTAGAGCGGCCGCAGCAGGAAGCGCTCGATGAAGCCGCCGCACACAACGCCGATGACGATGGAGGCCGCGATCAGCGCGGGATAGGTCAGCCAGGGCGACAGCGGCGCAATCGCGAGGCTGAATGTCGCCGCCAGATAGGCGCCGAAGGCATAGAGCGATCCGTGCGCCACGTTGACGACGCGCAGCACGCCGAAGATCAGGCTGAGCCCGACGGAAACCAGGAACACCAGCGCGGCGTAGCTGATCCCGTCGAGGATAGCCAGGATGGCAAGGGTAGAATTCATGGCAAGCCTTCAAGGGCAGGGCCGTCCTCCGGAAGAGGTCCGGAGGACGGAGATCGCGGCGTTATTGCTTGAAGGTCGGCACGTCCATCTTGACGAATTCCGGCTTGAGCGTCTTCAGCCAGTCGACCGAACGCACGCCCGCCGGGTTGGTGATCACCTTCGGATCGAAGATCATCATGTTGTCGAGCAGCTTGAAGTCGTAGCCCGGCACGGACTTGGTGACGCCGACGAGCTGGGCTTCCAGGCCCTGGTTGTCTTCCGGCCGCAGCGTCACCGGCCGGCCGAAGCCGGTTGCGAACTCGATGCCGGCGGCTGCGTCGACGACCTGCTCGCGGGTCGGCCAGTTGCCGCCGTTCGCCTTGATCGCCTTGTCATAGGCGGTCTGCAGCGCCGAGAAGGCCTGGGACATGTGATAGACCGGATAGATCGGCCAGGCGCCGGTCTTGGCCTTGAACGCCTCGTTGAAGGCCTTGAAGGCGGCATCGTTCTTCTTCTCGGGATGCAGGAACCAGTGATCGCCGCGCGCGCCGACGATCAGGCCTTCCGGCAGATCCTTGCCCAGCCGCTGGATCGAGGATTCACCGATCCCCAGCACGAATGTCGATTGCTGCAACAGGCCGCGCTGACCGGCCTGGCGAACCAGCGTGTCGAGATCGCCGCCCCAGCTCGTGGTCAGGACGACGTCGGGCCGCAATGCGAGCAGACGCGACACCTCGGTGGAATAGTCGGGCGCGCCGAATTTCGGGAACAGTTCGGCGACCACCTGAACGTCCGGCTTCATGGCCTTCAGCGCGGTGGAGAAGATTTCCCAGCTTTCACGGCCCCAGGCATAGTCCTGATTGACCACCGCGATCGTCTTGAAGTCCGGCTTCACCTTGAGGAGATAGACGAGAACGGCGAGCATCTCCGGGGTGCCGTTGGCCTGGGTGCGGAAGTTGTAGCGGTACTTCTTGGTCTCGAGGATCGAGGCCGCGCCGCAATCCCACATGAAGTTCATGACCTTCAGGTCTTCCGCGACCGGGACGAGCTGGTTGCAGCTGCCCGACGAGATCGAGGCGAAGGTGGCGTCCACCTTTTCGTCCTGCACCATGCGCCGGTAGTTCGAGACCAGCGCCTCGCCGCCGGCGCCCTCGTCGACAAAGGATACCTTGACCGGCACGCCGCCGATGCCGCCCTTCTTGTTGATGTCCTCCGCGATCATTTCAGCGGCCGCCTTGGCGGGTACGCCGAACACGGAGGCCGGTCCGGACAGGAACGTCGTGATGCCGACCTTGATTTCGGCGGGCTTGCCCTGTGCGAAGACCGATCCCGCAAACATCAATGTCGCGGCCCCGGCCGCAAACGCAGTCTTCAAAAATCGCATTGAAACTCCTCCCTAAGCTTACTTTTCTGATTTTGAACGAGGCCTGGCCGGCCGTCTTGTGTTCGTTGGTTGGGCAACACTAGTGGATTATCCCGGTATGACCTCCCCTTGCCGCCGACTGCGGCCAATGCATGAAAACATGGCTCCTCTCGTGTCAGCGCGCCGCCATGGAATGACGCAGGCAATCTTTCCGGACCAGGGCGTTCTGCCGCAGGCCCGCCACGGCCTGCCTCAGGCTATGGGCCAAAGTCACGCGGCGCAATGGGGCCAAAGGGCGCTGAGCATCCGCCTTCGACCGGTGAACCGGCGGAAGGGTTCGGCGGAGAGCTGGCGTTGATGTTTATTCCGGCGCTGCGCTCTGCCGATCCCGCGCGCTACGTGATCACGCCTCGTTCTTCGGCGTGTATTTGCCGAGGACGCATTTGTAGCCCTTCAATCGCCAGGCGTGGTACGGGCCCTTGGAGAGCCAGTCGGCGATTCCGATTTGCGCGTTGACAGCGCAGGCGCCCATCGTGATGCCGGACTGGTCACTGGTGGTCACGATCTTTTCGAGGCAGAGCTGGCTGTTGCAGAGAACGGCGATCAGGGTAACGAGCATGGCAACCTTCGCTGTTGAATATCCGGCTCGCTGACGCCATGCAGGGTTCGTGCCAGCAGGGTGCGCGTCCGGCCCTCAAGGAATCGGCCCGTAAATTTACGCACTTCAAGCCGCGCCGTTTTCGGCGCGGGGCATTCCTGTCGAACGCTCAGGGAAACAATTGCGGTGAAAGTAGAATTCCGCCCTGCACGATTCGCAAAGCGTAGAACTACGGCCCCTGCGGCGGATTGGTCGCAACTGTCATCACGCCGCAACAGTGGTGGATGGCGCCTATCGATTCGCAGTGACGCTTGCCGCCGCTTCGCAAATCATCGGACGGATTGCGTTCTCCACAGCATTCCGGACTCAATCCTGACATCGCGCCGTGTTTGCCTCGCGCAACGTGCGAAGTGGTTCCGTTTGACAATCTGAATGCGGCATTCGTGCAACAACCATCGTCCTAAATGTCGGAAGGCGCATCGTTAGGCAGCGGCGGCGCGCGTGTGCGGATATAATCGCGGGTCATTGATTTGAGTAGGAGTCTTCGATGTCGAAGTTTGCAATTGGCACGCAAGCCGGGCACCTCGGTGAGGGCCGCCGTTCGGCGCCGGCTGTTGCCGCGCTTCGGGCCATCAACGAAAGCTCCGTGTATGTTGTCGAGGCTGACGGTCACGGCACGCGTCTGCGGTTCACCGGAGCGAGTTTGACTTTCACACTGGCGAGACGGAGGCGGGCATGAGCCGCCGCCCCATTACGCATGCGCTCTCCACGGCCGAGTTGAGAGACGACGGGGATGCCGTACGCCGTCGACTGCTCGACGATCTGGCTGTTGCTGCAAACCGCACGCCGAGATTGGTGACGACACCTGTGGAAGAGGTGGGCGCCCCGTCATCCGGCGAGACGCCGACGCCGGCTGCAAAGCGCGGCCGCGCGAGTTCTGCGCCGAGCCGCACCAGGACCGCCAAGAGCAAGGCAGCCAGGACGAGCAAGGCCAAGGAAACGACACCGGCAGCGGATGTCGGGGCTGCCGAGCTCGGAGGCGAGGCGGGGGTACCCACCGTACAGATCGAGCCGCCGCCGGATTTCGCCGCACCCACCGTGTCGGAGGCCGTTGCTCCCGTGCCCGTTCCGCCACGGCGCGAACGCACCAGCCGCGGCTTTGCCATTGTCGCGGCGCTCGCGCTGGCGACGGTGGCGGCCTATTTCTCGGTTGCCGGCATGGCCGAGATATTTCCCGGCGATCCGGTCGCGGTGATGGTGCTCGCCGGCACGATGGAAGCCGGCAAGCTCGTGATCGCCGGGTGGCTGGCGGCGAACTGGCGCCAGACCAGCCGGAAATTGCGTTCCGTGATGGTCGTCCTCGTCGCCGGCCTTGCGCTGATCAACGCCGCCGGCGTGTTCGGCAAGCTGGTCGAGGCGCATGTCGGCGTGGCGGCCACGGCGCGCTCCGGCGTCACCGAGCGCATTGAATCGCTTGACGCCCGCATGGTGGCGCAAACGGCAGTGGTGGCCGATCTCACCGGCCGCATCGCGCAGATCGACCGTGCGATCGATGAATCGACACGACGCGGCCGGGTGACGCGAGCCCTCAACATCGCGACGCAGGAGCGCGCGACGCGGGATGGCCTGGATACGCAGCGGCAGGCGGCTACCGCAACGCTGGTCGGATTGCAGTCCGATCGCGCGGCGCTGACCGGCGAGCGCTCGCGTATCGAAGCATCTACGGGGCCGATCCAGTATCTCGCGATGATGGTCGGCGCCGCGCCCGAGGCTGCCGTGCGCTGGCTGATACTGCTGATGGTGCTGTGCTGCGATCCCGCGGCGATCGCGCTGACGGTCGCTGCGTCCAGTTCGCGGGGGAGAGATAGCGAGCGATGATGATCGCGTTAACGAAGCGATGAAGAGACAGATGGCGCATCGTCAGCAATGACTCGCTTCTTGCCGACATCAGGCGTATGATTGTTCCCATGAGTTGGGATGCGAACGACGTAGCACTGCTCAAGAGCCTCTGGGCCGACGGCCACAGTGCAGGACAAATTGCAAGCCGGCTTGGCCTTAGCCGCAACGCAGTCAGCGCCAAGCTGAAGCGCCTGGGCCACAAGCGCGGTCACAAGCCGCCGACAGCGAGCCCGAAGATCGTCTCAGTGCCGACGCGAAAGCCGAAGCGGATGGCGGCCTGCGCCATGTCCGTGGACACCGTCGTGTCGAAGCCCAGGGTGGCGAGGTCCAAGGTGTCCAAGTCCAAGATGGCGAAGTCCAAGGCGACCGTGAAGCCGGCCCGGGAATTCAGCAAGCACGAGCTGCTCGCCATGCTGGCTGATGCGGTCCGCAACACGGGCTGACCGGACGCGGCAAGCCCGGGCACGACGAGATTCTTGAGACTGGATTACGGTGTGGCGCGGCAGTGCGCGCCCGATCTCGTTACATGGTCCTCGCTCTTGCGAGCTTGGCTGTCTTCGCCGGCTTGGCGGCAGCGATCCTGGCGGCACGGGTCTTGGCCGCATTACTCTTGGCCATCCTGGTTTTGGCGAGCTTGGCCGCCTTGGCCTGTTTCGACTTGCTATGGTGCGCAGCCTGCCGGCTGGCCTTCCCACGCTTGGCTTCCGCGACCTTGCCGCTCTTCGCTTCTGCTTTTGCCTCTTGCGTCTTCGCGGTGCCGCGGCGGGAGACATATTCCTGGCCGTCGATCGGCGCGACGTGGGGCGGGTCGCGGTCGAGATAGGGACGGCCGATCCCAAAGTCCTTGCCGTTCGCGTCGATCCACTTCCAGAGCTTTTCGGTCGAGACCCATCGCTGCGCGCGGGTGGCGCCCTTGACGCTGACGATGTCGGCCGCGAGCCCGCGGCCGTAGCCGCCGCGCAGGCTGCCGCCATGGTAGGAGCGGTCGCTCGCCGCCTTCAGGCCGCTCGCGATGCCCTGACGGTAATCATCGCGAAACGCGCTGGTGATGCCGGGATACAGCCCGGCCTGCTCGGCGGCTTGAAGGGTGTAAAACAGCTTCAGCTTGAACTTCCGGTCCATGCCGCCGATCACATAGTCCATCATCGACATGCCGACTCTTTCGGCCGCCTTTGGATCCTTCCAGGTAAAGTCCTGGTCGACGCGCTTGGTGAAGGTCCTGGTGACGGTTTTCATCCTGCCCTTGCGCTTGATCGTCACCTTGCGCTGCTCGGACACCTTGATCGCGTCGATCTTCGGGGCGCGTTCGTAGAGTGCCCACAGATAGCGATCGATGCAGATATCCACGACCAGGCATTCCTCGTTGATCTCTAGAGGAGGGATCGCCGGCGTATTGTCGGGCACCGCTTCGGTCGGGTTGACCATGGCCAGCTCGGTGGACGGTTCCTCGGATGATGGCGCCTGCGCCGCAGCGGTTCGCGAGATCTCGAACAGCGATATCGGCTCGTAGTCGGCAAGCTGCGCCGTCGTTTCGGCGACTTTCTTGATCACGGACTCGGCGGGCGCCGGCGCAATGATCTCACTCGGGTCGGCGCTGGCCACAACGAACTTCTGCGGCGTGTCCGAAGGTGCGGCGCTTGTGACGGGAGAGGGCGCAAAGCGCTTCACTGACGGCACCACGCCGGTCTGCTCGACGGCAGCGCTGACCTGGCGGATAGGAGCCGCGCCCAAGCCTGCGAGCCAGGCAAGAACACAGCTCGCGAGAGCCGTGCCCGCGAGAGCATTGATGCGGCGCTGCGTCTTCGTCGCCGATCGCCATGGGTCCATGATCCGGCCTCCCCAAGGCTCTGCATGAGCCCGATTGCAAAGCGAAGCACGTGACGAGGCATATTGTTCGCACCGCGAAATGAATGCGCAACGGCCGACGGCCGCGGAGGCGGACTTTTCTCGTCGGTGTTGCCGCGATACAACGCGCCGCAAATGGAACTTAGTGTGCAATTTCGGGACGTTATGTGCGCTACACGACAGACGCACGGGCAGGGGCGGATCAACGCAAGCGCAATCCGCCGAATGTCTCGCCCGGTGTGCGCAGGTCGGCGGGTTACGCTGTCGCTAACCCGCCTTGCGGATCGTCATCCCAGCAGCACGGCATCCGCGCCGTTCACGGCGTCCGCGGAGTCGGTCACCGTTTTCTCCAGCGCGGCCGCCTGCACGGTGATGTTCTCGGCGAAGAACCGCGCCACCGTCACGTAGCGCTGCGGATCGCCGCCGGTCTCGCCGTTGCCCTTGGCGGCGAGCGCTTCGCCGGCCAGCATGCAGCCGCCGAGCGTCGAGCCGAACAGGCGCAGATACGGCGTCGCGCCGGCGAGCGCGTCGTTCGGTGCCGACGTCACGCGCTCGAGCAGCCATTTGCTGGCGCGCTCCAGCGAGCCGAGCGCGTCGCGCAGCTTTGCGCCCGTGGTGCCGAAGGCGGGATCGTTGGAAGTTTCGACCTGCTTGACGATGCCGTTGAGTTCGTCGAGCAGCGCCCAGACCGAGGCGCCACCGTTGGCGGCGAGCTTGCGCGTCACGAGGTCGATCGACTGGATGCCGTTGGTCCCTTCGTAGATCGAGGTGATGCGGGCGTCGCGGTAGTGTTGCGCGGCGCCGGTTTCCTCGATGAAGCCCATGCCGCCGTGGATCTGCACGCCGAGATAGGCCACCTCGTTGCCGATATCGGTGGAGAACGCCTTTGCGATCGGCGTCAGCAGCGCGCCGCGCGCGGCGGCATCGGCCCGCACCTTCGGGTCCTTGGCGCGGACGGCGACGTCGAGCGCCACCGCCGTGGCGTAGCAGATCGAGCGCGCCGCCGCCGTCATGCTGCGCATCTGAAGCAGCATGCGCTTGACGTCCGGATGCACGATGATGGGATCGAGTCCGTCGCCCCTCTTGCCGACGGCGCGGCCTTGGCGGCGCTCCTGCGCGAAGGCCAGCGCCTGCTGGTAGGCACGGTCGGCAATGCCGACGCCTTCGAGGCCGACGCCGAGGCGAGCCTGGTTCATCATCGTGAACATGCAGAGCATGCCCCGGTTTTCCTCGCCGATCAGGTAGCCGATCGCGCCACCCTTATCGCCCATCGTCATGGTGCATGTGGGGGAGGCGTGCATGCCGAGCTTGTGCTCGACGCCGGAAGGATAGATGTCGTTGCGTGCGCCAAGCGAGCCGTCGGCATTGACCAGGAATTTCGGAATCAGGAACAGCGAAATTCCCTTGGTGCCCGCGGGCGCATCGGGCAGGCGGGCCAGCACGAAATGCACGATGTTATCGGTCATGTCGTGGTCGCCATAGGTGATGAAGATCTTGCTGCCCTTGATGCGGTAGGTGCCGTCGGCAGCGCGTTCGGCGCGGGTACGCAGCGCGCCAACATCGGAGCCGGCCTGCGGCTCGGTGAGCTGCATGGTGCCGGTCCATTCCCCGGAGATCAGCTTTTCCAGATAGATGTTCTTCAGTTCCTCGCTGCCATGGGCGTCGAGCGCCTCGATCGCGGACAGCGTGAGCAGGGGGCAGAGGCCGAACGCGATGTTCGAGGCGCTCCAGATTTCGGTGCAGGCGGCGTTGATCGCCAGCGGCAGGCCCTGGCCGCCGAAGGCTTCCGGGCCCGACACCGCGTTCCAGCCGGCGGCGGTCCAGCGCTGATAGGCGTCCGGCCAGCCCGGCGCGGTCGTCACCTTGTCGTCCTGCAGCTTGATGCCGTGTTCGTCGCCGACCCGGTTCAGCGGCGCCAGCACGTCGCCGGCAAACTTGCCGGCTTCCTCCAGCACGGCGGCGGTAATGTCGCCGTCGAAATCGCCGTAGTGGCCGGCCTTGACGGCGGCCTGCAGTCCCGCGCCGTGGTTCAGCGCGAGCAGGATGTCGGAGATCGGCGCGCGATACGTCATGACGATAATCTCGCTTTTGGGGTAATGATCTGCCGTCGTCTTCTCACGAAACCGGGGTTCTCTCAACTCTCCGCCGGGCGGTCTTCGGCCCCAGGGGGCGCGAAACATGGTGTTCGACCCTTCGCAGAGGACACATTATAAAGTGTGGCGTCGGCGAAGCCTATTTTGGAGTGAAATTCACCCCGGCAACCTGTTGAAATAACGTGGCTCTCTCTATAGACCGACGTTGCCGGAAGACGGATCGGCGCCGGCTCATCCAGAGCGTTCCGGCCCGCACAGTTGGGGCGTAGCCAAGCGGTAAGGCAGCGGATTTTGATTCCGCCATTCGGAGGTTCGATCCCTCCCGCCCCAGCCAGCGCCAACGCACTGATTTTGTTAAATAAATAGCCTTACTCGAGGCGGAATTTCCAGCGCATTTGGAAATTCAGTTTGCCCTGCATTTGGAAATTCTGTGCTGGTTTCGTTTGGTCGAAGGCCGACGGAGGACGTCGCAGGTTGAACACGCTCAATTCATCAAAAATGCGAATTGAGCGCGT
>WBZQ01002899.1_pt1 | contig 10791 bp, 11 predicted proteins | sample 5204251 | NCBI WGS metagenome assembly WBZQ01 (sample SAMN12412402, study PRJNA552823) | activated sludge metagenome | isolation source: activated sludge from nitrification reactor of wastewater treatment plant... | place: USA: Virginia | collected 2017-09 | reverse complement strand
ACTGATGAATGTATCAATTGCGATGTGTGCGAACCTGAATGTCCTAATGGAGCCATTTCACAAGGTGAAGAAATTTACCTGATTGATCCGAACTTATGCACGGAGTGTGTGGGTCATTACAATGAACCACAATGTATTGAAGTTTGTCCAGTTGACTGTATCGTGACTAATCCGGATAAAGTCGAAAGCCGTGAAGAATTGAAAGCAAAATATCAAGCACTTGTTTCTAAATAATGGTTAATATTGAATGTCGTTGTACATGTGTTTGAATCTCAAGCACATGTGTCTCATATTGGTACACTGAATCGAATTGGTGTGTCACTTCCGCAAAGCGAAATAATTTCGCAAAACTCAAAATAATTGTTTTTTAAATCGAAAAGATGCTTCATTGAGCTTAGTTGCCCCTTAATTTTTGTGTTCTTGTCCCGTTAGTTAGTTGGAACTGGTTAATGCAGTACTTGTATTAATTGATTATTTTCTATGGTGGCCACTTATGGCGCGATAGAGATTCAACAGGAACTCATCATGAACATATTGGAGCTGTTAGCTTTCGTTGTAAAAAATAGTGCATCAGATTTGCATCTATCTGCAGGTATGCCACCGATGATTCGAGTTCATGGTGAAATTCGGCGTATCAATTTGCCTGAAATGGGTCATAAGGAAGTACACGATATGGTTTATGACATCATGAATGATAGCCAAAGAAAATTTTATGAAGAATATTTGGAATGTGATTTTTCCTTTGCCGTTCCAAATCTTGCCCGTTTTCGGGTAAACGCATTCAATACGCAGCGCGGTGCAGCGGCTGTGATGCGAACGATTCCTTCCAAAGTTTTTAGTCTTGAAGATCTCAAGGCGCCAAAAATATTTGCTGAAATTGCTAAACAGCCGCGCGGGGTAGTGTTGGTGACGGGACCAACAGGTTCGGGAAAATCAACCACATTGGCGGCCATGATCAATGACATCAATGAAAATGAATATGGTCATATTTTGACGCTCGAGGATCCGATTGAGTTTGTGCATGAGAGTAAAAAATGTTTGATTAATCAGCGCGAGGTAGGAAGGGACACCTTGAGCTTTTCCAACGCTCTTCGGTCGGCATTGCGCGAAGATCCCGACATTATACTGGTAGGTGAGATGCGCGACCTTGAAACGATTCGCTTGGCGATGACTGCTGCAGAAACCGGGCATTTAGTTTTTGGCACGCTGCATACCAGTTCAGCAGCAAAAACGATCGACCGTATCATCGATGTGTTTCCTGCAGAAGAGAAAGAAATGATGCGTGCAATGCTGTCTGAGTCCCTGCGAGCAGTAATATCTCAAGCATTATTGAAAACCAAGGATGGCAAAGGGCGCGTTGCAGCGCATGAAATAATGATTGGTACCCCGGCTATTCGCAATCTGATCCGGGAGGCAAAGATTGCGCAAATGTACTCGGCTATTCAAACAGGCCAGGGAGTTGGTATGCAAACATTGGATCAGAATCTGACAGATTTGGTCAAACGTAACGTCATCTCAGTTGCTGAGGCGAGAAGCAAGGCAATGAATAAAGACAATTTTCGGTAATGAGCTAAATTTGATCAAGATTTTAGAGGTGTGCGATGGATAAAGAACAAGCGAAAAATTTCATGCATGAGTTGCTGCGTTTGATGTTGAGCAAAAAAGCATCAGATTTGTTTATAACAGCCGGTTTTCCACCTGCGATGAAAATCGATGGAAAGATGACGCCCATGTCTCAGCAATCATTAACCGCGCAACATACTGAAATACTGGCCAGAGCGATTATGAATGAAAGTCAGTGCGCTGATTTTGAAAACAGCAAAGAAGCTAATTTTGCAATTAATCCAGCTGGTATTGGACGATTCCGCGTGAATGCGTTTGTTCAACAGCAGCGAGTGGGGATTGTTCTTCGTACTATCACGACCAAAATCCCAGAATTTGATGATTTGGGATTACCAAAAGTGCTTAAAGAAGTTGTGATGAGCAAGAGGGGATTGGTGATTTTTGTCGGCGGCACGGGCTCTGGGAAATCCACATCAATGGCAGCATTGATTGGTTATCGTAACAAGAATAGTTACGGTCATATTATTACGATTGAAGATCCAGTGGAATTCGTTCATGAGCACATCAACTGTGTAATTTCTCAGCGTGAAGTGGGTGTTGATACCGAATCGTGGGAAGCGGCCCTGAAAAATACCCTAAGGCAAGCACCAGATGTTATTTTGATTGGTGAAATTCGAGATCGAGAAACGATGGAGCATGCAATTGCATTTGCTGAAACAGGTCATCTTTGCATGGGCACCTTACATGCAAATAGCGCAAACCAAGCGCTTGACCGAATCATCAATTTCTTCCCAGAAGAACGAAGAACACAGTTATTGATGGATTTGTCATTGAATTTAAGAGCGTTGGTAGCGCAGCGATTGATTCCTGCTAAAGATAGCAAAGGACGTGTAGCAGCAATAGAGGTGCTATTGAATTCTCCGTTGATAGCGGATCTCATTTTCAAGGGGAATGTTCATGAAATGAAAGAAATCATGAAAAAATCACGTGAAATGGGTATGCAAACTTTCGATGCCGCCATATTTGAGTTGTATGAAGCGGGAAGAATCAGCTATGAAGATGCATTGAGAAATGCTGACTCAATGAATGAGCTTCGCCTGCAAATTAAAATCACCGGGGCGGAAGTCAAAAATACTGATTTTTCTTCAAATATAAAACACCTGTCCATCACGTAAGCGATTGTTGATGCACTATAGATCAACTGGTTGAGCATATTTTTTCCACTGATGACTTATTGCAGTTCATGGTGAATTCAATAAGCTGCATCTCATAATGAGTAATGCAAGAAATTACGTAAGTGCTATACGTTGACTCAATAAGTTAATTGGGCTACCATACGCGCACTTTTTAAGTGTCCAAAAATGCAGTCTTAAAGACTGTCCCAGCAGAAGAGATGATTAAGTAATGTGTCTTGGATAAAAAATAGGCCGCTATATGTGGTTCTGCAGTTACAATCTATTATCACAATCTTAATTGCTGGCGTTGTTATGGTATATCTCGACATAAATAGTGCTGTATCAGCACTATTCGGGGGGGCGGTCAGCGTAATTTCATCGACTGCCTTTGCAATAATTGTATCCAGCAAAATTGGATTTGCAGCCAGTGATACAATTCGCCTCGCGCTTCGAGCTGAGGCGATAAAAATAGTATTAACAATAAGCTTGTTATGGGCAGTATTCAAATTTTACGTCAATGTCAATGCTATAGTATTTATTGGAACATTTATTTTAATTGTTTTGATTCATAGTGTTGCGCTATTAGTGACAGACCATACAAACAAAAGATAATTTATATAAGTAATCGGAAAGCGAATGGCATCAGGAACAGAACTTACTCCAACATCCTATATTAATCATCATCTAACTTATTTAACAACACAAGTCGGCGAAGGTTCATTTTGGGTTTTGCACGTAGACACTTTAATAACGTCAGTAATTCTTGGTGTTATGAGTCTGGGATTTATTTGGCTCGTAGTGCGTAAAGCCACGCCGGGTGTGCCCTCCAAAAAGCAAGCTTTCGTAGAGCTTGCAGTTGAGTTCATCGACAATGAAGTGAAAAATACATTTCATGGCAATCGACATGTGTTAGTTGCACCAATGGCGCTAACGATATTCATGTGGGTGCTAATGATGAATGCAATGGATATTTTGCCCATTGATATCATGGCTTGGATACTTGAGCAGGGATTGGGTCTGCATACTTGGAAGATTGTGCCGACCACGGATGTAAATACGACGTTTGCTTTGGCGCTTTCTGTATGGTTCTTGATGCTTTTCTTTAATGTAAAGGTCAAAGGCATCAAAGGATGGATGCATGAGCTATTTTGTACGCCGTTTGGCAGCAATCCTTTGCTCTGGGTTTTAAATCTATTGTTTAATTTCATCGAATACGTATCCAAACCGTTGTCGCATTCATTGCGTCTATTTGGCAACATTTATGCAGGGGAAATCATTTTTCTGCTATTGGGTATGTGGGCGGCAACAGGTGTGTCGGGTACGATTTTTGGTTCTATTTTAGGCGCAGGTTGGGCGATATTCCATATATTGATTGTGACATTGCAGGCATTTATATTTATGATGCTGACGGTAGTCTATATGTCAATGGCTCATGAATCTCATTGAATTTTAAGGCTTATTTCGTTGTTTATTATTAATCTCACTAAAGGAAAATTATAATGGAGAATTTGCAGTTTTTAGCAATGATTCAAGCATATACCGGAATTGGTATCGGTTTGATGATCGGTCTGGGTGCGGCAGGGGCTTGTATCGGAGTGGGTGTGATGTGTAGTCGTTTTCTTGAAGGTGCGGCTCGTCAGCCTGAGATGATTCCGACTCTACAAGGTAAAGTCTTTCTTCTGCTTGGCTTGACTGATGCATCGTTCATTATTGCTGTAGGTTTGGCAATGCTGTTTGCTTTCAGTAATCCATTACTCGCAGTGATTCAGTAATAATGTTTTATTGCTGTTGTATAGATCAGATATTACAGGCTTGTCATGAATATTAACTTTACTTTAATTTCTCAGGCGATAGCCTTTTCGGTGTTTATTTGGTTCACGGTTAAGTTTGTGTGGCCGCCTTTGTTGAGAGCAATTGAGGAACGTCAAAAGACCATAGCTGATGGACTGGCTGCAGGTGAGCGGGGTCGTCATGAATTAGAGTTGGCTAGCCAACGATCATCCGATGTATTGAAAGAGGCAAAGCAGCGCGCATCTGAGATAATCCTTCAGGCAGAAAAGCGAGGAACAGAAATAATCGAAGAGGCAAAGAGAACAGCAAAAGAAGAGGGTGATCGAATAGTTGCCGGTGCGAAAGCTGATGTAGAGCATGAAATGTTCAGTGCTAAAGAAGTGTTGCGCCAGCATGCAGCTCAATTGGCGGTGGCAGGCGCTGCTAAGATTTTGCGTCGAGAAGTCGATGCGAAGGTCCATGCAGATATATTGGCCTCAATAGAGGAAGATTTGAAATAATGGCAGAAGCGATTACAGTTGCGAGACCGTATGCTGAGGCAGCGTATAAACATGCTGTCGCAAGTGGGGAATTGGATCAATGGTCGAAAATGTTGCAACTCGCTGCAATGATTGCTGAAGATAGTGAATTTAAGTTACTGATTGGCAATCCAGTAATTTCAGCGAAGCGATTAGAAGAAATATTTCTGGAAATTGGTAAAAGTAAATTTAATTCAGAAGCACGTAATCTGCTAGCCTTATTGGCAGTTAATAAACGTATGCAGGTATTGCCTCAGATCAGCCAGTTGTTTGAACAGTTGAAAGCGCAGCATGAAGGTGTGCTCGAAGCAAAAATAGTAAGTGCTTTTGCTTTAGAAGGAAGGCAGCTAAAAAAATTGATCGATGATCTAGAACAAAAATTTAAGCGCAAAATAGAGGCTCGGGTGAGTATAGATCCAGAGTTGATAGGCGGTGTGAAAGTTGAAATTGGTGATGAGATTCTTGATGCCTCGGTACGCGGTAAACTAGAAGCCATGGCCGTTGCCCTTAAAAGCTAGGAGTTAAATTATGCAGTTAAACCCATCCGAAATCAGTGAGCTGATTAAAAAAAGGATAGAAGGACTTGTTGATACGGCCGAAGTTCGCACACAAGGCACCATTGTTTCAGTAACTGATGGTATCGTGCGTATTCACGGTTTATCCGATGTGATGCAAGGGGAAATGCTTGAGTTTCCTGGAAATACGTATGGTTTGGCATTGAATCTTGAAAGAGATTCAGTCGGGGCTGTTATCATGGGCGCGTATGAGCATATCCGTGAGGGAGATACAGTCAAGTGTACTGGACGTATTCTTGAAGTACCCGTTGGAGAAGGGTTATTGGGTCGAGTGGTCAATTCGCTAGGCCAGCCCATTGATGGGAAAGGACCGATTAGCGCAGCAAAATCTGAGCCCATAGAAAAGATTGCCCCGGGTGTTATTTGGCGGCAATCTGTCGATCAGCCAGTTCAAACTGGACTTAAATCTGTAGATTCGATGGTTCCAATTGGACGTGGCCAGCGAGAATTGATCATCGGTGATCGTCAAACTGGAAAAACGGCCGTGGCTATTGATGCGATTCTTAATCAGAAAGGGCAAAACATGCTCTGCATCTATGTTGCCGTCGGACAGAAGGCTTCATCGATTGCCAATGTGGTGCGTAAGCTTGAAGAGCATGGTGCGATGGAATATACCATTGTCGTAGCGGCAACAGCATCAGAGTCCGCTGCTATGCAGTTTATTGCCCCGTATTCAGGTTGTACAATGGGTGAGTATTTTCGTGATAAAGGTCAGGATGCATTAATTGTATATGATGATTTGACCAAGCAGGCATGGGCATATAGACAGATTTCTTTGTTATTGCGACGTCCTCCAGGTCGAGAAGCTTATCCAGGGGATGTTTTTTACCTTCATTCGCGTTTGTTAGAGAGAGCTGCACGGGTGAGCGCCGCGTATGTTGAAAAAGCGACCAACGGTGCAGTAAAAGGAAAAACCGGATCATTGACAGCTTTGCCAATTATTGAAACTCAAGCCGGTGACGTTACGGCTTTCGTTCCAACAAATGTGATTTCAATTACAGATGGACAAATATTTTTAGAGACAGATTTATTTAATGCGGGCATTAGGCCTGCGATCAATGCTGGTGTTTCTGTCTCACGTGTGGGCGGGGCTGCACAAACCAAAGTAATTAAGAAATTGGGCGGTGGCATTCGCTTGGCATTAGCTCAGTATCGTGAGTTGGCCGCATTTGCACAATTTGCATCTGATTTGGATGAGGCTACTCGTAAGCAGCTCGAACGCGGAAAGATGGCAACTGAATTAATGAAACAATCTCAGTATGCGACACTAAGCGTTTCGGAGATGGCACTTACGTTATTTGCTATCAATAACGGATATTTTGATGATGTAGAGGTAAATCGGGCATTGGCGTTTGAAGCAGCGTTAAAAAGTTATATTCGTAGTCAACATGGCGCTATTTTGGAAAAAATCGAAAAAAGCAAAGAGCTTGATGCTGACACAGAAAAAGAATTAACGGCTGCAATTCAAGAATTCAAGCAAAACGGAACATACTAAGCAAATGGCTGGCAGTAGAGAAATCCGAAACAAAATCAAAAGCGTCAAGAATACGCAAAAGATAACGCGCGCAATGGAGATGGTTGCGGCATCGAAAATGCGTAAGGCTCAAGATCGCATGAAAAAAGCTAGACCTTATGGGGAAAAAATACGCAATGTAGCTGCTCATATGAGTCGAGCAAATACTGAGTATCGACACCCATTTTTGGTTGAGCGTGATACCGTTAAACGTGTCGGAATTATTATTGTCACGTCTGATAAAGGTCTATGCGGTGGATTAAATACCAATGTGCTGCGGAAAGCTGTCACTCAGATGAAGAAATGGCAGTCAGAAGGCGAGCAAATAGAAGTATGCTGCATCGGTAATAAAGGCTTGGGTTTTATGAGTCGAATCGGTGCTAAAGTCATTTCGCAAGTAATAGCGCTCGGTGATACGCCAGATATGACTAGATTGATAGGTGCAGTAAAAGTGATATTGGATGGTTATACGAAAGATCAGTTCGATCGTGTATATGTTTTTTATAACCGTTTTATCAATACCATGAAACAAGAGCCAGTGATGGAGCAATTGCTTCCCTTGACTGACGAGCGTATGCATAGTGATGAGTCTAGCAATAATAAGCCTAAAACTACCTGGGATTACATATACGAACCAGAAGCACAACCAGTCATAGATGATGTTATGGTGCGATACGTTGAGGCACTTATATATCAAGCAGTTACTGAAAATATGGCTTCTGAGCAATCTGCACGTATGGTAGCTATGAAAGCGGCATCAGACAACGCCGGAAGCGTTATTGATGAATTAACATTGATTTACAATAAATCTCGACAGGCCGCAATTACCAAAGAATTGTCCGAAATTGTCGGTGGGGCTGCAGCTGTATAAAATTTTTTGTATATAAGTTTAGGGAACAACGATGAGTCAAGGAAAAATTGTTCAGTGTATTGGGGCTGTTATTGACGTGGAGTTTGCGCGTGAATCTCTTCCCAAAGTATATGATGCATTAACTATGGAAGGATCAGAGTTAACACTGGAAGTGCAGCAACAGCTGGGTGATGGCGTGGTACGAACCATCGCATTAGGGTCTTCGGATGGATTACGTCGAGGAATGATTGTTACAAATACAGGCAAACAGATTTCAGTGCCTGTAGGAACGAAGACGCTAGGAAGGATAATGGATGTTTTGGGTCGTCCGATCGATGAAATGGGTGACATTGGTGCAGAACGGCAAATGTCGATTCATCGCGAAGCACCAGCCTTCGATGAATTATCTGCTTCAACTGAGTTGCTTGAAACTGGAATTAAAGTGATCGATTTGATATGTCCATTTGCAAAGGGCGGAAAAGTCGGATTATTCGGTGGTGCAGGCGTGGGTAAAACTGTGAATATGATGGAATTAATCCGTAATATCGCAATCGAGCACAGTGGTTATTCCGTGTTTGCAGGTGTGGGAGAACGTACTCGTGAAGGCAATGATTTTTATCATGAGATGAAAGACTCCAAAGTTCTTGATAAGGTTGCTCTTGTGTATGGTCAAATGAATGAACCTCCAGGGAACCGTTTGCGAGTTGCACTTACTGGATTGACAATGGCTGAATCATTCAGGGATGAAGGACGTGATGTATTATTCTTTGTCGATAATATTTATCGCTATACATTGGCGGGGACTGAAGTATCAGCATTGCTGGGAAGAATGCCATCTGCCGTGGGTTATCAACCAACCCTAGCAGAAGAAATGGGAAGATTGCAAGAACGAATTACATCTACCAAAACAGGCTCGATTACGTCGATTCAAGCTGTCTATGTTCCGGCTGATGATTTGACTGATCCATCGCCAGCTACCACATTTGGACATTTGGATGCCACGGTCGTATTGTCACGGGATATTGCCTCATTAGGAATCTATCCAGCAGTTGATCCACTAGATTCAACATCCCGTCAACTGGATCCACAAGTTGTAGGTGAAGAACATTACAATACCGCGCGGGCTGTTCAACAAACACTACAACGTTATAAAGAACTCAGGGATATTATCGCTATTTTGGGAATGGATGAGCTTTCTCCCGAAGATAAACTGGTCGTAAGTAGAGCTCGTAAAATTCAAAGATTCTTATCTCAACCTTTTAACGTGGCCGAAGTATTTACCGGTTCTCCTGGAAAGTACGTTTCTCTTAAAGATACTATCAAAGGCTTTAAAGGTATCGTAGAGGGTGAATATGATGAATTACCGGAACAAGCATTCTACATGGTAGGCAGTATCGAAGAAGCTGTTGAAAAATCTAAAACACTTCAATAATCAGAGGAATACTTGTGATGGGCACCATTTTTCATCTTGATATAGTAAGTGCTGAAGAGTCCATTTATTCTGGCCCGGTAGAATTTCTTGTTGCTCCAGCACAAATGGGAGAAGTAGGCATATATCCCAGGCATACGCCTATGCTGACAAGAATTAAGTCTGGAATGGTGCGTATTAAAGCACAATTGAAAGAAGAAGAATTAATTTATGTTTCAGGTGGAATGCTAGAAGTTCAACCCGATGTAGTTACAATTCTGGCTGATACAGCGGTACGGAGTCATGATCTCGATGAAGCAAAGGCAATAGAAGCAAAACGAGCAGCTGAAGAAGCAATGCAAAACCGTGAGTCTGAGTTGGATTACGCTAAGGCCCAAGCTGAATTGATTGAAGCCATGGCACAGCTTGCAGCGATTGATAAGCTGCGGAAACGCGGGCATTAATTGCTTTGCAATTTGAAAGGCGACATATGTCGCCTTTTTTCATTTATACAAAATGCTAATTAAATTCTTTTATAAATAACGAATGACAGTTAGCGAAGCAAAATCAGATACAACACGACTTATCGTCAATGCAAAGCATTTTGCAACAGATTTAAATGTAGCATGATCGCATGCGATAACATTTCAGAGTTTCATTTCTTTTCAACGAAAATCCCTTGATTGATCTTGTTAAAAATCCATGAACGGATTTTTGAGATATATGTAGGGCAAAATGAATAGAATTAACTGTATCATAATAACCAGCTGATTATTTGGACATCTATTAAAAGGAGGCTGCCATTGTGTCAACGTTGAATGTCATCATACTTGCCGCAGGGATGGGGAAACGCATGCAATCATCACAACCCAAAGTGTTGCATGCTTTGGCAGGCATACCTTTACTTTCACATGTCATTAGAACTGCTCGTTCGCTATTTCCCAAAAAGATATGCATAGTAATAGGTCATGGTGGTGAAAAAATAAAGCAGGCAATCGCTGGAGATGATTTGATTTGGGTGATGCAGGAGCAACAACTCGGTACGGGCCACGCAGTAATGCAGGCGCAACCCCATCTCGATACAGTAGGTCTGACGCTCATATTGTATGGTGATGTTCCTCTAGTTAATGCGGATACTCTTAAAAATTTGATCAATATTTCAAGCCAAGAACATTGTGCTCTGCTTACAGCAACGATGGAAGATCCAAGTGGATATGGTCGAATTTTGCGAAACTCTGATACAAACGCGATAGTAAGGATCATTGAACAGAAAGATGCTAATGACGAGCAAAGCAGAATATGTGAAATTAACACAGGAATTATGGCGATTCCGAATCGTCATTTACATTCGTGGTTATCAAAAATTGATAACCAAAATGCCCAGAAAGAGTATTATTT
>WBZQ01002898.1_pt1 | contig 10793 bp, 4 predicted proteins | sample 5204251 | NCBI WGS metagenome assembly WBZQ01 (sample SAMN12412402, study PRJNA552823) | activated sludge metagenome | isolation source: activated sludge from nitrification reactor of wastewater treatment plant... | place: USA: Virginia | collected 2017-09 | reverse complement strand
GTCGATTTGGCGATTCGGCTGGGCGTTGATCCAAAGCGATCTGACCAGATGGTTCGCGGCACCACCGCGCTCCCTCACGGCACCGGTAAGCAGCTTCGTGTGCTGGTGTTCGCCAAGGGCGAAAAGGAGCAAGAGGCGAAGCAGGCTGGAGCCGACTACGTAGGCGCTGATGATTTGATGGAGAAAATCAAGGGCGGGTGGATGGAGTTTGATTGTGCGATCTCGACCCCCGATTTGATGGCGTCTGTCGGTAAGCTCGGTAAGGTGCTTGGTCCGCGAGGTCTGATGCCAAATCCGAAGACCGGAACGGTGACTTTTGAGGTTGGCAAGGCCGTCAACGAAATCCGCAAAGGTCGCGTCGAATTCAAGGTGGAGAAGGCGGGTATCGTCCAGGTTCCGGTTGGCAAGGTGTCTTTTGATGTGCAGAAGTTGTGTGACAACGCCCAGGCCGTGTTGGAGTCGGTGGTCAAGGCAAAGCCATCGTCCTGCAAGGGGCGATATCTCAAGAGCGTGACGATGTCGAGCACGATGGGGCCTGGTGTGAAGCTGGATCCTGTGGCGCTCTCGAAGTTGTGGGGGTGAGAACGGATAGGTTCTCAATAAGGGGAATGGCATGAAGAAAGAAGAGAAGGCAACAGCGATCGCGGAGTTGACGGAGAAGTTCGGTCGCGCACGCTTGGCTATCCTCACGGAATGTGCCGGGATGCCCGTCAATCAGATGACCGAATTGCGTAGGCAGTTGCGTGGTGCCAAGGCGGAGTACTGTGTCGTCAAGAACACCCTGGCTATTCGCGCCTCGGCGGGGACGACTCTGGCGGACGCCAAAGAGCATTTCAAGGGACCCACCGGGCTGGTGATCGGATATGACGATCCGGTTCTTCCAGCGAAGATTTTGCGCGATTTCATTCAGGCCGAAAAACGCTCCGAGAAAATGAAGGTCACGGTCGGAGTGTTAGAGGGCAAGTTGGTGCAGGCTGCCGATCTTACGGCGATTGCCCAATTGCCGAAGAAGGAAGTGCTGATCGCCATGTTGTTGTCGGCCATGCAGGGCCCGATACGTGGTGTGGTCTATGCGTTGAGCGGAGTCTTGAGCAAGTTTGTGCGAGTCATTGCAGCCATTCAGGATAAAAAGAAAGGGGAGGGCGACATGTCAGCAGCAGGAACCAAATTGTCACAAGATGAATTGATCAAGGCGATCGAGGGCATGAGCGTGTTGGAGTTGGCGGAGTTGGTGAAGGGGCTGGAGTCCCGCTTCGGTGTGACGGCGGCGGCGCCTGTGGCTGTTGCGGCCGTGGGTGGCGGTGGTGCGGCGGCGGCTCCAGCTGAAGAGAAGACGTCTTTCGACGTGATTCTGGCGAGCGCCCCTGCTGATAAGAAGATTCAGGTGATCAAGGTGGTGCGTGAGCTCACCAGCCTCGGTCTCAAGGAAGCGAAGGACCTGGTCGAAGGTGCACCAAAGCCCATCAAGGCGGGCGCGACCAAGGAAGAAGCCGACACGATGAAGAAGAAGCTCGAAGAGAGCGGAGCCAAAGTCGAGATCAAGTAGTCGTGTGTGTGTCTGCGGTGTGAGTTGTTCGTCGGGATGGCGCGGGGCGTTCATCTCCTTATGAGCTTGGAGGGCTAACGAATGTCGGAATCGACTCTTTCGGAGTTTGTCGAACGTAAGGATTTCTCTCGGATTCGTACGAGTATCGATATTCCCGATCTCATCGAAATCCAGAAGCGGTCCTACGAAGAGTTTCTCCAGATGGAAGTCGAACCTGATCGTCGAAAAGACCAAGGGTTGCAGGCGGCGTTAGCGAGCGTGTTCCCCATCACCGATTACAACAATACGGCGGCGTTGGAGTTTTCCAACTATTCATTGGGAACTCCAAAGTACGATGAGCGGGAATGTCTTGAGCAGGGAATGACCTTTGCTGTTCCCTTGAAACTGCGTGTGCGGCTCATTGTGTTCGATAAAGAAGACAAGGGCCCCAAAAAGAAGGTGTTGGACGTTCGAGAGCAGGAGGTCTATGTCGGCGAATTGCCGCTCATGACTGAGCGCGGAACGTTTCTCATTAACGGGACCGAGCGGGTGGTGGTCAGTCAGTTGCACCGCTCGCCGGGCGCGTCCTTCACGCATGACAAGGGACGTACGCATGCCAGCGGCAAGGTCTTGTATTCTGCTCGGATTATTCCGTATCGCGGATCCTGGCTCGATTTTGAGTTCGACGCGCGAGACATCTTGTACGTGCGCATCGACCGCCGCCGTAAGATGCCGGCGACCATTCTCCTGAAGGCGTTCGGATACAGCACCGACGACTTGTTGCGGATGTATTATCCGGTTGAGGAGATTCGTGTCTCCAAGGGTAAGCTGTATCGCAAGCTCGATCCGGAAATCCATCACGGCCTGAAGTGCTCGACGGAAGTGACGGAGAAGGGTGGCAAGGACCCGTTAGTTCGCGAGGGCGCCAAGCTGACGAAGGTGTTGATCGCGAAGCTCAAGGCTGCCGGGATCAAGGAGATTCCCGTGACGCCCGCCGAATTAGTCGGGCGCGCGGTGTTGACAGACCTGGTGGATGGTAGCACCAAGCAATCGCTGGCTGAGAAGAATCAGCGTCTCACCGAAGAGATCCTCGAAAAAATCCTCGATAGCGATATCGAAGAGTTCAAGGTGGTGTATCTGGACACGACCAATGCCACGTTGGTCATTCTTGATACGCTCGACATGGAGCGCACCGGTTCTAAGGAAGAAGCGATGGTTGAAATCTATCGCCGCCTTCGTCCGGGTGAGACGCCTTCGGTGGAAACGGCCCGTGCCTTGTTCGATAACCTGTTCTTAAGTCCCAAGCGGTATGATCTGTCGCCTGTTGGACGGTTGAAGCTCAATAAAAAGCTGGGCCTCGATTTCGCCCTGGAGCAGCGGACCCTGACAGCGCAAGACATCGTTGAAGTGGTGCGCTACCTGGTCAATTTGAAAATCGGCCGTGGTGAAATCGACGACATCGACCACTTGGGCAATCGCCGTGTGCGATCCGTGGGCGAATTGCTGGAAAACCAGTTCCGCCTCGGGCTTGTCCGCATGGAGCGCAGCATTAAAGAGCGGATGAATCTCCTGGATATGGAGACGGTATTGCCCCACGACTTGATTAATGCCAAGCCTGTTGTCGCGGCGGTGAAAGAGTTTTTCAGCAGCAGTCAATTGTCCCAGTTCATGGATCAAACGAATCCCCTCGCTGAAATCACCCATAAGCGCCGTCTGTCGGCCCTGGGGCCCGGTGGATTGACCCGTGAGCGAGCAGGATTTGAAGTCCGGGACGTGCATCCTTCCCACTATAGCCGTATTTGTCCGATTGAAACCCCGGAAGGTCCGAACATCGGCTTGATTACTTCCCTGGCGACCTATGCGCGCATCAATGAATTTGGATTCATTGAGGCACCATATCGGAAGGTTGTGAAGGGGCGTGTGAGCGATGAGCTGGAGTATCTCTCGGCCATCGAAGGGGATAAGTACATTATCGCTCAGGCCAACTCCAAGTTAGACACGTCCGGTCGCCTCGTTTCCGAGACGGTATCGGCGCGGTCGGCGGGAGATTTCATTACGGCGACTCCCGACAAGATTGAGTACATGGACGTGTCTCCCAAGCAGGTCGTCAGCGTGGCGACGGCGTTGGTTCCGTTCCTCGAGCACGATGACGCGAACCGTGCCTTGATGGGATCGAACATGCAGCGGCAGGCAGTCCCCTTGCTCAAGGCAGAATCTCCCCTGGTTGGAACCGGCATGGAGGCCGTGGTCGCGCGGGATTCCGGTTACGTCGTACAAGCCAAGCGCGAAGGGGTAGTGGAAAGCGTTGATGCAACTCGTATCGTCGTCAGGGCAGATGCGAAGGAGGGCCGTAAGCGTAACGATTCTGGACTCGACGTGTATGAGATGATCAAGTTTCAACGGTCGAACCAGAATACCTGTATTACTCAGACCCCCGTGGTCCGAGTCGGTGAGCCGGTGAAGCGCGGGCAAGTACTGGCGGACGGTCCCGCCATCGACCATGGAGAGTTGGCGCTGGGCAAAAATGTGCTCGTCGCCTTCATGCCGTGGGGGGGCTACAACTTCGAAGACGCGATTCTATTGAGTGAGAAGTTGGTGCGAGAGGATGCGTTCACCTCAATTCACATCGAAGAGTTCGAGGTAGAGGCTCGCGACACCAAGTTGGGCAAGGAAGACATTACGCGCGATATTCCGAATGTCGGTGAAGAGGCGCTGCGCGATCTTGATGAAAGCGGAATTATCCGGATCGGTGCCGAAGTGAAGCCCGGCGACATCCTTGTGGGAAAGGTCACGCCCAAGGGTGAGACCCAGCTCACTCCTGAAGAGAAGTTGCTGCGCGCAATTTTCGGCGAAAAAGCCGGAGATGTGAAGGACACGTCGCTGACGGTTCCTCCCGGTGTCGAAGGCATTGTGGTCGATGTGAAGATCTTCTCCCGAAAGGGGCTGGACAAGGACGAGCGCTCGAAGAGCATCGAGAGCGAAGATCATATGAAGCTGCAGCGCGACCACCAGGAAGAGCTGCGCATCATTGAAGACGAGAAGACAAAGAAAGTCCGCAAGCTCCTGCTTGGGAAAGTCGTCGGTCGCGATCTGATGGATCCTGAGACCGGGGACGTCATCCTGAAGAAGAAGGGCAAGCTTACCGCTGAAATTCTGAAGCGCCTGCCTGACGACATGGTGCGCCATATCATCCTCAGTGATCCGGATGAGCAGAAGGAGCTTGAGGATGTGGAGCGACGTGCCAAGGAGCAGATTGAAATTCTGCAAACCTTGTACGATGAGAAGGTCGGTCGTCTCAGAAGGGGCGATGAGCTACCCCCGGGAGTCATCAAGCTGGTCAAGGTCTACATCGCGATGAAGCGAAAGATCCAGGTTGGCGACAAGATGGCCGGTCGTCATGGAAACAAAGGCGTCGTTTCGCGCGTACTGCCGGAAGAGGATATGCCCTATTTGCCGGACGGGACGCCGGTCGAAATTGTGCTCAATCCGTTGGGTGTGCCGTCGCGTATGAACGTCGGACAAATTTTGGAGACTCACTTGGGGTGGGCAGCTCGCGCGTTGGGAATCAAGGTTGCGAGTCCCGTGTTTGACGGAGCGTCCGAAAAAGAGATCAAGGAACTCCTCAAGAAAGGGAAATTATCCCCCAGTGGGCAGACGGTGTTGATGGACGGGAGGACTGGTGAGTCTTTCAGTAGCCCCGTCACCGTGGGATATATGTACGTGCTGAAGCTCCACCATCTGGTGGATGATAAAATCCATGCCCGTTCCATCGGGCCGTACTCGTTGGTCACTCAACAGCCGCTGGGAGGAAAGGCGCAGTTTGGTGGTCAGCGATTGGGAGAGATGGAAGTCTGGGCGCTGCAAGCCTACGGTGCTGCCTCCATTCTTCAGGAATTCCTGACGGTGAAGTCCGATGACGTGCCCGGTCGATCGCGCATGTATGAGGCGGTCGTCAAGGGGGAGCCGTTCTTGGAGCCTGGATTGCCGGAATCGTTCAATGTGTTGGTCAAAGAGCTGCAAAGTCTTGGGCTCGATGTAGAGCTGGTCAAATCGAAGGACTGATTCTAGTGCTGAGTTTTGCGAGCAGACAAATCGGATAGCTCACCACTCAGAACTGCGCTCAGGCGACCGTTAAGGAGGGATCAACCTTGGAAGGTGTATACACATTATTCGAAAAACCGCGGGACTCGGTGTCGTTCGACTCGATGCGGATTCGTATCGCGTCGCCCGAAAAGATTCGGTCGTGGTCATACGGCGAAGTCAAAAAGCCGGAAACGATCAACTATCGGTCGTTTAAGCCTGAAAAAGATGGGTTGTTCTGCGCCAAGATTTTTGGCCCAATCAAGGACTGGGAATGTAATTGCGGTAAATATAAACGCATGAAGCATCGCGGCATTGTCTGCGATAAGTGCGGTGTCGAGGTCATTCAGTCGAAAGTGCGCCGTGAGCGCATGGGCCACATCGAGTTGGCTGCCCCGGTCGCGCACATCTGGTTTCTGAAAGGTGTGCCCAGCCGGATTGGTACGCTGTTAGACATGAGCCTCAAGCAACTCGAAAAGATTCTCTATTTCGAGAGCTACGTGATGGTGGATCCTGGCTCCACGAGCATGAGTGAGCAGGAGCTGGTGTCTGAAGAGCAGCTTCGCTCGTTGCAATCCGAATATGGGAGTGGCGCCTTCAAGGTGGGGATCGGCGCCGAAGCGATTCGTGAATTGCTGCGGAAAGTGGATATCAATACGCAGTGGGACGAATTGCATGTGAAGGCGAAGGCCTCGGCCTCTGCGGCCTTGAAGAAGAAGTATGCGAAGCGGCTGAAGGTCCTGGAAGCGTTCCGCCGCTCGGGTAATAAGCCCGAGTGGATGATTATGGATGTCATCCCTGTGTTGCCGCCGGAATTGCGCCCGTTGGTGCCGCTGGATGGCGGTCGGTTTGCCACGTCGGATCTCAACGACCTGTATCGGCGCGTGATCAACCGGAACAACCGCTTGAAGCGGTTGATCGAGTTGAAGGCGCCCGGTGTCATCATCCGTAACGAGATGCGCATGCTGCAGGAGGCAGTTGATGCGCTGTTTGATAACGGCCGTCGCGGCCGTGCGATTCGTGGGCCAAACAAGCGACCGCTGAAGTCCTTGAGCGATATGTTGAAGGGCAAGCAGGGACGCTTCCGGCAGAACTTGCTCGGAAAGCGTGTCGATTATTCAGGTCGAACGGTTATCGTCGTCGGTCCGGAGTTGCGCCTGCATCAATGTGGGCTGCCTAAGAAAATGGCCTTGGAGTTGTTCAAGCCATTTATCTTCCACAAGCTCGAAGAACGTGGTGCGGCAACGACGATCAAAAGTGCGAAACGCTTGGTCGAAAAGGAGCGTCCAGAGGTGTGGGATGTCCTCGACGAAGTCATTCGCGAACATCCTGTTCTGCTGAATCGCGCCCCGACGCTTCACAGACTTGGTATTCAGGCTTTCGATCCCGTTTTGGTCGAAGGTAAGGCCATCCGTCTGCACCCGCTCGTGTGCGCCGCGTTCAACGCCGACTTTGACGGAGACCAGATGGCGGTGCACGTTCCCCTGTCCGTCGAGGCACAGGTTGAAGCTCGCGTGCTCATGATGTCCATCAATAACATCCTGTCTCCTGCCAACGGAAAGCCGATTGCGGTGCCGTCTCAGGATATGGTGCTCGGGTGTTACTGGTTGACGAAGGAGCGGGTCGGGGCGAAAGGCGAAGGCAAGTTGTTCGGCTCCCCCGAGGAGGCGCGAATTGCCTACGATGCAGGCGCATTGGACGAACACGCTCGGATCAAGGTCCGGTGCAACGGCACGCTGGTACAGACGACGGCGGGACGGGTGATTCTGTCCGAAATTCTGCCTCCGATGATGCCGTTTGCTGACGCCAATAAATTGATGACCAAAAAGGAAATGTCAAAGCTCATCGATGCCGTGTACCGGCAGGCTGGCCATCGGGAGACGGTGACATTCCTCGATAAGATCAAGGACCTTGGCTTCCATTATGCGACCAGGGCCGGCATGTCGATCTGTATCGACAACATGCATATCCCATCCAGAAAGGAAGATCTGATTGGGAAGGCCCAGCATGAAGTCAATGAAATCGAAAAGCAGTACTCCGAAGGCTTGATCACCAATGGTGAGCGATACAACAAGGTCATCGACATTTGGGCCCATGTGACGGAGCAGGTCGCCAATGAAATGATGAAGGAGTTGGGGGCCGGGGGTGATCCCGCCAAGGCTGAATCGTTCAACCCCATTTTCATGATGGCCGACTCCGGTGCCCGAGGCAGTTCGCAGCAGATTCGTCAGCTGGGCGGTATGCGTGGACTGATGGCCAAGCCGTCCGGTGAAATCATCGAAACGCCCATCACGGCTAATTTCCGGGAAGGGTTGACGGTGTTGCAGTATTTCATCTCGACGCACGGTGCACGAAAAGGTTTGGCGGACACCGCGTTGAAGACCGCAAATTCCGGATATTTGACACGCCGTCTCGTCGACATTGCTCAGGATGTCATTGTGACGGAGGAGGATTGCGGGACCACCGACGGGATTCTCGTCAGTGCCCTGTTGGAAGGCGGAGAAATCATTCAGACCTTGGAGGAGCGTCTGTTGGGACGTCTCGCCGGGGAAGACATCCGTGACCCGGTCACTGGAGAAATTATCGTTTCCTTTAATGAGGAAATTGACGAGGAGCAAGCCAAGGCTGTCGTGGAGGCAGGTGTCGATCGGGTAAAGATCCGATCGGTGTTGACCTGTCAGTCTGCACGCGGCGTCTGCCGGCTGTGTTACGGGCGCGATCTGTCTCGCGGACGTTTGGTCGAGAAGGGGGAGCCGGTTGGCGTCATTGCGGCGCAATCAATCGGTGAACCGGGTACACAGCTGACGATGCGTACATTCCACATCGGTGGTACGGCCAGCAAGGTCGTCGAGCAGACCGTCCTGGAAGCCAAGCATGCCGGGCATTTGAAATATATGAGCTTGGACGCCAAGAAAAATGCTGATGTGCACAATGCCGGGATCGCCGTTCGCAATAAAGAGGGCGAATGGGTTGTCATGAACCGCAACGCCAAAATTGCGATTGTCGATGACAGTGGGCGTGAACGTGAAAAGTATCCGGTTGTCTACGGCGCCAAGATCAAGTTGAAGGACGGAGATCGTGTTGAGGTTGGACAGAAACTCGTGGAGTGGGATCCCTACTCGTTGACCATCCTCACGGAGACCGGCGGAAAGGTTGCCTATGGCGACATTCTCGAAGGTGTCACGATGAAGGAAGAGTTTGACGAAGTGACGGGTCTCTCCAGAAAGGTCATTATCGAGCAGAGCGGCGCGACATTGCGCCCTCGCGTTTCGATTAAGGACGACAGCGGTAAGACTGCGAAAGTTTCCGGTGCCGGTGCACCCGTGGCCCGCTATCTCTTGCCGGTTGGTGCGCACATTTTCGTCGAAAAGGGAGCCATGGTGCATCCCGGCGATGTGTTGGCTAAGATTCCGCGTGAAACGACCAAGACCAAGGACATTACCGGCGGCCTTCCGCGTGTCGCCGAACTCTTTGAGGCCCGCAAGCCAAAAGAGCAGGCCGTGATCAGTGAGATCGACGGTGAAGTCTCCTATGGCGGCTTTGTGAAGGGTATGCGGAAGGTGTTAGTCGATAATAAGATGGGCGACATCAAGGAGTACTTCATTCCCAAGGGGAAACACGTCAACGTGCACGAAGGTGACTGGGTGCGCGCTGGTGAGCCGCTCATGGATGGGTCGGCCAATCCCCACGACATCCTGGATGTGTTGGGTCCGAAGGAGTTGCAGAAGTATCTGGTCGACGAAGTGCAAGACGTCTACCGTTTGCAGGGCGTGTCCATTAACGACAAGCACATTGAGATCATCGTCCGGCAAATGCTCCGGAAGGTCCGCATTGAAGATCCCGGAGACACGTCGTTCCTGCCTGGCAGCCAGGTCAGCAAGGGAATGTTTGATGTGGAGAACCAGCGGGTTCTGGAGAAGGATGGCAAGCCGGCGCTCGGAAAGCCAGTGTTGCTGGGTATTACCAAGGCAGCGCTGACGACCGATAGCTTCATCTCTGCGGCGTCATTCCAGGAGACGACTCGCGTGCTGACGGAAGCCGCCATTAATGGGCGAGAAGATAACTTGCTCGGACTGAAGGAAAATGTGATCGTTGGACGCCTTATTCCTGCGGGCAGTGGATTTGAGGAATATCGAGAAACATTCGTCGCCAGCGCGAAGGCGCCTGGTGAGTTGGTAGGGACTGTGCCGCATCCAGTCGGAGTTGGTGAAGCGCCAACGCACGCGCCTGGTGCCGAAGCACAAAATAATCCGTAAGATAATCGAGATGGTTCTTGACAGAAGTGCCCCACATCTCTATAATCCGACGGCTTCGCTCAGGGGGCTTTTGAGTAACTGTCTGATTTTCAAGAAAGAGTAGAGTGCATGCCTACGATCAATCAGCTCGTGCGAAAAGGTCGGACTCTCGTTAAGTCGAAGACGAAAAGTCCGGCATTAAAGCGTTGTCCTCAGAAGCGCGGGGTTTGTCTCCGTGTCTACACCACTACGCCTAAGAAGCCGAACTCAGCTCTTCGTAAGGTTGCCCGTGTTCGCTTGACGAATGGTATGGAGGTCACGACCTACATCCCTGGTGTGGGGCATAATCTTCAGGAGCACTCCATTGTCCTGGTTAGGGGTGGTCGTGTAAAGGACTTGCCTGGTGTGCGGTATCACATCGTGCGCGGTTCGTTGGATGCGGTGGGTGTCGCGGATCGTAAGCAGGCCCGTTCGAAGTATGGGGCGAAGCGTCCCAAGTAGTAGCGTATTGTGTCGTCGCGCCTCGATGTGCGGCGAAAACCGATTTCATTTATAGGGTAACGATGCCACGCGGACAATTTTTTGGTCATCGAGAAGCACAGCCGGATTCGAAGTATCGCGACAAGCTCGTCGGGAAGTTTTTGAACGTCCTGATGGGTGGCGGGAAAAAGAGTACTGCTGAGCGTGTGTGTTATGGGGCCTTTGATTTGATTCAGGAGAAGACGAACGGCGGCGATCCGATGAAGATCTTCAAGGCGGCTGTCGATAATGTGAAGCCTGTCGTTGAGGTGAAGTCGCGTCGGGTTGGTGGTGCTTCGTATCAGGTCCCTGTTGAGATTAGGCCCTCTCGTCGTGTCTCGTTGGCGTTGCGCTGGATTACTGAGTACTCCCGTTCGCGAGGCGGGAAGAGTATGCAGGACAGGCTTGCCGCTGAATTGCTGGATGCTTCGAAT
>WBZQ01002894.1_pt1 | contig 10799 bp, 12 predicted proteins | sample 5204251 | NCBI WGS metagenome assembly WBZQ01 (sample SAMN12412402, study PRJNA552823) | activated sludge metagenome | isolation source: activated sludge from nitrification reactor of wastewater treatment plant... | place: USA: Virginia | collected 2017-09 | reverse complement strand
CGACAACCTCAACATCATGAGCATGATCGGCCTGATCATGCTGATGGGGCTCGTGACCAAGAATGCGATCCTGCTGGTCGACTTCGCGAACCATGCGCGGCGCGAGGGTCTGGGACGCGACGAAGCCCTGATCCGCGCCGGCAGCACGCGTCTGCGGCCGATCGTGATGACGACGCTGGCCATGATCTTCGGCATGCTGCCGTTGGCCTTCGCCATCGGCGCAGGGGCGGAGATGCGCGCTCCGATGGCGCGCGCCGTCATCGGCGGGCTGATCACCTCCACGCTGCTGACGCTGATCGTCGTCCCCGTGGTCTACACCTACCTCGACGGCCTGCGGCCGAGTGCCGTGCGCGACCTGTTCCGTCGGCGCAAGCCGGCCACGGACGGGGCCACGGACGACGCCGTGGCACCCGCGACGGCGCGCATCGCGACCGTCGTCGAGTAGCGCCCCCCCGACGCTCGCCACGAGCCGGAAATGAACCGGCCGTGGCGAGCGCATGCGTGCGCTGTGTCATGGCGAGAAGCTACGTGAAATCAGCCTGTTAGATCGATAGCGCGCGCGACTTGACCTGGAAATGAGTCGTCCGCGACAATGGACACGATGGCCATCCGCTACGCCACGCCAGGCTCGTTCCTGAGCTACGACGGCGCCGCGATCGCGGGCGTCTTCGCGGAAGCCAAGGCGGCGGTCCTGGCCTTGCGGACGATGCCGTATCAGCGCGCCTGGGTCGACGCGTTGCAACGCGTCGAGCTGAAGATGGAGGTAGCGGGCACGTCGCGCATCGAGGGCGCCGAGTTCACCGAGCGCGAGTTGCAAGCGGTGCTCGACGAGAGCGCGGAACAGATCCACACTCGCTCGCAGCGTCAGGCGCTGGCCGCGAAGCGGACCTACGAGTGGCTGGCCGGCGTGCCCAGCGACCGGCCGGTCTCGGTCGAGCTGATCTGCGAAATCCACGCGCGGCTCGTCACTGGAGCCGACGACGACCACTGTCCTCCGGGCGTGCCGCGCACGGCCGACCAGAACGTCGTCTTCGGCACGCCGCCCCATCGCGGCGTCGAGGGCAGCGACGACTGCCGGCGTGGCCTGCAGTCGCTGGCACACGCGCTCCAGGGCGAGTTTCGGGGACACGAACCGCTCGTCCAGGCACTCGCCGCGCACTACCACTTCGCGGCCATGCATCCCTTCCTGGACGGCAACGGACGCACGGCCCGGGCGCTCGAGGCCCTGCTGCTGCAGCGCGCGGGTCTGCGTGACACCTGCTTCATCGCCATGTCGAACTACTACTACGAAGAGAAGCACGCCTACCTGGAGAGCCTGGCGGCGTCACGCGCGCGCGCGCACGACCTGACGCCCTTCCTCGCGTTCGCGCTGGCGGGCGTCGCCCAGCAGGTCCGGCGCGTGCTCAGCCAGATCGAGCATCACATGCGCAAGGCGCTGTTCCGCGACGTCGTGCACGACCTGTTCGGGCGTCTGAAGTCGCCGCGCAAGCGCGTGCTGGCCGAGCGCCAGGTCGCGCTCCTGAAGCTGCTGCTCGACGAGGACCGCGGGTTGACGCCGGAGCAGTTGGTCGAGCGCGCGGGAGCGTGGTACCGCGCGCTGAAGAACGGCCGCAAGGCGCTCGTCCGAGACGTCGGCGGCCTCATCCACTTGGGCGCCATCGCCTACGCGTCGGGCGAGGCGACGCGCTTCGCCGTGCGCCTCGAGTGGCCGACGGAGATCACCGAGGCCCGCTTCTACGAGTGGGTCAAGGCGCTGCCACAGGCCAAGGCGCGCTCGCTACCCCTCTGACTCGCGGACGTTCCCAAGGGACGCGGTCCGGCCGCGCGCCCCCGCTTCGGCCGCGCCTGTGATAACGTCCGGGGAGTTTCCTGCCTGCGAGGCCAACCATGCTGCGAGCCCCTCTCCTGCTTGCTGCCGCCGCGTTCCTGTCCCCGATGCTCGACGCGCAGGACGTGCCTGCGCCCAGCCCGACGCCGGCCGCAGCAGCGCCGGAGACGGCCCCGGTGGCGACCCCGGCCCCCGGCGCAGCGGCACCGGTCGCGACGCCGCAGCCTCCGGCCCGGCCGATGTCGCCCGAGGTCGCGCGCACGCTCGAGCGCAACGTGTTGCTGGTCGCGCAGACCGTGATGGCCGCCGAGCGCATGTATGCGGCCGCCAACCACGGGTTCTTCGATACGCTGCACTGCCTGGGCGTGCCTTGGGAGTGCATTCCCGGCTTCTCGGCGGAGGCCGCGCCGTTCCTCGATCCGAGCTACGACAGCCTGGAGCCGCGGCTCGGGTTCGCCCGGCGCTTCCACCCCGGGCCGCCCGCGACCGCCGACGAGATCCGCGCGGCGCAGGCCTCGCCGTCGTCGCTCAAAGCCTACGCGTTCACGCTCGCGCCGCAGCGCAGCGAATGGGGTCTGCGCTCCTTCTGCGCCGACTCGAAGGGGCGCCTGTGCGCGCGCGACGACGGCGCCGAACCGACGGTCAAGAACGGCCTGTGCGACCCGTGCCGGAAGCTGGAATGAACCGCGCGTGCCGCGCGGTCAGAGCGCGCGCGACATGAACGCGGCGCTCGTCGGACAGCCGTTCTTGAATTCCCACGACCCGCGGATGGCGGGTGGGGCCTGTTCGCGCGCGCAGTCGGCGAAGCCGGCGCGTTCGAAATAGGCGTGGGCCGTGGTCGTGAGCAGATAGAGCTGCTTGACGCCCAGGCCGGAGGCCAGCATCGCGACGCCGGACAGGAGGGCGTGCCCAACGCCCTCGCCGCGGTATTGGGCGTCGACGACGACGCTGCGCAGCAGGGCCACCTCGCCGTGGGTCTCGAGGCCGGCCAGACCGACGAGCCGGGCTGCGTCGCGCACCACGACGTAATGGCGAAAGGCCTCGGCGACGCCGTGTTCGGGCAGTGCGGCGCGGCGCAGGAGTTCCAGGGCAGCGTCGAGATCCTCGGGACGGGCCGGCTCGGTCGTGTAGGTCACCAGCGGATCATATACGTGCAGGGCGCCGGCTGACGATCGCGTCACAGGCCGCTGGTCGGGAAGCTGCGCGGCGCATCGGTCTCGACTTCCTGGAGCAGCGCCGGCTGGTAGTTGAAGCTCAACGAATGGTTGCCCTCCACGTTGCCGGTCTGCCAGAGGTACGACCACTCCTGTCCGACGTGCGCGTAGCGGAACGTCGTGCCGCCGACCGTGATGGACGTCGGCGCCAGCAGCGGCACGACGTCCGCGAGGTTGACCACGCGGAAGGCCCCCGGCAGGGCGGCATCGAAGGCCGCGGCGAAGGTGGGGTCGCCCACGCGTGGGCTGGCATAGTCGTAGAGCTGGATGCGGCCGCTGGTGCCGCCGCCCGGCCAGTTCACCCGTTCCGTGGCGAGCGCGCCCAACGTGGCCAGGGCGCTGCCGAGACTGTGGCCGACGAAGATCAGCGGCTTGCCGTCGCCGAGCGCCTTGGCGGCAGCGGCGATCTGCTCGTACAGGAACGCGAACATGATCAGAAAGCCCAGGTGCACCTTGGCCAACTGCAGCTCGAAGATCACGGGCACGTCGACCTGCACGCCCGTCAGATCGATGACGACTTCTTCCGCGGTGCGCGTGCCGCGCAGCACGATGCAGTCGAAGCTCGGACCGCTGGCCGCGAAGCCGAACAACACCGTGCGCGCCTGGGCTGCGGCCGGGCTCGCGGAGCGCAATGCGGCCGGGTCGAGCGCGCGCGCCGCGACCGCCATCTGCGGCGTGGCGACGAGCGTACCGTAGTCGATCTCCGGGGCTTGGAAGGCCGCGCGCTGCGTCCAGCCGCTGGGCAGGGCGACCTTCGGGTCGTTGGTCTGGAACTGCGTGTAGGCCAGACCGACGAAGCCGGCCAGCAACTGCGAGACGTCACGCTCGTAGACGGGGGTCATGGAATTCCCTTCGCTTGCGCTGGGGCGGCCGGGGCGCATGGGCCACGCGCCGCGTGGTTTCTCGTCCGTGAAGATCGCTGCGCCCGCGCGCGGCGGAGGCGCGCGGGCGCAGGTCTGCTCAGCGTCCGAGCCCGAGACCGCTCAGGGCCTTGGCGGGGTTGATCAGCCCGTTGCCGAAGCGGTCGTCGCGACCCGCCGCGCCCAGGTCGTCCGCGGTCTGTTCGAGCGCGGCGCGCACGGCCGCGGCACTGGTGATGCCCTGCGAGATGAGCAGGGCCGCGGCGGCCGAGACGTGTGGCGCCGCCATGCTCGTGCCGACTTTGCCGAAGTAGCCGAAGGTGGTGTAGCGCCCGGCGTCGGCCTCGCGCTGGTCCAGCGACTGCTGGAACACGAAGTCCGCGAAGCCGTCTCCGTCGACGTCTTCGCTCGGGTCGCCGCCCGGAGCAACGAGGTCGAGTTCGCGGCCGAAGCTCGAGTAGAAGGCCTTCTGGCGACGCGCCGTGACGGCGCCGACCGCGATGACCTCGTCGAAGGCAGCCGGGAAGTCCACCGGTCCGTCGTCGTTGCCCGCGGCCGCCACGAGCACGATGTTGGCCGTGGCGGCGCGTTGGACCGCGGCGCGCTCGGTCTGCGAGGCGCTGTCGCCGCCCAGGCTCATGTTGATCACCTTGGCGCCGTTCGTGCGGGCGTGATCGATGCCCTCGGCGATGGCGAAGCTGGGGCAGGCCACGAGGTCCGGATCGACGTACGGCAGCGAGAAGCAGACCTTGACCGGCATGAGCGTCACGCCGAAGGCCAGGCCGGTCACGCCCACGCCGTTGTTGCCGGATTCGGCGATGGTCGAGGCCACGTGCGTGCCGTGGCCGTCGTCGTCCCACGCGAAATCCAACCCGACGACCGCGTCGTGGCCGGCGGTGAAGTTCGTGGCTCCCCAATCGGGTGCGCGCCGGAAGGGGCCGACGTTGACCGTGCGCGTGGTGCCGTCTTCGAGTTCGACGTCCAAGAGGAAGGCTGGCTTGTCCACGGAGGCCACGCCGCTGTCGAGCACCGCCACGACGACGTCGCGCTTGCCCTGTTGGATGTCCCATGTGCGCGTGGCGTCGATCAGGCGCAGGTTCCACTGGAAGCGGAAGAGCGGGTCGTTGGGCGTGAAGGACAGGTGGCGCACATAGTTGGGCTCGGCGTACTGGACGGCAGGCAGCGCCGCGAAGCGCGCCACGCCCTGCTCCACGGACTGGCCGGCGGGCAGGCGCACGACGTGCAGACCGCGCGTGAAGCGGCTGCGGCCACTCTCGCGCGCCCCCGTTTGGCGGAGCAGGCTCGCCAGCCCGGCGTCGTCCAGCCCCTCGCGGAACTGGACGATGACCTCGCCGGGAACGTACGGACCGCCATGGAACGCGCGTAACCGCGGGGTCTGGGCAGAAACCGCGGCGGCGCTCACGAAGAGTCCCACCACGGCGGTCGTCAACAGCAGCTCTCGGTGCATGGCTCTCCCCTCGCGCCCTAGCGCCGGAACGACAGGCGACCGACGACGCTCAGGCCGCCCAGATCGCTCTCGCCGTAGACCTTGGAAACGCCGCCCAGACCCACCACGTCGGGAATGCCGGTGTAGCGCGCTTCGACGCCCAGCGCCAAGGAGCCAATGGCCCAGTCGGTGCCGAGCGCGGCGTGCCAGGTGAACTTGTTGAGTTCATCCGTGGTGGTGAGGCCGGCCACCGTGCTCGTCTCGCGATAGGACGCGCTGCCCGCGCCGAGGGCGAGGTAGGGCACGAGCGTGGCGCCGGGCCGGAAGGCATAGCCCACGAACCCGTAGATCGGTCGCACGCGCAGTTCGAGCGGATGGCCGAGCGGAAAGACGGTGCCCTGCGGTCCGTCGACGAACACGCGCTGGCCGCCGGACTTGTCGAAGACGCGCAGGCCGGCGCCGACGAACATCGAGCGCCAGACCGTGACGCGCAGCGCGCCACCGAAGGCTTTGCCGCCGGTCGAGCCGTCGAACACCGCCGCGATCGAGTCGCTGGCATTGTTGAGACCCTGGTAGCCGCCCTCGAACGAGAGCGACCATCGTTCGGGCGTTCCAGCGAGCGCCGCTGGCGCGCCCACGCTGAGCGCCAAGAGCGCCACGAACCTCGCGAGCTGCATGCATCCCTCCTCGAACTTCGCGGCCGAACACGCCGGACTCGTTCTAGTCCGGATTATTCACCAAGGCGCGCGCGTCTCGGCACGTCGCGTGGTCGCTGTCGTGATTTGTCGCACCGCGGCCGCGTTCAGCGCGCTGGATGCGCGGCGCGTTCCCGGGCGCGTCAGTGCGCGGCGACGGGCGCCTGGTCCTGCTCCGGCGGCGTGGCCTCCGCGTCGAGCGCGAAGCTGGCGTCCTGGACGATGCGCCAGCCGGCTGGGCCGGGTCGCAGCACGAGCAGGGTCAGGCCGCTGGCGGGCGGCTCGCCGGCGCGCTCGAGGGTCCAACGCGCGACCACGGAGGCGCCCTGCACGCGACCAGGCGCGGCATCTCCCAACATCGTCACCTCGGTGCCCTGCGCGAGCTGGGTGTGCAGCGGCGTGAGAGTGAGCCGGCCCATGGCCGCGCCGGACGGGTAGCGACGGCGGTAACGCGCCTCGACCTGCGCGCGGCCGCGCGTCAGACCCGACGCCGCGGCGAAGAGCGCGTCCTCGTCGTAGAACGCGCAGAAGCCGGTCACGTCCCCGGCGCTCCAGGCCGCGGCCTGACGTGCGAGCAGGTCGCGCAGCGCCGCCTGCGCCTCGTCTTCCTGACGCTCCTGGCGCAGGCGGTCCCAGAGGCTGTAGCCGTGCGTGGCCACGATCGGCGGCAGGCGTGCGAAGGCGGGGTCGGACAGCACCTCGTCGGCACTCGCGAAACGGTGCCCGGTGGCTTCCAGCCAGTCGAACAGGCGCGGCCACTGGCGCGCGCCGACCGCGCCCGCGTGCAGCAACAGCACCTGCGGCGTGACGCGCCCGAAGAGCGCGTCACCGCGCGCCTCGTGGTGACGCACGGACAGGCGCAGCGCGGCGTGGTACTCGTCCGCCACGCGTTCCTGCGCGGCCCGATCGCCGGCGCGCACGGCCTTCGTCCAGGGTTCCTCGAACGACCAGTCCTGGTCGTCGATCGTCACGCTCAGGTTGCGCTGGCCGCTGCGCTCCAGGTACGTGCGCACCGCTTCGAGCTTGGCGCGCGTGTCGCCTTCGCGCAGGAACGGGAAGCGGAAGAAGCGCACGCGCCGAGCGAGCGGATCGAGCAGCTCCTGCAGACGCGCGCGGGCCTGCTCCACGTCGGCGACGTACTCGTCGGCGGGCGTGGCGCTGAGGCTCAGGTGGCGCGTCGAGTGATTGCCCAACTCGTGCCCGGCATGCAGCCACTGCCGCAGCAGCTCGAGGTCGGCGGCGTCGCGCACGTTGTTCCACGTCACGAAGCCGACCGCGCGCACGCGATGTGCGCGCAGAGCCGCAAGCAGGTCGCGCGTGATGGCGAGGCGCTCGGCCGGGTCCTCGTGCAGGCGGCCCGCCATGGGCAGGTCGTCGACCGTGACGACCAGCGGGCGCTGCGCCACGGCTGGCGCCGCAGCCGCGCGCGGCGGGATCGCCAGCGCGCACGACAGCAGCAGCGCGACGCGAATCAGCGCTTGCGTCGCGCCGTCCCAGCGCTGCCCGCGCGCGCGCCGTTCTTGCGGCCGCCCGCCGGGCGCGGTTGCTCCGCGTCGGAGACCTCGAAGCCACCGTCGGCTGATAGGCTGGCGCCCGTGGGCGCGTCGGTCTCTGCCACGAAGTAACCCAGCGGCTTGTGGTAGAGATGGGCAAACGCTCCCAGCTCCACGACGTCGATGCGGCGCTCGCCCGACTCGCACTTGGAAACGAACGACTGCGGCTTGCCGAAGGCCTGTGCCACCGCGATCTGGGTCAAGCCCGCCTCGCGGCGCGCACTCTGAAGTCGCTCTAGCAGTTTTTGGTAACGCTGAGTATACACAGATATCATGGCCCACCGCACCTTGCTGGTGTAGCAACGATGGTACCCACGGATAAATATCCCAAATCAGCATGCAAGTCATGTAGTTAAGCGCTCCCCGCGCTGCTCGGCGCTGACGAAGCTGCATGTCGACCCCGCATCACCCCAGCATGAGGCCAACCTGCATTGACATATGTCGCTCATGGTTCCGGTCGAGAATGTCTTAAGTGGATCACCAGTAACTTTTGACAACTTCCCTTCAAACGGACTCTGTTCCATGCCTCGTGGAGGAATGCTCACGCAGCGGAGCGCCGGTGCGCCGGACATGATCGCGGCAGGGTGCGCGTGGCTGCGGCTGGCGCGCGGCGAGGTCTCAGGCGCCGCCCAGCGGGCGCCCGTCGAGGGCGTCGAGGGCGTGTTCGGCGGCGGCGCAGGCGGCGTCGATCTGCGACTCGCCGCCCGAGAGGTAGACGCGCCCGTAGGCACCGAACAGCGAGGCGTCGATGAGCTTGACGCGGGCCGCCTTGAGCGCCTCGTTGGCGGCGTAGGCGATGTAGCCGGCGGGCTCGACTTCGAGGATGTAGAGCGACTCGCCTGCGATCAGCATGTCGCCGAAGCGCATCTTGTTGAGGATCTGGGCGTGGTAGGGCTCGATGCCGCGGATGATCTCGCGCGAGACCAGGCGTGGCTTCAGGCGGTCCGTCTCGACCAAGCCCAGATGGTCGAGGATGGCCTGTCCGGCGAGGCGCACCTGGCCCTGGTCTTTGTGATGCACTTCCAGCAAGCCGAACGAGCGTTCCACGACCATGATGCCGGGCGTCGTCGACGTGGCCTTGAGAGCGACGTCGGTCAGGCGATTGATCACCAGGCCGGGCGCGGTCTCGACGAACTGCGCCGCCACGCCGCCCACGGGCAGATAGCCCCGAGCCGTCGTGCCGATGAAACCCGCGAGCTGGTCTTGCAGGTTGTCGAGAAAGACGAACGTGCGCAGAGTGATGGCGGCCACGACGAGACCTTAGCGGGCGCGCGCCGCGCCGTCAACGGCCGCCCAGCCCGTTTCACGCCGCCGGATGAAGTCCCGCGTCCCCGGGGCCTCCTGCGGCAGGTCAGGGCGCTATCGTCGCCATCCGACGTCGTCGCTTCAAGTGCAGCGTCTTGGGGCGCAAGGGAGCTGACTGCCATGACGCCGTACGTCGTGCCCGACGATCCGCCCAGCCGCCGCGAGGAAACGTTGGGCAGTCGGTCGAAGTTCTGGTTCGAACGCGATTCCGTCCAGTGGCTGTTCAAGGCGTCCCGTGTGAACGCGGAGGAGACCGGCGAACCCTGGGCGGAGATAGTCGCGATGCGCTGCGCTGCATGGCTCGGCCTCCCGCACGCATGCTACGAGCTGGCCACGTGGCGCGGAGCTCGGGGCGTTGTCTCACGCGCTCTCACGCGCAAAGGCGTGTCGTTGGTGTTTGGCAACCAGCTTCTGGCCGACCGCGATCCGGGCTATCCCCAGGATCGAGGCGGTTTCAACCGCACCCCGCGCCACACATTGACGGCCGTGCGCGACGCCCTCGCCAACAACGTCGGTCTGCCCCCTGGGGAGTGGCCCGTCCACGCGGCAACGGATCTCTTCGGCGGCTATCTCGTGTTGGACGCCTGGATCGCCAACGCCGACCGTCACCATCTCAACTGGGGGGTGCTCGTCACGCTCGATGGGCATGCCCATCTGGCTCCGACCTTTGATCATGGCAGCGCGCTGGCCTCCGGCATTACCGATGATCAGCGTCGCGAACGCTTGGCTAGTGGCACGCTCGCGACCTTCGTCGCTCGGCCCAGAGTGCGCTCGCCTTTCTTCAGGCATGTCGGCGACAAGCTGGCGCTGTCGCCGCTGGGCCGCCGCTGCGGCGTGGCGCGGGTTCTGCCCGGCCACGGACTACTGGCGACAGCGCGTCGCCGCCGCGGACGTCGCGGTCATCGAGGGCCTGCTCGGCGACCTTCCCGAGTCGTGGATGTCGCGCGCGGCCAAGAAGTTCGTCGTGGCCATGCTGACAGCCAACAGACAGCGTATTCTTGATCTGGAGTGCCCATGACGACCCTCTATCTCGTTTGGCGTCAGCCGAGCCAACGGTGGTGGCCCATCGGGCGCCTGACGCGCCATGAAGAGCACTACGTCTTCACGTACACGCGCGGGGCGCAGAGCGCGCGCACGGCCGGTTTCCAGCCGCTGGTAGAGTTTCCGGCCCTCGGGCGCACTTACTGCTCCCCGACGCTCTTCCCGGTGTTTCAGAACCGCCTCTACGCCGAGAACCGCCGCGAACATGCCGATATCCAACGCTGGGCCGACCTGACGGGGCCGGATGCCACCGACCCGCTGGTGGTGCTCGCGCGCACGCTGGGACCGCGCGTGACCGACATGTTCGAGGTCTTCGCGAAGCCGGAGGCCACGACCGACGGACGCTATTCGGCGGTCTTCTTTGCCCACGGACTGGCGCATCGCAGCGCCGCGGAGCGAGCGCTGGCCCTGACGCTGTTGCCGGGCACCCACTTGTGGCTCGACCCAGACGACGCCAACGCCGTCGATCCGTACGCTCTGCGCCTGCTCAGCGCGGGCGGCACGCAGGTGGGCTTCGTGCCGCGCTACCTGAATCACGATTTCAGACTGCTTCGGGCGGCGTGCGCCTCGGGTGGCCCGCGGGCCACGGTTCGTCGCGTCAACTCCGATGCGCCGCCGCAGTTTCATCTGCTCTGCTCGCTCGAGGCACGCTGGCCAGCGGGATTCGAGCCCTGTGCGCAAGAGGAATACCAGGCCATCGACGCGACGGCGGATGTCGACTTGGGCTGGCCCGCTCCTGGACGTCGCGCCGCCGGCTGACGCGCGACTAGTGACCCGTTAGCGAGGAATCGAAAGCGGGTTGAATGCGTCGCGACGTGTCGCGGTACGACCAGCGGATGGGGCGTGCGTTGCGGTT
>WBZQ01002892.1_pt1 | contig 10801 bp, 6 predicted proteins | sample 5204251 | NCBI WGS metagenome assembly WBZQ01 (sample SAMN12412402, study PRJNA552823) | activated sludge metagenome | isolation source: activated sludge from nitrification reactor of wastewater treatment plant... | place: USA: Virginia | collected 2017-09 | reverse complement strand
GCTACGAGATTTTCAAAGCCACCGTGCCAGTGCTGGTTGATGCCGCGCCGGTCGAAGCCGCACGCATCAGGGAAATTGCCGAAAGCGTGCCCGGCGTGCATTCCGTGCACGATGTGCGTTCGCGTTCGCACGGCGGAGAAATCTTCATCGAAATGCATTTGCACGTCGCTTCTGATTACGAACACAACCACGTGCTGTCGCACCAGATTACCGAAGAGGTCGAACGGCGTCTGGCGCATGAGCTGGGCACTGTCACGGCGACCATTCATGTCGAACCGTTGCCCGCTGATGCGCCGGTCAAATCTGGCTGGTGACGTTCTTTGCCGGCCAAATATTGTCTGGGGGATCTGTTTCATGCGATAAGTCGCTGGCTGCTCGCTCGTTTTTTTCAGGCCAACCACGCGGCAATGATCGTTGTTACATTGCGCAAACGAATTCCATCCATTTCACCAAGGAGCGAACCATGGACCCGCACCGTCACGACGAATCGCCTGCCAACCTTTCGCGGCGCAGCTTTTTGCGCCAATCCGCCGAAGTCATTACGGCCACCACGCTCGGCGCTGAATTGCTTGCCCCAGCAGAAGCCGCGCCCCTGGTACGCACGGCGGCTGACTGGGTGCCGCTGGGAAAACTGAACAAGCAGAAAATCAAAATTCCGCGCGTTGGCATGGGCACTGGCACCGTCAACGGAAAAACACAGCGCGACCTGGGCCAGGAAGGTTTCAATGCGCTGGTGAAACACGCTTACGAACGAGGCGTGCGGTACATTGACACCGCCGACAATTACAAAACTCACGAGATGGTGCGCGAAGCCATCAAGGCCAACAAACTGCCGCGCGAAAACATCTTCATTCAGACCAAATTGCCGCTGCGCGCGGAAACGACCACTGACCCGCTGAAAACCATTGACCGATATCGCAAAGAATTGGGCGTGGATTACATCGACAGTTTGCTGATTCATTGCGCGACCAAAGGCAATTGGGTGGCCGATCAAAAAGCCTTGATGGCTGCGTTTGATGAAGCCCAGGCCAAAGGCTGGATCAAAATCAAAGGCTGTTCCTGTCATGGACTGACCGCGCTGCGCGAAGCCGCCCAAAGCGATTGGATGGAAGTGCAACTGGCGCGCGTCAACCCGCAAGGCCATTTGGTGGACGGCGATCATCCGACCAATCCGCATCATCCGGCGGGCAAAGTCGCCGAAGCGATGAAAGAGATCAAAGCCATGCACGACAAAGGGCGTGGCATCATCGGCATGAAACTGGTCGGCGAAGGCTCTTTCGTCAATCCCGAAGAGCGCGAGAAGGCTGCGCGCTATGCGATGACCTGCGGTTTTGTTGATGCTGTTGTAATCGGGTTCAAAAACGCGGCGGAAATTGACGAAGCCGTCGAACGTATCAATCGCGCCCTGAACGCAAAATCCTAACGACACTGACGCGCGAAGTTTCCGCGTTTGTCTATGGACGAGGAATCTTCGCGCGTTTTTTCGACCGAGAACTTCCCAAAACATTCGGAGCAAACATCTATGTCCATCATCAAGAAACTTCTCTTGGTTGCTGCCTTGGTTACTTTTGTCGCCGCACAGTCGCCGGAACCGCCGTTGTCTGACAGCCGGTTGACCGTGCACACGCTGGTGCGTGAAGACATCTTCGCCGGCTTCTTGGCCAACAACATGGAACGGTTTACGCGCGGCGAGAAAAACATAGACCTGTTGTTGGAAAAACGCCCCGCCGAAAAATCCAGTTTGCTGGCGTGGAAGGGCGGCGCAAGAATTTATCGCGCGGTGTTGGCGCACGAAGCCAACAAGTCAGCGGAATTCAAGCAACTGTATCAGGAAGCGCTTGATCTGTTTGCCCAAGGCCGCCAGGCCAATCCCAGAGACGGCGGCGTGGCAGCCGTGACCGGCGGCAGCTATGCCATATTTGCTGACCGGTTGCCCAAGGATGTGCGCGCCGCAGCCTGGGCCACTGCGTATGACAGCTTCCAGACGCTATGGAAAGTGCAAGGCGCTTCGATAGACAAAATGCCGGTGCACATTCGCGGCGAATTGCTGGCAGGATTGACGATGTCCGCGCAACGCACAGGACGCGACGCCGAAGCCACACAGTTTCTGGACAAGATGCTGGAACTGATGGGCGGCACACCGTATGAAGCTACGGCCAAAGCCTGGAAAAAAGACCCGGCTTCGGCTGCCACCACTACACTGGCGTGTATGAACTGCCACGAATCAGGCCGTCTGGTTGCGCGCCTGAAAACCCTGGACGCCAAATAACGAAAGCGTGTGCGAAGAGAGTCGAAGACAAGCGGCACGTTGTTTGTGTTAAGAGCGGGAGGATTGGGCGTTGTTCTGGTGATGGCGTTCTTTCTTCCCGCTTTCGCACAAGATTCGGCTACAGGAAATAAAAGATTCCGCCGCTGCCTTCGTTCGTCAGTTGGAGCCGCGTGACCGGCGGCCATCGCACAGGAACTGCGTCATCAATACAGCATCGGGGATTACCCGGATCAGCAGGAAACGCGAACCGCCAAACGCCAGATTGTCGGGAAAGTCCGTCGTCCGGGCCTGATCGTGAATGCGCGCAACGCCTATGTCTTGAAAGCGCAACAGTAGTTTTTCTATTCCTTCCCGCCTGCGCACCTTTATCCCGCGAACTCTCCGTGATCATCAAAGATTGGCAACAAGATGTTGGCCGATGTCGTACCTTCTGTGCCACCCGGTAACGTCACCACACAGGAGATCAAACCATGAAGAAATTTTTCTGGCTTTTTGGAGCCATCGTTTGTTTGTGCGTTCCGTGCCTCGTTGTCATTGCACAACCTGCGACTGCGACCGCGCAAACTCAGACTGGCAGTGCCCGCACCGTCAAAGGACAAGTGATTACGTCAACCGAAAAGCCAGTTGCCCGGTTGGAAGTCGCCCCGGAATTCAAATACGTCGGCACGCAAGACTTTATCTTGTATGACGTGGCGCGCGCCGAGCAGCATTTTTACGTGGATGCAGACAAAGACGGGCGCATCAAGCGTTTGTACTGGGTGCAATTCGAAGGCTATTTGCCGACCAATCAGCATACCTACCGCTATCGTGCGAACAAGACAGCATCCATTGGCGGATTGGAATTCATTGCCGACGCGTATGCGCGCAACCTCAAGAGCGGACAAGGGCGGCCCGATTCGGACGGCGCACGGGCAAAAGCGTTTCTCGAAGGCAAAGGACTGCGGTTTGCCAGCGATGACGTCATGATGCAACGCCTGGTTCATTTGGTGGATGACAAGAAGCGCGATGAATTGATGATCATCTACTTGGAAGATTTGAGCGGAACCGGATTGACGGCTGCCGATTTGGCGCCCGCGGGCAAAGCCGCTGCACAATGGGAAGAGATGGCGAAAGGCTTGCTTGAGCGCGCCATCAAACAGTTGAAGCTTTCGCACTAAACTGCCCAGGTTTTACGGTAGAGATTTGGCAGACTCTGCCGCCGCTTGTTCAAGGATCAGATTACGCAGCCACTGATGTGCCAGATCGTTGTGAAAGCGTTCGTGCCAGAGCAGCGCCAGGCGAAAGGGTGGCAGGTTTAGCGGGACGGGCAACACTTGCAAACGCAATTGTTTTTGAAATGTCTGGGCCAGGCGTTCAGGAACGGTTGCGATCAAGTCGTTGCCCGCGAGCGCAAACGGAACGCTGGCAAAATGTGGCACCTGCAACACGGTGTTACGCGCATAGCCTTTTTGCGCCAACAGCGAATCAATGACACCGGCTCCTTCGTCTTTGTAAAACACGGCGACGTGACCTGCCTCGGCATATTGGCGCAAGGTGATTTTCCCGCGCACGGCGGCGTGTCCCTGTCGCGCCAGGCAGACGTTGCGCTCCTCCCATAACTTTTCCGAGCGGATGCTGGCGTCCAGCGTCAACGCATCCGCATAAAACCCCAGCGCCAAATCCAGCGAATCTTTCAACGCCGAAACCGAAGGCGGTTCAAACAAATTGCGTGGCCGGTGAAAGCGCAACCGAATGCGGCTGGCAGATTGTTGCAGCGTCTGGACCAGTTTCGGCAGCAGCAAAATTTCAGCGTAATCATTGGCCAGCACATGAAAGACCCGGTCGGATGCCGCCGGGTCGAATTCGCGTTTTTCTTCCAAGGCTGCGCGCAATTGTGCCAATGCCGCGCTCACGGGACCACTCAGGCTTTGCGCCAGCGCGGTCGGTGTCATGCCTGATGGTGTGCGCAAAAACAGCGGATCGTCGAACGTACGGCGCAATCGTGTCAGCGCATTGCTCAGCGCAGGCTGACTCAACCCCAGCCGTTTGGCCGCGCGCGTCACGTTGCGTTCGGACATCAACGCCTCGAATACCAACAAGAGGTTTAAATCTATGGTTTGCAAATTCATCTTGTGAATAGCCTATATCACGACAATCCATCAAACGAATAGCGAAACCTTGCGTACATCAGGGCAGCAACCAGTGAACGGAACGCTGAACTCCACAATTTGTGAAATGACAGAGGAGGATTTGTATGAAAACGAAATTGACCTGGCTGGGCATTGCCTTGCTGGCACTGGCGTGGCCGGTGTTGGCTCAGCAAGCCGCTAACCCGGCGGCACAACGAGCTACCGACCTCATTCGCTTGATTGAATCTGGCAAGCAAGCGGAAATGCAGAAATACGTGAAGGAAAATTATGCGCCGGAATTTTTAGCGCGGGCGTCAGTGGATGACCATTTGAGTTTTATGCTCAGCCAGCAGGATCAAATGCGTGGCGTAGAAGTGCTGAGCATCAAAGAAACGTCGGCAACCAGCGTCGAAGCCCGGTTGAAAAGCAAACTGACCGGCAGTCAGGTGGTGCTGATCGTTCGCACAGAAGCCAATGCGCCGAACCGCATCAGCGGCATTGGGATGCGTCGAGCCAGACCGGAACCGGGCGCACAGCCCACGAAAAAGCTGACTGAAGCCGAAATGGCCAAAGAACTGGACGCGTTTGTGCAAAAGCTGGCCGACGCGGATCTGTTTTCCGGCACGATTTTGCTGGCCAAAGACGGAAAAACGATTTACCAAAAAGCTGTCGGCATCGCCAACAAAGATTTCAACGCGCCCAACAAAATTGACACCAAATTCAATCTGGGTTCGATGAACAAGATGTTCACCGCCGTGGCCATCGCGCAATTGGTTGAACGCGGCAAGCTGTCGTTTGACGATCCGCTGTCGAAATTCCTGCCGGATTTCCCGGACAAAGAATCCGCCGAAAAAATCAAAATCAAACAAATCCTGACGCACACCGCAGGGTTGGGCGGATATTTCAGCCAGAAGTTTCAAGAAGCTTCGCGTGACCGATTCCGCACGGTGGACGACATGATGAAACTGGCCAGGGAAGAAAAAATCCTGTTTGAACCGGGCAGCCGTTGGCAATACAGCAACACGGGCTTTCTGGTGCTGGGTGCGGTCATCGAAAAGGTTAGCGGGCAAAGCTATTACGATTTCGTCCGCGAAAACATTTACAAACCAGCGGGCATGATCAATTCGGATTGTTATGAACTCGACCGCGTGAACACGAATCTGGCCGTCGGCTACGAAAAAGAGTTCACGGAAAACGGCATCCAATTCCGCAACAACATCTTCATGCACGTGTTGCGCGGAGGCCCACAAGGCGGCGGTTATTCCACAATCGAAGACTTGCTGAAATTCGATGTCGCGCTTCGTTCCGGCAAACTTCTTGGCAAAGAGTTTGTGAAGCTTTTGCTGTCACCCAAACCGGAGTTGAAATCACCGGATTACGGTTATGGCTTTCAGATAGACACCGAAAACCAGATTGCCGGGCACGGTGGCGGTTTCCCCGGCATCAACTCCAATCTGGATATGTTCCTGGGCAACGGATTCACGGCAGTGGTGATGTCCAATTACGGCAGGGGCGCTTCGCCCGTCAGCGACAAGATGCGGGAACTGGTGCTGAGCGGCCAACCGGCACAGGTCTCCAATCGCTAAACCTGGCAACAACCAAAAACAGTGTGAGCGGGTCAGCGCAGCAATTGCGCCGACCCGCTCACATTTTCAGACGAAAGTCAGAGTCCCAATTATTCGACAAATTCGACGTTGACCTGATTCGGAATCACGCCTTTTTTGAAGCCTTCATCCAGCAACAGTTTCACGGCCTGACGGTCTCGGTCGGTGTACCCAAGCGTGGAACTGTTGACCCACATCGCCACAAATCGATCTGCCGTTTCGGTCGGCATATCCCGCGCAAACTGCATGGCATAGGCGAGCGCGTCTTGCCGGTTGTCCATCGAAAACTGAATCGAACGATGCAGCCAGTAGGACACCTTTTTTTGCAGTTCCGGGCCCAGGTCGCGTTTGATGGCGTTGCCACCCATCGGCAAAGGCAAGCCCGTTTGCTCTTTCCACCACGCACCCAGATCCACCACTTTGTTCAATCCCTGTTCGTGATAGGTCAACTGGCCTTCGTGAATGAGCAAGCCGGCGTCGTACTTTTTGGCGACGACCAGATCAATGATTTCGTCGAACGGTTCGACGCCGTATTCAAATTCCGGCGTATGAAGTTTCAACGATAGAAACGCACTGGTCAGTTTGCCGGGAATGGCGATGCGCAGGTTTTTCAATTCGCTGGCGGGCACCGGTTCGCGTGCGACGACAATCGGGCCGTAGCCATCACCGATGCTGGCGCCGTGCGGCAACAAGGCGTAGTTGTCTGAAATGTAAGCGTAGGCGTGAAACGACACTGCCGTCACGTCATATTCCTGCGTGGTCATCGCAATCTGGTTCAGCGATTGAATGTCTTTCAGCACATGACTGAAGTGCAATTCGCCGGTATCCAGCTTGTCCGTTGCCAAGCCGTAAAACATAAATGCGTCGTCCGAATCCGGACTGTGCGCAACTTTAATTTCGCGTGTAGCCATAAATTGATCCGTTGTTAATCAGAAAACGACCCGCCCCAACCGCAATGCTCATGGTGGGGTGGGGTGAATTTGGTGTCGAGATTAGTGCTCGCACAGCATACACCACCACAGAGGGTTCAGGCGAATGACCGTCTTTAGCGCAAGATCGTCTGGCAGCGTTGTTGGGCTGTCCTTTCATCTGGATACGATTGCCCGCGACGCGCTTTGCATTCTTCCGGCGAGAGGTCAATGACACGTCCGCCCAGACAACAATAGCCTTTGCGTTCCGGCTCGCGGCTGATGCCTTCGCCTCGCAAAGAGGCGCTGCGATTGAGTTGGCCAACAAAGACCGTCAGCGAGCCGTTTTTCTGACCTGACGAGCGGGGAGCGAACGTGACGCTGAGGCGACAGCTTTCACCCGGATTCAGTCGTTGGTTGCAAGTGTTTCCCGTCAGCACGAAATGCCCATTGGCATTGGGCGTCACTGCTCCGCCACTGATGCCGGAAACAAGGCTGCCCAGGAAACTGTCGGTGACAGAAACTCTTGGCGCATCGAAAGCGATGTCGCCTTCATTGGTCAACGTCACGAATTGCGACTGGCCTCGTGTACCTACAGATTGTTGACCGAAATTCAGATTGCCTGGCGTCAACGAGAATCGCTCGCTCGGGGTTGGGGGAGCTATCGTGCCACGCAAGGGCACTTCGGTTTGTTCGCCAACACCATCGTGGGTGATCAAGAGTGTGGCTACCGATTCACGCGCCCGATTGGCTGCGCGACGCGAAGCCGGGCGCGGAGCAAATATGACAGATGCGGTACAGCGATCTTGTGCGGTCAGTGTGCGGTCAGCACAACTTGAGCGCAGGCTGAAATCCTGTGCGTCGTTGCCTGTGATTGTCAGCCCGCGCAAGGATAGTTCGCCCGTCCCGTCGGTTTGCAGCGTGATTTGTTGTGCTCCGCCACGTGTATTGCTGCCTTGCTGAAAGTCCAATCGAGCAGGGCGCACAAGCAAACGGGGACGAGCGCGAACCAGACCTCGTCCTCGTATCGAGATGAGGTGAGGGCTATTTGGTGCGTCGCTTTGGATGGTGAGAGTTGCTTGGTGCTCCTGGGCATTGCGCGGCACAAAACGCACCCTGATCTGGCAGGGTTGCCGTTGTGTCAGCGTTGTATTGGAACAGCTATTGTTGGCGAGAAAGAACACAGGGCTGCGTGACAAACTGATTGCCCCAATTTGCACTGGCGCCGCATTTGAGCTGGCCAACGTAATCGTTTTTTCAATGCCGCCTTCGCGGGTTTCCTGATCGCCAAAATCCAATGGGTCAGGAGACACCAGCAGCGCAGGTAACGGCGATGCGCCTGTCCCGCTCAGACCAACCGTCTGGCGGCCAGCGTTTGTCGTAACGGTCAACGAGGCTGTTCGTGGACCTGGTGTTTGGGGCGAGAACAAGACCTGGACGACGCAATTTTCGTTTTGCGACAGTGTGCGATTGGCACACGAGTTACTACGAATCGAAAAGTCGCGCTGCTGTTCATTCGCAAAAGATATCTGGCTGACCGTTAACGGCGAAGCTCCGCCGTTGCTGATTGTGATGGCGCCCGGCCTTGTTATTGCGCCCAGCCTTTGTTCACCGAAGCCAAGCTGCAATGGGGTGACAAGCAATCGTGCAGGTGGCGGTTGCAGACCTTGTCCGCTTAGCGGCACGGTCAGGATCGTTGCATCCGCTTCATTGCTGATACGCAAAACTGCTCGGCGCTCTCCCACGACATGCGGCGTAAAAGTCAGCTCAAGAAGGCAGAAACCTTTTGCTGTCAGGCGGGTTCCGCAGGCGTTTTCCTTGATGGCGAAATCGCGCTCTGCTTCGCCTTGTATGGTTATCTTTGCCAACTGCAAAAAGGCGCTGCCTTCATTGGTCAGCCTGATTTGTTGAGTGAGACCGATTTTGCCAATTTCCAGGCTGCCAAACGTCAGCGAGCCAGGGGTACTGGATAGCTTACTTACTGGTGACGCTGGCGACGGCGGCGGCGTCACTATGGGGCTCGACGTCGTTGTCGCAGTGGCTGTTGGGGATGGTGTCGGCGACACGGCGACTGTCGGAGTTGGTGTTGGCGCTATTGCTGTCCCAAGCAAGGGCAAACTGGGCAATTCTGTTCCGGCAGTGTCGCGCAATATCGCCCGAGCGTTTTTGAGACCGGGTTGTTGTGGCACAAACGTAAAGCTGATTTGGCAGCTTTCATTTTGTGCTAGCTGACGGTTACGGCAATCTTCTTTAACGATTTGAAAGTCGTTGCTGTTGTTTCCGATGATGTCCAAGCTGGTAATTTTCAGTAGCTGTGCACGCGGATTGAGCAGCGAGACCGTGCGCTCGGTGCTGGGACCGCCAATCGCCTGGTTGCCAAACGGCAATTCGTTGGGGGCAAAAAGCAGTCTTGGTTGTGCTTTGATGTACGGCCACAAAAGAAGCAGGCTTAAGCCCGCGAGCAACGCACCGCCAAAAAACTTCAGCAGTCCGGGCACACGGCGCTTTTTAGGAAAAGGTTGCGGGGGCGAGTCAAGCTCGGCTGGTGTGTGCGACGGTACAAAGGGAACCGGGGGGATCAGCCAATCGAGGTTGTGACGCGTGACGGATGCGGCGACGTGATCGCCTAACGCAACGCGTCGTTCGAGGGCTTCTGTCAATAATGCCTGCGCCGAAGCGTTGTTGCTTAAACACAGTGCGCGTGTGCCTTGTTCGTGCAAAACCCAGGCTTCTGTGGCGCGGTCACCACTTGCTTGCGCAGCCTGCCCGATTGCTTGCAGCACTTGGCCCCAAGATTCCCACTGTCCACTCTGGATCAAACTGCTTTCCAGCAATTTACCCAACTGAATGGTGTCAGCGTGCCGCCCGGTTTCTGTTGTCCAATGAAACAGGGACCGTATCGCCGGCAACTCGTTTTGTAGCACTTCAGGGGCGGGCTGAGTTTCCGCCCAAGCAAGATAATGTGAAAGTGCTCGTTCGCGCCATTCGGTTAAATCCCATTGTTGGGGTAATAGCGTTTGTACAGCATCGGTGAGCCGATAGCTTTGCCCTTGGGGCCCGCACGGGGCTAGCAGTTTATGCTCTGCCAGGTTGGTCACTGTCGCTTCAAGTTCGGGGACGTCAGCCAGCGTGGCCAATGTTCCCCCCAAAACCGGTGCGCCGGGCAGCGCAGCCAGCATGGCCAGCACGCGTTTTTCCTTTTCTGAACAGGTGGCGATCAGTTGTTCGTTCAGCGCCGTTGCCGGAGCCGCCGACGCCTGCAAACTCGCGGCAACTTGCGCCAGCGATTGTTGCTGGTCGCGGGCCAGCCCTGCTGCCTGCGCCAGATGCAGCGGATGCCCGTGCAACAGGACGCAGATGGACTGCGCAGCCTCTTGCTCTGCTGGCGTTAGGCTGCGGCCCAATTCACGTGCAAATAATTCAAGCGCTTCTTTTTCCGGCAAACCGGCGACGAGCAGGGCACAGCCTTCGCCAAACAAATGCCGCTCTTGCGCTGACCAGAGAACCGCTGTTTCAGGTAATGCATTTAACACGCGGTCGAGCTCTGTGCGATTGGTTGCCACATCGTCGAGCAACACCAGCGCGCGTTTGTCGCGTAACCAGTTGAGCAGCTCGGCTTCGCGCGGTTTGTAGGTTGGTGTGCTTTCGTAAAACGAGTCAAAAAGAAATTGCAGCAAATCTGTAGCTGGTTGGTGTCCGACTTGTTCTACATAAATTGCGCCGTCTGGGAGTTGTGCCGTGGGAATATGATAAGCCAGGTGTCGTAACAAGGCTGTTTTGCCGCTGCCCGCTGCGCCATACAACTCTACTGGCAGCAGGGATTGCAGCGCTTGCAGCGCGGCGGCGGTTTCCGCTGTGCGGTCCAACAAACCGCGCATGGGGCGCACACTGGGACGCAGCGGCGTCGCGCGT
>WBZQ01002891.1_pt1 | contig 10803 bp, 8 predicted proteins | sample 5204251 | NCBI WGS metagenome assembly WBZQ01 (sample SAMN12412402, study PRJNA552823) | activated sludge metagenome | isolation source: activated sludge from nitrification reactor of wastewater treatment plant... | place: USA: Virginia | collected 2017-09 | reverse complement strand
CATGGGCGCGGGCCGCGGCGCCGCGCTGAAGGCCAGCAAGGCACAGTGCGAGGTCGAGATGGCCGCGCACGGGCAGTCGATCGTCGAAATCCGCCGGACCGGCGGGCGGTGGGAGGTGGTGATGGACGGCAAGATGAACCGGCGCATCACCGTGTCCACCCCGATGACCATCGCCGGACCGGCGGCCGGCGACAAGCTGCTGCGGACCAATGCCGATCCGACCGGCACCAAGGTGTTCGGCACGCTGAACAACTGCGCCGGTGGCAATACGCCCTGGGGCACGGTGCTGACGTCCGAGGAAAACTTCAACGGCTATTTCGGCGGCGATCCGACCAAGCTGCCGCGCGCCGACATGTATGCGCGCTATGGCGTGCGGGCCGAGTCACTCTATGCGTGGTCGAAATATTTCGATCGTTTCGATGTCACGAAAGAACCCAATGAGTGCCACCGCTTCGGCTGGATCGTCGAATTCGACCCCTACGATCCCACCTTCACCCCCATCAAACGCACCGCGCTCGGCCGTTTCAAGCACGAAGGCTGCCACCATGGTGTCGCCAAGGACGGCAAGGTCGTCATCTACATGGGCGATGATGAGCGCATGGACTATGTCTATAAGTTTATCACCGCGCGCGCCTGGAACCCCGGCAATCGCGCCGCCAACCGCGACCTGCTGAACGAGGGCACGTTGCACGTCGCCCGCTTCGCCGATGACGGCAAGGTTGCGTGGCTGCCGATGGTGCATGGCCAGGGACCGCTGACCCCGGCCAACGGCTTCGCCAGCCAGGCGGAGGTTCTGATCTTCGCCCGCAAGGCCGCCGATCTTCTGGGCGCCACACCGATGGACCGGCCCGAGGATGTCGAGCCGAACATGGCGACCGGCCGCGTCTATGTGATGCTGACCAACAACACCGACCGCAAGGCCGAGAATTTGAACCGCGCCAATCCGCGCCCCAACAACGCGCATGGCCATATCATCGAGATCACCAACAAGGACGGTGATCACGGCGCGCTGGAAGGGACCTGGACGATCTTCCTGTCTGGCGGCAAGCCCGGCATTGACGCCGGCACGCGCTATCACCGCGCGACGTCGGAGGTCGGCTGGTTCTCCTGCCCGGACAATTGCAGCTTCGACAGCAAGGGCCGCATGCTGATCGCGACCGACGGGGCGCCCACCGCCGCCGGGATCGCCGACGGGATCTACATGACCGACACGCAGGGCTTCGGACGCGGCCTGACGCGCCTGTTCTTCCAGGCACCCACGGGCGCCGAAATTTGCGGGCCGACCCTGACGCCGGACGACCAGACCCTGTTCCTGTCCATCCAGCATCCCGGTGAGGACCCCGGCTCGACGTTCGAGAGCCCCAGTACGCGCTGGCCGGACTTCAGGGAGGGCGTACCGCCGCGGCCATCGGTGATCGCGATCACGCGCCGGGGAGGCGGTTCGATCGGGACCTGACGCGAGGAACCGACTGCTACGGCGAACGCCCCCTGTCACTTGGGGCGAGTTCCTTGTATAGTGAGGGCGTCGAATCACCCCCATTTTCAGGAGCCTCAAGCCGGCATGTCCGACCCAGCCGAGACGCCTCCCGAGTCCCCGCAGAACGGGTCCGATCCCGACGCGTATGACGCCGCCTCGATCTCGGTGCTGAAGGGGCTGGACGCCGTGCGCCGCCGGCCGGGCATGTATATCGGCGACACTGATGACGGCTCGGGCCTGCACCACATGGCGTTCGAGATCATCGACAACGCGGTCGATGAGGCGCAGGCCGGATTCGCGACACGGGTGAGCCTGACGCTGAACGGCGATGGCAGCGTGACCGTGCGCGACGACGGACGCGGCATCCCGACCGACATCCACCAGGAAGAGGGCATCTCGGCAGCCGAGGTCGTGCTGACCAAGCTGCATGCCGGCGGCAAGTTCAACCAGAACAGCTACAAGGTCTCGGGCGGGCTGCACGGCGTCGGCGCCGCCGTCGTCAACGCGCTGTCGGAATGGATGGAAGTCCGCATCTGGCGCCAGGGCCTCGAGCATTTCATCCGGTTCGAGCACGGCGACACCAAGGTCCCGCTGACGGTCGTTGGCCCCTCGGGCCAACCCTCGGGCACCGAGGTGACGTTCAAGGCCAGCCCCGGCACCTTCACCAAGACGGAATTCGACTACGCGCTGCTGGAACGCCGCCTGCGGGAACTCGCGTTCCTGAACTCGGGCGTCGCCATTGTCCTGCGCGACGAACGCCACGCCGAGGTGGTGGAAACCGCGCTCCGCTACGATGGCGGGCTGGTCGCCTTCGTGGAATATCTCGACCGGTCGAAGAACGCGGTGTTCACCCCGCCGATCAGCTTCCAGAACCCGGTCGACCAGGCCGGCATCCGCGTCGAGTTCGCGCTGTCGTGGAACGATTCGTACCACGAGACGATGCTGTGCTTCACCAACAACATCCCCCAGCGCGACGGCGGCACGCACCTGGCCGGATTCCGCCAGGCGCTGACCCGCGTGGTCAGCAAATACGCCGAAGGGATGGGCAAGAAGGACAGCCTGGCCCTGGTCGGGGAAGACATGCGCGAGGGCATGACCGCCGTCCTGTCGGTGAAGGTGCCCGATCCGAAATTCTCCTCCCAGACCAAGGACAAGCTGGTTTCGTCGGAAGTGCAGCCCGTGGTCCAGGCGGCCGTCGCCGATGCCGTGGCGCACTGGTTCGAAACCCACCCGCGGGAAGCCAAATCCATCATCCAGAAGGTGATGGACGCCGCCATGGCGCGGGAGGCCGCGCGCAAGGCCCGTGAACTGACACGGCGCAAGGGCGTGCTGGATGTCTCCACCCTGCCCGGCAAGCTGGCCGACTGCCAGGAACGCGACCCCGCCAAGTGCGAAATCTTCATCGTCGAGGGTGACAGCGCCGGCGGCTCCGCGAAACAAGGCCGCGACCGCAAGTTCCAGGCGATCCTGCCCCTGAAAGGCAAGATCCTGAACGTCGAGCGCGCCCGCTTCGACCGCATGCTCGGCAGCCAGGAAATCGGCACGCTGATCACGGCGCTGGGCACCGGCATCGGCCAGGGACCGGTGGAACAGGGCGGCTTCGACGCGGCCAAGCTGCGCTATCACCGCATCGTGATCATGACCGACGCCGACGTCGACGGATCGCATATCCGCACGCTGCTGCTGACCTTCTTCTTCCGCCAGATGCGCGAACTGATCGAGCGGGGACACCTCTACATCGCCCAGCCGCCGCTCTATCGCGCCAAGCGCGGCAGCGACGAACGCTACCTGAAGGGCGACGACACGCTGGAGGAATTCCTGCTGGACAAGGCGCTGGCAGACGCCCGCCTGACCTATGGCAACGGGACCGTCCTGGAATCAGACGAACTGCGGCAGGAAACCAAGCTGCTGCGGGAGGCGTCGCTGAATGTCCGCCGCCTCGCCTCCAACGTACCGGTGGCGCTGCTGGAACAGGCGGCGATTGCCGGCGCGCTGACCACGGACCCCACGCGTGCGACCGCCGCCGCCCCGGAACTGGTGCGCCGCCTGAACGCCGTGTCGCTGCCGACCGAACGGGGCTGGGTGGTCAGCGCCGATCATGGCCTGACGCTGTCGCGCACCGTGCGCGGTGTCGGCGAACGCCACCACCTTGAACCATCCGCGCTGCGCTCGGCCGAGGCGCGCTGGCTGGCCGAACGCGCCGTCATGCTGGCCGAACGCTTTCCCGAACCCGCGATCCTCAAGCTCGACGCCCGCGAAGCGCGCCCGGCCGGCCCCGCCAGCGCCTATGACGCGATCATCGCGCATGGTCGGCGCGGGCTGTCGGTGCAGCGCTTCAAGGGCCTGGGGGAGATGAACCCCGACCAGTTGTGGCAGACCACGCTCGATCCCGCCGCGCGCACGCTGCTCCAGGTGCGGATCGGCGACGCCGAGGACGCGGCGCAGGTGTTCAGCACGCTGATGGGCGATGTCGTCGAGCCACGGCGGGACTTCATCGTCGGCAATGCGCTGAAGGTCGCCAACCTGGACATCTGATGCGCGTCTTCGTCCTGGGCAAACCGAAAGAGGTGACGCACTGGACCGAGGATTGCCTCGCGGGGTTTCAGGCCGCGGGTCACGACGTCCAACTGGGCGTCACGCGCGATCCCAGGTTGCATCCGGCGATCGAACGGGCGTTGATGGCGCGTTGGACCGGCGGGCCACTGGTCTCGTGCCTGGTACGCGCGATCCGTGATTTCCGGCCGGACCTGATCCTGGCGGTGCGCGCGCTGGCGACGCCTGACCCGATCCTGGCGGCGGTGGCGGCGATCCCAGGACGCCCGCCGCTGGTCGGATGGGTTGGAGACAATTTCACCGAGGACGCACGCCTGCTCGCCGACCGGTTCGACCTGCTGGCCTATACCGATACCGCGATGCAGGGGCGCCACCAGGCCTTCGGGTTTCGTGCCCGAAGCCTGTATCTGCCGCACGCCGCGAACGGGCGGCTGCTGCCCGCGCCCGATGCGCCGCGCCATGGACCGGATCGTGACCTGGGCCTGGTTTTCGTCGCCAACCCGACGCCACAACGGCGTGCGATCATCGCCGCCATGACCCACGGCATGTCGTTGTTCGGGCCAGGCTGGGCGGCGGCCGGCCCACACGTGGTTGATCCGCGCCTGGTCGGCGTCGTGGAACTCGGCCGCCTGTACGCGGCCAGCGCCGCGGTGTTGAACATCCGGAACGAGGGCAATGTCACCGACGGCCTGAACCAGCGCCATTTCGATCCGGGCCTGTTCGGGGTTCCGGTCCTCAGCGATCCGCAGCCCGACCTCGAGCGCTGCTTCGAGCCTGGGCGGGAGGTGTTGGTGTGGTCGGACGCGGCGGAACTGGATGCGTTGCACCAGCGCCTGCTGCGCGAACCAGCCTGGGGGCGGGATATCGGGGCGCGGGCACGCAGGCGAGTGATGGCCGAGCACCTGTATGGGCATCGGCTGGAGGCGCTGCGGCAGGCGATCTGACGGACGAGCGACGCGCGTGAATTGACCTCGGCTGGTCGTCCCACCGATGGCGGGATAGCGATCAGACATCGACGAGGATGAGGAGGTTCCCATGATGTCGAGTTGCACGAAGCGGTGCGTCGTGATCATTGCCCTGCTGGGCCTTGTCGGCTGTGGCGCGGCGCCGATAACGGCGATCTTTGAGCGAACAGTCCGGACCGATACCATCCGCCCGACCTGGTTTCATGACCCAGACAGTTATGTGCTCAGCGTTACGGGGGAGCGTCGTGTCGTCCTGGCGTCTGCTGATGGCAAGACCGTTTGTGTCGAACCTCTGCCGGACGTGGCGCGAGCCGTCGACACCGCATCCAAAGTTGACGTGACTGTGAACGCCCCCGCAGCGCCGGACCCGAAGCTGGTTAGCAAGTTGGACGAGGTGTTCAAGACCTCCCTGACCAAGACTTTTGATCGTCGCGCGTCCGGCGACATCCTCGGGCGCCTGGCGGCTCTCGCATGCTTCGCCTATCTGAACGGAAAGGCGGTAAATCAGGACCAAGCGTACAAGAACTATCGGGAGGATATGTCGAAAATTATTGTTGGAGGAATTGACGCGATGATTCGGGAGGCGGCGCGGCAACAGTGATCACTCGGACCCTGCTTCGCACCGCATGGCTTGATCCCGGGCGCGGGATTGCCCACAACGATGCGGCGGCCGATCCTGGCCGCCCCGGCCACCTTTGCAGAAGAACCGCCCGACCTTGATCAGAGTCCGCATGCTTGACCAAAAGCCGGCGAGGTTCGGCTGATGCGCATCTTCACCGATTGGCGATCCGTGCCCGCCGATGCTCGCGGTGCCAGCATCGCGCTGGGCAATTTCGACGGCGTACATTTGGGCCATGCCAGCGTGATCCGCGCCGCCCGCGACGCCTGCCCCGACGCCCCATTGGCGGTTCTGACCTTCGAACCGCACCCGCGGGAGGTGTTCCGCCCCGACGACCCGCCCTTTCGCCTGACCCTGTCGGCCGAACGTGCCGATGCGCTCGCCGCGCTGGGCGTGCAGGCGCTGTTCGAAATCCCGTTCAGCCTCGAATTCAGCCTGATGACAGCCGAGGCCTTTGTCAGCGAGATCCTGCATGGCGCCCTCGGCGCTCGGCATCTCGCGACCGGAACCGATTTCGCCTTTGGTCATCGTCAGCGCGGGGACACGACCTTCCTGAATACGCATGGCACCGCGCTGGGGATGGGCGTCACTCTGGTCCCGCCGGTCGCCGATTCGCGCGGTCCGCTGTCATCGTCGCGCATCCGGCGCGCCTTGCAGGATGGCTACCCCGAGCGGGCGACCGCGGAACTCGGCCGCCCCTGGGCGATCCGCGGGCCGGTATCACATGGCGACAAGCGCGGCCGCACGATCGGGTTCCCCACCGCCAACGTGCCGCTGGGCCGGCATCTGGAACCCGCGCGCGGCGTCTATGCCGTGACCATCCGCCTGACCGATGGATCGGTATATCGCGGCGTCGCCAATATCGGCCGCCGGCCCACGGTGAACGCCGGTCCGGAAAGCCGCCTGGAAGTGAATTTGTTCGACTTCGCGGGCGATCTGTACGACCAGGACATCACCGTCGCCCTGCATGCCTTCATCCGGCCGGAGATTCGATTCTCGGGCCTGGATGCGCTGAAGGCCCAGATCGCCGCCGACGCCGCGGAAGCGCGTCAGCTACTGGCCACAATCTGACAAGAGAACCGGAGGAGTTCATGCCGTTTCTGAAACGCCCCGATGGCGTCGTGTATTTCGAAACCTATGGCGATGGTTTCCCGATTCTGCTGTTCGCCCCGGGTGGGCTGCGGTCGAATATCGGGATGTGGCACCATCCGGAAAGCGGACCGCAACGGACGTGGAACGACTGGACGGATGTGCTGGCCAGCAAATACCGCGTCGTGGCCATGGACCAGCGCAACGCCGGCAAGTCCCGCTGCGCGATCGAGCCCGATCATGGCTGGGATACCTACACCCAGGACCAGCTTGAGCTGATGGATCTGCTTGGCCATGACCGCTTCCACACGCTGGGCGGCTGCATCGGCGGCAGCTATTGCCTGAACATCATCAAGATGGCGCCGAATCGCGTGACCAGCGCCGTGCTGCAGAACCCGATCGGCGTGCATCCGGACCATCCGAACTATTTCCCGGAAAGCCACGCCGGCTGGATCGACGAAAAACTGGCCGATCGCACCGATCTGGATCGCGCCAAGATGGAAGCGTTCGGCCGCAACATGTGGGGCAAGGACTTCGTCTTCTGCGTCGACCGCGACTTCGTGCGCAACTGCCGGACGCCGTGCCTGCTGCTGCCCGGTACGGACATTCCGCACCCGGCCGCGACATCCGATGAACTCGCGGCCCTGCTACCGAATGTCGAGGTGCTGACGAACTGGCGCGGACCGGAGCACATGCGGGCGCAACTTGATACGGTAATGGCGTTCCTCGATCGCCATACGCCGAAATAAGGGGCGCATCGTGAAGGTTGGCATCGTTTCGGATATCCACTGCAACGCCGACGGGCTGCGCGACGCGCTGGAAGTCATGGGTGAAATCGACGAATTGCTGTGTCTGGGCGATGCCATCTTCGAATACCAGTTCTCCAACGATGTCGCGTCGATCCTGAAACAGCATGGCGCGCATGTGATCCAGGGCAATCACGAGGAAGTGTTCTTTTCCCCGGCCGGATCGCGGGCGCGTGATCGCGACTGGATCGACAAAGGGTTGATGGGCTACCTGGCCGATCAGCCACACCGGCGCGACGTCACCCTGGGCGGGCGGCGCTTCCTGCTGGTTCATTCCACCCCGTGGGAGCCGCGGGGCGAATATGTCTACCCGCACAGCGCCAAGCTGGAACAATTCGGCCATGTCGACGCCGACTTCGTGCTGTACGGTCACACCCATGCCCAGGTGGTAAAGCGCATCGGCAAGGTCACGATCATCAATCCGGGATCGGCTGGCGACGCAAGGGACGCGCGCAACGATCGGCAATTGAGCTGCGCGGTCGTCGATACGGCATCCGATGAAGTATCCGTCATCAACTATGCCGACCGGAGGTTTCCGCCGGCCTGATTCCAGGGAGAAACGCCATGAGCGAGGTGACCGAGGCACAGTTCACGTTCCAGGATTTCCGCCTGTCCGGCGGCGATATCCTGCCCGAGGTCACGATCGCCTTTGCCACGCGCGGCCGGTTGAACCCTGATGGCCGCAACGCGATCCTGGTCACGCACGGCTACACCAGCAGCCATCGCATGATCGTGCCTGGCGGCGCGTCATCGGAAGGCGCGTGGAGCACGCTGGTCGGTCCCGGTGCGCCGATCGACACGGATCGCTATTTCGTTGTCTGTTCCAACATGTTGGGGTCGAGCTATGGCTCCACCAACGCGGCCTCGATCGATCCGCGCACGGGTCGGCCCTATGGCTCCCGCTTTCCGGCGATCACGGTCGCTGACATCGTCACCGCGCAGAAGCGGCTACTGGATCAACTGGGAGTGACCCATCTGCGCGCGGTGGTCGGGCCGTCCTATGGCGGCTTCCAGGCGTTCCAATGGGCGGTGACCTTCCCCGATTTCATGGATGGGATCGTGCCGGTGGTGACATCGCCGCTGCCGCCGACATCCGACCGCGTCGCCGGCCTGATGAAATGGTTCGGACCCGATCCAAACTTCAACAACGGAGACTACTACGATCGCGGCGGCGTGAAGGACACGCTGACCCGGCTGCGTATCGATACGCTGACCCGTTATGGCCTGGCTGACAGCCTGGTGGAACGGTTTCCCGACCCCGCGGCGCGCGAGGCCGAACTGCGCCGCATCGCCGGCGCCTGGGCGGATGTGTTCGACGCCAATTCCCTGTTCATCCTGGGGCGGGCGATGGAGCGGTATGACATCACGCAGGATTACGGGACGATTCGGGTGCCGGTGCTGTATGTGCTGTCGACGACCGATGCACTGTTCCCCCCATCCCTGGCACCCGGCGTGATCGCGGGCCTGCGCGGCGCAGGCGTGGAGGCCGAGTATTTCGAACTGGTCAGCCAACATGGCCACCTCGCCTCGGGTGCCGATGCCGATAAATGGGCACCCGCCCTGCGCGGCTTCATCAACCGCCTGGAGCAGAGGGGATGAGTGTCCACGAGGCAACCGCCAGCCTGTACCGCGCGATGCTCGCCCATGACCTGGGCGCATTGGCGGACCTGCTGCATGACGATTGCGTCTACATCCACTCCCCGGGTTTCGCCGAGACCAAGGGCGACTTCCTGAACGGTGTGCGCGACGGGACCTATGTCTATGAACGCGTGTCCCCGAAGGAGACGCGCGTGGTCCATGACGGCGATCTGGCGGTTGTCTATACAATTTTGGATTTCATGGGTGGCGCGCGCGGACAGGCGCATCCGGCGGTGACGCTGTTGACCACGCTGGTCTGGCGGCGCGTGGATGGCGCATGGCGTTTGTGGCTGCGTCAGGCCACACGGGCCTGACCGGCGTTATTGCCGAACGGCGGAGCATCGATCACGCTGCCGATGGAGTCTCGCCGACCGAGGAGTTCGTGATGCCATCAGCCCCGATTGACATGTTCACCATGGTGGTGCTGCGCCGCCGTATCGAGGCGGCGATCCGCGAAATGGTGAACGCGTTGTTCCGCTCGGGACGGTCGGGCGTTCTCAATACGGCGATGGATTTTTCCTGCTGCATCACCGACGCCAACCACCAGGCGGTCAGCACGGCGCTGGGTCTGCCGATCCACGTCGCGGCGATCGACCTGATATCGAAAGCGGTCGAGCGCAAGTTCGGCGCCGACATCCGTCCCGGCGATTGTTTCGCCAACAACAGCGCCTATCACGGCAATACCCATTGTGGGGATTTCACGCTGTGCGCGCCAATCTTCGTTGATGGACAACTGGTTTTCTATGCCATCGCCCGCGCCCATCTGGGTGACATGGGCTTCCCCACGCCAACCACCTACAGCCCCCTGTCGCGCGACCTGTACGAAGAAGGCCTGATGCTGCCCTGCGTGCGCATCCAGAAGGACTATCGGGACCTGACCGACGTTCTGGACATCTGCAAGGCCAATATCAGGGCACCCGAGCAGTTCCACGGTGACTACCTGGCGACCCTGTCCGCGGTCCGCACCGGCGAACGCGCGATGCAGGATTTGTGCGCGGCCTACGGGCTGGACACGATCCGCGCCTTCCTGGCGCAGTTCCAGTCCTACGCTGAAGACATGGCCATCGCCGCGATCCGGCGCCTGCCAGCCGGGCGTGTCACCGGCGAACAGCGCCATGATTCCGAGGTCGAGGGCTACGAGGACGGCATACCGGTCCGCGCGACGCTGGAAGTCGATCCGGAAGCGGCACAGATCACCATCGATCTGACCGATAACATCGACAACCTGCCGCTGGGCATCAACCTGAGCGAAGCCACCGTGACCGCCGCCTGCCGCGTCGGCGTCCTGACCGTGCTCGGCCCCGAGGTCCCACGCGCGAGCGGCGCGTTTCGACGCCTGACGCTGAAACTGCGCGAAGGAAGCGCGGTTGGCATCCCGCGCTTTCCCGCGGCGACCTCGACCGCGACGACGCATCTGTGCCACGTGCTCAATTCCCTTGTGCAATCGCTGTTTGCGCGGATCGGTGAAGGGCTGGGCGCCGCCTGCGCGACCATCGGGAATCCCGCGTCCAGCGCCTGTGTGAGTGGAACCGACGCGCGTTATGGCAATCGTCCCTACGCCAATCAGGTATTGATCGGTTATTGGGGCGGGCCGGCCGTGCACGGGCACGATGGCTGGCTGACATTCGGCGGTGCCGGCGCGCAGGGCATGCTGTG
>WBZQ01002889.1_pt1 | contig 10808 bp, 1 predicted proteins | sample 5204251 | NCBI WGS metagenome assembly WBZQ01 (sample SAMN12412402, study PRJNA552823) | activated sludge metagenome | isolation source: activated sludge from nitrification reactor of wastewater treatment plant... | place: USA: Virginia | collected 2017-09 | reverse complement strand
GTCCTCCAGGATCTCGACGTGGCCGTGCCGCACTTCGAGGGTGTGAGCGTGCGGGCCGAGGAGCCGGAGAGCGCCACGGTCACGTTCGACCTCGTGCTGAGCCTGACCCCGGGCAGCGCGGGCCTGCGCGGCTCGCTGGACGCCAGCGCCGACCTCTTCGAGGCTGGCAGCGTGGAGCGCCTGGCGCGGCGCTTCGAGACCCTGATGGCCGAGGCGGTGCGCGCGCCCGACACGACGCTCGTCGACCTGCCGCTGCTCTGCGCGCGCGAGCGCGCGCAGGTGCTGCGCGAATGGAACGCGGCCGACGACGCGTTCGGGCTGGAGCGCCCGGCCTCGTCGCACACCATGCACGCGCTGGTGGCCGCCCAGGCGCGGCGCACGCCCGACGCCGTGGCCGTGATCGACGCCAGCCAGGGCGTGGCCGTGAGCGTCAGCTTCGCCGAGCTGCAGCGTCGCGCGTCGGCGCTGGCCGGGCGCCTGCGCGCCCTGGGCGTCGGGCCGGGCGCGCGCGTGGGCGTGTGCCTGGAACGCTCGCTCGACTGGCTCGTGGCGCTGCTCGGCGCGCTCGAAGCGGGCGGCGCGTACCTGCCCCTCGATCCGGCCCAGCCGGCCGCGCGCCTGCGCGCGATCGTGGCCGACGCCCGCCCCGTCGTGCTGCTGTGTCACGCGCGCAGCGCGTCGCTGGCCGGCGAGCTGCGCGGGGGCGACGCGGGCGCGGGCGTGACGCTCTTCGACCTCGCGACCTTCGACTTCACACTGGCCCCGGACGTCGACGCTGCGTCCCGCAGCGTCGCGCCGGACGACGTGGCCTACGTGCTCTACACCTCGGGCTCCACCGGCCTGCCCAAGGGCGTGATGGTGCCGCACGGCGCGCTGTGCGAGACCATCCTGTGGCGCCGGGCGGCCTTCGAGCTCGACGCGCGCGACCGCATCCTGCAGAACATCCCCATCGGGTTCGATCCGTCGCTGTGGCAGGTCTTCGGCGCGTTGATCTCGGGCGCGCGCCTGGTGCTCGCGCACCATCGCGGGCATCAGGACTTCCCGCATCTCGTGGGGCTGATCGCGGCCCACGGCGTGACGGTGACCGATTTCGCGCCGGCCATGCTGCGCCAGTTCCTGAGCAGCGACGGGCTCGACGGCTGTCGCAGCCTGCGTCACGTGTTCGTGGGCGGCGAGGCGCTGCCGCTCGACCTGCTGCGCGAGTTCAGGGCGCGCTTCCCGGGCTGCGCGCTGCACCACATCTACGGGCCGACCGAGACCGCCATCGACGCCGCCTGTTGGACCTGCGGGCCGCAGGACGTCGAGCGCCACGGCCCGCTGCCGATCGGGCGGCCGCTCGCCAATCGCCCGGTCTATCTGCTCGACGAGCGCCTCGCGCCGGTCGGCATCGGCCAACCGGGGGAGCTGTGCGTGGGCGGTCACGGGCTGGCCCGCGGCTATCTCGGGTGCGCCGACGCCAGCGCCGAGCGCTTCATCCCCGACCCGTTCGCGTCGCGACCCGGCGCGCGCCTGTATCGCACGGGCGACCTCGCGCGTCTGCGCGCGGACGGCGCGCTCGAGTTCCTGGGGCGTCGCGACCATCAGGTCAAGGTGCGCGGCCAGCGGGTCGAGCTGGGCGAGATCGAGCGCCGCCTCGAGGCCCACGCTCAGGTGGGCGAGTGCGTGCTGCTGGCGCGCGGGTCGGGCGACGACCGGCGTCTGCTGGCCTACGTCACGCCGCGCGCCGGAGCCGAGCCGCCGCAGCCCGCGTCGCTGCGCGCCAGCCTGCGGCGCGAGCTGCCCGACTACATGGTGCCCGCGGCGCTGGTCGTGCTGGACGTGCTGCCGCGGCTGGCCTCGGGCAAGGTCGACCGCGAGCGCCTGCCCGAGCCTGCGCCCGAGGCGGCCGCGACGGCCGCGCCGGTCGCGCCGCGCAACGAGCTCGAGCAGCGCATCGCGACCATCTGGAGCGCCGTGCTGGGTCGCGACAGCGTCGGCGTCGAGGACAACTTCTTCGATCTGGGCGGCCACTCGCTGCTGCTCGTGCGCGTGCACCGCGAGCTGCTCCGGGTCGCGCCGCGCGACGTGAGCATGCTCGAGCTCTTCGAACACCCGACGGTGGCCGCGCTGGCGCGCCATCTGGGCGCCGCCCCGGCCTCGTCGCCGCCGGCCGCGGAGCAGGCACGCGAGACGGGACGCCGCCAGGCGGCGGCCCTGCGCCGCGCGCAGGACGCGCAGCGACGCGCGCGGATGGGCTCGTGAGCGCGACGCCCGACACGCTCGACGAGGGCGCGCCGCGCGTGGCCGTGGTGGGTCTCGCCGGTCGCTTCCCGGGCGCGCCCGACGTGGCCACGCTGTGGGCGAACCTGTGCGCCGGGGTCGAGTCGATCCGGCGCTTCTCGCGCGAGGAGCTGTTGCAGGCCGGCGTGCCGGCCGCGCGGCTCGACGATCCGGCCTTCGTTCCGGCGCGCGGCGTGCTCGACGGCGTGGAGGCCTTCGACGCCGCCTTCTTCGGCCTCTCGCCGCGCGAGGCGGCCTTGCTCGACCCGCAACAGCGCGTGTTCCTCGAATGCGCCTGGCACGCGCTGGAGGACGCGGGCTGCGACCCGGCCCGCGCGGGCGGCCCAGTAGGCGTGTTCGCGGGCCTCTCCGAGAGCAGCTACGCGCTCGCGCATCTGGCCGCTCTGCGTCGCGACGCCGACAGCGCCGCGGCGGTCGTCTTGGGCAACGACCGCGACTTCTTCGCCACGCGCGTCTCGTACGAGCTGGGACTCGAAGGGCCGAGCCTGACGCTGCAGACGGCCTGCTCGACGTCTCTGGTCGCGATCCATCAGGCCGCGCAGGCGCTGCTCACCTGGCAGTGTCGCGTCGCGTTGGCCGGTGGGGCCACGGTCAAGCTGCCGCAGGTCGCGGGTCACGTGTACCAGGAGGGCGGCATCTTCTCGCCCGACGGACGCTGTCGCGCGTTCGACGCCCAAGCGCGCGGGACGGTGGGCGGCAGCGGCGTGGGCGTCGTGGTGCTGAAGCGCCTCGAAGACGCGCAGGCCGACGGGGATCGCATCTATGCCGTGCTGCTCGGCAGCGCCATCAACAACGACGGCTCCGACAAGCTCGGCTACACGGCGCCTGGTCTGCGTGGCCAGGCCGACGCCATCGCCACCGCCCAGGCCGTGGCGGGCGTCGAGCCGGGCAGCATCGGCTACGTGGAAGCGCACGGCACCGGCACGCCGCTGGGCGACCCGCTCGAGGTGGCCGCCCTGACGCGCGCCTTCGGTGCGGGTCTGGCGCCGCGCACTTGCGCGCTCGGGTCGCTCAAGACCAACCTCGGGCATCTCGATGCGGCCGCGGGCGTGGCCGGCTTCATCAAGGCCGTGTTGGCCCTGCACCACGGCCTCATCCCGCCCAGCCTGCACTACAGCGCGCCGAACCCGGCCATCGCCTTCGACGAGGGGCCGTTCTTCGTCAACGCCGAGGCGCGCGCCTGGCCGCGCGGCGCCAGGCCGCGTCGCGCCGGGGTCAGCTCGTTCGGCATGGGCGGCACCAACGCGCACGCCGTGCTGGAAGAAGCGCCCGCGACGCCGGCCGTGCCGGCGTCGACGTCGCTGCAGGTGCTGCCGCTCTCCGCCCGCACGCCGGCGGCGCTCGACGCGCTCGCGCTGCGGCTCCACGAGCGGCTCGAGGGCTGTCCCGAGGAGAACCTGGCCGACGTGGCCGCGACGCTGCAGCTCGGCCGGCGGGCCTTCTCCGAGCGCCGCGCGGTGCTGGCGCGCGACGCGCGCGAGGCCGCGCGGGCGCTGCGCGATCCGTCGGCCGGGCAGCTCGTGCAGGGCAGCGCCTCGGCGCGTCATCGGCCGCTGGCCTTCGTGTTCCCGGGCCAGGGCAGCCAGCACCCGGACATGGCGCTCGACCTCTACGACGACGACGAGGCGTTTCGCGCCGACGTCGACGGCTGCGCGCTCACGCTCGCGCCGCACCTCGAGTGCGACCTGCGCGACGCGCTCTTCCCGCGCGGCCGGGCGCTCGACGAGGCTGCCGCGCGCCTGCGCCGCACGGCGCTGGCCCAGCCGGCGCTGTTCGTGCTCGAGTACGCCCTGGCGCGCCTGCTGATGCGCCTGGGCCTGCAACCCGAGGCCTTCGGCGGACACAGCGTCGGGCAGTACGTGGCGGCCTGTCTGGCCGGCGTGATGTCGCGTGACGACGCCCTGCGGCTCGTGGCGCTGCGTGGCCGCTGGATGGACGCGCAGCCCGGCGGCGTCATGCTGGCCGTGCCGCTCGGCGACGACGACGCGCGCGCGTTGCTCTGCGGCGGACTGTCGCTGGCGGCGCTCAACGGGCCGGCCCTATCCGTGCTGGCCGGCCCCGAGGACGAGATCGCGCGCGTCGAGCGCGAGTTGCTGGCGCGCGGTCTGGCGCCCAGCCGCCTGCACACGTCGCACGCTTTCCACTCGGCGGCCATGGACCCCGTGCTCGCGCCGCTGCGCGAGGCCGTGCGCGCGCTGCCGCTCACCGCGCCGCGCGTGCCGTTGCTCTCCAACCTCTCGGGCACGTGGATGACGGCGGAGGAGGCCACCTCGGCCGAGGCCTGGGCCCGTCACGCGCGCGAGCCGGTGCGCTTCGGGGACAACCTGGCGCGCCTGCTGGAAGAGCCCGCGCGCCTGCTCGTCGAGGTGGGCCCGGGACGCACGCTCAGCGCGCTCGCGCGGCGCCATCCGGCCTGCACGCCGGAGCGCGTCGTGGTGTCGACGCTGCCGGCCTCCGACGCCGCTGGCGCGCCCGCGCGGCCGGCCCTGTTGCGGGCCGTGGCGCAACTCTGGACCTGTGGCGCGGCGCTCGACTGGGCGGCCCTGCACGCCGGCCAGGCGCGCCGGCGCGTGACGCTGCCCGGCTATCCCTTCGATCGCCAGCGCTGCTGGATCGAGGCGACGACGTCCGCGGGCGCCTCGCCCAGGCGTGGCGTCGAGGCGTCGTATCAGGCGCCCGTGTGGCAGCAGATCGCCGGTCGCCCCCAGCCGCGCGCGAGCGCCGCCGAGTCGCCTTTTTTCGTGTTCGGCTACGCGCACGACGCGCTGCGCGCGCGCCTCGTGGCGCGGTTGCGCGCGGCCGGAGCCGTGGTCACGCCGCTGGTCGATGGCGAGCGCTTCGAGACCCGCGACGACGGCTATGCGCTCGACTTCGGCCGGCGCGCAGACTACGAGGCGCTGATGCGCGCCGCGGGCGGGCCGGCGCCACGCCTCGTGCACATGCTGGCCGGTGGCGCCGCGCCCGGCGCTGGGCAGGCCGTCACGCACGCCTTCGACAGTCTGCTGTGTCTGGGACAGACCTTGGCGCAGGGCGGAGCGCGGGGCTGTCGGCTGAGCGTCGTCACGCGCGGGCTGCACGTGGTCAGTGGGAGCGAGTCGCCCGAGGCGCTCGACGCGCTGGTCTGCGGGCCGTGTCGCGTGCTGCCGCAGGAGCTCGAAGGCCTGCGCTGCGCGCACGTCGACGTGGACCCGAGCCTGGACGAGCAGGCGCTCGACGCGCTGCTCAGCGAACTGCTGCTGGCCGAGCCCGAGGCCAGCGTGGCGCTGCGCCACGGTCAGCGTTTCCGCCCGGTCTTCGAGAGCCTCACGCCGCCCGCGTCGCAGACGCCGGTGCTGCCGGAGGGCGGCGTGCTGCTCGTGACGGGCGGCCTGGGCGGCCTCGGCCTCGAGCTGGCCGCGCACCTGGCGCGCGCCTCGCGCGCGCGCCTGGCGCTGCTCGGACGCGAGGGGCTGCCGCCGCGCGCCGAACTCGACGCGCTGCTGGCGCGCGCGCCCGAGTCGCTCGACGCGGCGCAGCGTCGCCTGGCCGAGCGCGGGCGGCGCGTGCGCGCGCTCGAACAAGCCGGCGTCGAGCTGCTGGTGCTGCGCGCCGACTGCGCCGACCACGCCGAGCTCGCGGCCGCGCTTCGCGAACTGGGCGCGCGCTTCGGCCCGCCGCGGGCCGTGATCCACGCGGCCGGCCTGCCCGGCGGCGGTCTCTGCGAGCTGAAGACGCGCGACGCGGCCCACGCCGTCCTGCGCCCCAAGGTGCAGGGCACGCTGCTGCTGGCGGAGCTGCTGCGCGACGTGCCGCTCGACTTCGTGCTGCTGTGTTCGTCCCTCTCCGCGCAGCTCGGCGGCCCTGGGCAGATCGACTACGCGGCGGCCAACGCCTTCCTGGGCGCGGCGGCCCAGGCGCGGCTGTTCGGCGCGGCGCCGGTCGTCGCGGTGGAATGGGACGCCTGGAGCGAAGTCGGCATGGCGGCGCACACGCCGCGCGCGGCGGGGCTGGCGCGCCTGGGCGACGCGCACGCGGCCGCCGGCCTCACCACGGCGGAGGGCGTGCGGGCCTTCCAGCACGCGCTGGCGCTGGGGACGCCGCGCGTGGCGGTCACGCGCCTCGATCTGACGGCCGAACTGCGGCGCCCGCTCGACGCGCGCGCGCTGGCCCAGGCCGCGCGGCCGGCCGGGCCGGCGCAGGCGCGTCCCGCGCACCTGCCGCCCTACGTCGCGCCGCGCAATGCGCGCGAGCAGCAGCTCGCCGGGATGTGGGAGGAATTGCTCGGCCTCGCGCCCGTGGGCGTGCGCGACGACTTCAGCGAGTTGGGCGGCCACTCGCTGCTGGCCACGCAGGTCGTGGCGCGCCTGCGCCGCGACTGCGGCGTCGACCTGCCCCTGCGCGCGCTCTTCGAAGCCCCGACGGTGGCGGCCCTGGCCGCGCGCGTGGACGAGGCCGCGCTGGCGCAGGCCACCTCGGGCGCGCGCGAGCGCGACGAACTGGAAGCGCTCCTCACGCGCATCGAGGGTCTGTCGGAAGACGAGGTCGCCGCGGCGCTGCGCGCGGCTCCCGGCGAGGAGCGCGCGTGAACGATCTGCAGGCGCGTCTGGCGGCGCTCACGCCGCAGCAGCGTGAGCTGCTCATGCGGCAGCTCGGCCGCGCCGCGCCGCGCGAGGAGCCCATCCCGGTGCTGCCGCGCGACGGACGACACTTCCCGTTGTCGTTCGCCCAGGAGCGGCGCCTGTTCCTCGAGGAGCTGGAGCCGGGCGGCGCCGCGGCCAACGTCTATGGCGCGACGCAGCTCGAAGGCGACCTCGACGTGGCGGCGCTGTCGCGCGCCATGGACGCGTTGCTCGCGCGGCACGAGGTCCTGCGCACCACCTTCGAAACGCTCGACGGGCGGCCCAGGCAGGTGATCGCGCCGCACGCCACCGTCGCGCTGCCCGTGCTGGAGCTGGCGGCCCGCGACGAAGGCGAGCGCGAGCGCGCGCTGCGCGAGACCTGCGACGAGTTCGCCGCGCGGCCCTTCGACCTGCGCGTCGGGCCGCTGCTGCGCGCCGCGCTCGTGCGGCTCGGGCCGCGACGCCACGCGTTGCTGCTGGCCATGCACCACATCGTCTCGGACGCCTGGTCGATGGGCGTCTTCTTTCGCGAGCTGGGCGAGCTCTACGAGGCCGGCGTCAGCGGGCGCCCGTCGAACCTCGCGCCGCCGCGCGTGCAGTACGTCGACTTCGCCGCCTGGCAGCGCGCGCGTCTGTCGGGCGAGCGCCTGGAGCGCCTGCTCGCCCATTGGCGCGCCGCGCTGCGCGGGGCTCCACCCGTGCTCGAGCTGCCGGCCGACAGGCCACGTCCGGAGCGTCCCACGGAGCGCGGGGCGACGCTCGGCCTCACGCTCTCGCGCGAGGTCTGCGAGGCCCTGCGACGCCTGGCGCAACGTCACGGCGCGTCGCTGTTCATGGCGCTGCTGACGGGCTTCAAGGCGCTGCTGACGCGCTACTCCGGCCAGACCGACGTGGTCGTCGGCACGCCGGTCGCCAACCGCGTCCACGCCGACGTCGAAGGCACGCTGGGGCTCTTCGTCAACACGCTGGCGCTGCGCAGCGATCTGTCGGGCGATCCCAGCTTCGAGCAGGCCCTGGCACGCGTCGCGCAGACGACGCACGCGGCCCTCGAACACCAGGATCTGCCGTTCGAGCGGCTGGTCGAGGAACTGCGTCCCGAGCGCGACTTGCGCGTGCCGCCGCTGTTCCAGGTCATGTTCCAACTGCAGAACGCGCTGGCCTCGCAGCCGCGCCTGTGCGGCCTCGAAGCGCGCCCGCTGCCGATGGACGCGCACGCCGCGGGCTTCGATCTGCTGCTGACCCTGAGCGAGCACGAGGGCGCGCTGCAGGGCCTGCTGCAGTACGCCTGTGACCTGTTCGACCCGGCCACCGCCGAGCGCTTCGCGCGCCACTTCACGCGTCTCAGCGCAGGCGCTGCGCGCGCGCCGCACCTGCGCCTGTCGGCCCTGCCGCTGCTCGACGAGGCCGAGCGCGCGCAGGCCCTGCTGCCGCTTCCCGCGTCGCGCCAGGCTGGCCCCGACGTCGTGCGTCTGGTGGCCGAACAGGCCGCGCGCACGCCGCAGGCCGTGGCGCTGCGCGACGGAGCGCGACAGCTCGACTACGCCGAGCTGCGCGCGCGCGCCGGGGCGCTGGCGGCGCGTCTCCAAGCCGAAGGCGTGGAGCGCGGCGCGCGCGTCGGGCTGTCGGCCGGCCGCGCGCCCGAGACGCTCGTGGCTCTGCTCGCCATCCTCGAAGCCGGCGCGGCCTGCGTGCCCCTCGATCCCGACTTCCCGGCGCAGCGTCTGGCGGGCATGTTGGCGGACGCCCGTCCCACGCTCGTGCTGGTGGACGCGGCGGGCGCCGCCGCGCTCGGGACGCGCGCGCGCTGTCTGCGCCTCGACCAGGCGTCCGCGACGGCAACCGGCCCGCTCGCGCCCGTTGCCATCGCGCCTGACGATCTGGTCTACGTGCTCTACACGTCCGGTTCCACGGGCCGGCCCAAAGGCGTGGCGCTGCGTCATGCCGTGCTCGGGCAACTCGTGGCCTGGCAGTTGGCGGAGCCCGGCTACCAGCACGGGCCGGTGGTCACGCTGCAGTTCACGTCGCTGAGCTTCGACGTCTCGTTCCAGGAGATCTTCGTGACCTGGGCCAGCGGCGGCACGCTGGTGCTGGTGCCGGACGACGTGCGCCGCGACGGCGAGCGGCTGCTGGCTTTTCTGGCGCGCGAGCGCATCGAGCGGCTCTTCCTGCCGTTTGTCGCGCTGCAACAGCTCGCGCTCGCCGCCGAGCAGCCTGGCGCGCCGTGGCCATCGGCCTTGCGCGAGGTCGTCACGGCCGGCGAAGCGCTGCGCGTCACGCCGCAGCTCGTGGCCTTGTTCGAACGCTTGCCGGGCTGTCGCCTGCACAACCAGTACGGGCCGGCCGAGACGCACGTGGCCACGGCGCACGCGCTCCCCGCCGATGCGCGGACCTGGCCGGCGCTGCCGTCCATCGGACGCGCGGTGGCCGGCGCGCGCGTGTACGTGCTGGACGCCACGCTCGAGCCGCAACCGACGGGCGTGACGGGCGAGGTGTTCATCGGCGGCGAGGCGTTGGCGCGGGGCTACTTCGAGCGCCCCGATCTCACGGCCGAGCGCTTCCTGCCCGACCCGCACGGGCTGCCGGGCGCGCGGCTGTATCGCACGGGTGACCTCGCCCGCCGGCTGGCCGACGGCACGCTGGCCTATGTCGGCCGCAGCGACTTCCAGGTCAAGATCCGCGGCTACCGCGTCGAGCCAGGCGAGATCGAGGCGCTGCTCGGCCGGCAGGCTGGCGTGAGCGCCTGCGCCGTCAGCGCGCGCGCGGGTGCGGGCGGCGTGACGCGACTGCTGGCGTACGTGGTGCCCCGCGCGCCGGGGGCCTGCGTCGAGGCCGAGCTGCGCGCCCACCTGCGCGCGACGCTGCCGGAGTACATGCTGCCGGCGGCGTTCATCGAACTCGACGCGCTGCCCTTGACGGCCACGGGCAAGCTCGACCGGCGCGCGCTCCCGGAACCAGGCGAGCAGCCCGGCAGCCTCGGCGCGGAGGCCGGCCCGCAGGGGCCGCTCGAAGAGCTGCTGGCGCAGATCTGGGCCGAGGTGCTGGGCCGCGAGCGCGTGAGCCGCGAGGCCGACTTCTTCGAGCTCGGCGGCCACTCGCTGCTGGCCACGCAGGTGACCTCGCGCGTGCGCCGCGCGCTGGGGCGCGAGCTGCCCGTGCGCGCCTTGTTCGAGGCGCCGCGCCTGCGCGAGCTGGCCCTGCGCCTCGCGGGCGCCGACGCGCTCGACCCCGCGGCGCCCGCGCTCGTGCCGGGCGCGCGCGCGGCGGCGGACGCGCCGGCCTCCTACGCCCAGGAGCGCCTCTGGTTCCTCGACCAGCTCTACCCCGGTCGCGCCGTGTACAACGTCCCGCTCGCGCTGCGGCTCGACGGGCGTCTCGAGCGCGCGGCGTTGCGCGCGGCGCTCGAGATGCTCGTGGCGCGGCACGAGGTGCTGCGCACGGTGTTCGCGCCCGGAACGCCTCCGCGTCAGATCCTGCTCCCGTCGGCGCCGCTCGACTGGCGCGAGGCGCGTCTGCCCGCCGATCCCGCGGCCGTCACCGAGGAGTTGCGCGCGGAGGCGCGCCGTGCGTTCGACCTGGCGCGTGGCCCGCTCGTGCGCGCCGCGCTGTTGCAGGCCGCGGAAGAGAGCCATGTGCTCGTCCTGACGTTGCACCACGCGACCTGCGACGGCTGGTCGTTGGGCGTGCTGCTGCGCGACCTGGCGGCCGCGTATCGCGCCGCGCTCGGCGGTCGGCCGGCGGCGCTCCCGGCGTTGCCCGTGCAGTATGCCGACTTCGCGCTCTGGCAGCGCGCCTGGTTGCAGGGCGAGCGCCTCGAAGGCCTGTTGGCCTTCTGGCGCGCTCGACTCGGCGCGCTGCCGGCCCTCGAGTTGCCGCTCGACCGCGCTCGCCCGGCGCTCGAGTCGTCACAGGGCGCGCGTGTGGAGGCGCGCT
>WBZQ01002887.1_pt1 | contig 10809 bp, 8 predicted proteins | sample 5204251 | NCBI WGS metagenome assembly WBZQ01 (sample SAMN12412402, study PRJNA552823) | activated sludge metagenome | isolation source: activated sludge from nitrification reactor of wastewater treatment plant... | place: USA: Virginia | collected 2017-09 | reverse complement strand
GAATCCCTTTGGGACCAATTTCCTCTCCAGCCAATTGACCGATCACATGTTTACCGTCCTTTAAGGTCAACTCAACGAGATCCGCCGGCCAGAAATACCCGAACCCGTTCATCAGGATAAGAGCAAGGAGTCCTCCGATCATCAGAAGCGACAGAGACAGCCCTGCTCCACAGCCCCAAATGAAGAGCTCACCGCTTGCCATGAATTGTCTGATCCACTGTTTCATTGAATCACTCGTCCACCGGCATGGCCGGCTCTATGCACGAGACATGGTTTCTTTTGACTCGTCTCGACTCTCGTCTTTTGGACCGCTTCTGTGTCTAGAACTGACTATACTTCTCCCTAAGCCGCTGTCGGACAAGCTCCGCGACCGTGTTGAGTAGAAAGGTCGCGACAAAGAGAAGTAACCCCGCAAGAAAGAGCGTGCGATACAGAGTCCCCCCATGCGGTGCTTCAGGAATCTCCACCGCAATATTCGCAGAAAGCGTCCGAAAGCCGTTGAACAAGCTCCAGTCCATGATGGGGGTGTTCCCTGTCGCCATCAGGACAATCATGGTCTCTCCGACCGCTCGGCCGAGTCCAATCATAAGGGCCGAAAAAATTCCCGGACTAGCTGAGATAAGAACGAGGTAGATCAATGTCTGCCAGCGCGTCGCCCCAAGCGCCAAGGAGCCGGCGATCAGATTCTTGGGAACATTAGTCAGCGCCTCTTCCGAAATACTGTAGATGATGGGAATAATGGCGAACCCCATGGCAACACCAACGACAATGGCATTGCGCTGGTCGTAGTTCAGCCCCAGGTGGGTTTGAAGCCACGGCTTATAATGGCCATCGAAGAGGAAGGACTCCCACCAGCCATTCGTCGCCAAACATCCCCCGACCACTGCGATGATGACCGGCATCATGAGAAATGCTTCGACGCCAGGCCGGATTCGATGCCGAAGGGAAGCGGGCAGCAGAAGAAAGAGTCCGGCGGAAATGGCAACAGCAAAGGGTGTCAACAAAACCATGCCGGCCATCGCAGGAAAGTTTCGCTCCAACACCGGAGCAAACCAGAGTCCGGCCAGGAATCCAAGGACCACCGTCGGGAGCGCCGCCATGATTTCAATGATCGGCTTGATCTTGGCGCGATAATCCGGATGCATGAACATGGAGGTGTAGATCGCGGCTAATACCGCCAACGGCACCGCGAGAAGAACCGCATAGAACGTACCCTTCACTGTCCCAAAGATCAGCGGTGTCAAGCTAAACTTGGCCTCGAAGTCGTCTGATCCGCTCGAGGACTGCCATACCAGTTCAGGCCGCTCATAGCCCTCGTACATCACAGGCGAAAACAGGGTCGCCAGAGTAATTTCCGGATAAGGATTGGCAATTTGATAGTGGAGCAGGTGATTATTGTCGCTCACACTGACCAGGCCATCAGCCTTGGGCGAAAAATAGGTACTGCGCAGCACACCCTGTTTCGGAGAGAGCGTGAGTAACGTCTGCGCAGACGTCGAATGGTGCAGCCGGATTTCGCCTTCGGCATCGGTCGTGATAAACCCCTTATCGCGCTGCGAAATCGTAATCTCGGTCACGGCACTCTGATGAGGAAGGAACCGATGGACGTTCGTCATATGGGTCTGATTTGTTCCAGGGTGCTCCCGCACCGGCATCCACACGACTACCTGCCCTGCCGCATCACCGGTGACAAGACTCCGGTCCCCCATCAGATAGGCCAGCGCGGTAATTGCCTGATCCAGTCCGGATGTCTGAGTCGTTTCCGCCAGAACCGGCTTAGCCGCATCACGAAGATCGAAGTGGTAGACCTTGCCGTCCGCCGTGCCGACAGCAAGAAGCTCTGCCCGGCTTGCAAGCGTGAGCGCCGTTACCCGACCAGAGATGTTGGGTGTCAGATCAACCTGGGTGGTCGAAGCGGCGGTTGTTCCATCTGGGCGAGAGACGCTGCGACTGGTGGTCAGCCAGAGATGTTGGTCTTGCAGTAGCGCGGCGACCCGCACCTCGGAGTCCGTGCTCTGATAGGCGAGTTTGGTAATGGCCTGTGGCGTCGGTGCCGCAGTTATAGGAGTCCCCATTTTGACTGATGGGGCGATTGAACGTTCTTGGTCGTGAAAGTCCTGAGTAAATTCGATTGTGACGGGGATGACGCGGCTGTCTCCCGTAGCGAGGGCGAGACTGTGCCCCTTCCCTAAGGCTCGTGCTAATGCGGTAACCGTTCCATCCGGCAGTAACCCACGCGATGGCACTTTGGATATGGCAGCTGTGCCTTCCCCGAGGAAGACAAACTCCAAGGAGTCATCCCGTAGCACATAGGCAAGCTCTTGGTGTTCGTCAATGCCGATGAGAGCCGAGGTTACTGGATGCTCGATCAGAGACAAGGCAACCGGCTCGCTCGGAGTTGCCTGGGTCGGAAGGAAAAGCGGGATAACTTCCTTCACGAGAAAGACACACATCCCGAGAATGCAGAGGATAATGCTGACCCCGCCCGTCTTGATGATCAAGCGGGTGACTCCGTCAGTCAGCGACCTGATTTGGCGTCGGGTAAACATCCCCTCCAGAAGGGCCGAGGCCGACATGGAGCCTCGACCTGGAGAGGGCTCTCCTTGCGGCACCGGTACTGGCGTGAGCGGCGGCACGTTCATGTGCTGACCTTAGTTTGTCTTTTCAACATTCCAGCCTTGCACGTCTCACAAGATCGAGCGTGATCATGATCCCTTCGATCCACTCCAGCACCCGACTCCAAAATTATTCGACTTTTGGCAGTTCTTTTTCGATCACAGACGGCGGAAGGGGAAAGAAACCATCCTTAATGACGACGGCTTGCCCTTCCTTGCTATAAATAAACTTGATGAATTCTTTCACGAGCGGATCGAGCGGCTTATTCGGCGCCTTGTTGACGTAGACCAACAAATGCCGCCAGAGAGGATAGGAGCCATTCATCGCATTTGTCTGTGTGGGAGCCACGAAGGGGGCACCCTCTTTTTCGGCCAATGGAAGAACTCGGACACCGGATGTCAAATACCCGATCCCACTATACCCGATACCGGCTGGATCCTCCGTAATCCCTTGCACCACGGAAGCGGAGCCAGGTTGTTCCTTGACTTCATCCTTAAAGTCGCCGTTTTTCAGCGCAAACTCCTTAAAAAATCCATAGGTGCCGGATGCGGAGTTACGGCCGTAGATGCTGATTGGTGAAGCAGCGACTTCGCCAGTAATCCCCAGTTGCCCCCACCGTTCGATATTCTGTTGTAGCCCAAACCGGCGAGTCTTCGAGAAGATCGCATCCACCTGGCCCATCGTGAGTCCTTGGACAGGGTTATCCTTGTTGACATAGACCGCGAGCGCGTCAATGGCCACTGGGAAAGCTGTCGGTTTGTATCTGTATTTTCTCTCGAAGGAATCGATCTCCGTACTTTTCATAGCTCGGGACATGGGCCCAAGCTGGGCCGTTCCTTCAATCAACGCCGGAGGCGCGGTGCTCGACCCCTTGCCTTCTATTTGAATTTTGACGCTTGGATATTGCTTTCGAAACCCTTCCGCCCAGAGTGTCATGAGATTGTTCAGGGTATCGGAGCCGATACTGTTGACATTGCCGGTTACCCCAGTGACCTTCACATACCCCTTTAATGCTGGGTCCAGCACGATGGCGTCATCAGCGTATACAGACGGATTAGTCGAAGCAAGCGCTCCGAGCAGAGCAAAACAGGAGAGACCAACCCTGGCCGATTTCTTCATAAACAGTCCTTTCATGATCACTATCATCTTTCTTCAGTGACTCTAATCCTGTCTTATTGCAACTACATTACGTCAGTGTTACGGACGTGTTACATCTAAGGCATCTCACGCTACGTTTCTTTAATTTGAGGGGAGGGCAGGCTTTAGCCTACCCTCCCCTCTTTCCTAAAAATTGTATTGCAACTGAGTCCGAACAATGTCCCCCTCACGGATATTATAGGGCGCAGTCTGCGTATCGGTGCGCCTGCTTCTGGCATACGCGATCGTGAACTCCAAGGACTTCGTGAATTGCCATTCCATTCCAACTTCCCATTCCCGGACCACGTTGAACGGTGCATTAGTCCGATGCTTCTTCCCGCCGCTGTATTCTTGATACCGTACGTAAGGGGTGATCGTATTCCAATCATTAACAACCCATCTGTACATCCCCTGGACATAGCCGCCCTGAATATTCCCCTCCTCGACGGCTGTTCGACTCGCGTTTAATTGCGGCCCGTGGCCCCAGTTCCACTCCGCTTGAATGCCAATTGGTTGCGGAAATAGCACAAAGTGGACCCCAACTCGTTCGTCAAGAATGTTCCCATTATTTTCCCGGCCGATTGCGGGGCCACCAGTCGTCAACGGCGCCGTCGCCCCGACATTGAACGTTCCACGATATGCATCCGCGCCGAACTGGATAATCTGCCCGTAGGGCAACTCCATGGGATAGGTGGCATGTACGACGACATGCTTGCTGTCATTCCGCTCGTTCACATTAATAGTCTGGCCGTTGTAGACGCCGATACCTAAGAGGCCGTAGTCTCCTGACCCCTTGAGACCCGAATCGATCAGTTTTCGAAATAGCTTCCTGGTCTCATTCGGTGTGTAATAGAGAAACAATCCGAGGTCGCGCTCACCATTTGCCGCGCTATTAATTCCGTCGCTTCGGTCGAAAGCCAGCCGCTGTTGACTGGATTGAAGATTTTCGAACCCAAATGGGACCTTCGATTGTCCTACTCGAATCCGTAGTTCCTTCTTATCTAAGAAGAGGAGGGGCACGGGCAGAAAGATGTCGGTATAGGCGTCGCGAAGCTGAACAAAGTGATTGCTCTGATCTCCGGTCGTACCGGGAACAGAGCCGGAAAACTCTGGTTGAATATAGAACGATAGCCAATCCGTGATATCGCCAGAAAAAACGAGGCGGGCGCGGCGGAAGGCGAAACCTGTATTGTCTCGAATGGTGTTATCGTACTCGCTCCGTATCGATTTATCTCCCGGAAGATAGCTATAACGAGCTTGCACATAGCCTCGTATACTGATCTTATCGAACCAGTTCTTGATCGTTGACCGCTGTTGAACTATCGCCTCCTCTCTTTCATGCTCAGCCTTCAGCTTGAGCCATTCTTCCTTTGTGATCTGTCCCTTTTCGTATAAAAGATCCTCAACGCCGCTCGCTTGAGCCACACTGGCTGTTAAAAGCAATCCGAGACCGACCACACATACTTTCACTGCTAACCGCCATCTCTCCATTTAATTCCTCCATGCTCGAGTTTGGCGCACCGTTCGTATTTGAACCGTGCGCACTGTGCGGAACTCGCACGAGTGGAGTGTTATAAAGAACACCAGTTAAGAAAGGGCTACGGAATTGTTTCAGATTTGTTAAATGTGACCTCGGTCGTCAATAGTGGACGCCATCGACTGCAGCCTCATGCCGCCGGCTCTCGATAGGCCCACCGCTGGGTAAACGCGGTGTACGAGCTAGGTCTTCAAGAAACTCTCAAAAAGCATACAGTGGCTTTTGAAAAGATGTCGTGCTTCATCCGATCCTCGGCCGGTTCCTGTTCCAAGCGTGATACTTCCGTTTCACGCTCGATAATCGATCGTCGGGTCTTGCCGCCTCCGGAGTCCTCAACTCCTGTTCAAGCACGAGCCTCACGGCTTGCTCAGGGCGAAGGCGTCCACTTTTTGAGCCTAGCTCACACAACACGAACCAGGCAAGCGAAGCGATGGCTTCAGTGATAAAAGTCTTTGTGAAGTTTCAGAAGGTTATTCAGCAGGACGAGTATCGTGAGGCCTTTGCTTAGGCGCCTGCGGAGGAAGTGTATGACGTAGCTGTTCTAATTGATCTTGTAATTGCTGCATACGCCCACTCTGCTCATCGAGCCGACCGCGAAGTTCTTGATTGGTGCTGGACAGCTCTTGAATTTGCTTTTGTAGCTCTTCTGGTGGGACCATCCTTTGATGGCCTTCTTTTACTGCTGGTGGAGATACAGCAGAAGGCGCAACAGCCCGCTCCTGATTGACATGAGTATCAGGGAATTTTTCCTTGCGCGCCAGGGCTTCGTCGACATTCAATGAAACATGGACTTTCTCGAAATGAGCCCAGCGTGGCTCTTCCAGATCAGGCACCTTCGCGGCCTGAGCAGGACCGGCCACCCACAGTTTCATCCCCTTCGTGTCTCGAATGTCTTTATATTCGCCGCCGCTGGTATCGGTACGAATGAACGAAGAATGGTCGGTCAGAACGACATGGAGGTAGCGTCCGCGAAAGAACAAAAATCCGACCGTCCGGTCTTCACTATAGGTCACATCTGGTTTCGGCAGAGAAAAGAACACGCGCTCGGTCTCCTTCGCCTCTCGAAACGCCGTGGCAAGATGGTCTGAAATTGTCGCCAACTCTTGTGACGTGAAGAGCGGCACCGGTTCGGGCTTCGCAAGCATGCCCATGAGGGTTCCGCTGTAGCCGCTGACCCAAAGAACCTGAAGGCGGGACTCGATTTCTTTTGGACTGATATCAATCGGGTGTTTATTGATAACCGCTTGGCCGGATCGGCGAACTGAAGGATCAGGCTCAACGCCGATCCGGATGCCTCCTTGGTCATACACCGATCGGCCATGGTTAAAGAAGCTACAAGCAGAGATGTTCAGCAACGCACACAGAAGCATCCCCGAGAGCAAGCTAACGGTTCCAGCTCGTGTAACAGCTACTTCTGTTGTCATGTGACAGCTTTTACCTTCTTGACCGAGAATCGAGCCTATTGAGGGGCATATAATTCAATTCTTCTGGCTAGGGAGTTTGGCGCAGACCGTCTCTTGCTTGATTGTGACGTATCCGGCTTCATAGAAGGGAAAATCTTCGATCTCCCTCCCCTGTGTGTGCCAGAAATGGAGACAGTGGGCTTCGACAATTGGAAAATTCCGTGAGAGTTCGTTGACGGTGACGACCTTCCACGGGCGAGGTGCCCCGACGACCATCACGCGATTGCCACGCTGGAGATCCGCGCTATCGACTTGCCCTCGATAAAAAACGACAAAATCGCCGTTATTTTTCCCATTGTCCTTGGGGCCATACGTAGGATGGTTGACGATGGGCAACTGGGAAACCACGATCGTGACCGTCTCTCCCGAGACCTGCGATTGTACTATCCTCCCGCCAAGCTGGACTTTTTTCGATCTAGGCTCATCGGTCGCCATGCGCCAATGGGAAAAATCAAATTTAGGGTCGACATCCTCCATAACTTTGGAGGGAAATATCTGGTAGGTTGGAGCACAGGCACTCGTCACTGCCCATGAGATGACGAACAGGCCGGTCGCAAGTCGCATAATTATCTCCTTACACTGCTCCACATCCCGCGTCAAATCGACCCGGGAGTCAATAAATCATCTCGGAATTACATGAATCTTAACTGCCATTGCAGGAAAAATGCATTTTGTGCAAAAGGGTCGGTTGCAGCATTCAGTGCGATGCCAGGCCCTAATCCAGCATGGTGCCTGAATTCATAGTTGAACTGGATTTTGGACTGCATCTTCGGCGGGAAATTCTCAAAATAATAAGTGAGGCCGAGGATCTGCCTGGTGTAGCGATCGTTCGACAGTCTGGTGTTGGGGTCGAATTCTTCATACATGTAGACCGGTTCAAAGTTTTCGAGCGGCCCTTCGGTAAAGAGATATTTCGCCAAGACATACCATGTCTGTCGGTTCGCACCCGGCGCGCCAGAGCCACCGCATACCGCCGTATCAAGACAATCTCCATTGGCCGGGGTCCCTACTGTGGTTGCATTTGACCCGTCATGTCCTTGCCAATATTCTCCGTATACCGTGAAACCAGGCAAGAATTTCGGGTTCCAGCGGGCATCTATCCCGTAGCGATCGAAGTGACCCTTGCCACGCCCGTTGATGAAGGTTCCAGCGTTGTTTGAGGTCCCTTGGATCATCGTAAAGCTGACAAATGAGTTTGCGTCGCCGAATAACCGCAAGCGCATGTACACCGCCTTTGGTTGATTCGCACCGCCGATCCCGGAGGTGTTGCTCACGATCCCATTGGCCTGAAAGTTGTTGTTATTCATGATCCCGACCACATACTCCAGTCGATTCATGATTTTCCCGCGTACATCGATGAAGTAATCGCGCTCTTGGAGGAATTCGATGGCCCCACCCGTGCCGTTTCGGTTCTGCCCCGGCCCACCACCACCCCCCACTGCGGTCAAATATGGGGCGCTGATGATATCCCGCAGACCGCCTGACGTTTCCGTGAAGATGCCGAAGGGCATACGAAAAATGCCCATTCTGATGATATTGAGATTAGGCGCCCACGATTGAACCGGACGCACATCGATATAGGCCTCGCGAAAGAATGTCGCCACGCTTGGATTTCCGTTTGGAGTACTGCTGTTACCGGTCGGAGTGACGCTCGCCAGACCAGTACTCTGAAACTCCATCAACATATGCCACCGGGGAAGGTAGTCGCTCAGCTTTCCCCAGAACACCAACTCGGCCCGTCGAACTGAGAAACTGTCCTGACTCTTTCCCTCAGGAACATTGGCGTTGACATGCCCATACAGAAATTGCAACGAGTTCAGACCGAAATTGATCTTGTCCTTCAAAATTGGGAGAATCTCAATTTTGCTCTTCCAATCCTCCAAGTTTTCCAGCCGTCTCGTTTGGTCTGCCGTCCGATATTCCTGTTCAGTACGTATGCGAAGCCAGTCCTCCTTGGTGATCGTCCCTTGTTGAAGAAGAAGGTCTTCAAGGGAGATCCCGGCCGCTGGTGATTGGGCGGCCGGAGATGGTCCTTGCGTTTGTGTGTCGGGCGCCGTCTGTTGTGCGGTGACGATAGGAGTCGGCAACTGCTTTTGGCCAGTTACCGACTCCTGGGCCAGCGTAGGCTGGTATGCGAAGGCGATCAATAAGGCTATACCCCCTGCCACCAGTCCTACTTGGGCAATATACGGCATCACGTACGGCCCTCTCATGCGCGTTCCTCCTCGAAAGTTATCCTGTGATGGTGTAGAGCGTCGTTCCTGCCGAGTGCACTATGGATTCACGGACATCACCCGTCCAGCAGGAACGTCGAAAGCAATGGCCCGGTTTTCGAGTTGGCTGGGATGCAATGGGAATAACCCGGCCTTGAGCATCACATCTTCGCCTTCTCGACTCATCAGGAAGGTGAGGAATTCCTGCACCGCATCAGGCAGAGTTGCCGCCGGTGCCTTGTCAAAGTACAGATACAATGTGTGTCGCAGCGGATACGTCTGGTCGGCTACAGTTTCGCGAGTCGGAAGTACAAAAGACATCCCGTCCTTCTCTGCAATGGGGACAGCCCGCACATTCGATGTGTGTAGACCGATGGCGCTATAGCCTATTCCCGTCGTATTCTGGCTTATATCGAATGCGACCGAAGCCGCCCCATGATCTTCATGAATTTCCGACTTGAATTCTCCTCCCGCCAGGCCATACTCCTTGACGAATGCTCTTGCTTCCGATTGTTTTTCTCGACCATAGAGCTGAATCGTCCGATCTCTCCAACCATCGCTCAGCCCCAGGTGTCCCCATTGAGAAATAGCCTTCTGTGCCCCGCGCTTTCGCGTTGAGGAGAATACGGCGTCGACCTGGGCAAGAGTGAGCCCAGGAAGCGGATTATCCTTGTGCACATACAACGCGACAGCATCGACGGCCACAGGCACGGCAGTCGGCTCGTATCCATGCTGAGCCACAAACTCTTTTATCTCGGCGTCGGTCATCTGATGCGCTGTGGCAAGCAGTTGAAAGCTGGTGGCTCGGTCGTCGATCATCATGATTCTGCCTGTCTTACTGAGGGGAGGCTGCAGAAATTCTTCGACAGCCTTGGCGGTTCCCTTCTTGACGTGAATATTGATCTTTGGCTGGAATCGCTGAAAGTCTGCGCTAAGACGGGTGAATAGTGGGTAGAGTGCGTCTGAGCTTTGAACCTTCAATGCACCAGCGACATGTTTCGTTGAACTATAATGGGCCAATGTCGAATTGGCGTTTACGGTTGCATAGGGGTCGCTGTGCTCGGCCAAAGCGTGGGCTGTGAGATAAAGTGGAGATAACAGCCCCAGAACAAGAGCGGCTGCCCTGAAGAGTGATAATCTCATGACTTCTCCTTATAGTCACAAACCGTTGTTACTGGAAGGGGTTACTGTCGTTAGCTATAGAGGCAGTATGTTACAAACGGGCAACCCCATTATTACAAAACTGTTAACTTTCTCTTTTTTTTAGCCGTTACACTCAGTGACTACACCATCGACTCCAGACAAGGCAGCTGGCTCCGAAGCCCCGCTGTGGCCGATCGCGGCAGCGATAGTCGTCATTCTTGGCACTCCACTGGTCCTCTACTCCTTGGCTCCAACTGGTCCCATTCGGCAGGGTGATACGGTCTTCTCCGAGGGACAACAGCAAGTGCACATACTTCATATTCCAACAAACTCCTTGAATAGAACTGACGAAACCTGTTTACTCGATCCCAACAGCCCATTGATCGTGCTCGAGAATTCAACGGACGAGCCAGATGGGCTTATCAAAGCGGAAGTACAGGGGAATCCGGCCCCAGAATGGCCGTTTTGTCCGGTACATGCCGAAGTACAACTCACCCTTCATCAAGTCTTTCAAAAACCGGCAGTACTGGAAACTGTGAGGGATACGTTGATGAGATGGTTCGGCAAGTAGGGAAGAGAATCGTTGGAGTTAGGTCTTGAGCCTCGCGGCAAATTGCTTGCGAAACTTCGCCACTTTTGGTCCCACCACGAATTGGCAGTATCCCTGAGACGGGTTTCGAGCAAAATACTCCTGGTGGTA
>WBZQ01002345.1_pt2 | contig 10810 bp, 9 predicted proteins | sample 5204251 | NCBI WGS metagenome assembly WBZQ01 (sample SAMN12412402, study PRJNA552823) | activated sludge metagenome | isolation source: activated sludge from nitrification reactor of wastewater treatment plant... | place: USA: Virginia | collected 2017-09 | reverse complement strand
AAAGGCCACGGGCGAGGGGTATCATCCTCGCAATTGTCGGGTCACGGAAAGGGGGACGAATGGGAGCCACTCTCCATCAGCTCCTGAAGACGCTCGTCGAGAGAGGGGGTTCCGACCTCCACCTCACCACGAACTCCCCGCCGATGATCCGCGTCCACGGCGACCTGACCCCGCTCGACTTTCCACCCCTCACGGTTCCCGAGACCAAGCAGCTTTGCTACTCGATCCTGACCGACGTCCAGAAGCACCGTTTCGAGGAGAACCTAGAGCTCGATCTTTCCTTCGGCGTCAAGGGGCTGGCGCGTTTCCGCGGAAACGTCTTCATGCAGCGCGGGGCCGTTTCGGCGGTCTTCCGGCAGATACCCTACGAGATCCTCGGCTTCCGCGAGCTCGGCATTCCCGCGGTCGTTGAGCAGCTGTGCAACAAGCCGCGCGGCCTCGTGCTGGTGACCGGCCCGACCGGGTCCGGCAAGTCCACGACCCTCGCGACCATGATCGACAAGATCAACCGCGAGCACCCCAAACACATCGTCACGATTGAAGACCCAATCGAGTTCCTGCACACACATAAGCGCTGCATCGTCAACCAAAGAGAGCTCCACGCCGACACGCATTCGTTCCCGAACGCGCTTCGGGCCGTTTTGCGCGAGGACCCCGACATCGTGCTCGTCGGTGAGATGCGCGATCTCGAGACCATGGAGTGCGCGCTTCGGATCGCCGAGACGGGCCACCTGACCTTCGCCACGCTCCACACCAACAGCGCCGTGCAGACCATGAACAGGATCATCGACGCGTTCCCCGCCGGCCAGCAGTCTCAGGTTCGCGCCCAGCTCTCGTTTGTTCTGGAGGGAATCCTCTGCCAGACGCTCCTGCCGAAGCCCTCGGGCAAGGGCCGCGTGATGGCGATGGAGATTCTGGTTCCGACCCCCGCGATTCGGAACCTCATCCGAGAAGACAAGCTCCATCAGGTCTATTCGATGATGCAAACCGGACAGAACAAGTACGGCATGCAGACTTTCAACCAGTCGCTTGCGACGCTCGTTTACAAGCGGGCGATCACGCAGGAGCTGGCCATGGCGACCTCGTCGCTGCCGGACGAGCTTGCCGAGATGATCGCCCGGGGTGCCGGCGTCATCAACCCGGTCGCGCCTCCCACGGCGGGGGGCGCCGCGCCGGCGCGGAAGGCCTAAGGCAAGGGACCGGCCGGCGACGAGAGGCAGGGAGGGCTCATGGCACAGTACGTGTGGAAGGGCAAGACGCGCCAGGGGGCTCAAACGTCCGGCGTCTTGACCGCGGATTCCAAGGATCTCGCGATCGCCGAGCTGAGGCGCCGCGGCACCGAGGTCACATCCGTCAAGGAACAGGGCAAAGAGATCGCGATCCCGAAACTCGGCGGCGGGAAGGTGAGCGCCAAGAGGCTCGCGATCTTCACGCGCCAGTTCTCGGTCATGATCGACGCGGGCCTGCCGCTCGTGCAGTGTCTGGAGATCCTGGGCTCGCAGCAGGATGACAAGGCCTTCCAGAAGATCATTCTCGCGATCCGGCAGGACGTGGAGTCCGGGAACTCGCTGGCCGAGGCCATGCGCAAGCATCCCAAGGCCTTCGACGACCTCTTCGTGAACATGGTCGCCGCCGGCGAGGCGGGCGGCATTCTCGACACGATCCTTCGCCGCCTCGCGGTCTACATCGAGAAGGCCGTGCGGCTCGCCGGGCAGGTCAAGACCGCGATGATCTACCCGATCGCGGTGATCTCGATCGCCGCCCTGGTCGTCACGATCATCCTGTGGAAGGTCATCCCCACCTTCGCGGCCCTCTTCGCGGCTTTGGGCGCCGAGCTCCCGCTTCCCACGCGGATGGTCATCGCGGCGTCCAATTTCCTCGCCCGGTATTTCCCGTTCATCGTCGCGGCGTTCATCCTGGCCGGCTACTTCCTGAAGCGTTACTACAAGACGTACAAGGGACGCCGCGTGATCGACAACATGATCCTCAAATCGCCGGTCCTGGGCGACATCATGCGCAAGATCGCGGTGGCGCGGTTCTGTACCACCCTCTCGACGCTGACGGCTTCGGGCGTTCCGATCCTCGACGGCCTCGAAATCACGGCCAAGACCGCCGGAAACGCGATCATCGAGGACGCGATCATGGTGGTGAGAAAGAGCGTCGAGGCGGGCCGCACGATCGCCGAGCCGCTCGGCGAAACCAAGGTGTTTCCCCCGATGGTCGTGCAGATGATCGGCGTCGGCGAGCAGACAGGTGCCCTCGACGCGATGCTCAGCAAGATCGCGGAGTTCTATGAGCAGGAGGTCGACCAGGCGGTCGAGGGCCTGATGAAGCTCATGGAGCCCATCATGATCGCGCTCTTGGGGACGATCATCGGGACGATCGTGGTCGCGATGTACCTTCCCATGTTCGACCTGATCTCGAAGATCGGGTAATTCCAGGGGTGCGGGCCGCGCCTCGCCTTTTGGGCGGTCCGCACCAGAACGTTCCCTCGGCCTGAACGATGCCCCTGAAAGCCCCGGTCCAGCCTTCCTACGAACTCCTCCGCGGACTCGTGGTGCTGCGGGTCGTCGTGATCACGACGGTCAACCTGTCGGCGCTCCTCATCCAGTTCGCCTTCGACCTGCAGCTTCACCTGGACCCGATATATCTCTCGACGGTCGTGGGCTTCGCGCTTTCGATCATCAGCGCGTTCACCCTGCGCCGGATCCGGCCGGAGACCCACGCGATCCTGCAGATCCTCGGGGACCTCCTGCTCGTGTCGATCATCGTGTACATCACGGGCGGCCCCGCCACGATTTTCACGTTCCTCTACTTGGCCGTGGTGGTCTCCGGCGCCGCCCTGTTCGGGCGCGCCGGCGGGCTCGTGGTGGCAGGCCTCGCGGCCGTCTTCTACGCGCTTCTTGTCTATCTCTACGCGGTCCGCACCCTGCGGCCGGTTCAGACCGTCGCCGCGGCCCCCGAGCTCTCCCCCCCCGTCCTCGTCCAGAACGTCGCCTTGAACACCGCGGCCTTCTTCGCGACCGCGCTGCTTGTTTCGTCCTCCACGGAGAACCTCCAAAGAGCCCGGGCGGACGTGCAGCGCCGCAACGCCGAGATCGCGGAGCTTCAGGCCCTCCACACGGCCGTCCTCGCCTCAATGTCTTCGGGGGTCCTCACGACCGACCTCGATGGCCTGGTCACGTTCGCGAACCGTGCCGCCGAAGACCTGCTCGGAACCACGGCCGAGGCCTTACGTGGCCACTCGGTGGTCTCCGCCGGGCTCGTGGACGAGGCCGGCTGGGAGACCATCCGGACCTCGCCCCTCGAGCTTCTGCGGTTCGAGGGACACCAGGCGGGCCCGCGGAGCGACGCCTATTTCGGAACCTCGGTGACGCCGCTTAAGGATGGACACGGCGTCACGATCGGCAGGATCTTCATTTTCCAGAACCTCACCGAGCTGAAGAAGCTCGAGGGCGAGGTCCGCCTTAAAGACAAGATGGCCGCGGTTGGAGAGCTCGCCGCCGCGATCGCGCACGAGATCCGGAACCCCCTGGCGTCGATCTCGGGCTCCGTGCAGGTGCTCAAGAGCGCGCCTTCTTTGGATGCGCAGGATCAGCGGCTCATGGAGATTGTCGTGGGCGAATCCGCCCGCCTCTCGGCAATCCTCGAGGACTTCCTTCGCTATGTGAAGCCCCGGGAGAAGGCGGTCGAGCGGATGGACGCGAACGCGGCGCTGAGGGATGTCCTCACGCTCTTGACCCACAGCCAGGAGGTCTTAGAGCTCCATCAGGTGTCGCTCGACGTGCCAGAGGAACCCCTCTGGATCACGGCCGACCCCGGCCAGATCCGGCAGATCTTCTGGAACCTCACGCGAAACGCTCTGGCCGCGATGCCGAAGGGGGGAAGCCTGACCGTGGCGTCCCGCCGGAACGGCCGAAGCTGGCTGGCCGCGTTCCGCGACACCGGGCGCGGCATGACCGGGGCCGAGCGGGACCGCCTCTTCACGCCGTTCGCCCACAGCTCGCCGGGAGGCACCGGGCTAGGCCTCGCGATCGTGTACCGGATCGTCGAAGAGCACGGCGGCCGCATCGAGGTCGAGACCGCGCCGGGAAAGGGCACCACGATCACCATCGCGCTGCCTTTGGAGGCCGGGACCGCATGAGCCGGACCGAGCCGCACCCGGCGGCGCAGCCGGGCCCCCACATCCTCGTGATCGACGACGAGCGCGGCATCGTCGACCTTCTCTCGATCGCCCTCGAGCGCGAGGGCTATCGGGTGACGGGGACCGGAAGCTGCGTCGAAGGGCTGGACCTGATCGGACGGTTGTCGCCCGACCTGATCCTGACCGACCTTCGCATGCCCGATGGCGGCGGGTTCGACGTCCTCAAAAGGTCGCGCGAGCTCACACCCGACACGCCGGTCGTGATGATCACGGCCTACACAACCACGCAGACCGCCATCGAAGCCCTCAAGGCCGGCGCCTATGACTACATCAGCAAGCCCTTCAACGTCGAGGAGCTCAAGCACGTCGTCGGCAAGGCGCTCGAAAGGAAAAGGCTCTCGGACGAGAACGTCGCGTTGAAGCTGCGCGTCGAGCGTCCCTCCCGAGGAGCGCTCATCGGGGTCTCCCGAAGAATGCGCGTGGTCTTTGACCTGGTGGAGAGGATCGGGAAGACCACCTCGACCGTGCTCGTGACCGGGGAGTCGGGAACCGGCAAGGAGCTGATCGCCCGGGCCATCCATCAGAGCTCGGCGAGGAGCGCGCGCCCGTTTGTTTCGATCAACTGCGGAGCGCTTCCCGAGCCGCTCCTCGAATCCGAGCTCTTCGGCCACGAGCGGGGCGCCTTCACGGGCGCGGTCCGCGAGAAGAAGGGGCTCTTTCAGGAGGCCGAGGGCGGCACCCTCTTTCTCGACGAGATCGGCGAGATGTCGCTCACGATGCAGGTGAAGGTCCTGAGGGTCGTTCAGGAGCGCGTGGTGAGGAGGGTCGGCGGCGTCACCGAGGAGCCGGTCGACGTGAGGATCATCTGCGCGACCAACAAGGACCTCTCCCGCAAGGTCGCGGACGGATCCTTTCGCGAGGACCTCTACTACCGCATCAACGTGATCCCGCTTCCGATCCCCGCGCTCCGCGAGAGGCGGGACGACATCGCCTATCTCGTCCGCCACTTCATGAAGAAGGTCGCGACCGAACAGGGAATCCCGGAGAAGAAGATCTCGACCGAGGCCATGCGCCTCCTGGAGGCTTACAACTGGCCCGGCAATGTTCGCGAGCTCGAGAACCTCATCGAGAGGACGGTCGCGCTGGAGCCTTCGGACGTGATCACCACATCCTCGCTTCCCGAGACCTTTCTCAGGCCCGCCGGGGTTCCGGCCTCGGCTTCCGGAGAGGCCCTCGACCTGCCCGCGGAGGGCCTGGACCTGGAGGCCTACCTCGACTGGGTCAGCCGGCGCCTGATGCAGCAGGCGCTGGAGAGAACCGAGGGCGTTCAGATTCGCGCCGCCGAGCTTCTTCGCATGACGGAGAGGTCCTTCCGCTATTACGCCAAGAAGGCGGGCCTTCGCCGCGAGGAGGAGGTTCCCGAGGAACAGAAGACATGAGATCGACGACCGCGGTCCGCCTCGCGCTCCCTGCTTTCTTGGCAATCTCCACGCTTGCCATTTCGATCTCCTGCGCCCCTTCCTCCGGGGTCGCACCCCCGACGGCGACCGTGACCCCAGCGCCCCAGGGCCCGCGCGTCAAGCTGCCGTCGAGCCGCGTGATCTCGCTGGAGCTCGCGCGCACCGAAAGCGAGAAGGCCCAGGGCCTGATGTTTCGGGAATCGCTCGAGGAGGACCGCGGCATGGTCTTCCTATGGGACACCGCCGAGGTCCGGCCCTTCTGGATGAAAAACTGTCACTTCCCGCTCGACATCATCTACACGAGGTTGGACGGGACCGTCGTGGACGTGCTTGCGAACGTGCCTCACTGCGAGGCCGATCCCTGTCCCAGCTATCCGCCTCGCGGCGCGGCCGAGACCGTTGTCGAGGTCAACGCGGGCGTGGCCGCAAGGCACGGGGTGAAGCCCGGCGTTCGCCTCTTCTTCGAGGGCGTCCCGGGACGCTGACAGGTGTACGAGCACACCGACCCGCTGGCGGAGCTGGGCGAGGACCTGCCTCTGGCGGCCAAGCTAAGCCTCCTGCACGGGCGCCTGGCCGAGAGCCTTCCCTTCGTGGCGCGGATCGCGGTCGCGACCTTCGATCCCCAGACGGACACCCTGCGCTCCTATGTCGACAGCACCCACGGCGAGCGTCCGTTTCTGAGGTACGAGGCACCGCTCAAGGAGGCACCGTCTCTAGAGGAGATCCTGACCACGCGCCGCCCGCGGGTCGTGAACGATCTTTCGATCTTCGACCCCGGAGCCCGCGAGCACACGGTGCGCGTACGTGAGAGCGGCTATCGCGCGAGCTACACGGTCCCGATGTTCCTGGGGGGAAAGTTCTGGGGCTTCCTCTTCTTCAACTCGCGCCAGCCGGACGTCTTCGTGGAGGACGCGCTGAAGACCCTCGATCTTTACGCGCACCTCGTGGTTCAGCTGACCACACACGAGCTCGTGACTGTCCGGGTCCTTGGGGCGGCGCTCGGGACCGCGCGCCGCGTGCTGCGGTTTCAGGACGCGTGGGCCGGTTCCCATCTCGATCGCGTGGTCTCCCTCACCCGCCTCGTGGGCCTCGGCTTGAGATCCCGGGAGCACTTCGGTCTCTCGGGAGGCGATGTCGAGCGAATCGCGGCGCTCGCCCCTCTTTTCGCCTCCGACCCGGCGGGCGGAGCGCTTCCGATCGGCTCCTTTTTGCCCGAGGGGACCTCGGAGCGCGCGGCCTACGAGCTGGCCCGGCACACCTTCCGGCGCGCGCTCGCGCCCGTGCACGAGTTTCTCCAGGCCTTCTTTCGCGAGGCGTTTCCATCGCTCAACACGCTTCGGAACGTTGCCCGCACTCACGAGGCCACGCTGATGGGGAAGTCGCCCGAGGAAGCCTTTGAGCTCGCGGCCCACATCGTGGCGCTGGCCGACATCGTGGAGGCGTTGACCGCGCGGCGCTTCGAGGCTCCCGGCCTGTCCGGGCACGAGGTCCTCGAAAGGTTGCGCCATCTTTCGGTGGTGGAGGGCGCCCGAATCCTGGTCGAGGCCTTGGCCTGTCAGGAACCCCGTCTAAGGGAGCTCCTGGCTCCCGTCCCCGCGCCCTACTCGGCGCTCGAGTAGGGCGTTCCTCAAACGCCGGGCACGAACCGAAAGAGCCCCCTTCCCATGGTCGCGAGGTAGAGGCCACCCGGTCGCCGCGGATCGCCGGACCACGCGACGACCGTGAGTCCGCGCTCCGGAAGGGGCAGCGAGAGCGCGGCCTCGGGCTCGTTCTCCGGATGGAAGACGGCAAGCGATCGGGCGCTGTCCACCTCCAAGCCCACGGGGCTGGCCGGCACATGGCGCGGCTTGCGGGGCCGGCCGAAGCCGCCCGTCAGGATTCCCTTTCGCGCTTCCGGCTCCGACGCGGACGCCCAATCGCCCGAGCTCCAGTAGTAGAGCCTTCCCCCCGATTCGGCGGCGACCGTCACGAGGCCGTTCTCAACGAGCCGCACCCGCCGCAACGAGTCCACCCGCGAACCGAGGCTCCCGGCGCGCCGAAAGCTGAGCCCCCCATCCGCGGACTCGAAGACCCCGGCCGCCGTCGCCGCGAGGATCGTTCCCTTGCCCGACAAGAACGCCTGCGTCGGATGTTCCAGCGTGCGTGTCCAGCCGGAGCTCTTCTCGGCCTCGCTCGCGATGAAGACCCCCTCGGCCGTCCCCACAATCAGGCGATCGCCCGCGGCCGTGAGCGCCACGATCGTGGCCGGAGGCGATTCCTTGAGGCGAGTCGCCTCGCCCGTCTGAGTGCGAACCTCCCAGAGCCCGCCGCTTCGCCCATCGGCGGCGCGCGCGACCACGACCCGTCCGTCCCGGGTTTCGACCACGGCCGAGACCCGCGCCTCGGCAAGCCCGGCGTTGGACTCGGAAACCGTCACCCCGCCGTCCTCGCTGATCAGGACCCCTTCGGATTCGGTGCCGATGAGGAGCCGGCCGGGCCGATTGGGATCGAAGACCAGAGCATTGACCACAAGCTCCGGACCGATCCGGCGAAAGCTCTTTCCCTCGTCGCGGCTCTCGAAGAGGCCTCCGGTCGTGCCCGCGAGCACGCGTGCCGCGACCGCCGGGTCGCGCCGCACCACGTGCGTGCGCCGGTCGGCCAGGCCCTCCCGGTAGCGCGTCCAGTTCGCCCCACCGTCCATCGTGCGATACACCCAACCGCACGTCGCCGCCCAGGCGTCGTTCGCGTCGGCCGGCGAGAAGTCGATCCAGAAGACCTGCGTGTCCTCGACCATCCCGTTCGAGATGCGCGACCAGGTCTCGCCCATGTCTGTCGATCGGAACGGATGGCGGAACGAACCGCAGATCAGCGTCGCGGGCCGGGACGGCGGAAAGGCCAGGAACGAGACCCCGCTTCCGGGATCGAGAGGTGGCGTCGAGACGCGAAAGGACTGCCCATCGTCGTTCGAGATCTCCACGCCGTAGTCGCCCCCGACCGCCAGCACGCGCCGGCCGTTCCAAACGGCCACGGCCACGACGCGCGCGGCGGCCCGTTCCTCCCAGCGGCGAAGGACCTGGAACGACTCGCCCCGATCGTCCGACCGCGCGAGGAGCCCGCCCCTCAAGACCCCCGTGAGACCAAACCACAGGGTCGAGCTTCGAAACGGATCGACCGCGATGGCCGTCACCGAGTAGCCCGGAAACGGAGAGCCACCCGAGGGCGCCCGCCAGGTCCTGCCGGCGTCGAACGACCGATAGACGCCGCCTTGCGCGGTTCCGAGATAGAAGGCGCCCGGCGTCTTTGGGTCGGCGACCAGAGACTTCACCTCGGCGCCCGGGAGAGGGAAGCGATACCAGGCCCCGGCCGCGGCCTCGGACGCGCCCGGGCTCACAAGAGCCGCCAGGGTCGCGATCCCGGCGACGCAGGCCGCCCTAAGCCTCAAGGCAGACCCCTGCACCACTCCTCACGACGACGAAGGCGCGGAGCTCGTCGCGGAAGAGGCCGTCGAGGTGCTTGCGTGTGTCGAGCTCGACGACGAGGCGGAGGCGCTCGCCTCGGATTTCGAATCGGTCTTGGGGGTCTTGGGGCTCTCTGTCTTCGAGGTCTCGTCGCCCTTTCCACCGCCCTCTCCCTTCTCCGCCTTACCTTCCTTCGCGGCTTCGCTTCCCTTCGCTTCCTCAGAGGACTTCTCGGGCTTGCGGACGTAATCGCTCACGTACCAGCCCGTGCCCTTGAACTGCACGGCCGGAGCGGACATCAGCTTCTCGAGCGGCCCGCCGCACGTCTCACAGGCCGTGGGAGACGGGTCGGAAAAGCTCTTGAGGACCTCGACCGTGCGTGAGCAGGACTGGCAACGGTATTCGTAGAGTGGCATTGGGTTCTCAACCTCCGTGTTTGTCTCGTGTCTAAAGGGGGTCCCAACATCCCACGCGTCTAGTCTGGCGCGAACTGGCCCCCGACGGTCTTCAGCTGGATCTTGACATTCCGGCCCGCGCCGTCCCTTCGCGCGATGAGCCTCAGCGCGAAAAACGCGTAGACGAGCCGTGCGTTCTCGGCGGCGTCTCCCGGGCCCAATGCGATCAGGTCGCGGAGCGTCCTGGATCCGTCGACGAGCGAGAGGAGCCTCGCTTCCTCAGACGACAGCCCGATCTCGGGGAGATCGGCCTCTTCGTAACAAGGGTCGAAGGCGGTCCAGGAAGGCCCGATCAGCGCCACCAGCCGCTTGACATCGCGCGTCGCCTTGACGCCCTCCAGGATCATCCGCCGGGTTGGAATGTCCAAACGGATGATCTCGTCCGTCCGGTATTGCCCAACCTGGAAGGCCATCTCGCCTTCATCCCAATTGAAAACCGAAAACACAATCTCGCGAACCTGATCCATGACGATCGCGTCCAGGTCATCCGGCGACAAGAGCCCCATCTCGACCAACACATCGCCATGCCTCTTGAGCCCCGCCGAGGCCATGAGCCGCTCGACAGACCTGAAGAAATCGTCCATCCCGAGCCGGCCCAGACGAAGTAGGTAGTTCCCAAGCGAGTCCTCCCGGTCCCCGGAGGTCGCGAAGATCACCTCCCCGTCCCAGAGGAAGATCTTCTTTTCAATCCCCTCGCGGATCAGCGAGAGGACCCCCGGGACCCGGTAGCGATGGACGGTCTCCAAGGCCTCCGCGAGCGGCGTCGTCGCCAGGTTGCCCCGAAACTCGAAACGCTGGTCCGACACGGCACCGATTGTACGGAAGAGCGGCGCCGGCCCTACGATCCACAACATGTTGGAAGGTCCCCTGCTCACGTTCGGGGAGGCTCTGGATACGGTCCTTTGCAAAGCGAAGCGGCTGGGGACCGAGAGCGTCCCGCTTGCTGTGGCCGCGGCCCGCGCGCTCGCCGAGCGGGTGGTCGCGGACCTCGATGTTCCGCCCTTCGACACCACCGCGATGGATGGTTGGGCGGTGGCTTCCGGCTGGGGCGCGACCCTAGAGCTCACGATCGCGGGCACGCTGGCCGCCGGAGGCCGGCCGGAAGGCCCGCTCCAACCGGGAACGGCGCTCAAGGTCATGACCGGAGCCCCTGTGCCGCCAAACTGCTATGGCGTGGTCCCCGTCGAGGACGCAAAGGAGCTTCCGGAGAATCGGGTGCGGCTCCTCGTCTCACCGCGGGACGGCTCGCACATCCGAAGGCGCGGCGAGATCGTCGCGAAAGGCGCAGCCCTCCTCGTACCTGGGCGTCTCCTC
>WBZQ01002885.1_pt1 | contig 10814 bp, 10 predicted proteins | sample 5204251 | NCBI WGS metagenome assembly WBZQ01 (sample SAMN12412402, study PRJNA552823) | activated sludge metagenome | isolation source: activated sludge from nitrification reactor of wastewater treatment plant... | place: USA: Virginia | collected 2017-09 | reverse complement strand
CAGGCCGAGCTCGAGGCCCGCGACTACCCAGGGCACTACCACCGGGTGGCCTTCCACAAGCCGGACGGCTCCCCCGTCCACATCGAGACGACCCGCCCCGAGCTCATCCCGGCCGTCGTCGCGCTCGTCGCGCACCCCGACGACGAGCGCTACCAGGACCTGTTCGGGACGACGGTGACCTCGCCGCTGTTCGGGGTGGAGATTCCCGTGCTCGCCCACCACGGCGCCGAGATCGACAAGGGCGCCGGCATCGCCATGTGCTGCACCTTCGGCGACCTCACCGACGTCTTGTGGTGGCGCGAGCTGCGCCTGCCCACCCGCTCGATCATCACCCGCACCGGACGGCTCCAGTCCGAGACCCCGGACTGGCTCGCGGGCGGGCCCGGCGAGCAGCTGTATGCCGACCAGGTTGCCGGCGCGACCGCCTTCCGGGCCCGTGAGGCGATCGTCGCGGCGCTGCGCGCCTCCGGCGACCTCGACGGCGAGCCCACCCCGACCCAGCGCAAGGCGAACTTCTACGAGCGCGGCGAGAAGCCGCTGGAGATCGTCACCTCGCGCCAGTGGTACATCCGCAACGGCGGACGCGACGCCGACCTCAATGCGGCCCTCATCGAGCGCGGCCGACAGCTCGACTTCCACCCGGCCTTCATGCGCAGCCGCTACGAGAACTGGGTGGCCGGCCTCAACGGGGACTGGCTCATCTCCCGGCAGCGCTTCTTCGGCGTCCCGATCCCGGTGTGGTACCCCCTCGACGCGGCCGGCCAGGTCGTCTACGACCACCCGATCGTCCCGGCCGAGGCGGACCTGCCGATCGACCCGGTCGCCCAGACGCCGGCGGGCTTCGACGAGTCCCAGCGCGACCAGCCCGGGGGCTTCACCGGCGACCCCGACATCATGGACACCTGGGCGACCTCCTCGCTGTCACCCCAGATCGCCGGCGGCTGGCGCGGGGACCCCGACCTGTTCGCCCGGGTCTTCCCGATGGACCTGCGCCCGCAGGGCCACGACATCATCCGCACCTGGCTCTTCGCGACAACGGTCCGCTCGCACTACGAGCACGACAGCGTGCCGTGGACCAATGCCGCGATCTCCGGCTGGATCCTCGACCCCGACCGCAAGAAGATGAGCAAGTCCAAGGGCAATGTCGTCACGCCCGAGGACATCGTCGTCCAGCACAGTGCCGACGCGGTGCGCTATTGGGCGGCGTCCGGTCGCCTCGGCACCGACGCGGCGTATGACGACGGGCAGATCAAGGTCGGCCGGCGCCTGGCCATCAAGATCCTCAACGCGAGCAAGTTCGCCCTGAGCTTCGGGTGGGGCCCGGCGGACGCGCCGAGCACGACCGGCATGGTGGACGCGGCCGCGCTCGCCGCCGCGGTGACCAACCCGCTCGACCGGTCGATGCTCGCCGCCCTCGCCGAGGTCGTGGAGCGGGCGACCTCGGGCTTCGAGTCCTGGGACTACACCCGGTCCCTTGAGGCAACCGAGTCCTTCTTCTGGACCTTCTGCGACGACTACCTCGAGCTGGTCAAGGACCGGGCGTACGGCAGCCGCGGCGAGGCCGAGGCCGCCTCGGCCCGAGCCGCGCTGCGCCTGGCCCTGTCAGTCCTGCTCCGCCTCTTCGCCCCGATGCTCCCGTATGTCACCGAGGAGGTCTGGTCCTGGTGGCAGGACGGCTCGGTCCACCGCGCCGCCTGGCCCACCGCCGCCGAGCTGGTCGAAGGGGGCGACCCGCGGACTCTCACCGACGCCGGCGCGGTGCTCGGGGCCATCCGCAAGGCGAAGTCCGACGCCAAGGTCGGGATGCGGGCCGAGGTCACCTCGGCCACCGTGACCGGGCCGTTGGAGGCCCTCGCGCGGGTCAAGACGTGCGCGGACGACCTCCGCGCGGCCGGTCGGGTGGCCACCCTGGAGTACTCCGAGGGCGAGACCGTCACGGTTCGGGACGCGCTTCTGGCACCCCCGGCGAGCTGACGCACGCCGCCTCAGGCGGGCCGCGGTCTATGCACCCTCGGTAGGCGCACTCTGGGTAGGCGCACTGTGAGTAGGCGGACTCTGGGTAGGCGCACTCTGGGTAGGCCGACCGGCGCGGTCGGCGGCGAGCTCGCGCTCGGCCTCCCGGGCCACCAGGACGGCCGCCTCGCCCGTGGGCTCACGGTAGCTGCGCATCCCTACCTCGACGAGCGGCCCGAGAGCCTCGGCGAATCGTCCGGACTGGGCCAGCTGGCGCAGCGACGCGCGGCCGTCGAGGACATCGCGCAGGTCGCGCCGCACCCGATCGTCACCGATCGCATTGGCCAGCGCGGCCAGCTGGTGGCGCAGTCGGCGATCGGCGTCCGAACCGGCGGCGAGCGAAGGCAGCAGGCCGGCGGGTGCCGTGGAGTCGGTCATGGCATCGGCTTCCCGTGCGGGCCGTACTCAAAGGTGATCGACGCGCTCGGCAGGCCCACGGCGTTGAACCCCCTGAGGGTCGAGAGTGTCCCGGCCATGAGGCCCACCGTCCCGTCGACGGCGAGCATCACCTTCCCGTGCCACTCCAGGATCTCAGCAACCACCCGCCCGACCTTGTATGCCGCAAGGGCGGCTCCGCCACCTCCGACCACGGCGCCAACCCCGGTCTCGGCGGTCGCCACCCCGACGGCTGCGGCGACCCCGCCGGCGATGGCCCAGTCGACGAGCTCGTTGACCAGGCCGCCCACGCAGTCGGCCATGCCCTTCACACCGGTCGCAGCCTGCTGGTAGTCGTGGCCGAGCCGGGCGAACTCCCCGGACTGCCACTCCAAAGCGCTCGCGAGGTTGAGCAGATAGACGCGTGCCTCGTAGCTGCCTGGCCCGCTCCACCCCCGTTCGATGGCCCGGACCTCCTCCCGCAGCCCCTCGGACGACGCGGTGCAGAAGCGGCCCAGCTTCGTCAGTGCATCGCCCGAGCGCGAGACCTCGGCCCAGTCGCCGGCGAACCACGTCCCGACACTGTCGTAGACGTCCACGTGGCAGACGGAGTCAAGGAATACGTTCGCCCACCAGCCGGCGCTCAGCAGGTCGGACAGATTCAACACCGCGCTCAGTGCCTCGGGGATGAGGGGCTCTGCCTCCGGGGCAGTGAGAACGACCGACGGGTCACGCATGGCCGGTCACCGTGCCCGAGGACCGGACGCAGCGCCGGCCACGCGCCCCGAGGCGTCGTCGTCGGAGACCTGATAGACCACCCCGCACGCACTCAGCGCTGCCGCCGAGGCCGCGGCCACCTCGTGCAGGTGTGCGAAGAAGCCGCGTACCGCCGGTTCGACGTCCGAAGTCCCGTGGAGGAAGCGGACGAGCGCGGCAAGCGAGTTCGCGTCCGTGTTCGGAGTGGCATATCGGGTGTAGGACCTGGCCGTTTCCGCCGCGGCGGCCAAGATGGTGCACGCCTTCGACGGCGTGCTCGTGGCGCCATCACCGACCTCGTAGCCCCAGCTCATGAGAACCCCCTAGTGTTCATCGCGGAGAGTTTCCCGACCGTAACAGCGCGCGGACATGCCGCGCTCAGACCTGGGGGCAGCCTGTGGATAACTCTGGGGACAGACCGGACGGCACGCCGATGGGCGACCCGGTCCCTGCGTCATCGCGCCGGTACCGCAGGGCCATGGTCCGCATCTGGGTGACCGCGGCACTGGTTGGCGTGCTGCTCTTCTTCCTCGTGACCTGGGACACCGGAAATCCGGAACAGCCCATCGGTGTCTTCGTCGTCTTGGCGTGGTTCACCGTGATCGCGGCGACGGCCATCGAGACCACCTGGCTCCCGGTCCGCCACGCCCAGCCCCGGCTCGCCGACGCCGCCACCTCGACCCGGCTGCTCGGAGCCCTCTTCGCGCTCACCGCCGGGCTGATGCTCTGGAACCTGCCCCGCGTGACGCTGCCGTCGCACCTTGCCTTCGCGCTTCTCGACGTGGGGGCGCTCTGGTTGGTGGGTCGGAGCTACCTCACGCGGCGTCGGATGGTGCGGACCGGCGAGGTGCCTGGCCTGCCACCGTCGGCCCAGGGATGAGGGCCACCCAGCAGCGTCGCCAGCCCGCAACCTCGGTATGCCGTTGCAGGTCGTCGGCGGTCAGCGAGATGACCCGGCCCGAGGACGGTTCGTAGACGGTCAGCGAGGCCAGCGGCGCCGACCCGGGGGTCCCGTCAACCTCGACCGCGCTGCCGATGACGAGGACGACGTGCCGAGGCAGCCAGGAGCTGCCGACGAAGAGCACGCCGGGCCGCTCGGGTGCGGCAGTCGAGTGGAGCGCGGCATACGCATCAGCGAGAGCGGCGCGGGACCAGCGCACCCACCTGGTGCGATAGCGCGTGCCGGTCACACCAGCACCGGACTCAAGCTCGTGGCGGGCGCCCCAGGGCGGGGTCCCCAGCGCCTGCGGCCAGGGCAGCTGGAGCCGACGGCCCGGACCGACGACGGCGTTGGTGCGCCGATGGACCTGGCGCTCGGCGGCGGCGAAACGGCCTGCGGCGCTGGGCGGGTCACCGAGCAGCCCGGCGGCATACCGGGGGTCGCGCAGCATCCGGGCGACGACGAGAGAGGCCGACCCGCAGGTCACCGAACTGCACTGACGGGGGCCTTGGTCGCCGACCCTGAGGCGGTAGGGCTCAGCCACGGGTGGGCCCGGCGAGCGCGGTCAGGCTGACTCCTTGCGCGGCCGTTTGGCCCGGGCCGGGGCCTCGCGTCGCACCAGGGTGGGCAGCACGTTGTCGAGGACGACCTCGCGGGTGACGACGACGCGAACGACATCGTCCTGGCTCGGGACCTCGAACATCACCGGCATGAGCACTTCTTCGAGGATCGCGCGGAGCCCGCGAGCGCCGGTGCCACGCAGCTGGGCCTGGTCGGCGATCGCGGCCACGGCCTCGGGGGTGAACTCGAGCTCGACCCCATCGAGCTCGAACATCTTCTGGTACTGCTTGACCAAGGCATTGCGGGGCTCGGTGAGAATGCGCACCAGAGCGTCACCGTCCAACGGGCTGACCGTCGTGATGACCGGGAGCCGACCGATGAACTCGGGGATGAGCCCGAACTTCATGAGGTCCTCGGGCATGACCTCGGCGAAGGACTGTGCCGCGTCGCGGGCGCTGTGCAGCTGCGAGCCGAACCCGAGGCCCTTGGTGCCGGCGCGCGCCTCGATGATCCGCTCCAGCCCCGCGAACGCCCCACCCACGATGAACAAGACGTTGGTCGTGTCGATCTGGATGAACTCCTGGTGCGGGTGCTTGCGACCACCCTGCGGCGGAACCGATGCGGTGGTGCCCTCGAGGATCTTCAGCAGCGCCTGCTGGACCCCTTCGCCGGAGACATCGCGGGTGATCGACGGGTTCTCGGACTTTCGGGCGATCTTGTCGACCTCGTCGATATAGATGATGCCGGTCTCGGCCTTCTTGACGTCGTAGTCGGCGGCCTGGATGAGCTTGAGGAGGATGTTCTCGACATCCTCGCCGACATAGCCCGCCTCGGTCAGCGCGGTCGCATCGGCGATGGCGAAGGGGACATTGAGCATCTTCGCGAGGGTCTGCGCGAGATACGTCTTGCCGCATCCGGTGGGGCCGATGAGCAAGATGTTGGACTTGGCGATCTCGACGTGGGAGTCGTCCTTGCGCAGCGGCCCCCGCTCACCGGCCTGGATGCGCTTGTAGTGGTTGTAGACCGCCACAGACAGCGCCTTCTTCGCCGCACTCTGCCCGATGAGGTACTGCTCGAGGAAGTCGAAGATCTCCCGCGGCTTGGGCAGCTCGTCGAACCCGAGCTCCGAACCCTCGGCGAGCTCCTCCTCGATGATCTCGTTGCACAGGTCGATGCACTCGTCGCAGATATAGACCATTGGCCCCGCGATGAGCTTCTTGACCTGCTTCTGGCTCTTCCCGCAGAACGAGCATTTCAGCAGGTCGCCAGTCTCACCCACGCGTGCCACGTTGCCTCCCAGAATGCTCGCCTGCCCCGATGCGAGGTGACTGCGTGAACGCTACAGGCCCACACCGACACCCGCCTCCTATTACACGGGGTCGGCGCCGCCGCGTCTCGTCTGTCCGCTGAGGGCGCAACCATGCCGCACGCGGCCGGTCGATGAGCTCACGCGACGACCCTCAGGGTCGCCAGGGTCGGGTCGGCCGCGTAGGCGATCCTCGTCCCCGCGGCCAAGGCCGCGCGCAAGGCGGCAAGCACCTGCGCATCGATCCGCTCCCCGGGCGCAAGCACCGGTATGCCGGGCGGGTATGGCGCCACCAGCTCGGCACTGACCCGCCCCACCGCGCCGACCGCAGAGACGACCTCGTGCCGGGCGAAGAAGGCCTCCCGGGGTGTCATCACCATCTCGGGCTGGACGGTCCAGGCCAGCTGGGGCGTGACCGGACGGGCCGGACCACGATGACGCTCGACGGTGCGAGCCAGCAGGTCGGCGAAAGCGAGAACGTCGGTGGCCCGGTCGGCAAGGGTGACCATGGCGACGAGGGTGTCCCGGTCGGCCAGCTCGACCGGGTGCCCCGCCGCGATGAGGTCGCGCTCGACCGCCACGGCGTCCGTTCCCGTGCCGGAGACGACGAGAACCAGCTTGAGCGGGTCCACCCCGGGCCCGGCAAGGACCCGGAGCCCCTCGACCTGCCCCAGCCGGGTGCGCGCAGCAGCCACGGCGTCGACGGCCTCACCTAGCAGCTCGCTCCCGCGGGCGTGGAGCAGCGCCCGGGCCAGGTCGATGCTCGCGAGGATGGCGCCGGACGGGCTCGTCGTCGCGGTGGCGTCGACCGCCGCGGCGAACCGTCCCGGGTCGATCCGGGTGGTCCTGGCCATGATGAGCGCACCCTGGTTCAACGCGGTGAGCGACTTGTGGACACTGATGACCTGGGCGTCAGCGCCGGCGGCGAGGGCATGCGCGGGCAGCGCCGGGTGGAAGCCGAAGTGCCCGGCCCAGGCGGCGTCGACGACGAGCGGAACGCCGTGCTCGTGGGCTGCGGCCGCGAGGGCCCCGATGTCGCCATACGTCCCGACATACTGCGGGTCGGTCACCAGGACCGCCACGGCCGACGGGGTGGCCGCGAGCGCTCCGGCCACCAGGTCGACAGTGACCGCCAGCGGGAGACCGGTGACCGGGTCGATGCCGGGCCGCACCCAGACCGGGACCAGGTCGGCCAGGACCAGTCCGAGGAGCATCGACCGGTGCAGCGTGCGGGCGACGACGACGTGGTCGCCAGGACGGCCCACGGTCAGGGCGAGGGCCTGGTTGCCGTGGGTCGAACCGCCGACCGAGAAGCGGGCGAGATCTGCGCCCCAGGCCTGCGCGGCTCGCTCCTCGGCGTCCGCGAGCACCCCGGCGGTGAGCTTCATCGTGTCCAACCCGGCATACAGCGGGATGTCACCGAGGACGAGCGGTCCGAGCAGGTCGGTGCGGTGCTTGTGGCCCGGGATGGTGAAGGGGTGCCGCGTGCTCCCCACGAACCGGAGGTAGGCGTCGAAGAGCGGGGCCTCGGCCCGTAGACCCCATGGGTCGACACCGAGCTCCTTCACACCGGCACCTCCATCGGCCGAGGCCACGTTCTCAGCGCTCTACCGTCCCTCCAGGTCGGCATGACGCCCCCAGCCGACGTCAGGCCAGCGAGGCGACCAAGGCGGCCTTGATCGTGTGCATCCGGTTCTCGGCCTGCTCGAAGGCGATATTGGCCGGGCTCTCGAAGACCTCCTCGGTCACCTCGATGCCGTTGGCCAGCTCGGGGTACTGCTCGGCGACCCGCTTGCCGACCACCGTCTCGGCGTTGTGGAAGGCCGGCAGGCAGTGCATGAACTTCGTCCGCGGGTTCCCGGTCGACGCCATGAGGTCGGCCGTGACCTGGTAGGGCAGGAGCAGGTGAACCCGCTCCCCCCACGACTCCACCGGCTCCCCCATCGAGACCCAGACGTCGGTGTGGATGAAGTCGACACCCTTGACGGCGGCCTCGATGTCGTCGGTGACCGTCGCCGTCGCCCCGCTGTCTCCGGCGAACTCCTTGCACATCGTCACGAGGTCATCGGTGGGTTGCAGGCTCTTCGGGGCCGCGATCCGCACGTCCATCCCCAGCTTGGCCCCGACGAGGAGCAGCGAGTTGGCGACATTGTTGCGACCATCACCCACATAGGCGTACGAGATCTCGTGGATCGGCTTGCGCCCGTACTCGAGCATGGTCAGCACGTCGGCGAGCATCTGGGTCGGGTGGAACTCGTCGGTCAGGCCGTTGAACACCGGGACACCGGAGTACTCCGCGAGGATCTCCACCGTCGACTGGCTGAAGCCGCGGTACTCGATGGCGTCATACATCCGACCGAGAACTCGGGCGGTGTCCTTGACCGACTCCTTGTGACCCATCTGGCTCGACGTCGGGTCGATATAGGTGACGTGCGCGCCCTGGTCGTACGCGGCGACCTCGAAGGCGCACCGGGTGCGCGTCGAGGTCTTCTCGAAGATCAGGGCGATGTTCTTGCCGCGGAGCAGCTGCCGTTCGGTCCCTGCGTACTTCGCCCGCTTGAGGTCCCTGGACAGGTCGAGGAGGTAGGTGAGATCCCGCTCGGTGTGGTGGACCAGGCTGAGCATGCTGCGTCCGCGCAGGGTGTAGGGCATGGCTGTCGCTCCTTGGGTGTGGTGCCGCGTGTTCTCAAGCCTAGGGGCCACCCGCGGGTATGCCGACGGGGCCCTGGGTGACCCAGGGCCCCGTCGAGGGAGTATCGGTGCGGCGTCGGCCTACTTCTGCGCGGAGGCCTTGCGGGACTCGAGCACCTGGTCGATGAGGCCGTACTCGCGGGCCTGCTCAGCAGAGAGGATCTTGTCGCGCTCGATGTCGATGGCGGTCTGCTCGGGCGTGCGACCGGTGTGGATCGCCAGCGTTGTCTCCAGCCAGGTCCGCATCCGGAGCACCTCGTTGGCCTGGATCTCCAGGTCGGAGGCCTGCCCGTAGTCACCGCCGGCCAAGGCGGGCTGGTGGATGAGGATCCGCGCGTTCGGCAGGGCGAACCGCTTGCCCGGCGCCCCGGCACCGAGAAGCACCGCCGCCGCCGAGGCGGCCTGCCCGATGACGAAGGTCTGGATGTCCGGGCGGATGTACATCATCGTGTCGTAGATCGCGGTCATGGCGGTGAACGAGCCGCCCGGACTGTTGATGTACATGAGGATGTCGCGGTCCGGGTCCTGGGACTCCAGGACGATGAGCTGGGCGATGATGTCGTCCGCCGAGGCGTCGTCGACCTGCACGCCGAGGAAGATGATCCGGTCCTCGAAGAGCTTGGTGTAGGGGTCGAGGCGCTTCATCCCGTAGGACGTGCGCTCCTCGAACTGGGGCAGGATGTAGCGGCCGCTGGGGGCAGGCAGCGCGGCGGCGCCATACGGGGAGCCGTAGGGCGAGCCAAGAGGCGACCCGGGGAAGGCCGACGAGGGGACCGACATGGTGCTCACTTCTCCTCCGTCGCGGCGCCGGAGCCGACCCGCTGAGCCTGGGTGATGACGTGGTCGACGAAGCCGTACGACTTGGCCTCTTCGGCGGTGAACCACCGGTCGCGGTCCGAGTCCTTCTCGATCTGCTCGATGCTCTGACCGGTGTGCTCGGCGATGAGCCGGGCCATCTGCTTCTTGATGTGGAGCATCTGCTCGGCCTGGATCTTGATGTCCGATGCCGTTCCACCGATGCCGCCCGAGGGCTGGTGCATCATCACCCGGGCGTGCGGGGTGGCGTAGCGCTTGCCGGGCGTGCCCGCCGAGAGGAGGAACTGGCCCATCGAGGCGGCCATCCCCATCGCGACCGTGGCGACATCGCAAGGCACCCACTGCATGGTGTCGAAGATCGCCATCCCGGCGGTCACCGACCCACCCGGGGAGTTGATGTACAGCCAGATGTCCGCGTCCGGGTCCTCGGCGGCGAGGAGGAGCATCTGGGCGCAGATCGCGTTGGCGTTGTCGTCGCGGACGTCGGAGCCGAGGAAGATGATCCGTTCCTTGAGCAGCCGGTTGTAGATGTGGTCGTCCAGGCCGCCGCCCAACGGCTTGTCGGCAGAGACGATCTCACGGGGGACGCTCACTGTCGGTCTCCTCGCATGTCACGAACTTCAGGGGTATGCCGGCCGGACGCTTCCGCCCGGGCCTTCGATGACCCTAACGCCGAAGACCCGCCGAACAGTCCCGGTCGCCGACGCTGTTCGCCGTGAGCGCACAAGCCACGGTCAGTACCGGTGGCCGCGACCGGTCCGGCTACTCGGGGTCCGCCGGGGCGTCGCCCTCGACGAGGGTGCCGCGGTTCGGGGTGAGGACCTCGAGGTCGACCGGTGCGCCGGTGGTGTCGACGACCGAGGCCTTCGACAAGACCGAGGCCAGCGCCTTGCGACGGGCCACCTCACCGACGATGACCGGGATCTGGCCGCGCTCGTCGACCATCTTCGCGAACTCGTTGGGGTCCATGCCGTACTGCTGGGAGGACATCACGAGGTACTCGATGAGGTCGCTCTGGTCGACCTGGACCCCGCGGTCCTCGGCGATCGCGTCGAGGAGCAGCTGGACCCGCAGGCCCTTGCGGGTCTCCTCGGCAACCTCGACGCCGTGCTCGTCGTCGTGGGCCTTGCCCTCGTTGTCCAGGTGTGCCTTGACCTCGGCGTCGACGACACCTTCGGGCACCGGGAAGTCGACCTTCTCCAGCAGCAGGTCGACGAGCTTGTCACGGGCCTGGACGCCCTGGCTGTAGCTCTTGCTCTGCCGGGCCTCCTTGGCCAGGTCGGCCTTGAGGTCGGCCAGGGTGTCGAACTCGCTGGCCAGCTGGGCGAAGTCGTCGTCGAGCTCGGGCAGGACCCG
>WBZQ01002884.1_pt1 | contig 10816 bp, 8 predicted proteins | sample 5204251 | NCBI WGS metagenome assembly WBZQ01 (sample SAMN12412402, study PRJNA552823) | activated sludge metagenome | isolation source: activated sludge from nitrification reactor of wastewater treatment plant... | place: USA: Virginia | collected 2017-09 | reverse complement strand
GCGTCCGGGCGGGATCTTCATCCTGCGCGACCACGACGTGACCACGCCCGCCATGCACGCCTTCGTCGCGCTCGCCCACGCCGTCTTCAACGCGGGCCTCGGTCTGCCCTGGAGCGAGAACGCCCGGGAACGACGGCACTTCGCGCCGATCGCGGAGTGGAGCGCGCGCGTGCAGGCGGCCGGCCTGGTCGACGGCGGGCGACGCCTGGCGCAGCGCCACGATCCGTCCGACAACCTGCTCGTGGCGTTCACCAAGCCCGCGACCGGAGGTGCTCTGTGACGCGCGCCAGACGTCGGGCGCTGGCGCTGGGGCTGGCCGTGGCCACGCTGCCGGCATCGCCGGCCGGCGGGCCGGCGCCCGAGCCGCGCACGCCGGCGACTCACCAGCGCGCGCCCGAGCAGACCTTCCTCACGTATCCCGAGTGGTTCCTGGTCTTCAGTCCGGCCGAGTACGCGGCCTTCGTGCGCTCAGCGCCGCCCAGCGCGTTCCCCTTCCTCGGTCACCTGCGTCAGTTCTGGGGCGCCTACGCCGCGGTGGCGCGCGCGTCGCGGCCCTACCCGACCAACTGGGGCTACCACGTGATGATCGTGGTCATCGGCCTCAGCACGAGCGTCGAATACGGCTTGCGCGCCGCGTACGAGACGCTCGTCGGCCGGCTCACGGAGTTGAGCGCGGGCGGCGCCACGAGCCAGGAAGACGCCTACGCGGCGCGCGTCGCGCAGCAGTACGTCGACTTCATCCGCGTGCGACCGTGGTACGAGTTCGACTTCCTGCACGCGCTGCGCGGGCTGTGGACCGAGACCCCGCTCGTCGGTCGTCACCTGCTGCGCAAGTGGGAGCGACGCTACGCGCTGACCAGCGAGTACCTGGCCAAGGCGCTGTACGGCTTCCTGATCGGCCTGGCCACGCGTTCGGCCTACGCGGCCGAGTCGACCGTGACCGCGGTCGTGGTCGACGCGCTGCCGCCCGAGATCGAGCGCGAGCTGCCGGAACTGCACGTGCTCGCGCGCGACGACGACGGCAGCGTGCTGCTCGAGGTCCCCCGCTACCAGGCGTTTCAGGATCACGCCCTGGCCCTCGCGCGGCGGGGCGTGAGGCTGCGTGAAATCGCCGGCAACCGCGGCGACATCCTGGTCAGCGCCCTGGTCCCGCGCGGCTTCCGACCGGCGGGCGACGCGGCCGCGCTGCTCTTCGCGCAGCCGGTGTTGACGCAAGCGACGCTCGAGCGCCTCGTGCTGAGCGTCCCGGTGAGCAGCCTGCACGTCGTGCTGCCCGAGCTGGCCACGGCGCCGCGCCAGCTCGAGCACGTCTACGACTACTGACGTCGCGGCCGCCGACGTTCAGAGACGGCGAAGTTTCACGCCCAACTCAGCCACAACTCGGCTGCCCGCCCGTGCGCGAGGTTGTTCGCGCACGTACGTTCCGGACAGGGGGCAATGGATGGCCGGGTGGCGCGTCGCCGCTCAGCCTCGGGAGCCGAACATGTCAGCGAGCGTCGGAGTCAGGATGGTGGCAGTCGCGCTGGGTCTGTGCGCTGCGACCTCGAGCGCACAGACGTGCGACACCATCGGTGAGTGGAGGCAGTGGGAGAAAGTGCTGCGGGTCACGAACGCGACCAACCCGCTGGGCAGCAACCCGTACAAGGACTACATCATCCGCGTGACTTTCTCGCGGCCCGGGACGTCCTTCACCCAGGACGCGTTCTGGGACAACGATCCGGCGGACACGCGCCGCTTCAAGATCAGGGCCGCGCTGTCTTCGGGCTCGTGGACGTGGGGCAACATCCAGTGCACGCGCGCGAGCGACGGCGCGGCCTGTCCGACCGCGCCGACGTGGTCGCTCACGTCGGGTTGCATCACGGTCGACATTCCGCCCGCCAGCGGCGTTCGTCTCTACGACAAGGGCTTCCCGATGCAACTCGGCCTGTCGTTCGCCGGCGGGGTGTCCTGGGGGCCGCTGGTGTACCGCAACGGCGAATCTTTCTTCTGGGCCGGCGACACTGCCTGGATGGCGCCGCCGCGCGAGATCGTCCCGCAGGGCGGCTCGGCGCAGCGCGCGCGTTGGAACGCGTACCTCACCAATCGCCGCAACGTGTTCACCGTCATCCAGACGGCCCCGGCGGTGGCCTGGACCGACGTGACGCCGCTGCCGCCTGCGGCGCTCGGCTTCTCCTTCGAGCGCGTGTCCGGCTGCACGCCAGGCACGACCCTGCCCGATCGCTGCTCGCGCCCGCTGAAGAACTACTGGGACCAGTTCGACGACCTGATCCGACGCGCCAACGAGCAGGATCTGGTGGTCATGATCTCGGGGCTGATCCATCCCGTGGGCGTGGGCACGCATCCAGGCGTGGCGGACGCCGTGGCCTTCGCGCGTTACCTGGCGGCTCGCACGGCAGGCCGCGCGGTGCTGCTCTCACCGGGCTTCGACGACCAGATCGGTGACCCGACGGCGGACGGCAGCACGGTGGCGACTTCGATGCTGCAGGCGGGAGCGGCGATCAAGGCCGCCGCTCCCAGGACCATCGTGAGCAACCACCTGGGCGGCGCGTCGCCGTGCTCGGCCTACGAGACGTTTCGCAGCTCGGGCTGGATGACCTTCATGGGCTTCCAGAGCGGTCACGGCGGCCATGGACAGGTGAGCCCGCCCGGCACCGTGTGCGGATCGCCGTACAGCGCCGAGAGCGAGCTGACCGCGGCCATTCGTCGCGCCATCGAGATGCCGATCGGCCTGAGCGCTCCCACGCTTCCGGTGATCATGCGCGCGTACAACGTCGAGGGCCCCTACGACCCGTATCCGGCTGCGGGCGCAAAGAGCGACACCCGTCAGCGCGTGCGGCATGCGGCCTACGCCACGATGCTCTCCGACGCCATCGGCTTCACCTATGGCAACAACGACGTGTGGGCCTGGAACCAGTTGACCACGGCCATCTTCAACTCGCCGTCGAAGCAGGACATGGCGCGTTTCTTCCAGTTCTTCCAACCGCAGGACTACCGGTTGAGCGCCTTCCACTCCTGGATCGCCAACCAGCAGGCGGCCTTCGAGAACAAGATGACCCTGGCCTCGGACGGCACGGACCGGGTCGCGGCCTATCTGCCCGGCTGTGACCTGAGTTCCGGTACGCCCGTCTGCCCGGCCAACAACCGCATCGAGATCTGTACCGCTGGCCTCCCCGGCCTGGCATGCGGCACCTGGACGGGCACGTGGATGCGTCCCTACAACGGCACGACGGCGGCGGCGGCCTGCACTTCCGGCACGGGCCGCGCATCGTGTCCCGACCCGGCCGGCACGTTCATCTCGTTCAAGAAGCCGGCCTGCACGGCGGCAGCGAACGCCGAGTGCGACTGGGTGCTCGACGTGCGTCGCAACTGAGATCGGACGCCCGGGCCGCGCGCGCGGCCCGGGCGCCGCCACGGCGCGGAGCCAGTCGCAAGCGTCCCTCGGGCTAGAATCGCGCCCGAGATGACGACCACCGCCGACGCCGAACTCCTGGCGCGCCACAACCTCACGGCCGACGAGTACGCGCACATCGTCGCGCTGCTGGGCCGCGCGCCGAACCTGACCGAGCTGGGACTCTTCTCCGTGATGTGGTCCGAGCACTGCTCGTACAAGAGCAGCAAGCGTCACCTGCGCACGCTGCCCACGCAGGGAGCGCGCGTGGTGCAGGGACCGGGCGAGAACGCCGGCGCGGTCGACGTCGGCGACGGCCTGGCGGCCGTGTTCAAGATCGAATCGCACAACCACCCGAGCTTCATCGAGCCCTATCAGGGCGCGGCCACCGGCGTGGGCGGCATCCTGCGCGACATCTTCACGATGGGCGCGCGGCCGATCGCGATCCTCGACTCGCTGCGCTTCGGGCCGCCCGACACGCCCGCCAACCGGCGTCTGCTGGCCGGCGTGGTGGCCGGCATCGGCGGCTACGGCAACGCCTTCGGCTGCCCGACGGTCGGAGGCGAGGTGGTCTTCGACCCGTGCTACGCGAAGAACCCGCTGGTCAACGCGCTGTGCCTGGGACTCGTCGAGCGTGACGCCATCTTCAAGGGGCGCGCCGACGGCGTGGGCAACACGGTCTTCTACGTGGGCGCCAAGACGGGTCGCGACGGCATTCACGGCGCGACCATGGCCTCGGCCGAGTTCAGCGTGGGCAGTGAGGAGAAGCGGCCGACGGTGCAGGTCGGCGATCCCTTCATGGAGAAGGTGCTGCTGGAAGCCTGCCTCGAAGTGCTGAAGACCGGAGCCGTGGTGGGCATCCAGGACATGGGCGCGGCGGGGCTCACCTCGTCGTCGTCCGAGATGGGCGCGCGCGCCGGCACGGGCATCGAGTTGCACGTCGACCGCGTGCCGCGCCGCGAGAGCGGCATGACCCCGTACGAAGTGATGCTCTCGGAGTCGCAGGAGCGCATGCTGTTGGTGGTCGGAAAGGGGCGCGAGGGCGAGGTGCGCGCGGTCTTCGAGAAGTGGGACCTGCACGCCGAGGCCATCGGCGTGGTCACCGCGCAGCCGCGCCTGCGCGTCTTCGACCGCGGCGCGCTCGTCGCCGACGTGCCCAACGCCGCGCTCACCGACGCCGCTCCGGTCTATGACCGACCCTGGGTCGAACCACGCAACCCGGCCGCCGACGAGAACGTGCTGGCGCTCGCGCCGCCCAGCGATCTGGGCGCCACGCTGCTGCGCGTGCTCGGCTCGCCGACGATTGCCAGCAAGCGCTGGGTCTACCGCCAGTACGACTCGACCGTGCGCACGAACACGCTGGTCGGGCCGGGCTCCGACGCCGCCGTGGTGCGCGTCAAGGGCACGCCGCGCGCGCTCGCCCTCAGCACCGACTGCAATGGCGGCTACGTCTGGCTCGACCCGTACGAGGGCGCGCGTCTGGCCGTGGCCGAGGCCTGCCGCAACGTGGCCGCGAGCGGCGCCGTGCCGCTGGGCGTGACCAACTGTCTCAACTTCGGCAATCCCGAGCGGCCCGAGATCATGGGCCAACTGGTGCGTGCGATCGCGGGCCTGGGCGATGCCTGTCGCGCGCTCGACGTGCCGGTCACCGGCGGCAACGTCTCGCTCTACAACGAAACCGACGGCGTGGCCATCTTCCCGACGCCGGTGATCGGCGTCGTGGGCCTGCTGGAGGACGCGACGCGCGTGCTGCGCAGCGCCTTTCGCGACGCCGGGGACGGCGTGTTCCTGCTGGGCGCGACGGGCGCAGACCTGGGCGGCAGCGAGTGCGTGCGCGTCCTGCACGGACGCACGGCCGGCCGTCCGCCGCGGCTCGACCTCGCCGCCGAGCGCCGCCTGCACGCGCTGCTGGCCGAGGGCGCGTCGACGGGCACGCTGCTCTCGGCCCACGACTGCGGCGACGGCGGACTGGCGGTGGCCCTGGCCGAGTGCTGCTTCGACGGCGACGAGCCCGGGCTGGGCGCCGTGCTCGACCTGAGCGCGGCCGCGACCCTCGGCGCCCTGCGGCCCGACGTGCTGTTGTTCTCCGAGACGCCTTCGCGCGCGCTCGTGACGTCGCGCGACGAGGCCGGCCTGCGCGCCCTGGCGGCGCGCCAGGCCACGCCCTGCGTCAAGCTGGGCCAAGTCGGCGGCGCGCGGCTCGCGCTGAGCGCTCACGGCGCCACGCTCGTCGACCTGCCGCTGCACGACCTGCTGGCCGCCTTCACGAGCCTCGAGGCGCGCCTGTCGCGCAAGGACCCATGAAGTCACGTCGCGCGCCGCGCCCGGTCGTGCTCAGGGCGCGCTTCGAAGCCGGCCAGGCGCGCGAGTACGAGCTCACGCGGCGCCGCGAGGTGGTGCGCGCGTCGGGCCCCGCCGGCGTCGGCGCGGCGCGCACGCGTTTCCGTCTGGCAGTCGTCGCAGTCGACCGTCGCGGCGCCACGCTCGAGTGGGAGACGCTCGACGTGCAGGCGGGTGGCACGCAGCAGCGCGGCGAGGTCGCGCGGGCTCTCGGTCCCGACCTGGCCAACCTCATGCGCGGCCTGCGCATCCGCTACCGCGTGTCGCCCGAGGGGCGCGTGCGCCGCCTGGTGGACGTGGAGCTGTGGCAACGCCGGGTCGACGAGCTGCTGGCGCAACTCGTGGCGCCACTGCCGCCCGAGGCGCGCGCGGCGGTCGAGTCGGTCGCGCGCGGCGTCGCGCTGCAGCCGCGCCTGCTGCGCGACGTGACGCTGTTGCACGCACCGTACGGGCTCTCGGGCGTCGAGGGCGGCGAGCGCGCGACGCCGACCCGGTCGCGTCACCCGTTGGGCGGCGTGATTCCTGGGGTGGTGATCGTGGCGCTCGAACGTCGGCGCGCGCCGCGCGCCGCGGCGCCGTGGGTCGTGCGCCTCGACAGCCTGCTCGACGAGAGCGCCTTGCGCCGGCTGGTGTTGCGTCACACGAGCCGGCTGGCGGCCGTGATGGGCCGGGCCCTGCCCGAACGCTACGACGTGCGCATCACGCACTGCGACCAGGGCCGTTTCGTGCTGGCGCCCGACTCCTGGCCGCAGCGCCTGCGCTTCCAGCGCACGACCTTCATCGAGACGCCCATCGAGTCGGGTGGACAGAAAGAGACGATCACCATCGTCCGCCGCCGGGCGCGACGGGAGGAGAAGCGATGAGCAGCCAGCGCCGCATCCGTGTGGGCGTGCTGATGGGCGGCGCCTCGGGCGAGCGCGAGATCTCGCTGGCCTCGGGCAAGATGATCGCCGAGCACCTGCCGCGCGAGCGTTACGACGTGGTGATGCTCGACACGCTGGCCCTCATGGCCCACAACCCGCGCCTGACGCCCGCCCTGCGCGCGCGCGCGGTGGCGCTGATCGAGCACGCCAGCGAACGTCGCGACGAACTGCAGGCGCAGGGCGACGACCTGCCCAGCGCGTTCCAGGCGCAGATCCGCGACGCGGCCCAGGCGGTCGTGCCGGCCACCGAAGCCATTGCCGCCACTGGCGGCGGCGCGCGCATCGACGTGGCCTTCATCGCGCTGCACGGCCGCTACGGCGAGGACGGCACGATCCAGGGCCTGCTGGAGCTGCTCGGCATCCCGTACGTGGGTTCGGGCACGCTGGCCTCGGCCTTGGCGATGGACAAGGCCATGGCCAAACGCGTGCTGGCGTACGAGGGCATTCCCACGCCGCGCGGCGTGCTCCTGGAACGCGCCGCCTTCGAGGCCGCCCCACAAGAGACGTGCGCTCGCGCGGCGGCCTTCGTGCCCGCTGTGGTCAAGCCGGCGCGCGAGGGGTCGAGCATCGGCATGAGCCTGGTCGGCGCCGGCGAGGAGTTGCCCGAGGCGTTGCGACGGGCCTTCGCTCACGACGCGCGCGTGCTGGTCGAAGAGCGCGTGCTCGGCACCGAGCTGACGGTCGGCGTGATCGGCAACCGCGAGCTGCGCGCACTGCCCGTGATCGAGATCGTCTCGAAGCGCGCCTTCTTCGACTACAAGGCCAAGTACGATCCATCGCTCTCCGAGGAGATCTGCCCGGCCCGCATTCCCGACGACGTCGCGCGCGCGGCACAGGAACTGGCCTGCCGCACGCACCGCGCGCTCGACTGCCGGGGGCTGTCGCGTACCGACATGATCCTCGCGGAGCGCGGGCTGGTGGTCCTCGAACTCAACACGCTGCCCGGCATGACGGTCAACAGCCTGCTGCCCAAGGCCGCGCGCACGGCCGGCCTGCCCTTCGGGGAGCTGCTCGATCAGCTCGTGCAGTTGGCGCTCGAGCCCTAGCGCGCGTTATTCACCAAGCGCTGCTCGTGGCTGCGGTCGCCCGTCTCGGCTGCTGTCTCCTGCGCCACGCGACGACGCCCGATGAACGACGCGGGCTTGCCCTCAGGGGCGCACCAGCGGCATGAGCTGTCGCACGCGCGCGTCGCGCAGCCACAGGCTCAGCCACACGCACACCCCCAGAGCGACCTGGACGACGAACGGGTCGCCCACGCGCCAGTGCGTGCAGATCGCGCCGCCCAGGTAGCCCGTCAGCAGGATCGCGCCCACCACGGCGGTCTGCGGCACGAGGTAGACCAGCAGACAGGCCAGCTCGAGCCAGGCCAGCGGTTGCACGAGCGTCTCCGGCAGTCCCATGTGCGCCATGCCCTGGGTCAGCTCCGGTCCGCCGCGCAGCTTCATGAACGCGCTCATGCCGAACAGCAGCGCGATCGGCAGCGCGAGCACGCGGCCGGCCCAGACGCTCTTGGGGGTTGTCGCCACAAGACCTCCTTGGGGTTTGCGAGTGTGTCGAGAAAGCACGCGGCGCGCGGTGCGCGGCCGCGCGCCTGCATTATCCATCGAGCGCTCACGCTGGCGGTCCAGCGTCGCACGAGCGTACGTCGTCCGCCGACGTCCGGCGAATACGAGCTAGAGTGAAGGCGCATGTCCGACCACGCACCGCGCCTGGTCTCGCTCGACGCCCTGCGCGGCGCGACCGTGGCGGCCATGGTGCTGGTCAACAACCCCGGCGCCTGGGAACACGCCTACGCGCCGCTGCGCCACGCGGCCTGGCACGGCTGCACGCCCACCGACCTGATCTTCCCGTTCTTCCTGTTCATCGTGGGCGCGTCGCTGACGCTGTCCCGCCGAACGTCGCTGCGCGCCGCGCTCTTGCGAGCGGCGGCCCTCGTGGGACTCGGCTTGCTGCTGGCCGCCTTCCCGAGTTTCCAGTTCGCCTCGCTGCGCTGGCCGGGCGTGCTCCAGCGCATCGGCCTGTGCTATCTGGGCGCCTTCCTGCTGCATCGCCGGCTGCGCGCCCGTGGCCTGCTGGTCGCGACGGTCGTGCTGCTCGGCGGCTACTGGGCCTTGCTCGCGTTCGTGCCCGTGCCGGACGGCTCGCCGCCCAACCTCGAACCCGGCCGCAATCTCGCTGCCTGGGTCGATCGCGCGCTGATGAGCGGCCACCTGTGGCGGCAGACGAAGACCTGGGACCCGGAGGGTGCGCTCTCGACGCTGCCGGCGCTCGGCACGACGCTGCTCGGCGTGCTGGCCGGCGAGCGTCTGCGCCAGCGCCCGCCAGCGCGACGCCTGGCGCGCGAGCTGGTCGTGCCCGGTGTCGCGCTCGCGTTGGCAGGCCTCGCCTGGAGTCCGTTCCTGCCTTTCAACAAGAGCCTGTGGACGTCGTCTTACGCGCTTCTCAGCGGCGGCCTGGCGATGCTCGCGCTGGGCGCCTGCTACGCGGCCTGCGATCTGCGCGGCTGGCAGGCCTGGGCGCGTCCCTGCGTGACCTTCGGCCGCAACGCCATCTTCGTCTTCGTGGCCTCGGGCCTGCTGGCCAAGCTCCTGACGCGCGTGCGCCTGTCCGACGGCGGCACACTGCAGGCCGCACTCCACGCGCGCCTGTGGGCTTCCTGGCTGCCGCCCGAGCCGGCCTCGCTCGCGTACGCGCTGACGCACGTGCTGGGCTTCTACCTCGTGGCGCGCACGCTCGAACAGCGCGGTCTCTTCTTCAAGGTCTGAGCGCGGCTGGCAGCATGGATAAAATCTACTTGACAGACGCGCCCTTCGCTTCCTATTTTCAGGTGTAGTGTAATTTTGTAGATCATCTACTCGCGCAGTATCGTCGACAACTGAAACCCGGAGGTCCGCCATGGCGAATCAGGCTTTGTCGCAGCGGTGTCACTTGGCGCTCGCTCTGACAGTGAGCACCTGGGTCGTTGGACCGGCGCTCGCCGCTGAGCGCATCGAGAAGACCTACGCGACGCGCGCCGACGCGGTCGCCGCGCTGGGGTACGCGCAGAGCCGGCTGGTCTTCGCTACGCCCGCAGGCTACGAGGACGGTGTGGCGCTGTACCAGTTCGTGCGTCACGGCGAGTACAACGCGGTCTACGCGCGCGTGCGCGCCGCCTCACGCAGCGAGGCCTACTCGGTCGTCTTCCTGAACGGCCGCGAAGTGCGCGTGCCCAACGAGGGCTTGATCGAAGAGGGCGAGATGGAAGCCCCGACGGCGTGGTGCGTGCCCTCGGGAAGCTGGGACGACACGCTGTCGCAGAACGGCTGTTGCAGCTTCACGGCCGTGAGCGGCAGCACCAAGTGCTTCAACGCCGCCGACTACGGGACCACCTGGGCGAGCTGCATCCACGTCTGTGGCACGGCCTTGGTGGGCGGCTGCGTGCCCTCCGGCGGCATCGACGACACTCTCGGCCTGACGAGCTGTTGCAGTGGCAGCGCGGTGGGCGGCAGCACGCATTGCCTCGATCCGCGAGACTACGGGACCACTTGGAAGAGCTGCGTCCAGACCTGCCAGTAGCCGGTGAAGGCGTCCGCGCCGCCCTCCGGCGCGGACGCCGCTTGGCGGCGCGTTACACGACCGCGGGCGACAGCAGGCGCAGCGTGCCGGCCCCAGCGTCGAGTTCGGCCTCGACCCCGACCGGCAGCGTGAACTGATCGTCGATGTGGCCGAACATCGCGCCGCTGAAGGCCGGTACGCCCAACGGCGTGACATGGTCGTCGAGCACTTCTTCGAGCGTCAGCGCGCCGTAGCCGGAGCCGGGGTCGCAATCGGTGCAACGTCCGAAGACGACGCCGCGCACGCGGCTCAGCACTCCCGCCAGGGCCAGGTGCGTGAACATGCGGTCCAGGCGATAGACGTCTTCGTTGATGTCTTCGAGGAACAACAGCGCGTCGTCCCACTCGGGCAGGTACGGCGTGCCGAGCAGGTGGGACAGGACCGTCAGGTTGCCGCCCAGGAGTCGACCACGCGCGACGCCGGGCCGCAGCGTGCGCGTACGGTAGTTCTCGGGCACCAGTCGGCCGTCGTCCACCAGCACGTTGGCGAAGCTCGCGGCCTGAGCTTCGAACAGCACGCTGCGCGCATGGCCCAGCGTGAACGGCGTCCAGGCCGACAGGCCGATCGGGCC
>WBZQ01002883.1_pt1 | contig 10817 bp, 9 predicted proteins | sample 5204251 | NCBI WGS metagenome assembly WBZQ01 (sample SAMN12412402, study PRJNA552823) | activated sludge metagenome | isolation source: activated sludge from nitrification reactor of wastewater treatment plant... | place: USA: Virginia | collected 2017-09 | reverse complement strand
GCTGACGGCGAACACCGCGCAGATCTCCGTCGTCGGCTCGCGCGGCCCCACGTCGGGGTCGATGCGGGTCTACGTCGACGGCACGCTGGTCTCGACCGTCGACCTGTATGCCGCCACCGCCACCGTTCGTGACGTCCTGTGGACCGCTGCGGTCCCGTACGGCTCGCACACGGTCCGGGTCACCAACCTTCCGGTGAGTGGACGGACCCTGATGGCGATCGACGCGATCGGGTTCGGGCTCTAGGGGAGGTGGCGCGCCGACCGAGCCCTCGCCCAGCGGCACCTCGGCCCCGGCGCGCCCCGGCTCGGCCGGCTGCCCGACCGGCCGCGGCCCGACCGGCTGCGGCCAGATCGGCGACAGCGGGCCAACGCGGCGCAGCCGCGACGGCGACGCGCGGCGACCGGGCGCTGCTGTGGGTCGGGATCGCCGGACCGCCGCTCGCCGTGTGGCCCTGGGGTGAGGACGCGCATGCGCCCGCCCAGCTGCTGGTTCTCGCCGTCCTGGCGGGCCTGCTCGCCGTCATACCGTGGCGGGGGAGCCTGCCACGACCGCTCGCTGGTGCCGCGCTGGGAGCCGTGGTCGTCGCCGGGGTGGCGGCCCTGTTCGGGGCGGCACCTGTGGCGCAGCTGCTCGGCCGGTACCCCCGGTACGAGGGGGTGCCAGTTCTTCTCGGGTATGTCGTGGCGCTGGCCTGCGGTGCGGCCGTGGCATCTCGCGGGGCTCCGTCCCGTTCCTCGGTGCAGCGAGCTGTCGCAGTCGTCACCGTCGTGCTCACCCTCATCGCCCTCGTCGAGGTGGTGATGCGACCGGCATACCGGATCCAGACGACGATCGGGAACGCCAGCGCTGTGGGGGTGTGGGCCGCCCTGGCGTGGGGTCTGCTGCTCCACGCGGCGACGACGCAACGGGACCGATGGATCCTCGCGGGGCTCGGCGCCGCAGGGGTTCTCGTCGGCCTGTCGGCGTCACGGGGGGCACTGCTGGGCGCGGCGGCCGCGACCCTCGTCGTCCTGCTGTCTCGGGCTCTTGTCCGCGACTGGCGCTGCGTCGCCGGCATCGCCGGCGCCGGTGTCGGCGTCGCGGTCCTGGCGCTGCTGTTGCCGATGAGCCGGTCCCGGCTGTCCGGCAGCTCACCGCTGGCCGAGTCCACGGTCGCCGGGCGCTCGCTGCTCTGGGAGCAGACCCTGCGGCTCATCGGCGACCATCCGCTCCTTGGGGTCGGGCCCACCGGCTTCGTCGACGCCCTCGGCAGGTACACCACCCCCCGGTGGCAGGCCGCGGTGGGGCCGGACTTCCCGCCGGACTCGCCGCACTCGCTGCCGCTGCAGGTCCTGGCCTCGACCGGCATCGTCGGTGCGCTGGCTGCTCTGACAGTGGCGGAACTCGTCGTGGTCAGGCTCGTCCGCGCGGCTCGGACGGGTGACGGTCTTGCCGTCGCGGTCACTGCGGCGTTGGTGGGGGCGGTGACCGCGTGGTCGGTGCACTTCAGTGACTCCGCGACTGCCGTGCCCCTGCTCTTCCTCGTCGGCGCGGCGGTCGGCGTGCCATCGGTGAGCCCGGAGCCTGCGGCGCGATGGCTGCGTGGTTCGCTCGCCGCAGTCGCGGCCCTTTTCGCCGTGGCCGGCCTCGCCGCACTCGTCAGCGAGACTGCCCTGCTCCAGATGGGGTATGCCGTCGAGGCTGCCGACGACCCCCGGCCGAGCCTGGACCTCGCAGTCGGCGCGCGGCCCTGGGACCCGGACGTCGCTCGACGTGCCGGCCACGCGATCGCCGTGGGCGCCGATGCCGGGCGTACCGATGCCTCGATCGCCATACCTGTGCTGGAGTCCGCCTGCGCGCGGCTGCCGAGCTCGACCGAGTGCCGCGTCGACCTCGGCGACGCGCGTGAGGCGGCCGGCGACCACGCGGGCTCGCTGCGGGCGCTCGCGCAGGCCGCCACCCTGGACCCGACGAACCCCTCGGTCATGATCCGGCAGGGCATCGCGTATGCCGGCCTGTCCGACTATGCCCGCGCGGAGGCGTCCTTCCGCGCCGCTGCGGCCATGCGGCCGTCTGCGCTCGGGCCCTGGGAGAACCTCGTCCGGCTCTTCGACCTCAGCGGGAACGCCCCGGCCAAGGCGGCTGCGTCGGCCGAGCTGGAGCGGCTGCGTGCCGCGGCAGGTGCTGAGACGTCAGCGCCCTGAGGACCGCTGGGCCTGGGGTCGGCACCCATAGCGTGCTCGAGGGGGTCGGGTGGCCAGCTGGCACTCCTCGGCACCAAAGGTGGTAAAAGCACGAAAAGGCGCGGCGAACCGGCGGCATACCGTGCTTTTCCCACCCTTGGTGAGCGGGGGCGCCGGCAAACACCACGAGAGGGCGTCGGCCGAAGCCGACGCCCTCTCGTGTCTGTCAGACGAAGGCGACCTAGTGGCCGCCACCGGCCATGAGCCGGCCGATCTCCTGGCGGTTGGCTCCCGCACCCGGCATCTCCGCGACGGCGTGGCCGCCATGGACGACGACGATCCGGTCCGACAGGGAGAGGATCTCGTCCAGCTCGGCTGAGACCAGCAGGACGGCGGCGCCCTTGTCGCGGGCGTCGACGATCCGGCTGTGGATGAACTCGATCGATCCGACGTCGACGCCGCGGGTGGGCTGCGCCGCAATGAGGAGCCGAGGCTCGGCGCTCATCTCACGGGCGACGACGACCTTCTGCTTGTTCCCACCGGACAGGCTGCCTGCCGTCGCGCGGATGCCCGACGTGCGGATGTCGAACTCCTTGACGTAGGCCTCCGCGTTCGCGTCGATGGCCCCGAAGTTGCGGACCCCGCGGCTGGCGAACTCCGGCTCGTCGAAGCGGTTGAGCACGAGGTTGTCAGCGATCGAGTACCCGCCGACGAGCCCGTGCTTCTCCCGGTCCTCCGGCACGTGACCCACTCCGGCGGCGTGGATGTGGTGGGGGCTCTTGCCGGTGACATCCTCGGTACCGAGGTGGACCGAGCCGCTGACGACCTTGCGCATGCCCGCGATGGCCTCGACGAGCTCACGCTGGCCGTTGCCCTCGACCCCGGCCAGCCCGACGATCTCGCCGGCCCGCACCGTGAGGTTCATCCCGTTGACCGCCGGCAGCTTCCGGTCGTCCTGGACGACGAGGTTGCGCACGCTGAGGACCTCGTCGGCCGGCTTGGCCTCGTCCTTGTCGACCTGGAGTACCACAGCCCGGCCGACCATCATCTTGGCCAGACCGGCCTGGTCGGTGTCCTTCGTCGCGACCTCGCCGACGACGCGGCCCTGACGCAGCACGTAGACCCGGTCGGCGACGGCGAGCACCTCGCGCAGCTTGTGCGTGATGAAGACGATCGACGTCCCATCGGCCGCCAGAGCCTTCATGACGGCGAGGAGCTCATCGGTCTCCTGCGGGGTAAGGACCGCAGTCGGCTCGTCGAGGATGAGCAGGTCGACCTTCTTGGACAGCGCCTTGAGGATCTCCACCCGCTGCTGCGTGCCGACGGGCAGGTCCTCGATCGCGGCGTCCGGGTCGACCTCGAGCCCGTAACGCTCAGAGGCCTCGACGACCATCGCCCGCGCCGAGTCCATGTCGAGGTTGAGCCCCTTGACCGGTTCGAAGCCGAGGATGACGTTCTCGGTCACCGTCATGACCGGCACCAGCTGGAAGTGCTGGTGGACCATGCCGATGCCCCGACCGATGGCGTCTTTCGGGTCCTTGATCCGGGTCGGGTCACCCTTGACCGTGATCGTGCCCGAGTCAGGGGTGATGAGGCCGAAGATCTGCTTGACCAGGGTCGACTTCCCGGCGCCGTTCTCGCCGAGCAGGGCGATGATCTCGCCGCGGTTGACCTTCATGGAGATATCGGTGTTCGCCTTGACAGTGCCGAACCACTTCGTCACGCCCGCGAGCTCGAGGAGAACTTCGGACATCACGCGTCTCCCTTCACGAACGGCTGGCCTTCGGCGGCGGGTGCACGCACCCGACCTGCGGCCACGGACAACACCACGAGGGTGAGGACGAAGGGCAAGGTGTTGGTCACCTGCTGCGCGATATTGACGACATTGTCAGCCTGCAGCTGGGAGGCCAGCGCCTGGGCGAACCCGAAGAAGAGCGCCGCGGCGGCCGCCTGCAGCGGCTTCCACGCACCGAAGATCATGATCGCCAGGGCGAGGAAGCCACGTCCGGCGGTGAAACCCCGCTCGAAGGTGCTCGACGCCTCCATCGACAGGTACGTGCCCGCGAGCCCGGCGAGGGCGCCCGCCAGCGTGACATTGACCAGACGCATCCGGATCACGTTGACCCCCGCCGTGTCAGCGGCGTGCGGGTACTCGCCGATAGCCCGGGTCCGTAGGCCCCAGCGGGTGCGGAACAGCAGGTAGTTGAGGACCAGCACGATGACGATCGTCGCCATGGAGATGGGCCCGCTGCTGAAGAAGACCGGGCCGATGAGGGGGATGTCACTCAGCAGGGGGATCTGCCACTGCGGGAAGACCCCGGGAAGGGTCTGCCCCTGCTTGTAGTAGAAGGACGTGATGCCGGTCGCGACGATATTGAGGACGACACCGGCGATGATCTGGTCCATCTGGAGCAGGACCGCGGTCCAGGCGAGGAAGCCGCCCATGATCATGCCCGTCCCGACGCCCGCGAGCACGCCGACGAGCAGGCTTCCGGTGGCGGCGGCAGCGAAGAAGGCCGCGAACGCCGAGGTCAGCATCTGGCCTTCGATGCCGATGTTGACGACACCTGAGCGCTCACCGACGACGCCGACAAGCGCGGCGAGGATGAGGGGGACGGCATACCCCCAGGCGGAGGCGAGCATCGACGTGGACCGGAGGTGGTCGACGAGATAGAAGGCGACCATGCCGACCACGACGATGGCCGAGAGGACCACCGCCATACGGTGCTGCTTGAGGTAACGGTCCATCATGACCCCCAACCACTGCTCAGGCCGGCCTGGTTGGCCGCGCGCTTACGGAAGATGACCTTGGCGAGCAGCGGGATCGACACCAGGAGCAAGGTGATCGCCAACAGCAGGTCGACGATCTCCGGCTGGATGCCGGTGTCGAACTGGAGGTCGCCGGCGCCGGAGCGCAGAATGCCGACCAGCAGGGCCGCCGGGATGGTTCCTACCGGGTTGGCGCGAGCGAGCAGAGCAATAGTGATGCCGTCGAAGCCCAGGCCGGCGTTGAAGCCCGACTCGTACCGGTGGACGACACCAAGGGTCTCCACGACACCGGCCAGACCGGCCAGCGCCCCAGAGAGCGCCATCGCCGAGATCGTGATGCCGGCGATATTGATGCCGGCATACCCCGCGGCGTGCTTGTTCTTGCCGACGGTGTCGAACTGGAAGCCGGTGGTGGTCCGCTTGAGCATCCAGGCGGTGACGACGGACAGGATGAGGGCGAGGATGAAACCCGCCGGGACGAAGCCGAAGTTCGGCAGGTTCGCGTTGTCGCCGATCGGCGGGGTCCGCGGGATCGACTGGTTGGCTTCCTTGAGCGGGAAGGTCACGAGGTAGTCGATGATGCCGACCGCGATGGAGTTGAGCATGATCGTCGAGATGACCTCATGGACCCCGCGGCTGGTCTTGAGGAAGGCCGCGATCGACGCCCACATGGCGCCGAGCAGGATGCCGACGGCGGTGGCCAGCGGGATGAGGATGACGCCGGGGAGGTCACGCAGCGTGTAGCCGACCCACGCCGTGCCGATGGCGCCGCAGAGCAGCTGGCCCTGCGCTCCGATATTGAACAGGCCGACCCGGAAGGCCACCGAGACGGCGAGACCGGTGAGGATCAGCGGCGTCGCCTTCTGCAGGGTGCGCAGCAGCCCGGCTGAGGTGAACAACGCACCTTTGAAGAGAGACTGGTAGGCGTAGGAGGGGTCCACCCCCTGCGCCCGGATGAGCACGGCGCCGACGGCGAAGGCCAGGGCGAGCGCAACCAAAGGGACGACGATTCCCTGGTTCTTGACCAGCGCCTCCCACAAGGGGTTGCTCGCGGAGTTCTTGCGGTGCTCGGTGGGGGGTGGGGCGACAGCGGTGTCGGCCATTGATGCTCCGTCTCGTGATGGTCGGACGTCCCCGGCCTCGGCAGACGTCGTAGTCAGACAGGGGCGGGGGCACCGAAGTGCGTCCCGCCCCCGTCGAAAGGCTAGTGACTGGTCAGCCGACCGTCACGCCGGTCTTGATCGAACCGTCGGTCAGACCCTTGAGGGTCGTGGTCACCGCCGAGGCAACATCGGCCGGCACAGCGCTGGCGAGGTCGTGGTAGTCGGCCAGACCCACCTTGCCGGTGAAGTAGCCACCCTTGATGGAGCCCGCCTTGACCTGGCCGATGAGCTCGCCCACGCCGTCGGCGATGAGCTTCATCGCGGAGGTGACCAAGCACTTGTGTGCCTCGGGAACGGTGTTCCACTGGTCGGTGTCGACGCCGATGCAGAAGACCGAGGTGCCCGCGCCACTGGCCTTGGCGACCTCAGCGAGCGCGCCATTGCCCGTCTTGCCGCCGGCGCCGAAGACGACGTCGGCGCCCTGGGCGAGCGCCTTCTTGGCCTCGTTGCCGCCCCACACCGGGTCGGTGAACGCGTTGTCACCGGCGGGGTGGTAGACGAGCGAGACGCTCACAGCGGGGTTGGCGGCCTTGGCGCCGGCCTCGAAGCCCTTGGCAAACTTCTCCACCGGCGGGATCTGCAGGCCCAGCACCTGGGCGAGCTTGTTCGACTTGGTGATCTTGCCGGCGAGGAAGCCGGCCGCATAGCCGGCCTGGTCCTCGGGGAAGGTGAGGCTCGTGTAGTTCGCGAGCGCGTCCTTCGGCTGTGCCTGGTCGACACCGATGAACTTGGTGTCCGGGTTGGCCTTGGCAGCCGCGGCGGTCGCGTCGGCCATGAGGAAGCCGACCGTGACGACGACGTCATACTTCTTCGCCGTGAACTTGGCCATGTTGGTGGCGTAGTCCTTGGTGTCCGTCGTCTCGACATACTTGCTCACGCCACCCACCGCGGCGACGCCCTTCTGGACGCCCTCCCAGGCGGACTGGTTGAACGACTTGTCATCGACCTTGCCGAGGTCGGTCACCAGACCGACACAGATGACCTCGGCCTTGGCGCAGTCGGCATCGGTCACCGCGTTGGTCGCACCGCCGCTGCTGCCGGTGGATCCTCCACAGCCGGCGAGGGCAAGAGCGATGACGGGTGCGAGTGCAAGGGCGCGCTTGGCTTTCATACGGGGCTTTCTCCTCTCGACGTCTCCCAATGAGACGGGTCGCTTCGTCCGCTCGCTGAAGGAGGCGCCGGGTGCGCCGATGCTCCGCGGGCGGTTCCCCAACGCTATCTCCCGCGGAGCACGGGGTGGTCACTGTGGGGCTAATGTTGCGAGGTCGTTATTACCCGGCGTTAACCACGGATCGAGTCGCAGTAAGGCGGGAGAGCGACGGATTCCGTCGAGTCCGGGGCCGTTGAGGCGTTCGGCTGCCTCCCCCGGCCGGCTCGCCGCCGGTCACCACCCAGGTGCAGCCGACCACCCTGCGTCGACCGGGACGACGACGCCGGTCACCGCGGACGCCTCGGCAGAGACGAGGAAGGAGACGACCGCCGCGATCTCGTCCGCGCGGACCGCGCGTCCCAGGGCGGTGGCCTCGACCCAGCGGCGGTACCCCTGCGGCCACTGTGCCGCCAGCCCCGGCCGCTCCACGAGGCCCGGCGCGACACCGACCACCCGGATGCCCCGAGGTCCCAGCTCGTGGGCGGCCGCGGCGACAAGGTGGTGCGCCGCTGCCTTCATCACGGCGTATGCCGAGTGGTCCGTCGCGGGGCGCAGGCCCTCGATGCTCCCGACGACGACGAGGACACCACCGCTGGTCATCTGCTCCGCGGCGGCGTGGAGCAGAACGGCGGTGTGCCGGAGCACGCCGGCATACAGCCGGTCCCAGGTGGTCGAGTCGAGGTCCGACCACGCGGTGAGCTCTTGAACGGCCGCGTTGAGCACGACAACCTCGAGGGGTCCGAGCCTGGCGGCGATGTCGCCGAGCATGGTCTCGACGACCTGGTCGAGGTCGACTGCGGTGAGCTCGGCCGCCACCACGGTCGAGCGTCGGCCTGCAGCGCTGAGCTCGGCCGCCAGGGCCGCCGCCGGCTCAGGAGAACGACGGTGGTGGATGGCGACGTCATACCCGTCCTGGGCCAGGCGCCGGACCACGGCGGACCCGACGGTGCCTGTCGCGCCGGTCACCAGGGCAGCGCGCTCAGCCACGGGTCAGCCTTTCGATGTCGCTTGCCCAGGCGGGATGGTCGGCCAGCAGTTCTTCTCGTATGCCGAGCCGGAATACCTCGTCCGTGAAGGCCGGGGCACACCAGCACGAGAGCAGGCTCCACGGTCCTCGGGTCGTGGCTCCTTGCCAGGTGCCCGCCGGGACGAGGACCTGGGGCGCCGATCCGTCGAGGGTGTGGCGCGAACCCGTACCGGAGTCCCCGAGGAGGACCAGGTCGATCGGGGCGCCGGCCAGCCACTGCCATCCCTCGTCGACAGTGAGGACGTGCAGGGCGGAGAACCCAGCGGGCTCGTCGGTGAGCAGGGCGGTGATGCAGCTGAGGCCGGCGGTGCGTGGCCCCAGGGCGAAGTAGCCCCCCTCCTGGGGGATCGGCGCCATCCGGTAGATCGACCGCAGCTCCCGCGCGGTGGGCGCCGACCTGTTCACGGTGCCGCCGTCGGACCGCCGGCCGCGGCGGCCGCCGCAGCAACGAGACCGCGCTCCCGGCACCGCGCGAAGAGGTCATGCTCGTCAATGCGGGTGCTCTCGCGATGGGCGACGACCCGCTCCCCGGCGACGAAGACGTCGCTCACATCGCCGCGCCCGGCGGCATAGACGAGCAACGCGTGGACATCGTGGACCGGGGTGAGGTGGGCCGCGTCGAGGTCGAGCAGGACCAGGTCGGCGGACTTACCGATCTCGATGCTCCCGATCCGGTCGCCGAGCCCGAGGGCGCCGGCACCCTCGATGGTCGCTGCCCGGACGATCTCGAGGGCGCTCACGGCATCGGGACGCCCGGAGGTCAGCCGGGCCAGCAGCCCGGCGAGCCGCATCACTGACCACATGTCGAGGTCGTTGCTCGACGAGCAGCCGTCCGTGCCGAGACCGACGCGGATGCCTGCGTCGGCATACCGGCGCCAGGGGAGCGCGCCCGAGGCGAGCTTGAGGTTCGACCCCGGGCAGTGCGCGACTGCTGCCCCCGCGGCAGCGACGATCGCCTGGTCCTGGTCGTCGAGGTGCACCCCGTGACCGAGGGTGACCCGCAGGCCGGCGTCGAAGAGGCCGACGTCGGCGAGCAGCTGGACCGGGGTGCGGCCGAAACGCTCGAGGACGTCCCGGTTCTCCGCCTCGTTCTCCGAGGCGTGGGTGGTCAGCGCGGTGAACCCGTGCGCCTGCAGGGCCACGGCGAGCTCACGCAGCTGGTCGGGCTCGGTCGCGTAGGTGCTGTGCGGACAGGCGGTCAGCGGTATGTCGGCCCCCCCGATGGCGCGCAGCCGAGCCGGCCAGTCCTGCAGGCCCTCGATCCGGCGCCGCCAGTCGAGTCCGTCCGGTCCGGGTCCGGCGAAGAAGACCGGGCCGAGGACGTGCCGGGCGCCGGCGGTCACCGCGCCGCGGTGCGCCTCGGCGTGGTGGAAGTACATGTCGAGCTGGGTCGTCGACCCGGCACGCAGCGACTCCAAAGCTCCGAGCTCGGCCCCGAGCTCGACCGATGCCGGGTCCATGACGGCCCCCTCGGCGGCCCAGACCTTGCGGAGGAAGCCCTGGAGGTCGACGTCCTCGGCCAGCCCGCGCAGCAGCGTCATCGGCAGGTGGGTGTGGAGGTTGACCAGACCGGGTAGGGCCAGCTTGCGACGCCCGTCGACGCGGGTCGCGCCGGGGTGGGCGGCGAGCAGCTCACCTGCGGGGCCGATCGCTGCGATCACGCCGTCGAGGACGAGGATCGAGGCGTCGGTGCGGACGGTCGAGTCGGCGTCGACCGTGACGACATACTCGAGGTCGGTGATGACCTGGGCGGGCATGGGGCTCCAACAGGTGGCGGCGCCGGCGGGCGCGGGGGATCGGTGGATCGCTGGATCGGTCGATCGGCCAAACAGTCGATCGGTCGGTCGGTCGGTCGTCCGGGGCTGGTGCGGGCAGTGCCGGCGCCGGCCTCGGGTGGCTCACATCGTATTGACTCCGCCCGCCTCGGCGACCAGTGCGTCGAGGATCCGCAGCACGTCGGCACGACCGGCCTCGAGCGCCACGCCGATCTGGTCCATCGTGATCGGCTCTGCGCTCAGGCCCGCGGCGGGGTTGACGACCAGGGCGAGGGCGGCATACCGCAGACCCGCCTCGAGGGCGAGGACGACCTCGGGGACGCCGGTCATGCCGACGACATGGGCACCCGCCGCGGCGGCCATCCGGATCTCGGCCCGGGTCTCGAAGCGGGGCCCGTCGAAGCACGCGTAGACCCCGCCGTCGCGCACCGGCACCCCGGCCGCATTGGCCGCCGCGAGCAGCTGCGCCCGAACGGCCGGGTGGTAGGGCGAGAGCATGTCGGTGTGGACCACTCCCTCGGGGCCCGACCCGTCGAAAAAGGTCGACACCCGCCCGGCGGTGAAGTCGATGAAGTCGTCGAGGCAGACCAGCGCGCCCGGCGCCAGAGCGGGGTCGATGCCGCCGACGACGTTGACCGCCACGACGTCGACGCAGCCGAGGTCGCGAAGCGCCGTGATATTGGCTCGGTAGCTGACCAGGTGCGGCGGCACCGAGTGCCCGCTGCCGTGGCGGGTGAGGAAGACGACGGGGTAGCCGTGCCAGTGCCCTG
>WBZQ01002347.1_pt1 | contig 10819 bp, 9 predicted proteins | sample 5204251 | NCBI WGS metagenome assembly WBZQ01 (sample SAMN12412402, study PRJNA552823) | activated sludge metagenome | isolation source: activated sludge from nitrification reactor of wastewater treatment plant... | place: USA: Virginia | collected 2017-09 | reverse complement strand
GGCTTCGCGCGCGACGAGTGGATGCGGCAGCAGTTCCCAATGACCGATGAGTCGATCGCCTTGGGCATTTACATGCGCCCGTTGACCAAGAAGGAGACGGTGGCCGTCATGGTCGGCACGCTGCTGGAGTTCTACGACCGGCAAGGCATGCAGGACCAGCGCATTGCGCTGGCGAGGTTCGCGGCGCAGCACAGCCCGAAGGACGTGTCGTTCATCCTTCACGAGCACCAAGCCTACTTCGCGAAGTGGAAGCAGGAGTTCACCAGCAAGTACCCGACGCCCAACGACATTCCGATGGACAAGCGCCCGCTGTTCATGGAGTACGAAGGGCGCATGAAGGCGCTGTACGAGCAGGCCTACGCGCTAGGTTGGCGCCCACGGGATCAAGCTTCGGAGGACAGTTACCGACAGAGGGTGATTCGTGCAAAATCACTTCAACAGCCGTGAAGGGAGAACAAGATGAGAACACGGGTACTTTCGAAAGCTTGCGCGCTAGCGCTTCTGGCTGCTGGCGCCGTTGGTGACGTCTCGGCTCGGTACGTGCAGAGCGATCCCATCGGACTTGATGGCGGCGTCAATACGTACGCGTATGTCCAGGGGAACCCTGTTAGCTCTGTGGATCCGAACGGGCTGCTGAAGTGGTCCGGGACAATGTTTTCGCTCGGTTCTCCTGTGGTCAAGTCGGCAACGCTCGACACCTACACCCTGACATCGGAATGTGTTGATGGCTGGAAGGCCGTGATTCGCGTCTCGGCGAAGGCGTTTGGCGTTGGGGTAGGCTTCACCATGGCGGGAAGCAATGTCGAGTTCGAAGATTCCTTCGACTACATCAACGAGCAAGCCTTTGTGGGGCCGTACTACAAATATTCTGTTGGTCTTGCTGGCGGAGCAGGCTATGGCTACTCGCGCATCCAACTTGGCGTTGCCCGCAGTTCTGGCTGGGGCTCTGAAGGTGGTCTCGACGCGTCGGCCGGCGTTGTCGCCGGGAACACCAACATTGTTTGGCAAGAGCGCGTGAAGTGCGAGTGTCCGCAGTGAGTCGCTGATGGACGGACTATTCTTCTCGGCATTGCTGGTTGCGATTGCCGAAGGCATCGTTCAATACCTTTGGGTTCCGATGTATTTCAAAGTCGGAATTCCAGTCTTGGTCGCTGGCATTCCAGATGCCGCGAACGAAGCCGCTGAACATCCTGAAGTAGTCCGTTTGATGCTTGGAGGAGATGGACACAGCATGCTTGTCCGACAGCACAGGTATGGAGTTGCCCGGTATGCGTGCTTCCATGGGTTTGTGCAGCTCGTTGATCAGGCAAACGGCGCAAGGCCCAAGTGCATTTTGTTTGTCGATTGGAACGTACTCCTGGTCGGCGCCTTTGTTTCGTGTGCGATCGCAACACCTAGTCTCGCTGCGGCTCTGCTTGGCATGTTGCTGGCGATACTACTTTCCGCAGTAGTCGTCGCAGTCAACCGTGACCGAATTCTTAATGGTTGCGCGAGGAGCATCGCTCAATCGAAGGCAGGTCTCGCCTGACTTGTGTGGCAGTTCAAGGGCCCTAACGGGCCTACCTAGCGGCAGCCCATGGAAGTCGCGCAGCGTCCGGCTGTCGGCCAACGGGAGCTCCAGGCGCAACTCGTCGATGCGCCGCATCAGCGCCGTCTCGGCCTCAGGGATCGGCTCGGGGTGGTAGTACACCGTGCCCCGGCTGATGCCCAGCAACTGGGCCTGCCGGTTGATTGGCAGTTCGGCTTCACGGTCGATCATCGCTTTGCGCTCAGCAATCCCGCCTTGGTGAGCGCGCCTTCTAAAAAATCGTTCTCCAGCGTCAGCTGCCCGATCTTGGCACTCACTCATGAGCCTGACAAGCGCGATCGCGGTCTCCACGCCCCCTCGCGCTACTCCAGTTCAACGACAGCGGAACCTTGTTTTCCCTCAGCCCCGATCGTGCGAAGACGCTCACGGGGCGTGGAATCCTGACCCTTCAATCCTGCGCCGCAGGCGGCGACCCGGGCAAGTTCATGAAGGAGGAACGCGACGTGCTTTGCGATGCGTTGAAGAAGCCGGGCATCGACGAGTTCATCCGCGAGAGCGTTCTCCAACAACGGGCCGTGTTCTGGCCCGCGGCCCTGCTGTTCCTCCTGCTTGCGCTGACCTCCTGGGCCGAGTTCCGCAAGGGGGCCGCGGCGAGAGAGATGCGCGCGCGCTTGGACCGGCGAGCGGCCGGCCGCAGCGCCGATGCCGGCAGTGCATCGCCATGATCTGCGACAGGGCTCGGGTCAGCGCGGCGCGCCGCGTTCAGCCCAACCCCGTCACCCGGAATTCCCTCCTCAACTCCCCGCCGTGCACGATCGAGTCCGCCACGTCGACCTGCAAAGAGAGTGATTGCCCCGGCGGCAACGAGCGGATGCGCGCGAAGAGCGCGGCGTCGTCCACTTGGCACGCAAAGCTCCTCGCTCCGATCTCGAGTTTCTTCACCGTCGCCGACGCCTTGCACGCGCCTTGGAGCGCGAAGCGCCGGCTGCGGTCGACGATGGACACGATCGAGCCGTCCAGCGTAATCGATCCGACCAGCCGCGGCTCGGTGGCTGGTACCGAAGGGATCTCGAAAAGCTCCGCCGAGCCGCCGCGCACGCGGCGCCACAAGGTCTGTCGTCGGCCCGCTTTCACCAGCGCGGCGCGCACCGCGTCGATGGGTTGCTCCTCGGCCATCCATGCCGGGCGCCGGGCCTCGTCTCGGCGCAGTTGGTCGACGAGATCGTCGTTCACCATGCGGCGATACGCCTCCGCCTGCAGCGCGTTCAACGCCTGGACAAGCTCCGCGCTGATCTGCTGCGCGACCCCGGCGGCGAGGCGTCGGCCGGTCTCGGGCGCAGCCAGCAGCGCCGCGCCGATGCGATCGACCTGCAGGGCGTTGAGCTGGTTCACCACCACCAGCTTCACCCCGTCGAGATAGCCGGGCCTGGCGTCGATCAGCCGCTGCCGCAAGCCCTCCAACACACCGCGTAGTCGCAAGGCTTTCGCGGCCATGCGGAAGTCGCCCAACAGTTCGTCGCCCTGGCGCACCACGGGCCAGCTGGCCGCCAACGACAGCAGCACCACCCAGCCTGGTGCTTCCAGATCTTGAATCCTGAACTTCGTCACGTCACGTCCCTCCCTGTTGATCGTCGGTGGCGCCCAGCCATGCGGCGAGCACGTGCATGGCCCGGTGGAACTGCGTCATGTGGGTCAGCGGCCCGACGCTGTTCTCGAGCAACTGCAGGCCGACGCGGACGCGGCCCTGGCTGCGATACGTGCTGCGCGCCGACGCCAGGCTCGAGTGCCGGCGCTCGAGGACCGGGTCGATGAGATGCAGATCGGCCGGCGAGCGGCCATCGTCGGGCAGCAGCACGATCAGCGTCTCGGCGGCCAAGTCGCTGGCGAGGCACCAACTCGCCACGGCCTGCACCTCCGAGCCACTGGCCAGCACCAGCGGCGTGCAACTCGCGCGGTAGCGCCGGATCCAGACCTCCACCGCGCGCCGGGCGCTCGCCCGCCATGCCGGCTCGCGCGACCGATCGGTGAGGCGGTTGAGGAACGAGCGCAGCCGCTCGGTTTCGGCGGGCCGGCGGCTGCCCGCGCGCAGGTGATTCATCGCACTGCGGCCCGGCGTCGGCGGCCAACCCGACTCAGCGAGGTCGTAGGTCGCCGCCTCGCGGCAGGCGAACTCGGAGCGCAGCAGGCGCGAGATGACCTCGGGCGCGAGCATGAGCCGGTACGGGATCGATGCGTCGATGCGGCCGCGCCGATGGCTCAGCTCGAGCAGACGATCGACCTTGATGGGCGCGAGCGGCGGCTCGGATCGCACGGGACGCGGCGGCAGCGTCGCCGCGGCCGCGGCCGGCGGCGCAGCCACAACCGTGCCGCAAGCGCCATGCGTCATATGCTTCAGCGTCCAGGCTTCGTCGATCGCAACGCGATGACGCGAGGGCGTGAGGCGGTGTCCGCACGCATAGGAAGCCGTCACCGTGTCAAGCCGGACTTCGAGCTCCGGCGCAAGGGCGTCGAACGCGTCCGCCAACTGGAAGTCGTGCGCGTGCAGGTACCAGCGCAGCGTGGTCGCGGGCGAGGCATGCCCGACCATCAGCGCCAGCGCCCAGAAGGCGCGCTTGCTCGAGTCCTCGGTGTCCAGCAGCAGCCGACGCGTGGCGGCCGGGTCGCAGGGGCCGATCAGCCGCTGCAGGATCGCACGGCGGAGCGGATCGGGCGGCCACGTCGGCGTGGCCAGCAGCAATACCAGCCGTGTGGCGAAACCGTGCCGCAACTGGTGCGGATGCAAGGTGGTGGAGCCGGTCGCGGCGCGCAGCGCATCCGTGATGCGGCTGCGCAGGCGCTGCTCATCCACCAGTCGCCGCGGTGCCTCGTCACGGCTCATCAGCACCGCGCAACGGTCCTCGCCTGCGGTCTCGTCCGCATGCTCCAGCCAGCCCTGCAGCACTTCGGTTTCCAGCGGGTCGAGCGGGCCGACCAGCGGCACCTGGCGCACTCCCGCGTCAGACTTCAGCTGGCGATAGGCGTTGCGGCGGACGAGCACGACCCAGGTCTCGCCGCAACGCAGCAGGTCGGAGGCGCGCAAGGCGATGCACTCCTGGACGCGCAGCCCGAAGCGGAACAGCAGCAGGAGGACGAAGGCCTGCATGCGCCGCTCGCGCAGATCGGTGGAAGCGTCCTCGGCCAGCAGCCGGAGTGCCACGCGGTACTCGTCCCAGCACAGCAGCCCCGCGTCCGGCGCCATCAGGCGCGACATGCCCTCGGGCGCGATCTCCGCCCAGTCGATCTCCGGCACGCCATGGTGGCGGACCAGGAAGCGGTGGAACTCGCGCAAGCGATCCCAGGTGTAGCCGACCCGCCGCCGGCTCACGCTGCCGAGCATCTGTGCATAGGCGTCGGCAAGCGCGTCCTCGTCGATCTCAGCCAGCGTCAGCGCACTCAGCCCATCGATGACCAGGCCGATCAGCTCGACGTAGTAGCGGTAGGCCGAGTTCGACCGCAGCGCCCGCGGGCCGAGGCCGCTCTCCAGCAGCGCGACGAGCCACTGCACCGCCGCACGCGCGAAACATGGTGCCTGGCTGTGGCGTTCGAGCACATCGGCGAGGCGCGGCAGCAGCGCTGCGATGCGGTTCAGGGACCGTTGTGTCTGCTCGGCGTGCTCGCCAGCGCCGCGCTCCACCGCGCAGAACGCGCGACGGACGTCGTCGTGCAAGGCGCGGCCCAGCTTGCGACGCTGGCCGTCAGTGCGAGCATCGGTCCTCGCACGGATGACGGGAGCGAGCCGGTCCGGCTCTGCGGCTTCCGGTGGCGGCGCCTCGAGCGGCGAGGCTTCGTCGGCTGCCATCGGCGGCGCCGAGCCGGTCATCCACCGCAGCCAGTCGTGCGCCGGTAGCGACACCGCCTCGGCGCTGCCGTCGAGGTAGGCCACCAGATGGCCAGGCAGCCGCATGCGCGCCGCGCGGGCGACGAGCTCGCACAGCCACCGGACCGCCTCGCCGAAACGAGTGAAGTCCGGCGCCGTTCCGCCCTCGCAGCGTCGCCGAAGTGTGCCGATCAGCCCCGCCACGGCGCGTTGGCACTCGGCGCGCAGGTCGGTATCGAAGTTCCCAGCGCTTTGCGCGACACGCCCCAGCAGCAGCGCCGCCAGGGGATGAAGCCGGTAGCGGTTGACCGCTTCGTCGTGGTTCGGCCACAGCTGGCGCAGTTCCAGGTAGATGCCCAGCCCGGGTACATGGACCAGGCGCCACGTCGACGGCTCGAGCAGTCCGGCGACGGCCCGCGGATCGCAGACGAAGCTGTACAGAACCACCCCGACCAGAGCCTCGGCCAACCGGCTGGCCCGCGCGAGCCTGGCGCCGCGCCGCGCGCGTTGGTGCAGCACCGCTTCGAACGCGGCGCGCAGGTTCTGCCACAGGGTCAGTTGCACCAGGTCGCCCTGGCGATGGTCCACCGGCAGGGCGACAAGGCTTCGGCTTGCCGGCAGGCGAAGGTGGCCGAGGCCATAGCGCCGCTTGAGCCAGCGCAGGAGGCTGTCGATCCGCTGCATCGCCTGCAGCTCGGATTCCGTACGTGGATGTTCGCGCGCCCCCAGAACTTCGGCATAGAGCCGGTCCACATCCTGCTGAGAGACTTGGCGAAGATCGCGGCCCCTGATCCACTTGCGCAGCGACTTGTCGATGTGCGTGAGCGAGCGCTGCAGGTTCGACGCGAGCTGGGCTCGGCGCTGCGCCAAGCCCAGCAAGGTGGCAGCGGGGGCGTGCTTCGGCCGGGGATGCCCGCGCCGTGAAGGCCCCTCGGCCAGAGGCGAAGCGAGCTCGACCCACCCCTGCGCGCCCAGCATGTTCTCCAGCCGTGGTTTCAGGAGGTCGAGCGAGAGGGGCGATTGGCAGGACAGCGGCCCGAAGACCGACTGCGACAAGTCGACATGCCCCAGGATCTGTTGGGCGAGCTCGGGCGGCCACGCCGCACGCTGCGCCGCCGTGGCCAGTTCGCGGCGGAACTGGTTGGCCGGCAGACCGGCGAGTGCGGCGGGCATCGCCAGCGACAGGGTTGTGCGGTCGATGCGGCGCGTCTCGAAGTCATCTCCGAGCAGGAAGAAGAGCGGCAGGGCTCGGGTGCCACTCGGCCGCAGCACGCTCTCGATCTGCAACGCGAGCGTCGGCCGCTCGGCGTTGACCCAGCGCGCGAGCCGCTGCAGATGTTCGAGCCAGTGGCGCATCAGGCGCACGGTCAGCGAGCACAGCGGCACGAGGCGGGCCTCGTCGGGCTGGTGTGCGGCTTTGTCGGCGAGCAGGGCGAGGCCGCGCTCGAGGTCGAGCAGGTCCAGCGACTCGACGGGATCGTTGACCGGGCGGTGGCCGGTCGCCGCCAGCATGTGTGTGAGCACGTAGAGGCAGTACGCGTTGTGCTGCTCGACGAGCGCGCCCGTTTCCGATACGGCTGCGCGCAGCGATGCCGTCCAGGCCAGCATGGCGTCGCGCGTCAACACCGGCGCGCCGTGGACCGACGCGGGGCCATTCTTCGATGCGCTCGCGGCATCAAACATCCGGCGCCACGCCTGAGCACAAGCACCGGCCAGCTTCGCCTGGTCCAGCGCGAGGTAGTAGCCTGCGATCGGTGGTACCGATTCGTCAGTGGCCGTGATGCCGTGCACCACCACCTCCTCGCCCGCCGCTGCGAAGAGTTCGAGCGACAGCGTACGGGCGATCCGGCCATGCGTCAGCCGTGAGGACGGCCAGCGGCGCCGCAGCGGTTCGAGCCACGCGGACAGCACCTCGTTGGCGTCACCGCGCGGCAGGCCCAGCAGGTCTCCAAGGCGACCCGGCCGGGATGACCTGCGCAGCAGAGCCGACAGCGCGTTGCGGACCGCTTCGGGGAGCTCGATCACGACGGCCTGTGCCACGGTCACGAGGCTGGGCGCAAGCGCCGGCGCGGGACGCCAGGCCGAGACAGGACGTCGGACGGGGCGGTGCCAGCAACCCTCGGCGTCGATCCACTCGCTCGCCCCGTGACCCTCGCCCACACACAAGTCGAACACCTGCGCTGCGGAGCGGCCGAAGGCGAGCATGGCAAGGCAAAGCGTTGCGCCCGCTCGACGGGGACCATCGTCGGCCAGGTCTTGCGCGATGGCATCGACGAGGATCCGGAGGTCCGGCGCGTTCAGGTGGTCCCAACTCCACCGCAGCCGCAACGAGATCTCGATCAGACGGTAGCTGCCAAGGCGCCGCTCGCTTCGGGCGGACGCGCTGGACAGCGGCAGTTCATCGGCGGCCAGCGACGGGCTGGTCGTCAGCGTCAGGTTGGCGGGTTCGGGGTCCCGGTCCGGCCGCTCGTCGCCGAAGACGAGCACCTCCTGGATCGGCCTGAGCCGTTCCGCGACGAGCGCGTCCCGACCATCGCCGAGCGTCGTCTCGGGACCGGGGCGCCGTTCGCCGTCGATTGCGGCGTGGGTGCGAATGGCACCGCGCGGCTCGGAGGCGTCTTCATCTTCGTGCACGGCTTGTGCAGGTCGCTGGCGCGGCCGGCTCGAGGCGACCGTGCCGATCAGCGCCTGCAACGCCCCGAAGAACGCTCGGATGGAGGCGGCCGGCACGTTCGCGAGATCGGCCGGTGGTTGGGCCGTGGCCAAGTGCCGGGAGAGTTCGTCGAGCCAAGTTTGGAGATCCGCCGGCGCAGCCCCGGGCTGCGGCATGGCAGCGATCACCTGACGCCATGCGCGCATGCTCTCCGCCTTGCGCACGGCATCCGCAACCGTGGTTGCAGCGCCGGGTTGCCGGCCGCCCCCTGCCATGAAGAGGATCAGCAGCAGGCGCAAGCCGCTGAGCGCGGGGCGCTCGTCTGTCGCGATGCGGTTGGCGACCAAGCAGGCGAGCAGCGGCCGGTCGTCGACGCTGCCGCTGTGCCGGCCGCCGCGCTGCAGCGGGTTCGCGTACTGGCGCCAGGTGCCGTCGCGCCAGTCGGAGTGGGCGCGAATCGAGGCGGCGGCGGCACGAAGGGAATCCAGTCCGGCTTGGCCGCTGCTGCCCGCCGTGTGGAAGGCAGCGAGGCATTCGAGCACGGTTTCGACGAAGGGGACGGCCGCCCCCGGATCCTCGTGCAGCGCCAGAGCGTCGACGAGCACCGCCCAGACGCCGGTCGCGTCGTCCACTGCGGCGGCAGCCCGCATCGCCAGGAAGGCCTGGAGGCGCGGAGACGATGGAAGCGGCATGGATCTGGTCGGCGGCATGGGTTCTCGCCGCTCAAGGATCCACGGTTGCGCGCGAACGCGCCAACGGAAATGCCGGTGCTACGACCCCCCGAAAGTGCCGGTCGATGCGGGCAGGGGGTGGTCAGGATTGGCCAACCAGCGCGGCTTCTCGGGGCGCAGTGACGGCCGCCGCCGCAGGAGCCGGCTCGCCGAACTGACTCCGCGCACGGGCGACGCCGGCTCGAAACGAGGGACAATCCGCCGTCTGCCCTCCCCGCCATGCCCGCCTTCGACAAGACCGACGTTCGCCACCAACCCGCCTACACCGTGGCGGAGGCTGCGCGCTACCTCAAGCTACCTCAGGCCACGCTGCGGACCTGGGTCCTGGGGCGCGACTATCCCGTTGCCGAAGGGCAGGGACGTTTCAGGGCGCTGATCAAGCCTGCACGCGGCAAGCCGCCCCTGCTGTCCTTCTACAACCTGATCGAGGCTCACGTGCTGCGTGCGCTGCGCACTGAGCATGGCGTGTCGATCAAGGCGCTGCGTGACTCCATCACCTATGCGCAGCGTACGCTCCGGATCGATCGTCTGCTGCTCAGCGAAGACTTGCGGACCCATGGCGGCCGGGTGCTGCTGGATCACTATGGCCATCTGATCGAGTTGTCAGCCTCCGGCCAGATCGCCATCCGCAAGGCGCTGGAGGACCACCTCTCCCGCATCGAGTGGGATGCCTGGAAGTTCCCGGTGCGCCTCTATCCCTACCCGACGCCGGCTCTGGACGGCGTGCGGGCGATCGCCATCGACGCGAACATCGCGTTCGGCCGGCCGGTGCTGGTGTCGCGTGGCGTGACCACGCACGCCATCGCCGAACGCTTGGATGCTGGGGAGTCGGTGGACGACCTGGCCGCCGACTATGACCTGACGGCGGGCGAGATCGAGCAGGCCGCGCTGTACGAGCGGGCTGCCTGACCCGGTCGCGGGCCGACCGGGCATTCAGTCTTTCATCCGGTGGGCTACACGTTCTTCACGGATCGGGATCTCGGCAAGCAGTTTCCAGCTCGTTTGCGGGAGGCCGGGTTGGTTGTGGAGCGGCATGGCGACCACTTCGCCGCTGACACGCCCGATGCGCAGTGGCTGGCCGAAGTCGGGCGGCGCCGCTGGATCGCCATCACTCACGATGAACGGATCCGCTACAAGACCAACGAGCTGGCCGCAGTTGTGCAGCACCGAGTTGGCATGCTGCTCATCGTGGGCAGGGCACCGTTTCCCGTCCTGGCCGAGTACTTCGTCCGAACGCTTCCGCGCATCGAGGCGTTCCTGGGTGAGAACCAGCCGCCCTACATCGCCAAGGTTCATCGTCCGGCGCCGCACGAACTTGCCAGGCGCGAGGACGCGCCGGGCTCGATCCAGCTCTGGTATCCCGTGGGTCGATGACTATGCCCAATGGTCGGCCGGTAGCGTCCGCAGGCGTGCGGGGCTGAACGTGCCGAGTGCGCTAGCCTCGCGATCAGCATGTGGTGCATTGCTTTCGATCGGCGTTAAGGGGGCAGCCGAAACTTCTGTGCTGACAAGGGTTTAGAGTGCAGGTTGTATCGTTCGAGGACGAATGAGGTCATTCAATGTCGACAGCCAACATTGAATTGGAGCATTCTCATAACCCTCGCAACCACCGAATACCCAGTGCCTTCAAGCACTTGGCGAAGCCCGCCTTGAGCGGGCTTTGTCGTTTCTGGGCCATGTGGCCCAAGGGCCGAGCCAGGTTCCTTGTCGACGCTCGATGCGGCGGTTGCGATGCGTCTGCGCGGGTCGGTCGGACATCTTCTACGTGCGCCGATGCCGGTCGATGTCCCTCTGTGCCCGGCGTCTCGCTTCTCCTTCTGTCAGACGACCCCGCGCTCGCGCAGCCCGGCCAGCTCGGAGGCGCTCGCCCCGAGCCAGTCTTGCAGGACCTCCGCGCTGTGCTGCTCCAGCGTCGGCGGCGCGCGCCGGTATTCGACCGGCGACTCCGACAGGCGAATGGGGTTGGCCACCAGCGGCACCGCGCTCGCGAGCGCGTGCGCCATGTCGATGCGCGTGCCGCGCGCCTTCACCTGCGGGTTCTCGAATACCTT